>Ga0182014_10005712_pt1 | contig 13744 bp, 15 predicted proteins | sample 612S2DmetaG_FD_120489 | JGI IMG/M metagenome (GOLD analysis project Ga0182014, IMG submission 120489) | Permafrost microbial communities from Stordalen Mire, Sweden - 612S2D metaG | ecosystem: Environmental > Terrestrial > Soil > Wetlands > Permafrost | place: Sweden: Stordalen | collected... | reverse complement strand
TATCATTTGGTAGTGACGAGTGGTGGTGTTGTACAGATGGATGAGGTGGTTACTTTGAATAATGGGCAAACATTGATGATTCCTTTTAATTTCACGGCAGGTCAACCGGGTTCGAGAGAGATGGATTTCATGTTATATAAATTGCCGGATGATAGTAATGTTTACCGGTCGCTTCATTTGTGGCTTAATGTGAGTGCTTCTTCAACTGGGCCAGTGGGTAATGGCACGGTATAAGTTATAGTTGTTGTTAAGTTATTTGTGATTGGTGATACCTGATCATTCCAATATTATCGGATAGAATGTGGTATGGTTTGTGATTTACTGTGATAAGATGTATTGCTTTAATGTTTGATGTGAGCTTTGTCACTGAATTTTAGGTTAGTTTAAGGTAATGTGTACTTTTTTAGTTAATCTCTTTTAAATGGGAATTAAATCACAAGTTATATATATGAAGAGTAGGATACTTTTCTATCATGATATCCACTGTAACAACTACCACTACTACGGTCACTACCACTGAGGTAATGACTTTAAGTATAATCGCAGTTGTATCATTAATAGTTTTCTTGGCTCTTAAGGAGATTTTGAGTTCAGAAGCAGAGAAGAAATCAGTTCAATCATTTTTGAAAGGAGCTAACGTGGCTATAATACCTTTATTACTAGTATTTGTTGCCATAGTTGGTTATAAGGTGGTAACTATATTATGAGGACTCCTGTCATTATATTAATAGTTGCGGTTGTTCTAATAATTATTGGAGCTGTTGCAGCGATAATGATGATGATGGGGGGAAGTAATACTACTGCTAACATTTTAACTCAGAACGGCACTAAAATCGATTTTTATAACAATAACACTCAAGCTTGGACGCATGTAGAGTTTGTCATTTTAAATGATACTACAGTTAATAATACTACTCAGGTTTATTATGGTGAAGCTTGGCTTAAACCTGGTGAAAATAAAACTTTTGATATGAGTAGTTTACTCGGATATAATGACACTCCTTTACCGGTTGGATCTGTTCTTAGAATAGACACTTGGACTGGATTGTTTAATCCTAATAATAGTGGTAATGGTAATTTAAATTTAACTGTCCGAGGATGGAGTAACGGTACAACACCACCAACTAGTGATCCACTTTATAATTTAACATCTTTAAACATGCCTATAGGTCCTTTACCAAGTAATGTAACTAGTACTTGGGGAACTATAAGTATGACTGCTCCAAATGTTAATACAACCTATACTAACGCATTCAATGAATTATTATTTACCGAAGATAATAATGGTAATCTCATTGTTAATATAACGACGCCTGGCGGACTTAGTCAAACTATTGCAGAATTAGTCTAAAAAATCTCCCTTTTAATCTTTTTTTCAATTTTTTTTTAAAATATAGTTATACTCATATGTAGGTGTGATATTTAATTGCAAAGGAAATATTTAACTTTAACCATATTAGCTATTATATTAATCGTTGCTGGTGTTTTAGAGTATAGTGATGGTGCTGTTAGTGGTTTATTGTTTAATGAGATGAAGTATGATTATAGTAGTCATGTTTTGATTCCAGCTAATTATGCTAATGGCAGTAGTTTGGGTGGTTATTACACGGTTAATGGTTCTGGTCATAATTTTAACATGTTAATGATATTAGCGGGTGGTGCTAATGACACTTCTTTTCCACTGGATTATATAAGTAGTGGTTTACATGTTAATGGTCATATTGATATGATTAAAGTAACCCCGGGTACGCTTATTGGTTTGTATCAGAATAATTTGAAGGGTGCCATGTTTAGTAGTATTTTTAATGGTAATATGAATATGAGTTGTAGTGCTTGGAATGGTTCATCTTATTTCACGAATAATGGGCATATTTTGAAGGGTACCTTCACTATCACTGGAGTGGACACGGATTGGAAGGGTAATTATACGATAACTAATAGTAATGGTAACCTGATTTTAGTGGGTAATTATCTTTATTATCCCGCTAATGACTCGAGTATTATTTTAGGTAATATTCAGAAAACATTTTACTTATAAAAAAAGAAGGGTTAGTTTATTTGATTTTTTTTATTAAATATTTATATATAATTCTTTTTTTCTGTTTTTTTTTATCAGAGTAAAATATTTTTGTAATTACAATTTTATAGCAAAATATTTTTTTGACTTCATGAATTCTATGGGTTTTATAATTTTAAAAGTTTAGATATTTATCTCTTACGTTCCACATGGGTAGTTCTACGTAGGGGTTGTCTTCTTTTGTGAGGATTAGTCTGCGTGCTATATCATCTGCGTCTAGTATATCATCGTGTTCGCCCTCGTCGAATGAAACGTATTCGTTTAGGAATTTATCGTAGTGGGGATGGTCTACGGGTACCATTATTAATTGGTTTTCATAGTCTACGCTACCAGCGGTTATTCGGGTTTTTTTATCTTTAATATTGGTAATTTCCGTTATGGGATAGTTTCCAGTGTCTAGTACTTGTTGTGCTAGTGCTACTTGGTAAGCATTTGATTCTATTCCAATTTTTGTTACATTCCAGTTTATGCCTTGCCATATGGGTGTGATGGGGCCGTGGTATAGTTTTTTAACGGTTTTAACTTGTTGGGGGAAGTTGATTTGGTCATGGTACCAGTCGGGGATCCATATTTTATAAGGGTTGTGGGTTACGCCTATGGTTTGGCAGCAGTAGTAATCGTTTTTCTCATTTTTTCGGATGGCTAAGTCGTGTCCTTGGTATATTTCCATTGATTCTAGTGGGGGATATCCGGGTACATGGGTGAAAGAATTTAATCTATTATTAATTTACTGCATATAAAAAAATATTTGACTGTTTTTTTAGATGAATCCTTGTTCTAGTAATGTTTTTTTTAAGTCTTCATCTGGTATGTTTTGTATGGATTCTATCCTGTATCGTATATAGGTATTATATAATTTTTGGTATTGAGTGGCTTCAGGTGAGTTTTGTTTTATCTTTGCCTTTAATTTGATGGATCCTGTTTCATCTAGTGATTCATATAAGTCGGGTGTGGTTGCTATGTAGTTGGCTAATTCTTTGATGGAGTTTCTGAATTTAGGATTTTCTTCTGCTAGGTAAGTGTTAACTTGGTAGATTATTTCATTTTCATCTGGGATTTGACCTGCGAGGTGGCGTTTAATTTCTTCAAGTTCTTTTTTAAATGTTTTAACAGTCATTTTTACAGAGTCCCCCTTAAAAATAGCACTTAAATTTTTTTTTTATATTAATGAATGAAATTTGATATTATATTATTATATTTTTTTTGGTAATGGAGTCTAATAATTTTTTAATTCATTTAAATTTTTCATCTTATTAATAATTTGAAATTAATTTCTTTTTCTATAATAATTTATTTTTGGAACTTCCTTAATTGGGATTCATTTATAATTTTATAGTGCTTCCTACTCTTCTAAATCTTTTTTTTATAGGTAAGTTTCTTGGTTTTTGAACAATTAAATATATTTTATGCGAAGTAGGAATACAATTTTTTTTAGGTGTATATATAATTATAGGTATAAATATTTATACCCCTAAAAATATATATTAAATTATAATTTTACTAAAAAAAAAAGTGAAAAACAATGGTGAATATTACAAAAAAGGAAGAAATAAGAAGTATCGACAATCAAGGACGGCTAGTAATCCCTAAAAAATGGATAAAAGAACATTTAAAAACTCGTACTGTAAAAGTAGAAATCAACGAAGATGAAATAATCGTTAAGCCCTTTGAAGTGGAGGACATTAGCGACTTATTCGATACTGGAATAGAATTAGAAAATGATGGAAGTGATTGGGATAAACTAGAAAAAGAAATCATCTTGAAAAAGTTTAAAAGTGAAGGTATTGACTTATGAGATTAATGGATGCAAATGTGATTGTTTATACTTTCACCGGGAAACCCAAAAAAAATAATGTAAATCCCCAAGCATTAAAGAATAAAGAGAATGCAAAAAATATCATTAAACGTTTGATAAATGGTGATGAAACAGTTTACATGACTTCCATACAGGTAAGCGAAGCTATGAATATGACTGAAAAATTAATAGGGATAGAAAACTCATTACGAGTTCAGGACTTTATGCTTAACAATCCATCAATTAAGATAATTGAAATAACACATCAAGACATGTTAGACGCCCATATAATTTCTGAAAAGTATAAAGAGAATAAAATTGGTTTTAATGATGCAATTGCATATATAGGTATGATGAAATCCGGTTGTACTGAAATATACACTTTTGATAAGCATTTCAACATATTTAATGAGATTAAATGTGTAACTGAATAAATAAAAAAATATTTATTATTTCATAAGGGGGTTAAAAAAATCGGTTATTTTTGTAAAGGCCTCTTTAATATATCCACCGTTAAACGATATTTTATTATATGCAAAATAATTGGGCACTAGTCAAAAAACTTTGGGAGTTTATTGTTAAAAAAGTTTTTTCTGGCTTTGAATTTCTTTTCTAATTGTTTATTAGATGACATTTACGCCTTTTTCGATCTTCATTTAACTTCTTAACGCCTTTTTTAGGAAAGGTTTTTTGAAAGCTTTTATACTATTTTTTGTTGGAAGTTACGATTCGATATTTTTTCATCTTCTAATAGAATGCAAAGAAATGTTTTAAAGTAAATATATCAGTGAAATCCATATTCTTAACTATTTACTATTATACTCTTTGTAAAATTATTATTTTGGGATTATAATTCTATTTATTTCTGTTTATTGTTAATTTCGTGGATTGGTTAGGGTATATTGCATTGATTTATTTTTTTAATTCTATATGATTTTTTATTAGTTTTACCTATCTAATTTCTTTTTTTTTACAAAAAGTTTTATTAATTAGCTGGAGTTAAATTAGTAATTATGAATGTCCAGAATAAGTACCGGGCTATTGCACGTGAATTCCGTGATAAGGTTCTGGAAAAATATGGTGAACGAGTGGATAGTATTATCCTATTTGGATCCGCGGCTCGGGGAGAAGCTAGGGAAGACTCTGATATTGATATACTTGTTGTGGGAGATGTGACTCTGGATGAACTGGTTGATGTTACTATTCCTTTACTACTACAACATGGTAAGTACATTTCTGCACAGGATATGAAGAAATCACGTTTTAATAGAATGGTTGTGCAAGGTTATTCTTTCATCAAAAATGTGAATAATGATGGTGTGGTTTTATTTGAGCGAGTTGGAAAAGCATCTGGATAGATCTGAGGATAAATTGAAATCTGCCCGTATTTTATTGGAAAATCATCAGAGTGCAGATTCTATTGGTGAATCTTATTATTCTATTTACCATGCTACTATGGCTCTTCTGACACTTAGAGATATTCATCCTCGAACACATTCCGGGCTTATATCGGAGTTTAGCCTAAATTTTGTTAAAGATGGGAGTATTGAAGATGTTTATGCCAAAATATTAGTTAAGGCAGAAACTAAAAGAGTTATGGCAGATTATGATATTGATTATCGGCCATCCATAAAAGAAGCAGAATCAATCATTCATGATGCTGAAGAATTCTTCATTAGGATAAAAGCTATAAATGAATTAGAATAATTATAGTTGCATATTCGAATTTGAATTATCAGTTCTTGATGCTTCTTTATATAAATAAACGTCTTAATCTATAGTCTTCTTTTTTGATTATAAATCAGGATATCAATATCAGAATCTAGTCGGGCTTCTCCTCGGGCAACTGAACCTAAGAGTATTTATACTTTCTATTTGTTTACTGTAATTTTTTAGTGCTCTTCTTACAAATTCATCAGCATCCTTTCTGTACTTTTCCTGAATCTCCATAATAATCAATTATGAGTAGTAAGTTTTAAATAAAATTATTTAATCATAAAAAAAAAACATAATAATACTGAATTGAACTTAGTGTTGGTGATAAAACTTCAAGCGCTATAATTTAGAAAGTTCGAAATTATCGGAAAAGCAACTAAACACCTTCCAGAAGATTTGAAAGAGTTGCATCCCGAAATTCCCTGGAAGAGCATGTCTGGAATGCGGGATAGATTTAATTCATGCTTATTTTGGTATTGATTACAAATTAGTTTGGGAAGCTATTAAAATTGAAATACCTATTTTTTTAATTATTTATAAAATTATATAAATATAAAAATTTGAGCTACTTAATTTATTAAAAGTTTTATGTCTGACATGGAAGCTGAGATTAAGGGGGATATAAAAACATGTGTTTATAGATATTTCAAAGAAGATGAATGAAATTATGGATGTATGATGTTATAGTGAGATATGAAAAAGGGGATATTATTTGGTATCACTATATTTGAATTGCTAGTAAAAAAATAGGAGTCAGTTAATTTTAGAGATAAATTTATTATTAATTTAAATTCTAATATTAAATCTTAAATTTTTATTCACTTTATAAAAATAGTAATAACTTTTTTTTATGTTGATATTAATTATTTAAATATTCTCTTTTAATTTAATGATGTTTTCTTTTAAATTTGGTAAATCTTTTTTTATTACTATCCAAACTCGTTCTAGTTTAACTCCAGAATATTAGTGTATGAGAATATCCCGCATTCCTGCAATCTTTTTCCATGGTATATCCGTATATTTATTCTTTATTTCGGGTGGAATATTTTTTACCGCTTCCCCTATAATCGTTAATCTTCTAAAAACAGCGTCTTGTATCAGAGTATTTCTGTAAAATTCATCTTTTGTAATAGGATACATATATTCTTCTATTTTTTTTATACTTTCTAGTATGTCTTCTATAAAAACTCTTATATCCTTAAATAATGGCCACCTGTTCTTTGAGTATGTTATCTCTTAGTAATGGTTTGATGGCTGCGTATTCTACTAGATCAACTTTTCTTCCGAGTGCTTCTTCGATTTCCAGTTTAATTCCAACAAATTCAAGTAGACTGATATCTCCCTTAATTTCGACTAGAATATCAATATCACTATCTTTCTGTAGTTCTCCACGAACTAATGAGCCAAATAATCCTGCTTTTTTGATATTATAAATCTTTAATATTGGGAGTATTTTATGTTTAATCTGCTCAATTTCATCCTGTGTTGTTTTTTTATTCATATTTTCTTCATAAATATTTCTTAAGTTTATATTAATTAAATTTTTATGAACTTTATTCTAAGATTTATATTAGAATTATAATGGATGAATTATGAAAAAAATTTGTTTTTTATAGGTATAAGGAGTGGATTATACTGTAGAGTAGGGGTGCGTAGAAGGGTACGATGAGGAAGAGGAATGTGTTGGAGATTCCGTGTGAGAGGGTGGTTCCGAGTATGCTTTTGGTTTTGTAGAAGGCGATTCCGTAGAATAATCCGACAATGAATACAAATATTAAATCGTAGATGCTGTTCCATCCGATGTGGAGTGCTGTAAATAGTAGTGCAGTGTATAGTAATCCGTATAATGGTCCTAGCACGTTTTGAGAGTTTTTTTGTAGTATTCCCCTGAATAGTAGTTCTTCTGCGAATCCTGTGCTTATGATGAGTATGATACTGGCGAAGATGAGTGTTTCTAGGTTGAGTACTGGTATTAGTGGTTTGGGTTGTAGTATAGTGTATTCTATGCAGCCGAGTAGGATTCCTGTGCTGGCTATTAGTAATTGTAGTGGTAGGTTTCCCCAGATTAATCCTACGTTTCTTCTGTTTAAGCCTTGTGCTTTTATGATGGTGTAGCTGGTGGCGAATAATGGTATTGCGATTATGGGGAACCAGTAGAGGGTGGGTATTTGTAGTAAGGGTATGGATAAGCCTATGATTCTGATGATGGGTAGGGCCATCATACTGCGTAGTAGTATACTGAGGTTGGTTGATTTGGTGAGGCTTGAATGTATTAGTAGGGCGAATAGTATGACTGCTTCGAGTGATAATCCGAATGATATTTGATGGAATAGTATGGTTGATTCTGCGGTTATTAATGCTAGTAGGTAGATTATGAGGCTGGTTATTTCTGGGCGGCTTAATTTATATTTTTCTCGTTTAGTTTTAATGTTGTTGGTTATCGTTTTTATTTCAGTTAATCGTTGTTCATCTCCACTTTCGTGGAATATTTGATTGGATTTTTGATAGTCTACTATGGCGTCTTCCCAGTCTCCTTGTGATTGGTAGGTGTTGGCGATTAGACTGTGTACGATGCCTGTTCTTTCAGTGTCGTTGATGCTTTGGAATTTACTTACGGCTTGTTCATAGTAATTCCTGGCTTGTTCATGGTCTTCTAGTATTTCATGGTTGATTCCCATGCCGGTGAGACTGTAGCCTTCGCCTTCTCGGTTTTTCTGTTTTTTATATATTTTGTAAGATTTATGGTAATTTTTTAGTGATTCATGGTAATTTTTTAATTCTAAGTAAACGTTTCCAATGTTTAGATAAGCGTGTGCTTCATCAATTCGATTATCTGATGTTTTGGAGTGATTTAATGCTTTTTTATAATATTTTAAGGCTTCTTCATACTCATGTTTTTGGTAGAGCATGTTAGCCATCTTATAATAGTTTTCATCGTTTTGCATTTTTATTATTCACTCCAATAAAAAAAAAATTTTATCTTAATGGAATTAGTATTATTACTACTCTTTTTAATAGGGTTTCATCTTATATATCCTCTTTTATATAATAAAATAAATTATATATGATAGGAAGGATGAATGAATTATGTTATATAAAAAGAATCTTTTATATTAGTTCATTTGTTTATTAAATAGTTTATATTTTTATTGATTTAATTTATTAATTGATTAACTCTTTAATTTAATATAATAACTATATTTAAAGCATAATATTTTAAGGTATAAATTTTTATATAAGATTAATAATAATCATATTAATGATTACAAAACTTAGTTGAAAGTAATAATATTTTTATGATGTGTGGGGGAATTAACTTTTAATCCTAATGTAACTGCGATTATACCTGCATTTAATGAGGAGATTGCTATTGGTAGTGTAGTGTTAACTACCTTTAAGTATGTGGATCAGGTTATAGTGGTGGATGATGGTAGCAGTGACCGTACCAGTGAAATTGCTGAAGCGGCGGGTGCTGAAGTGATCCAGCATAGTAGTAATCAGGGTAAGGGTGCTGCACTTCGAAGTGGTTTTCAAGCTATTGGTGATCGGGATATAGTGGTGACTTTGGATGGTGATGGTCAGCATAATCCCGTGGAGATTCCTAAATTACTTAAACCTATTATTGATGGTGAGGCGGATATTGTTAATGGCAGTCGTTATCTAAATAAGAATGTGACGGATACTCCCGGGTATCGCCGGTTGGGGCAAACAGTATTGGATAAGGCTACTACTTTGAGTAGTGGTCTTAATTTAACTGATAGTCAAAGTGGATTTAGAGCTTTCGCTACTTATACGTTATCAGCTTTTAAATTTAATCATGATGGTTTTAGTATTGAAAGTGAAATGTTAATTGATGCTGCGAATTTCGGCAGTAGAATAGTGGAAGTGGATATTGGAGTTAATTATGGTAAGGATTCTAATAGGGATATTCATAAGAAGAATCCACTTAGTCATGGTTTAGGCGTGTTCGTGCATCTTATGCAGGATATGGAGTTTAACCATCCATTATATTACTTTGTTTTACCTGGTTTGATTCTTATAATAATAGGTTTAACTTTGGGGTTGTTTTTCTTTGGTTCTTACCTAGATCATCATTACGTTTCCAGTTTGTTGCCTACGGTGATGGCGGCTATGGTTGGTTTGGGAGGTTTGTTTATTGCTTTCACGGGTATTATACTTCACAGTATGTCGCGTTTGATTGAACGGAATAATGGTAAATAAAATTTTAATTCCATTTATTTCTATTTATAAATAATAGTTGAATTATAAATTAGAATTACAAAAGAAATATTTTATTAATATTAATTATAATATTTTATGAGAAAAGGGATTAGGGGATCAAATATATGAATATTTATATTTTATCGAGTGGAAAGTACGGTTCTCGTATTGTTAATCATATTGCTAAAAGTTTTAGTAGTAGTATTGTTGGTATACATGAGGTGCCGGAGGATTTACCGGAATTTATTGAAGATGTATCAGGTTATATGCCAAGTAATTTACCGGAAGCGGATTTGGTGATTGCGGTGGGTTTAATTGGTGATATTAACCTGTTGACACCGTTGGTTGCTGAGGGTACGGGTGCTAAGTCTATTATAGTTAGTGTGCATGAACCTAAAGGTATGCCGCCGGGTTTAATGCAGGAGATTAAGGATTCAGCTATGGGTAAAGTGATTGTATTTGCTAAACCATTCTGTATTTTAACGCCGATGGGTGACCCTTTTATTGATGAATTCGCGGGTAAATTAGGTAAACCAGTAATGGAAATTGAATTTGATGATTTTGTTAAGAGTGTCACAGTTATACGGGATGCACCGTGTGGCTGCACTAGTTTTATAGCGGAGGAATTAATTGGCTCGCCGGTGGAGGAGGCGGAGCATGTAGCGGATATTAAATTCCATAATTACCCTTGTCAAGCCAGTATGAGTTTGGACCGTAATTTGGGTGATACTATTTTACATGTGGCGGGTTATCAAAGTAAGGAAGCGGTACGCCGGGCTTTAGGTTTTAGTATGAAATCCGCAGTGGTGGATTTGGAAACTTGTAATACGGAGGGTGAGGAATGTGATCACCTCTGCGTGGATAGTTGTCCGCAAGTTAAGGCGGGTGTGGATACTATTTTAATTGGTGAAGATAATAAAGCGGTTATTGATCCGGCTAGCTGCGGTTGTTGTGAACAGTGCCTGGATGAATGTCCATATGGTAGTATTGAAATTGTAAAAAAGAGATTTGATTTAAAGAAGAAATAGAGGTTTAATTTATTATATGACGGGTAGAGTAGTTTTTATTGGCGGTGGACCGGGTGACCCGGAATTATTAACGGTGAAAGCGTCTCGTATATTGGGATTAGCTGACGTTGTTATATATGCGGGTTCTTTGGTGAATCCTGAATTATTGAATTATACGCGTAAGGATGTGGTGATTTATAATAGTGCTAGTATGACTTTACCGGAGCTCGTGGAGGTTATGGTGGATTATGTGGGTCAGGGTAAGTTAGTGGCCCGAGTGCATACGGGTGATCCTAGTATCTATGGGGCGATTGGCGAGCAGATTAGACTTTTACGGGAGAATAATATACCTTTTGAGGTTATTCCAGGTGTGAGTAGTTTATTCGCGGTGGCGGCTGCTTTAGAGGTGGAGTTAACGTTACCTATGGTGTCGCAGACGGTGATTATCACCAGACCGGAGGGTCGTACTCTTAAACCCGTGAAGGAAAGTATTAAAGATTTAAGTGCACATGAGGCGACTATGTGTATTTTTTTAGGTGTACAGTTAATAAGTGAGGTAGTGGAGGATCTTAAAACTCATTACCCCTTGGATACGCCTGTGGCAGTGGTGCAAAAAGCGTCTTGGAAGGATGAATTGGTTTTACGTGGTACTTTAATGGATATCGTGGGTAAAGTGGAGTCTTCGGGTATTCATAAAACTGCAATTATAGTGGTGGGTCGAGTGTTGGATCCGGGGGTTTTTGAAGCTAGTAAATTGTATGATGAGGGTTTTTTACATGAGTACCGCACTACTAAATAAATAACTTTAATTATTTTTTTTTTGGATAAGATTTATAAGGTCTGATTTTATACGTTACCTTTAAGGGAATATTTATTAACAGTTATAGTTTAGGTTCAAATTTATTTTTTTATAATCGTTGGAGGCGGTGATTATAAATGGTTAAGGGATTTGGTAATATTTTTTGGGGTAAGCATGTAATTTTAATGGTTTTTGTACTGTTTTTTATTAGTTTTATTAGTGTGGGGTCTTCTTTTGCAGTTTTGAGTAATAATAGTAGTAATTTGAATGTTACGAATATATCTAATTCTAGTAATAGTACGAATGTGACGGTTAAAAATAATTTAAGTAGTATTCAGGGAGTTTATATTAATGCGGGGGTTACTCCCGCAAATACTATCAACACCACGGCGTTGAAGGCTGAGGGTGTTAACACTGTTTATATATCAACGGACAGGCAGAATCCTAGTGATTTACAGTCTTATATAAATAAATTTAATGGCACGGGCATTGGTGTTTATGCTTGGGTTGACAGTTTTAAGGATTTTAATGGTAACTGGTTTAACCCGGAGACTAATACTACCCTTGAAAATGAGATTATAAGTGACATTGACAATATAACAATGAATTATAATGTGAATGGTGTAATGTTAGATTACCTAAGGTACCCTGGTAACGCGTACTTGTATCCTAATGCAACGAGTATTGTAGATAATTTTACAGCTGCAATTAGAAGTGATATTAATAGTGTTAATAGTATGAATACTACGGGTAAACCGCACATATTATTATCCGCGGCGTTAATGCCTGAGGGTGCCAGTAATAATTATTATTATGGGCAGAATTATACTAGTTTAGCTCATTATTTAGATTATTTATCTCCCATGATTTATGTAGATAATTATGGTGAAACTACTAGCTGGATTGGTTCCACTACAGGGTATATAGTGTCTCAAGCGAATGGTACACCCGTAGTTAGTATTTTACAAACTTATATTAATGGTAATGGTATCGATGAGAATGTAACCACAATTTCCATTAGTCAAATGGATTTAGATATTCAAACTGCAGTAAATAGTGGTTCTGATGGTTATGAAGCCTTCCGATATGGATTATTACCAAGTAATTGGACGGGATATCAACCACCTACTCCTACACCAGCACCGGTTATTGTAAGCACTAATCCCCTAAGTAATGCTACAGATGTTTCATTAGTTACTCCAGTTAGTATTGTATTTAATGAGAATATTACTACTGCAGCTGAATTCTTTGATATTACAGTTAAAAACTTATCAACGGGTAGTGTCACTTCTTTAGCTTCATTGAATATATCTGGGAATACTTTAACTATTACTTCCAACTTTAATCGTTTGAGTGGTGATATTTATCAGGTTAATATACCAGCTGACGCGGTGGAGAGTATGTCTGGTAATATATTAACGGTTGGGAAAATTTTTAATTTCACTTCAATGATTCCACCGGTAGTGGTTAGCACTAATCCATTAGATAATGCTACGGGTGTATCTCTAACTTCACCGGTTACAGTTAAATTTAATGAGAATATAACCGCGGGGAGTGCTTTTAATGGTATTTATATTAAAAATCTAGATACTGACATTATTTGTGCATTGTCAAGTGAGAAAATTAATGGTACTACTTTAACTATTAATATGAGTAATAATCGTTTATTTAATGATGTTTACATGGTAGTTATACCTGTGGATGCTGTTAAGGATTTATTGGGTGATAATTTAACTTCAGCTTATAATTTCACATTCACCACAATACCCTTATTAAAAGTAACCACCACAAATCCCCTAGAGAATGCTACGGGTGTATCATTAACTTCACCGGTTACAGTTAAGTTTAATGAGAATATAACAGCGGGTAGTGCTTTTAATGGTATTTATATTAAAAACCTGAATACTGGTACAATGGTAGCATTAGCAAGTAAAAATATTACGGGTAACACGTTAACCATTAATTCAACTTATAATCGTTTATTTAATGATGTTTACATGGTTTTCTTACCCGTAGGGGCAGTTACAGATAGTTTTGGTGATAATTTAACTTCAGCTTATAATTTCACATTCACCACAATACCCTTATTAAAAGTAACCACCACAAACCCCCTAGAGAATGCAACAGGG
>Ga0182014_10005707_pt1 | contig 13749 bp, 12 predicted proteins | sample 612S2DmetaG_FD_120489 | JGI IMG/M metagenome (GOLD analysis project Ga0182014, IMG submission 120489) | Permafrost microbial communities from Stordalen Mire, Sweden - 612S2D metaG | ecosystem: Environmental > Terrestrial > Soil > Wetlands > Permafrost | place: Sweden: Stordalen | collected... | reverse complement strand
GCCCCAGACGGTCGAGCAGCTGCACGCGCGCGACCCCGCCTACCTTGACGGCTGCCGACGCTGGCATGCAGAACATCCCGAGGAGTCGCGCGAGGCCCTGCGGCGCGGCTTCGCCGTCTCCCAGGCGCGCCTGGGGGTGCTCTGGCACGACGAGCAGTGGCTCGACGCCAAGAAGCGCCGTTTCGCCTCGGCGACTCGCAGCGAGATCGCCTGTCGCTGGCAGGCGGGCGAGTCGGTCGCCGGGCTAGCACGCGCCTACAGGGCCAATCAGCGCAGCATCTCCGAGATCCTCGCCGAACAGGGCATCGCCGGCGAGCACGGTCGCCGCCTGCGTTACCACCACTATGCCTTCGATGCGAACAAGGAGGTCGAGATCGTGCGCCGCTATCTGGCGGGCGAGTCGCGCAAGACCTTGGCGGCCGAGGTCGGCTGCAGCCCGGGGCACATCTCGCACCTTGCCGCAGAACATCGGAAGCTCACGCCGCGCGAGCGCGAGGTGCTCACCCTGCTCGCCACCGGCGCCACCTTCGCGCAGCTAGCGTTGCGGCTGGGCATCGCGGCCAAGACGGTGAGCTGCGTCGCCTCGATCATCTACCGCAAGCTCGCAGTGCGCGGCCGCGCGGCCGCCGTGCGGCGTGCCCTGGAGCTGGGGTTGGTCGAGTGCCGACCGCAAGACCGGCCACCACGTCGTCTCCAGGAGGACCCGCCGTGACCAGGATCGCGCGTCTGAGAATCACCCTCGAGGACATCACGCCGCCCATCTGGCGCTGCCTCGAGGTGCCCGAGGAGCTCACGATGGCCCAGCTGAGCGACGTGATCTGCGCCGCCTTAGGCTGGAGCAACACGCACCTGCACGAGTTCGCCGCAGGCAAGCGGCGCATCGTCATGGCCGACCCCGACGGCGACGAGCCTGCTGCCTTGGGCCACGAGGACGAGACCGGCCTTCAGCTTGCGAGTCTACTGGCAAGCGGGGCACGCAAGCTCACCTACCTCTACGACTTCGGCGACAACTGGCGCCATCGCCTCGAGGTCGAGGAGCGCCTCAGCGCCGATCCCGTGCAGCGCTATCCGCGCTGCACGGCCGGCGAGCGCGCCGCTCCCCCCGAGGACTGCGGAGGTGTCTGGGGCTACGAGCACCTGCTCGAGGTGCTCGCCGATCCCGCCTGTGCCGAGTACGTCGAGCTGCGCGAGTGGTGTCCGTACTTCGACGCCGAGGAGTTCGACCTCGCCGCCGCCGACGAGGCGGTGCGCACCCCACCCGGGTACTGGGAGTAGCTGCCTGCGATGAGCGCGTCGGCTCCGGCTGCGCGTCGGCAGCATGGCGGCTGGCTTCGGGAAGGTGCTGCACGTCCGCGGTTCTCAGGGCGATGACAGAACGTGGAGACCTCCAGCAGCGAGATCAATGGCCCTCCTCGCTCTCCGGTGTCCATCAGCGCGTCCCAGGCGTGAAGTAAGATGAGTTGACGATTGATCTCATGGGGGGAGTGGACAGGCATGCCGTCGGAGCACAGGCCTCGCCGGGAGACCGACCGCCAGCTTGAGGCGGCGGGCTGGGTGTTCCAGGACTACGACGGAATCGACCAGTCCGCCGCGCAAGGTGTCGCCGTGCGCGAGCCCCGGCCAACAGACCGAATTGCCGTGGCCGAGCGTGAGGAGGCGGGCACATGCCACTGAAGAAGTCTGAGCTCTACTCCTCGCTCTGGGCCAGCTGCGACGAGCTGCGCGGCAGCATGGATGCCAGCCAGTACAAGGACTATGTGCTGGTGCTGCTCTTCGTGAAGTACGTCAGCGACAAGTGCGACGGCATCCCCTATGCCCCGATCACAATCCCGCCTGGCTCGAGCTTCAAAGACATGGTGGCCCTCAAGGGCAAGCCGACCATCGGCGACGACATCAACAAGAAGATCCTCGCGCCGCTGGCCAGCGCCAACAAGCTCTCCGACATGCCGGACTTCAACGATCCCAGCAAGCTCGGCAGCGGCAAGGAGATGGTCGATCGTCTCACTAGCCTGATCCTCATCTTCGAGAATCGGGCGCTCGACTTCTCCAAGAATCGCGCCGGCGACGATGATCTCCTCGGTGACGCCTACGAGTACCTGATGAGGCACTTCGCCACCGAGAGCGGCAAGAGCAAGGGGCAGTTCTACACGCCCGCCGAAGTCAGCCGCATCATGGCCCAGATCCTGGGCATCCAGAGCGCCGAAACGACGACCACCACGACCGTTTACGACCCCACATGCGGCTCGGGCTCATTGCTGCTCAAGGTGGGTGACGCGGCCCGCACCAAGGTCACCCTCTACGGGCAGGAGAAGGACGCCTCCACAGCGGGCCTGGCCCGCATGAACATGATCCTGCACGACAACCCTACGGCGGTGATCTGGCAGGGAAACACGCTATCCAGCCCGCACTTCACCGGCACCTCCGGCCAGCTCAAGACCTTCGACTACGTGGTCGCCAATCCGCCGTTCAGCGACAAGCGATGGAGCCACGGTTTTGACCCGGCAAACGACCCCCACGGTCGTTTCGAGCACTTCGGCATCCCGCCTGCCAGACAGGGCGACTACGCCTACCTGCTCCACATCGTGCGCTCCCTCAAGAGCACCGGCAAGGGAGCCTGCATCCTGCCCCACGGCGTGCTCTTCCGCGGCAATGCCGAGGCCGACATCCGCCGCAACCTTATCCGCCAGGGCCACATCAAGGGCGTCGTCGGCTTGCCTCCCAACCTCTTCTACGGCACCGGCATCCCAGCGTGCATCAATGTCATCGACAAGGAGGATGCGCATCTGCGCAAGGGCGTCTTCCTGGTCGATGCCAGCAAGGGCTTCATCAAGGACGGTGCCAAGAACCGACTGCGCGAGCAGGACATCCACCGGATCGTCGATGCCTTCACCAAGCAGCTTGAGGTCGAGAAGTACTCCCGCTTGGTGAGCCTCAAAGAGATCGAGCAGAACGAGTTCAACCTGAACATCCCGCGTTACATCGACAGCCAAGAGCCCGAGGACATCCAGGACATCGAGGGCCACCTCAAGGGCGGCATACCCGTCGCCAATGCGGACTCTCTCGCCCGTTACTGGACGGTCTGCCCGCAGCTACGCTCGGAGCTGTTCGCCGACCTGCGTCCCGGCTATGTGCGTCTCGTCGTGGACAAGGCGGCGATCAAGACCACCATCTACGGGCACCCCGAGTTCGCCCGCTTCATGGCCGAGATGGAGGCGCACTTCGGCAAGTGGCACACCAAGGCCGCCGCCACGCTCAAGGCCCTCGAAGCCGGCTGCCACCCCAAGAGCGTCGTGGCCGACTTGGGCGAAAGCCTGCTCGCCCACTACGCCGACGTTCCGCTTATCGCCCAGTACGACATTTACCAGCACCTCATGGACTACTGGGCGGCCACCATGCAGGACGACTGCTACCTGATCGCTGTCGACGGCTGGACGGCCGAGACCTACCGCATCACCGTGACCGACAAGAAAGGCAAGGAGACGGACAAGGGCTGGGCGTGCGATCTCGTACCTAAGCCCCTGATCGTGGCCCGCTACTTTGCCGAAGAACAGGCCGCCATCAACGCCCTCGAGGCCGAACTCGGGAGCCTCAGGGCGCAGATGGTTGAGCTGGAGGAGGAATACGGCGGCGATGAGGGCCTGTTCTCCGAACTCGACAAGGTGAACAAGGTCAACGTCACTTCACGCCTCAGGGAGATCAAGGATGACGAGGAATCCAAGGACGAGGCTGACGCGCTCACAGCGTGGCTGACGCTCGCTGCCGAAGAGGCCACTCGCAAGAAGGCGCTCAAGGAGGCTGAGGCCCGTCTCGACGCCAAGTCGCTAGTCAAGTACCCAACGCTCATCGAGGCCGAGGTCAAGACGCTGGTGGTTGAGGACAAGTGGCTAGCCACATTGGCTGCCTCAATCCACGGCGAGATGGATCGCATCAGCCAAACGCTCACGCAGCACGCGGCAGAACTGGCCGAGCGGTACGAAACCCCACTGCCGCAGGCCGTGGCCAAGGTCGCCGAACTGGAGCAGGTCGTGAACCACCACCTCGAGAGGATGGGCTTCTCGTGGATGTGAGGCTTGGGTACGGGCTCACCGACGTTGGAGTGATTCCGCTGGACTGGGCCGTGTTTCCACTGATTGCCTTGTCGACGAAGATCACCGACGGCGAACATCAAACCCCGACGCGGTCTCCTAGTGGCTACTACCTACTCTCCGCACGGAATGTGCAGGACGGTCATATTGATCTGCTGGACGTGGATCATGTCTGCAGCGATGAGTACCAGCGAATACGGCTTCGCTGCGATCCGCAGGCGGGTGACGTTCTGATTTCATGTTCTGGCACTGTCGGTCGGGTTGCCGTTGTGCCCGAGGGCCTCGAGTGCGTCATGGTCAGAAGTGCGGCTATGGTGAAGGCTGATCCCGTCAAGCTGTGCGGTTCGTACCTACAGTACTTCCTGCAGTCTTCTGTAGGCCAGAGGCAGATTGCCGCCAGCCTGAACCAAGGCGCTCAGGCGAATCTGTTTCTTGGTCACATCCAAGGCCTGCTGATTGCTCTGCCTCCCACCAAGGGTGAGCAGGAAGCCATCGCCGAGGTGCTGAGCGACGCAGATGCCCTCATCGAATCGCTGGAGCACCTCATTTCCAAGAAGTGCCACCTCAAGCAAGGTGCGATGCAAGAGCTGCTCACCGCCAAGAAGCGCCTGCCGGGGTTCGGCGGAGAGTGGGAGACGAAGCACTTGGGGGAGCTCATACTCCGTTTCACTGGAGGTGGGACTCCTAGTCGCTTGAATCCGGACTACTGGGGAGGGGATATCCCATGGGTGACCGTCAAGGATCTCGGCACCTTCGACCCGCATCATTCCCAGGAGACGATCACCGAGGCGGGCCTAGGATGCAGCGCATCCCATCTTGTTCCAGCAGGGACGCTTATCACTTCAACAAGAATGGCCGTGGGGAGGGCGGTCATCTACGAAGTGGATGTCGCAATCAACCAAGATCTTAAGGCCCTTGTTCCGCTGCCTGAGATGTCGAGTCAATACTTGCGCCTGTGGTTTGCACTCAACGCGCCCTCGCTTGAAGAGCTCGGAAGTGGCAGCACGGTCATGGGTATCTCCTTGGCCGATCTCAAAGAGGTCGTGTTGAACCTGCCACGGATTCCCGAACAAGAGGCGATCGTTGCGGTCCTCTCGGACTTGGACGCCGATATTGCCGCACTTGAGACCAAACTCGCCAAAGCCCGCCTGATCAAGCAGGGCATGATGCAGGAACTCCTCACGGGCAGGACGCGCCTCGTATGAGCACTATTGGCCAGCCCGAACGCGTCACTCAGAACCGCGTCATCGCCCTCTTTCAAGACGAACTCGGCTATCGCTATCTCGGAGACTGGACCGACCGTTCGGACAACAGCAACGTCGAGGAGACCCTGCTTGTGGCCCACCTGACCAGGAGCGGCTACTCCAGGCCACAGATTGCCAAGGCCCTCCACGAGCTGCGCAACGAGGCCACGAACCCCAACCGCAGCCTCTACGACAACAACAAGCATGTTTACAGTCTGTTGCGCTACGGCGTACCGGTGAAGACGGAGGCAGGCAAGGTCACCGAAACGGTGACGCTAGTCGACTGGGAGCACCCGGAGCGCAACGACTTCGCGATCGCCGAAGAGGTGACGCTCAGGGGCGATAACGAGCGGCGGCCCGATATCGTGCTCTACGTCAATGGCATCGCCATCGGCGTGATCGAGCTCAAGAACAGCCGCATCTCCATCGGCGACGGTATCCGCCAGAACCTCTCCAACCAACTGCCCGAGTTCAACGCCTGGTTCTTCCCCACGGTGCAGCTCGTCTTTGCCGGCAACGACTCCGAGGGCCTACGCTACGGCACCATCAGCACACCCGAGAAGTACTTCCTCACCTGGAAGGAAGATGAAGCCGACGACAGCCGCTTCAAACTCGACAAGTATTTGCTCAAGATGTGCGCCAAAGACCGCCTGATTGAGCTGATACACGACTTCGTGCTCTTCGACGGTGGCGTCAAAAAGGTGCCCCGCGTTCACCAGTACGTTGGCGTTAAGGCGGCACAGCGCCACGTCGACGCCCACAAGGGTGGCATCATGTGGCACACGCAGGGCAGCGGCAAGAGCATTGTCATGGTCCTGCTGGCCAAGTGGATCCTTGAGAACAAGCCTGATGCTCGCGTTGTCATCGTCACCGACCGCGACGAGCTCGACAAACAGATCGAGGGCGTCTTTGCCGAAGCCGGGGAGCTGATCGAACGCACCAGCAGCGGGCGGCATCTGGTCAGTCTCTTGGGCCAAGCCAAGCCACGGCTGATGTGCTCGCTGATCCACAAGTTCGGCCGAGGGGGCGTGGATGACTTCGAGGCCTTCATCGAGGACTTGAAATCCCAGCCTTGCTCAACGGTTGGCGAGATCTTCGTGTTCGTGGATGAGTGTCATCGCACGCAGAGCGGCAAGCTGCACCGCACCATGGAGGCGCTGATGCCGGAGGCAGTCTTCATCGGATTCACGGGCACGCCGCTGCTCAAGAGGGACGTAAAGACAAGCCTCGAGATTTTCGGCGGCTACATCCACACCTACAAGTTCAGCGAGGGCGTAGCAGACAAGGTGATCCTCGACCTCGTCTATGAGGCCCGCGACGTCGACCAGAGGCTGGGCTCCGAGGACAAGATCGACGCCTGGTTCGATGCCAAGACCAGGGCCCTGAACGAGTGGCAGAGGGGCGCCTTGCGCGAGCAATGGGGCACCATGCAGACGGTCCTGAGTTCCCGTTCGCGCATGGACCGTGTGGTGAGCGATATCGTCTTCGATTTCGGCGTCAAGCCAAGGCTCTCCAGTGAGCGCGGCAACGCCATCCTGGTGGCGTCGAGCATCTTCGAGGCCTGCAGGTACTTCGAGCTCTTCCAGAAGACGATCTTGAAGGGCAAGTGTGCGGTGGTCACCTCCTACAGCCCCTTCGCCCACGATGTCAGCCTCGAGGAGACTGGCGCCAACAGCGAGACCGACAAGCAGTTCATCTACAACACCTACACGGGACTGCTGGACCAGGTAGACGCGCTGCCGGGCAAGTCAAAGACCGAGACCTACGAGGATCACGCCAAGGAGCTCTTCAAGAACGAGCCCGCAGCCATGAAGCTCCTGGTGGTGGTCGACAAGCTGCTCACCGGTTTCGATGCGCCGCCCTGCACCTACCTCTACATCGACAAGTCCATGCAGGACCACGGCCTCTTCCAGGCGATCTGCCGCACGAACCGGCTGGACGGCGATGACAAGGAGTTCGGCTACATCGTCGACTACAAGGACTTGTTCAAGAAGCTCGAGAACGCCATCGCGGTCTACACCTCCGAGTTGGACCACAGCGCCGGAGGCGCAGACCCCGATGTACTGCTTCAGGACCGTCTCATCAAGGGACGCGAGCGCCTCGACGACGCCTTGGAGGCAGTGGCCCTGATCTGTGAGCCGGTCGGACCGACCAAGGGCGAGCTGGAGCACATCCACTACTTCTGCGGCAACACCGAGCTTCCCGACGAGCTGGCCGACCGCGAACCGCGGCGCGTCTCGCTCTACAAGGGCGTGGTGGCACTGGTGCGCGCCTATGCCGGCATTGCGGACGAGCTGGAGGCAGCCGGGTATGGCGATACGGAGATCGCCCGTATCAAGGCCGACCTCTCCCGCTATCTGAATCTGCGCGAGATCATCCGCAGGGCGAGCGGCGAGACGATCGACCTGAAGGCTTACGAGGCCGACATGCGCTACCTCATTGACACCTATATCGAGGCCGATGAACCGAGGTTGATCTCACCCTTCGGCAGGATGCCGTTGATGGAAGTGCTCGTGGAGAGCGGCATCGCCGAGGCGATCAACAGCCTGCCCGAGGGCATCAAACACAACAGGGATGCCGTCGCCGAGACGATCGCCAACAACGTCCGCAGCAAGATCATCAAGGAGCACCTCAGCGACCCCGTCTACTACGACCAGATGTCGGCGCTTCTCAAGGAGATCATCGCTGACCTGCGGGCCAAGCGCCTCGACTACGAGCAGTACCTCAAGCGCATCGCCGAACTGGCCAGGCGGGTCCAGCGCGGTCATGCGGACGACGTGCCGCCACAGCTCGAGACGCCGGGGATGCGGGCCATCTTCAGCAACCTCACAAGACCCGGCGACTCGGAGGCGGACAACGAATCGAGACTCGCGCTCGCACTGGCTATCGACGAGGCGGTGCGCAAGGTCCGCCCAGACGACTGGCGCGGGCACCGGGCCAAGGAGAACGTGATCAAGGCCGCCCTGTTACCCTTGCTTGGCGACAAGACGGAGGAGGTTGAGCGCATCTTCGCTGTCATCAAGCAGCAGATCGAGTACTGATGCCTACGACCCTTGAGCTCGGCGACATCAGCGTCGACGTGGTCAGAAAGGACATCAAGAACGTCCATCTGAGCGTCTACCCGCCGACGGGTCACGTGCGGGTTTCGGCCCCGAGGCGGATGAGCCTCGAGACGATTCGGTCGTTCGTGATCTCCAAACTCGGCTGGATCAGACAGCAGCAGACCAAGCTGCGCGAGCAAGAGCGCGAGACTCCACGCGAGTACCTGGAGCGCGAGAGCCACTATGTCTGGGGCAAACGCTTCCTTCTGAACGTGATCGAGGAGAATGCTCCCCCCAGCGTGGAGATGCAGCATGGCACCGTGGTGTTGCGTGTCCGCCCCGGTGCGGGCGAGGCAACCAGGGCGGCGGTGATGGCGGGCTGGTATCGCCAGCTGCTCAAGAGCGCCCTGCCACCGCTGATCGAAGCCTGGGAGCCGCGGCTCTCGGTCCACGTAAACAGGTTCTTCGTGCAACAGATGAAGACCAGATGGGGTAGCTGTAACCCGAGCGCCCACACGATTCGCCTGAACACGGAGCTCGCCAAGAAGCCCAGAGAGTGCCTCGAGTACGTCGTCGTGCACGAGATGGTGCATCTGCTCGAACCCACGCACAACGCTCGCTTCGTGGCCATCCTGGACCAGGTCATGCCCAAGTGGCGGCACTGCCGCGACACCCTTGGCCACCTGCCGACACGGCACGAGCGTTGGAGTTACTGAGAAGGAGGCTGGCGCCACACGTGGCGTCGGCTTGCGTTGGAGGGGGAGAGGGCCTGCACATGGGCCCTTCCTCGCGCGCGTGAGAACTCCATGATCTGTGTCGGCTTCACGTCGGCGAGACTGGCAATTCTGCTGCAGAGGACGGTCTTTTGGCCGCCTGACAAGTTTCGAAGACCCGTGACCGATGACGACGTATGCCTCGCGGGATTGCGCATGGCTTGGTTCCACATCACTGCTTTCGCCAGTCCGCGCGAGACGAACATCTGCTTTGAGGCACTCACTGGCCAGCTGAGTTGCTGCCCAGAGTGTCGTTCATCTAGCCTCGGCGCGATCTTGGCCGAGACTGGCTTCGCGCCTGTGTCACAGCCATGGACCGGCGCCGCAACAGGATTGCCACCGGCACCAGCGCCACGAGCACGATTAGGGCGACCAGCTGTGCTTCCCGCAGGCCCAGCAGCAGGATGTTGTTGACCCGATAGAACGAGATGAAGAAGCGCCCGAACGAGTAGAGGCCGAGGTAGAGCAAGATGGCCATGCCGTCGGTCTTCAAGCGCGGCACGGCATACCATAGGACGGTCACCATGATCACCAACCAGAGCTGCTCGTAGACCGGCGTCGGGTGCGTCGGCACGCCGAGCAGGTTGGCTGGTAACAGGGCATGGGGGTTGGTGTAGACAAACCCCCAGGGCAGGCGAGTGGGCGAACCCCAGGTGTCGCCGTTGATGATGTTGGCGAAGCGCCCGATGATCTGGCCCACGGGGATGGCCAAAGCCAGGCAGTCCAAGACGCGCAGCACGGGCAGCTTCCTCACGCGGCAGTAGATCGCCAGGGCCGCAAGGCCACCGGTGAGCACGCCGTAGATGGCCAGTCCCACGTAGGGCGGCTTGACGATGGCCACGAGGTCGTGCGAGTAGTGGCCCCAGTTGTCGAGCACGCTGAACAGACGGGCCCCGACGATCGCACTGGGCACGACGACCATGAGCATGGCGGTCACCTGCCCCGACTCGATGCCCTTGCGGCGCAGCTGAGCGGCGAAGATGAAGCTGCCGACGATGACCCCCAGAGCCATGATCAGCGAGTACCAGCGCAGCGAGAACGCCCCAATGTGAAAGATCACCGGGTCGATGTTGATGGTGATGAAGGCGATCATCCCCCAAGCTTACCCTGCTGGTGGACTCACGAAGGGCCGGCGTCGTGCGCACGAAATGACCTCGGTTGGCGCAGCCGAGGTGGTGGTGGTGCAGCGGCTGGACCTGCGAACCTCCCTACATGATGGTAGGCGCTGGGCGGCACACCGGAGGGGTGTTGCGAGGCGGCACATTCCCAGTGTCGACGTGCCATCCACCCAGGCGCGAGCAACCGGTCCGCCATCGGCCTTTAGGAACTCTTTATTACACGCCCGACCTGCTTTATCAGGCTGTAACGGACGCCGAGGCATGCTTGGTTCGTAATCGTGGTCCGCTAGCCTTGGAGGTCGAGGTGACACTGTTCGCCGCAAACGTCGCCGCAATCGGCATCGGACTCGTCTTCCTGGCAGCCATCGTCGCCGTCGCGGCTGGCTATCTGCTGCACATGCGCCTGCTGGGCAGCCAGGTTGTGCGCGCCCAGCAGGAGCGCGCCCTCACCCTGGGGGCCTCGCACCAGACTTCAAGCCAGGCCTCTTTTGCGAGCGCGCCGCAGCCTGCCATGCCTGTCATCGACTCGGCCAGCGTGAAGCGTCTGCGGACAGCGGAGGCACGGCCTGGGCGGCGCACCTCGGGCGCAGCGGAGCGCACACCAGCGGTCGCCGCCAGCTCCGCTAGGTGAGCGCCCAGAGCTCGGCCAGCGCCCTGGCCCGGCTCGACACGGCAGCGCGCTGCCTCGACGAGCGAGGTCAGTCGGGGGACACCGCTGGGACAAGACCAGAGCAGGCCGCCGATCCGCCCTGTGCGCGCCTGCTGGCGCTCTGCGAGCAAGGACTCGACAATCGCGAGATCGGTGAGGAGCTGGGCGTCGGCGCGAACGCAGTCGGGCAGTTGCGCAGGCGCCACGAGATACCCGTCATGCCGCTGTCGATGGGCCGTGGTCTCCAGGCGCTCGGGGGCCGGCAAGAGGAGATCGTGGCGGCCTTCCTGCGGCTGCGAAGCGACGCCGCGGTGGCTCGCCAAGTCGGCCTGCAAGTAGGGCAGGTGCGCCGGGTGGTCGATGCCAGCGTGCCCGAGGCTCGCGTACTACGTCGGGCCAGGCGGTCATCCAGCCAGACCTTTGCAGACCGGGAGCTCACCGCGGCGTTGCGGCAGGCGGCTCGCGAACTGCCCTCGCCGCTTGCCATCGAGTCCTATCGCCGTTGGGCACAAGAGAGAAGCGACGGCCGCCCTTGCCCTGGGCCCGAGGCGATCATCTTGAGGTTCGCGGGCTGGCGACGGGCACTGATCAGGGCCGGCCTGCCCAGCAACGCACGCCACGGTCCCCAACGCCGCCTACGACTACGCCACGGTCGTGCAGGCCGTCGCTGCCGCCTGGCGGGAGATGGCGCGCTACCCGAGCGTCGTGCGCTACGACGCCTGGCGTGGCGGACGATCGCAGTTCCCCGTCGCAGCGACCGCCAGACGTTTCGTCCGAAGCTGGGACGACCTTCTGGGCGATGCCTATTCGCTGGTCTATCCGCTCGGCGAACCCGACGCGCGGGCAACGACTGCCTGGCCCGACCGTTCGGAACGCGAGACACTCTACGATCTGGTGCCGACTGCACCTGCCCGATAGGCAGCGGCAGACAAGGCCGCCGTGGCTCGGGAGTGGCGTTCGGAGTGTTCCCATTTGCGGACGATGTCCTGCCCGAGATAGAGCTCGCCGTCGGGTCGGGCGCCGGCGCCCACGGCTCGCTCGCCGACATCGGCAGGCTGATTTGCGTGGTGGTTGTCAGGCGGCAGCGTCCCGCTGCGCGCAGAATCTGCACGAGCAGTCCGCCGGATGTTGCCAACCGTACTCGATGCCGACCGTGTGGCTGGCGATGTGGGGGTCTTGCAACGGCACTGCGAGCCTGAGTTTGGTCGGCGAGCTCGGCGTGCGCACATCGAAGAGTGTGTCGTCCACAAAGAGAAGTGCTTCGCCGAACTGGCGATACAGGGCTGGTTGGCCGGCCTCGATGACCTCTTCGAAGGTCAGCCCACGGCGACCCACACGATGCATCGCCGCCAACGTCTCCTCAATAGTGCGCCGCTCAGTCACGGTGTCCTCCTGGGCCGCTCGCCGCCATTGCGCGGACGGGTCCGGCCAAGAAGATAGAAGCAATGACCCGTACGCCGACGGCTATCATGCCCACGACCGGCCGCTCCCTACCGTATCAATCTGCCACCGGACATCAGGCGGCCAGCAACGTCCTGGCGGCGAGACGAAACCGGTCACTTCGCCGCGCACACCAGCCCTGTCGGCGGCTCGCTTGCCAAGGGTCCTTGATGCCTGCGAGTCCGCCACGACACGGGCGCAGGTCTAGCCCTCAAGTAACGCCATTCAGGGAGTCAGTTGTCGCAGGGCAGCGGAGCCCCGCAGGCCGCGCCGGCACGCCCGCACCTCATGCGATCTCTCCGTAGAAGTCGGCGAGCGCCTCGGCGCGCGTGGCGCAGATGCCCAATGTATCCGCCAGGCCGCTGGTGCTCAGAGTGCGCCGCACCCCTGCGACGGGGCAGACCACCACGAGCGATGCCTTCTGCGCACCCAGGCGCCTGGCGCCAGCGATCAGCGCCGCGATGCCGGCGGTGTCGATGAAGGGCACCAACGAGAGATCGACCACAACCTGCCGGGCGCCCTCGTCGGCCGCCCGAAAGAGGGCTTGCATGAACCGCGGTGCTGTGTCGAGGTCGACCTCGCCGGTTAGGGCAACTACCGCGACCACCGGAGTGGGCCACACCAGGTCGACGCAAAATGACGGTCGATCCGACACGAACCTCACCGCCTCCTCGATGCGCCGGGAGGTTCCGACAGGCCAACTCATCCAGCGGCGCCGGGCCAACAATAACGGCGCGTCTGTCAGGGTGACGCCGGGCGCCGCGGGGTGCTTGTCCTAGGCTGCTTGCGATTCCTCGAGCGCTGAGCCGGTGAGCCGTACGGGAATCGGGCTGAGGCGCACAGGAGCTGCGATCCAGGTTGGTGCCGCCGGCGCTGGCTCAACGCACTCCGCACAGAGGACCGCCCTGCGGCCGCCGACTGCCAGGCGCATGAGCCGCTCGCCCAGCACGATGGTACGACCGCAGCGCTCGCAGCTCTCCACGCCCCACAGACGTCCGAGCGCTTCGTCCTCGCTTGCGGACGCGCCGACTGTGCGCATGCGCGCTCTGAGCTCCTTCAAGGTGTGCTTGCCCATGACTCCTGCCTCTACCGTCGGGCCGCCCTCTTTTGGTGGCGGCATTGGTCACGCTGATTCCCACACGAGCAAGCGCGCTAACGGCTGGGCAGCGTTAAGGCCAAAGGCAAGCTCTCTGGAGGTCTTCGGCGTCAGCTCTTCACGGCAGATCCGCGGCGGCGAGGTCTCATCTTGCGCACTGGCGCCGAGCCGGGCTCGCTAGCTAGCCCGGATCTTTCACGAGCACCCGGGGAGCGGCGCCGATCTGGCTACTAAAGATCCTCCCGAGCAGGGATAATACGTGTTGACGAGACGCGCAAACCCCGCTCAGGAGGATCACCGTGC
>Ga0182014_10005706_pt1 | contig 13749 bp, 14 predicted proteins | sample 612S2DmetaG_FD_120489 | JGI IMG/M metagenome (GOLD analysis project Ga0182014, IMG submission 120489) | Permafrost microbial communities from Stordalen Mire, Sweden - 612S2D metaG | ecosystem: Environmental > Terrestrial > Soil > Wetlands > Permafrost | place: Sweden: Stordalen | collected... | reverse complement strand
GAGGACGTGGGGATCATCTTGACGGGCGGCGTCGACGAAAACTTGAACCGCCCGCCAGCTTGGTTCAAGCCGCCAGTCGGCGCTGGACTGGAGGGCATCCCGGGTTCGGAACTCTACGGGGCGCGCAGCGCGCAACTGGCGGGATGGCCTGTTCCCGAGGACGATGGAGGTCGTGATGGCAGACAAGATGCAAAACGCTGAACCGGAGTCGGACTTTTATCGCGGGCCGCAATTGGGGCGCAGCATCGCGAGAGCATGGCAGGACGCCACGTTCCCGCTTTGGGCGCACGGGCCGGACGAGAAGCCGGAAGTGGTGGCCGAGTGCCAGAAGGAACTCAAGGAACTGATGGACGAGTTACACCAGCGCGGCGACGGCGACAAGTACGAGGAGCAGATCATGCTCAGCAAGGGCGACGAGTGGGAGGACGGCTACTGCCTGCATCTTTTCGCTGACGGGTCGTGCTTCGGATGCGGTTCGGGGAAACCCGAACTTTGGTACGACGACGTGCTGCGGATCGTCGGCTCGGAGGAGGCGCTGTTGGCAATCAACCCGAACTGCGCCGACTGGCTGAAGGCGGCGAAGCAGCGGATGGAAGAGTTCGACAACTGGAGGCTGATGCACGCGCGCTGCGCGTCGGACGTGGCGCAATAGCACGCGCGTCAATCGCCACGGCATTGCGGACGATCGAGGCCGACGAGACCGGAGACGTGAGGAGATGGCACTGAGGACAATCGCGTACGGCGTGGACTGCGAGTTCCGGGGCTTCTGCGCCTACGAGCCCGGCGAGTTGTCGCCCGAGCAGGAGGCCGAGATGGAGCGGGAGATGGACGCGCTCGACGACCTGCTGCACCGGCGCGTGCCGGACGACGGCGAGATACTCACGACGATGATCATGCTGGCGAGCGACGACCGGTATTGCCTGCATCTCTTCCACGACGGCAGCGCCTTCGGCTGCGGCAGCGGGCAATCGCAACTGCTCTGGCCGGAAGTTCTCGATCTCGTCGGCGGCGAGGCCGCGCTGCTGAGGGCGGACCCGCACTGCGCCGACTGGCTCGCGAAGGCGAAGCTGCTCATCATGCCCGCCCGGAGCGACGAAACGCCGATACCGCCATGGCTTTGGTGAACTGAGACCGCGAGAAGGGAGGGGCCGACGGAGACCGTGCGAGCGATGGGTGCGGTGCCAAACAAGATCGAGCGTCTAAAGGCGGCGTTGCTGGAACGCCTCGGCGTACATGAACGTGACCGCACGCTCCCTACCAGCAACCGTTTCCTGTTCTACGAGCTGGAGGGCAAGGATGACGGTCACGGCGTTCTCGTCAGCAAGATCAAGACCGGCGCGCGACGGCCGGACCAGGACTTGATCGACGCGCTGACCGCCCTGCGGGAGGACGGCGCGGTCCCGTGGGACTGGATCGTCGACGAAACGCGGCACGTGGAAGGCGTCTGGCGCGCCAAGAGCATCGTCGATGATCTTAGGGAATACGTCGCCCTCACGAAGGTCGACGCCTGGCAGTGGTCCCATGTGCGCCCGTTCGTCATCTGCGAGAGCCGCTCCCTCTCGGGGGTGCTGCGAAGCCTGTGCCACCGCTATGGGGTGAACTCCGCTTCGACCAACGGGCAGTCGGCGGGGTTCACGCGCACTAAGCTGGCGCCGTCGCTCGACAACCAGAGACGCGAGCAGGAAATACTGGTTCTCTACTGCGGCGACCTGGACCTTGGCGGCGCAGACATCGAGCGCAACACGCGGCGAGTGCTGGAGGAAGCCTGCGGCGTCTCGTTCGGTTGGGAACGGTTGATGCTGACCGAGCAGCAGGTCAAGGAGCACAGGTTGACCGGCATCATGAAGACGGACAGGAGGTTCAAGAACGGCAGGGGCCTGCACGAGGCGTGGGAATGCGAGTCGCTGTCGCAGAGATTGATCGTCGAACTGCTTGAATCTCGACTCAAAAAGCTGCTGCTACCGAAGACGATCGAGCAGGTCGAGAGGAAAGAGAAGCGCGAGCGCGTGCAGGTCAGGGTCACAAAAAGAAGAAAGCGGTGAAGCGCAGTTGACGAAAAAAGGTGAGTAAATCCGCGCTGTAAACATTGGCGTTCCACGCGCCCGTCCGAACGGGCCGCGCTGCGGAACCGCACGCACTGCCGGGTCACGGCGAGATGACGAATACGGAGAAGGTCACCCTGCCCGAGGGCAACCGAAAAACCGTTCAGCTTTGACGTAGGTAAAGGTTTCCGAGGAAACGTTGGACGTTGGTAAAGCCGACGTCCGCGTCCGCCAAGCGAACTCTTGTCGAGCCTGCCGACTCCCCGGCGCTCCGCTAAGGTGCATGAACTGCCCCGCAGAGCAGATCGCCGATCCCTGGAGACCCAGAGCGCGGGAAACGGCATCCTAGGCAGCGGGCCAGAAGTCAAACAAGGCGGGGCGGAGAGATGTCCCGCCGCCACCTCACGGATAAGGTGACCCAACGTTCCACTTCGCTTCTATCGCGGCCAGCACTTCAGCCTTGGCGTCGACGATTTCCGTCGTGTGGAAGGCTTTCTTGCCGGCGTCTTTGAGCGAGGAGCCGACAAGCCAACACCGATCGTTGAACGCGATGTGACGATCGTGGAGCTTGGCATGGCGCCGGACTTCGATCGTGAATCCCTCAGACTGGAAAGCTCTCAACGCATTTTCAAAGCCAGCTTCGATCGAGTTGTTCTGGGCTCCGGTCAGCAAGCGAATCGGAACCTTCATTGTTCTGAAACAGTCAAGCGTCCCGACCCCGATGTAAGGATCAACGACAAGCGCTAGAGTGTCGGCTTTTTCGAGAAACTCGCGAACCTCCGACTTTGCCGTGAAAGGTTTGTCCTCTGCGACGACTATCTCGCGAGCGATCCCCGGTTCGCGCAATGCTGCCATCAGTTTTTCGATCTTCGGCGTAGCGTATTGATGCGCCTCGCGACGCTCCCAATCCGTGCGAGCGATCGCCGTTTTGTTACGTTGCTCCAGAGCGTCGAGGATGGACTCCAGCATTTGATAGTGATTGCCGTGATCGACTTGCTCGACGAGTTGCCTCGCTGCGCCGAGCCAGTTGAAGTTCCGAGTCTTCCAGACTACGGAGTTCTCGAACTTCACGTCGAAGATCGCGGCCATCTCCATCAGTTCGTCGTGCGTATAGTAGAGCTCCAACACTTCTGCGAGCACCGGGATGTGAGACTTGTCCATGTCAGAATCGAGAGATGGAGGTTCCTACATCGGGTTTCCTGGTACGGCATCTCTACTTGCTACGGGACGGGTCGCTGAGAGGGCACGCCGGGTTGCGGCCTCCGTCGCTAGGAACGTGCTCGAAGTGCGCGGCCTGTCGTCCGCTCGTGCTGCGCCGATGCTGGCTGACCTGGTGCCCGCATGAGATGCACGTCAAGCCGCGCCTTTTGTTCCGTGCCAGCTTCAACGCTTCGGTGACGGTTATTTTCCTCTCGTCATTCGGTGCTTAGCGGCATGTAAGGAACTCGCTCCCTCCTGCGCGGAATGTATCCGTCCCCAGAACAGCGGGAGAAAACCCAAGCTGTGAACGTGGAGATTATAGATCGCTAGTAACATCTTTGAACCCGTGGTATACTGCGTTTGGCGTCAGATGACTCCTTCGAGCTTCTGATGACTATCACTTGGCGGCATACGCTGCCAGAAGGAACTGAACATGCTGTTTCCCACCAAAGTAGTCGAGTTATTCCCCAAAGACAACGACCACCTGAAACGGTTGAAGGATCCCGTGGAATCCGGGCTGTTTCACCTTGAGGCATGGTTGCCTTTCTCGGAGGCCGCGAAGCTGGACCGTGGCAATGCGAACGTCAGACCCGCGTCTGAGCGCAAGAAGCCGTTCCGCGACATGGTGGACACGGTGGAAAAAAGCCCATCTACCTTCCACCTCAAGAACCGTGGAATCATCTACCGCTGCGACAAGTTCGACTTCGACAACGCGAAGCGCATCCTGCGCGTGACCGTCCCCAACATTCCGCCCGACGAGTTCGACGATCTCGAAAACGGCGAGCCCAAGTTCGGAATCGCTGACGGCGGCCACACATTCGAGGTCATCCAGCAAACCATCGCCCGCGCGAATGAACTGAGCGAGCGCGAGGGCTGGACGGAACCGTTTGTCCGGGTTCACTTCCTAGCTGGCCAGGCATTCGAGAGCGGCGAGCTTGAGCAGCTTGTCGAGGCGCTGAACACGTCTTCGCAGGTGCAGCAGTTCACCCTCGACGAGTACCAGAACAAGTTCGACGAACTGAAGGACGCCTTGCAGAATCAGGGGTTCGACCCGAACCTCATCGCCTTCCGCGAGAACGAGGAGAAGGAATGGGATGTCCGTGAAGTGATCCAGCGGATGGCCTGCTTCCTCAAGGACCGCTGGAAGACCACCCAACCCGCGTCCATGTACAGGTCGAAAGGCAAAGCCCTGGACCTGTACACGAACGAAACCAGCCACGGCGAGTTCACCAAACTTTACGACGTGGCTGCGGACGTAATCACGCTGCCCGAGTTCATCCAGTCGGAGTTCAGCAAGGACACGGGCAAGGGGCGTAAGTTCGGCAAGCTCAGGGGAGTGAAGACCCTCAAGAAGCCATTGACGCCCGCTGGCACGAAGTACACCACCGACCACCAGATGGACCTAGCGGAATCGCTGCCGATTGCCGCCGCCTTCAGGGAGTTGCTCGAGCTGAAGGGCGACCGGTATTACTGGAAGGCCGACTACAGGGAAGTGTTCAAGGTCGCCGGAGACGAGCTGTACAAGACGCTCCTGACCAAGGTGAAGACCGCCAAGGGCGTGAACAGCCTCGGAGCCGACACCGAGTATTGGACGCAGTGCGCGAACATCGTGCTCCGCGCCAAGCTCGAGGTCATGTCCAGATAGTCAGATCGGGTGGGGCCTAGCGGCCCCGCCCTTTTTTCGAGGAAAAGGAGGAACGCAATGGCAAGCGAGATCACCATCAAAGGCATGAAGGCAAAAAGGGGCGAGAGGATGACGAAGGGCCAAGGATGGAGGCTGGCGGTGGTGAAGGGCAGGAAGCGGATCTTCGTCGGCACCCTTCTCGACACTTACAACTTCGGCAAGAAGCGGCTCGCCATATTCAGCGTCCCCAAATGAGATGGGCCGCCGCGTCAACGGCCCGGACCGCCCCGCGTGTGTCCAAAATCGGAACTGGATTGACGAAGTAGCCTTGGGCGAAAGAATAGGTAATGGCGTACCGCACCGAAATCGAACGGGCTCTCGACGAGATGATCTCCGACGAGGGAAACAAGTTTCAGGGCATTGCGGTCATCCGCGCCCGGCAGAAGTGGCCGCGACTCATCGCGTGTGAGCGCAAGTGGGACGGCGGGCTCGATGCACACGCGAATGGAGCCCTCGAACCGGACGGGAAGGGCGTCGGCCTCGCCTGCTCGACGACCGCGACGATCAAGAAGGTCAAGTCTGACGCCGCGAAGACGAAACAGCACTATCCCGACGTACACGTGCTGATTTTCGCGACCGCCGGGAAAGTCACCGAACATACGAAGGGGCTTTGGGCCAAGAAGATTGCCGATCAGTTCGGTCTGCTGCTTCAGGTGATTTCGCGCGAAGAGTTCGTCACCTGGCTGCTCGATCCCGCAAACGCCGACATCTGCAGAGACCAGTTGGGAATCACGGAGTCTTCCGCGGCGGAAATCGACGCGCTGATTGACCAGGCCCGCGAGCGGGTTAATCCGCGCGAAGCAAAGATCGCCATCTATTTGCTGGAGCAGATCCAGCGGACCAAGGGCGGCAAGCTGTCGGACTGGCAGCGTTTCCGAGTGCTCACCAATCTGGGAGCATCGAACCTTGTGCTCGAGGAATACAGGACTGCGGCTCGTTTCTTCTTGGACGCGGCGCCGCTTCGACCCAACGACGAGAAGGCAGTCGAAAACGAGGTTCTCGCATATCAACTGCTCCTTCAGGAGAAAGAGGCTCAGGAGAAAGCAGCCGCCGCCGTCCAGCGGTTCCCCAACTCTACCCGAATGCGCTCGTTGTGGCTCCAGTCCGCGCTTCCGGGGAAAACGTATGAGGAGTTGCTCGACGCGACGCCGGCTTACATGCGTAGTGACGCTGAGATCGCGTCCGCGCTGTGCAGGAAAGCGATCGCTGGCGGCCAGCTCGACCGGGCCATCGAACATGCCAAGGACGCGGTTGCTGACAAGCCGAAGTGGTCGCAAACTCATCTGCTTCTGGCGGGCGTGTACTTCGCGAGGGTCGTCGCGGCGGAACGCACCTTGAAGCCGCTCAACGCTGAGGAAAGAGATGCGTTGCTCGCCAAGTCACTGTCGCTCGCCGACGACGCGATTAAGGCCGCCGAGGTCGAAGGGGTTCAGTGGGTGAAGGCACACGCCCTCGCCCTCGAGGCTGAGATCGCAATGATTCAGGGCCGCAAGGAAGATGCGGCTCGCTTGGCGCGTCAGGCATTTGGCGCAAGTCCCGCAGAGCTGAATGGGCGCTTGGCATTAGCCGAGTCATTCATCAGCACGGGGAATACGGACGAAGGGATCCGCATCCTGGAAGAAGCGCACGTCCTGTCGAAGGCCGCCGCCCACGTCAGCTTCATGCTCGGTCAGGCCCTAATGCATCGTGCGGGACCTCGCGACCTCACGCGGGCGTTCGACGTGTTCAGCACGGCCAACCTTGCGAACCTACCGCCCGAACTCGTTGATCCGCTCACCGTAGGTGCGGTCAGAGCATTGGTCGGTGCGAAACGCTTCGGGGAGGTTGCGAGCTACATCGCTCGGCCCGAAGTGGCCAACTCGCCGGTCATGGTCGCCACGATAGAGGCGTACGCATCGTTCAAGCAGTCACAGCAGCAACAGGCAGCGCAGTTCCTAGACGAGGCGGTCGCGGCCCACCGCCCGACAGACACCCGTTCCCTGACAAGTTTCCTCGGCGAACTTCTGCTTGAGGCAGAACGCCCGGCGGAAGCGCTGCCATTGCTGCAAGAACTTTTCGACGCGCAGACCCCAAACTTCGACGTGGGTCTGCTGCTGCGCTGCGCCAGCCTCCTCGGGAGAGATCAAGTCATCCTGGACACGTGCGAAACGCTCCATAACCGGGGCCACAAAGACTGGCAGTTGCTCGAGTTCGAATCGCAGTACCTCGAGGACCGCGACTATCAGAAGGCCATCAGCAGGCTACAGGAGTTCATCGCCGCCAATCCCGACCATCGGATCGCGAAGCTCCGTCTTGCCATGGTCGCGATGCGCTACGGACGAAACGACCTCGCACCGCTGTCGGACGCCGCTTTGCCGTCGGCCGCCGAGCTTCCGATGCGGTACGCCGTGGCGGCCGTCAACGTCCTACAGTGGCAAGGGATGGGCAAACTCGCCGTCGACTACGCATACCGCGTGCTGCGCGCTCACACTTCGGAGATCGAAGCGCACAAGGCTTATTTGGCGAGCGTGATGAAAGGCGCCCGACCCGACGACATCCCCGCCGTGATGGACGAGGTCGCCGTAGGAAGTGCGGTCGAGTTCACGGAGAAAAGCGACGAAACCGCGAGATGGTACGTCATCGAGGACACAGACGAGCGCAGCCGCGAGTTCGAGGAACTCCCCGCTTCCGACGAGATCGCCAAGGGGTTGCTGGGAAAAAAGGTCGGCGATGAGTTCGTGCTGGCGAAAAGCCCGATAAGAGATCGCGTAGGCAAGATCAAACAAATCCTCAGCAAGTACACGCGGCGCTTCCAGGCCATCGGCGAGCAGATGGAGTTGAAGTTCCCGGGTCAGAGCGTCATCTGGACGCTCCCCATGCCCCGGCCCGAAAAACTCACCGTCGCCGACATCCAGCCGATGCTCGACACGATCAAGGCGCGTTCGGAGGTCGTAGCCAAACTCCGCGACATTTACCGAACCACGGCGATCACTCTCAGCATGTATGGTGCGAAGTTGGGGCACGGCCCCTGCGAGGCGCTGTTCGATCTTGCGACATCCGAAGATGATTTCGTGCGATGCGCGTATGCGACGCCGGACGCGCTGCCGAGTGCGATCGCTTCCCTCGAAAACAAGCGTACGGTCGTTCTCGATCTCGTCGCTCTCACGACGCTGCGTCTGCTCGGCATCACGCGCCAAGCTTTGACGAGCGGAGCATTCCGTTTCGTTGTCTCGGCGGCGACGTACACGGAACTTCAAGAACTCCGCGCGCAGGCGCGTTTCTCGACGCCACATGGCACGATGTTCTACAAAGACGGCCAGCACTACATGACTCAGACCACACAGGAGCAGTCTGAGAAGGAGAAAGCTGCGTTTGAGGAGTGGATGCAGTGCGTGGAGAAAAACACCACAGTTGTCTCGGTTCCAGAGATCGCCGCGCTCGATCCCGAACGACGCAAAGTGCTGGAGAAGGCCTTCGGATGGGAGGGCCTTGAGGCCGCGTTCGCCGCGTTGCCGCCCGACAGCATCCTCTGGACCGACGATCTCGTCTTCGCGGAATATGCCAAGTCCGAAGTAGGTGTCCAGCGGGTCTGGACTCAGGCCGTCGTCGAATATCTCGCAGGTCGCGGCATCATCGACCGAGCGGTTGTGGATGAAGCCATCGCAAAGCTGGTCGGATTTAACTACCAGGCGACGACCTTTATTGGCAGCACGATTGTCGCTGCCCTGCGCGTTTCGAACGGCTCGATCGATTCCTTTCCAATGCGCCAAGTGATCCAGGCTTTCGCACCAGTTGCGGCCTCGGCGTCGCTCGCCGATCGAAAAATGGCGCTCCGGACGCTCGGCGATTTCATTCTGAGGTTGTCGCTCGAACCCTTCCTGCCAGAAACGAAGTGCGTCGCGACGAAGGCGCTGCTGGACTTGTTTCCAAACGACGCACAGACCCGGGGCACCCTCGAGCTTTTCAGCATCGCGTGCGCGAGGGCCATGAACGTGAACCCGCTGGGGCAGGCGGACTTCTTGCGCTGCTTCGAGCATTGGAAGAGACGAAAAATCATCCTGTGAAACCCGCGCTGGTTCGAAGGCGATCGAGGCGCTTTACGATCTGGAGAACGGGAATGAGCGAAGGCCCGCAGGGCGGTTGCGCGGAACCGGGCGAGTCTGCGGCGGGACAAGGGAAGTGCGCGGAATGCGCCCGTTTTAGGGCCTTTGCTTCCTGCGACAGTTGACGAAACGCTCGGCCTGGTTTCGCGTGCTCTCGCGGAAGTGTCGCCTGCCCGCGGTCCGGTCCGGAACCAAAGTTGTCACTCTGCCCGGGCGCGATATGTGCGCCAATCCGGCGTCCGGGGCGCAGCATTACGTCATGGCGACGACGCTGCCATCTGCGAACGCCCGCATCGTGGTGCGCTGCGACCTCTGCCTGCTCGTCCAATTCCAGTCAGCGAGCAATGTTTGCCGTCGCTGCCGAATATCGTTGGACGCCACGGCCGAACCTGCGCCGGGGCCGACGCCCGCGCCGCCGCACCACCAGATGACATGCGCCCCGAGCGCCAACTTGCCCGCCACGGCTAGGGCGCTCCGCTTGCGCCGGGGACTCAGCCAGCGGGCTCTTGGTCGCCTCATGGCGGTGCCGCGAACGTACATCAGCAAGATCGAAAACGGAAACGCCCTTCCAACCTTGCCATCGCTGGTGAAGCTGGCGAGTGCGCTCGAGGTCAACGTCGCTGAGTTGCTCGTCGGCCACGATCAAGGCCGCCAGGAGGAGATCGCCGAGCTGTCCAACGACCCATTCGTCGCGGACATGCTGCCGTTCGTGGCGAAGCTGTCGGACTGGCAGCGGCGAGCCGTCTTGGACGAGGCGGCCTTGATGGCCCGGCGCCGCATCGCGTTGGGCGGGCCGCCGAGTCGTCGCTCGACTGCGGCAGCGTGACGACGCCTCTTTCCGCCGACCGAGTCCGCGCGGCGGACTTCAGGGTTGGTTCTCCAACCAGTCCGCGATGCGGCGCAGTTCGGCGAGCATCTCGTGCGGCTTGGCGGCGATGGAGATCGTGCCGCGCGGGTCGTCGATGTCTACGGCCTTCGGCCCCAACTGAAACATGCAGGTTTGGTTCGGGTAGGACGTGCGCCTGATCTTTAGGAACCCGAAGGTCGCCTCGCGCTGGTCGCAGAACTCGGCGTTCTTTCCGATGCTCATTTCAATTCTCCGGCTCCCGCTCGCAGAGCGTCGTCAGGTAGACGTAGCTGGCGTCGGCGTCATTCATCTTGTCGAGTTTCGCTTTCAGCAGGCCGCCCTTGCGGCAGGCCAGGAGCGCCACAGCCGGGCACTCCGTGACGTGGAATGGAACGAGCAGGACTCGCACCTCGGCGACCTCAGTTTCGGCGTCGAAGCTGCCAAGCCTGCGCGTGACCAGGCCGTCCAGAACCTCGCACAAACTCCGCGGGTTGCCGCACGGGACGCTCATGCGGCCTCCGTTGCGAGTTGCGGCCTTGATGCGTTGAAAAAGTCTAACCGCCGCCCCGCTTCCTGCGCCTCCATCTCGCGCCTCCAGGTTTCGGCTTCGCGCTCGTCCGCGCATTGCCGGCACGGTTCCCGAACGAGCCCGCCGTCTGCGCCGAGCGAGACGATGTGGCGATCCTCGGTGCTTGAGTACTCGCCGCCGACGCAACCGTGCTCGAGCGCGCGGCAGTACGGGCAATGCCAGACGTCGACCTGGCCCGCCGACCGCACCGTGCGCCAACCGCGTTCGCAGCCGTGCTTCTCCTCTGGCACGGCGGCGGCGCAATGCGGGCACAGCAGCAGCTCGCCGTCCAGTTCAACCATGCCCTTGTCGCACAGGTGCGCGTGCAACCACTCGGCGATCTTCGGCGGCGCATCTGTCGGCGGTTGGAAACTCGCGGCGCGCCGGGCCGCGTCGGCGCTTACGTTGCACACGTTCCACAGGCTGCATCCCGTGGCCTGCCCAACCGTCCACAAGACGGCCTTCGCGTCGTCGTGATAGAACGCGCTGTTCGGCCAGATGTCACGCTGCTCCATCAGGCCCTCGACGGCGCCGGTCATGGCGTCGCGGAACTCGTCCAGCGTCCGGTACGGCATTCGAGCCAACATGCCGTTGATGCGCGGCAAGACGCCCGGGTCGAGATCGCGGAGTCCCAAGGTGTCGCGAACGACATCGTGGAGTTCGTGCAACCTGCCGTTCAGGACGACCTGCCGCGGGCCGGCCGTCGCCTTCGACCATCCCGGAGCCTCCGCATGTGAACGGGACGGGCGAAGCGGCGGCTCGGCGTCGCGGGTTTTTGCGCGCCGAGCTTCCGGTGTGGATCTTGGTGTTGGTTCTGATCTTGCTACTTCGGAGATTCTTGCTACTTCAGAGTCCTCAGCTACTTCGTGTGCTGTTTTTGAGACTGCAAGAACTGCTGTTTTTGAGACTGGAAGAACTGTCGCTTCTGAGACTGGATTCTCCAGCATCGTCAGCTCGATCACCCCGTCCGCGCAGCGCCAGCTCAACCAACCACACCGCTTGAGTTCCCCGGCCAACCGATAAAAAGTGGCGTGCGACACGTCGAGCGCCCGGAGCAGGTCGTCCAACCTCCTCGAGAACGTGCGCCTCGGGCCGGCCATCGCGAGAAGGACCGCCAGCAGGAAGAGCGCGGACGCGCCAACACCGCGATGCGCCTCAAGCCAGGGTTTGGAGATTTGCGCCCAACGTTACTTCGGGCTGTCCGAATGCGCGAGGGCGTAGACGGACGACGCGCGCTTGCGGCGCCGGATTTTGATGAAGCCGTCGTCTTCGAGTCCGTGGAAGTGGCCGGACGTGGCCCGCGCGCTCTGCCCGGTGAGCCGTGCGGCGGTCGGCACCTTCGGGAAGCACGTGCGGCCATTGGGCGAAGTGCATCCTGAGTGCACGGCAAGCGCCAGGAATGACGCACCGGCCCGCAGGCCGCCGTGCGCCTTCGCCAGGCGCACTGCATCGCCCTCGTATAGTTTGTAAAAGTGCCCGTCCCCGGCGGGCTTCTCGATGGCGGCCCGCGTCAAGCGACTTTGCGGGGAGGGCGTTTCGTGGTAAAGATAGTGCTGCATGTCGTGCTCCTTTCGCCGGGACTCGTCGTGTGTGTTCTCGTGATTGACAGGTCGGGTGGGCGTCCCACCCGCCCGACCAAGCCAACCAACTGCCGGAAGCGCCAAACCCCGATCAAAGAATCCGCGTTCCAGCAATCCCCAAAAAACTCCCTACCCGGCCGCCTCGATGCCATGACGCGCCGCGAGTTCGGCGACGTGCGCGGCATGCTTCGAGAACTCCGTCCGAACAATCGCGCGCACCTGCCGCTGGACCGCTGGGCGGAGCGAAACCCGCCTGCGTTGCCAGTTGCACAACACGCTGGCGTGCGTCCCGGCCCGGTCCGCCACCTCGCGCAGCGACAGGTCGGGCAGCGGCGCCATCAACAAGCGAACTTCATCGATGATTTCGGTTTCTTTTTTCGAGAGTTCGGCGGGCATGGCGGGCCTCCTGGTCGGAGTCCGCCGAGTCACAGCACTACCAGCAGCGCACTTCCGTGGGTTGGCCTCGCCGCGCGCATCCAGATCGCGCGCTGAAGGATTGGGAGACACTATACGCCCAGGCTTGAACGAGCGTTAATCTTTTCCTGTGGAAAAGCTGTTGGTGGCTGTTGGCAGGCATGGTTCCGGCACGCGACGAATGGCGATCTCGTAATCTGGCGTTGGTTCCCTGCGATCGAGCCGTCGCGGGGCCTTGGAAAGTGGGACAACCGCTCCACTTGTCCGGGCCGGACGGCCGGTTTTGTAAACTCCCGTTGATGCGAGCCTTGGGGGCGTTCAGGCGTGCGCGTGCGACGACGCCCGCGGTTGCGGGATCATCGCGACGCCGAGCATGGACGGCGTCGTCGAGTACTGCGCGACGGCGTCGGCGGCGTGCTGGCGGCACATCCCGTCGCGGACAGGCGGGAACGGGCAACCCTTGCGGGCGCAGTGCGTCATGTTCCCGGTCGCGGCCATGAGCGCCGCCAGCTTGATCTTGTGGTCAAGCTCCTTGACGCATCGCGATCCGGCGAACAACGCCCGCAGCCTTGAGATCGCCAGGGACGTGAGCGGGCAGGGAACGATGCTGCTTCCGTGCATTGGGTTGGCACCTCGGGGCCGATACGGGAAAGCTAGCGTGCCCGGCCCGCCGAAGGCAAGTAAGAAGATCAGTTCGGCTTCGGGTGCTCGTCGTCGTCGCGGGCATCGCCGGTCGCGTCGTCGCACAGCGCGGGCCTGATCGCCGCCGGCTCCGGGTCGTCGAGTTGGTCGCCCAACGAAACCACGATGCGCGTGTACTTGGCCGCCTCGCGGTCCTGGCCCAACCCAGCGCTTTCGAGTTGGTCACCGATTTTCTGCAACGCGGCGATCTGCACGGGGTCCAGGCCGAGCGGCAGCTTCTGCTCGATCTTTGCCTGGAGTTCGCGCAACCCCGCGATGGCGACGGACTGGAAGTGCTGCCCGATGGTGATCTGCCGCCGACGGTGCGCCATGCGGTCGCGGCTCATCTGCCGGTTTATCTTTTCTTCCTCCACCAGGTCGTGCTCGTAAACCCGGTCGAGCCAGTTCCATCGACGCGCCCAGCGCTCGACGTTCTGCGGGCTGCAACCCAACATTTCCGCAACACGAACAAACGAGCGCTTCTCGGCGAGGTCGCGGAACGCGGCGAACGCCATGTACGCCTTCGCGCTCTCCCCGACCATGCGCTCCCAGACCTGCCGCTTCCCGCTCCTGTCGGCGGTTTCGGCGCGGTCGAGCGCCTCGAGTTCGAGTGCGGCCTTGTCGGTGTCGTTGTAGTCGGTCATGCGGAAT
>Ga0182014_10005704_pt1 | contig 13758 bp, 11 predicted proteins | sample 612S2DmetaG_FD_120489 | JGI IMG/M metagenome (GOLD analysis project Ga0182014, IMG submission 120489) | Permafrost microbial communities from Stordalen Mire, Sweden - 612S2D metaG | ecosystem: Environmental > Terrestrial > Soil > Wetlands > Permafrost | place: Sweden: Stordalen | collected... | reverse complement strand
TTTCGTGCCGGCCCTCGCGAATCCGCAACTCGACACCGCCGCCGATGCAGTCGCGCTACCCCTGCCCGCCGATCGCGATCTCGTCATCACCACCGATGGCTTCACGGTCCAGCCGCTCGAATTTCCGGGCGGTAACATCGGCTCGTTGGCCGTGCACGGCACGGTCAACGATCTCGCGGTCAGCGGCGCCGTGCCACGTTACATGACCCTGAACGTGTTCCTCGAAGAAGGATTGGAGATCGCCCTGCTGCGCCGCGTGATCGACGCACTGGCGAGCGCGGCGCGCGACAGCGGCGTCGCGGTGGTCGCCGGCGATACCAAGGTCGTCGGTCGCGGTGACTGTGACGGGATCTATTTGGCGACCACGGGAGTGGGTTTCCGACCGCGCGGCGTGCGCTTCGCGCTCGACCAAATTCGCGCCGGCGATCGCCTGTTGGTCAGCGGTCCCATCGGTGATCATGGCGCCGCCGTCATGCTCGCCCGCCAGGAATTCGGCCTGCGCGGCGACCTGAAATCGGACGCCGCCAGCGTATTGCCCCAGGCACAGGCGCTGATGACGGTACCCCATTTGCGTTTCATGCGCGATCCCACGCGTGGCGGGCTTGCGACCGTGGCGCACGAGATCGCGCGGGCGACCGGGCTGGCCGTTCGCCTCTCGGAAGCGTGCATCCCCATCGACGACGCCGTGCAATCGGTATGTGAATTGCTGGGCTTTGATCCACTATATCTGGCCTGCGAGGGCCGCGTCGTTGCGGTCGTGGGACCTGAGTCCGCCGAGACCGCGCTGGCAACGTTGCGCCGGGTCGCACCCCAAGCGGCCCTGATCGGCGAGGTGAGCGCAGGTGCGCCGCAGGTCATACTGGCGACGGCCTTTGGCGGCCAGCGCTCGCTCGATGAACTCGAAGACGACCCATTGCCGCGCATCTGCTGACACGGGAGCGGAAAGGGCGATGAATTCGGTGGATAGGTCAATTCGTACGGTCCGCCCGGGGTCGCGGAATGAGCCTTCTGGGAAATGGCAGAACATCACCTGGCTCCGACTCCGGTACAATTACGCCATCGCCCAGAAGGCGATCATATTCTCGGCGCACCACGCCGTAGCACTCGCAGCAGCGTGTTTCGAGACCGGCTCGATTGATGACCGTGATTTGGCCGCGGCTGGATGCGATGAGACCCAGGTGCTGCAATTTTCCTGCAGCCTCGGTGATTCGTTCCCGGCGTGCGCCCAAGATGTTGGCGATCAGTTCGTGCGTTATCGTCAGTCGGTCCGAGGCGAGACGATCGAGCGTAAACAGCAGCCAGCGGATCAATTGCTGATCGATGGAATGAAGCTGATTGCAGATGGCCGACAGCGCAATCTGTGTGAGACACACCTGCGTATATAACAGGAGCACGCGTTGCATCGCGCCGCCCCTTGAGAATTCCTCTTGCAGTATCTCTTGCCTGAGGCGATAGGCTCGTCCGGCGGTTTGCACGACCGCCCGGCCCAGCGACGTTTTGCTGCCCATGATCAGGGTAATGCCCACGAGTCCTTCATTGCCCACCGCCGTAATCTGCATCGACGCACCCTCGACCGTGACGTAAGCGTGGGAAATGGTCGAAGTGGTCGGGAAGTACATGTGGCGGAGTGGCGAGCCGGACTCGCTCACAACTTTACCGAGCGGCATTTCCACCGGCTCCAAACTCCTGTGTATTCGCTCCCATTCCGTGTGCGGGAGTGCGGCCAACAGCCTGTTTCGGCGCGAGTCATCGGCGGGAAACATATTGGCAGGCATTTATCTCAGTCCTGTTACTCGCGAGTGATTAAGGTAAAGCATCGGCCGGAAAGCCACAGTACGCATAATCCACAATACAATCGGTGCTGACCGCAGGATTGCTCGGCACAGAAGATGGACCGATCGAATTCCGGATCGCAGTCGCGATAACCCGTAGGTGGTTGCGCCTTTTCCCGAGTGTGGTTATATAGATCGAGATAGAATCTGACGCCCATGGAACCTCAATGTATGCGACTTCGTCAATGCCTGGCCGTTCTTGCCGTGTGCTTCGCCGTCGTGCCTCCGACGGCGTTCGCGACCACTCCCGGAGAGATCCCGATCGGCGGCACACTGCGGGGCGCGACTCTGCAGGGACTCAACGGGCCGTTGCGAAGCTTGAGCGCGTACCGCGGCCGACCGTTGATCATCAATGTCTGGGCGAGCTGGTGCGGACCCTGTAAGCAGGAAATGGCGTCATTGGAGCGGCTCGCGTGGCGCGACCAACAACAATATTTCGCAATCATCGGCATCTCGACCGACGATTATGCCGATCGAGCCAAAGACTTGTTGAACATGACGAATGCGACCATCAGCCATTTCATCGACCATGATTTGCTGATGGAAAATATGCTGGGTGCTTCGCAACTGCCGTTGACCGTCTTTGTCGATGCCGATGGTCGGGTACTCGGGAGAATTTACGGTGCCAGACAATGGGACAGCGCCGACGCGTTGCATCTGATCGATGCGACGTTTCACAAGACACACCGGCCGCAATGAAGAATTCGGCCCCTGATTCGCCGGCGTGTTCGTAAGAGAGGGCGGCCGGGGCATTCCTGCGGCACGCTCGAAGTCTCACCCAATGCACCCGGCGCGCGCCGCCCGACCGTCGGCTGCGGGATGGCCATCGAATTCATGGGGGTTCGACTGCAGGGCCGAATCGAGCGATACAGGCCACGCGATCCAGTTTGCCCGATGCCGTGATCGGCAAGGCGTCTGCAATCACCAGAGCTCGCGGCAATTTGTATCGAGCCAGCTGCTCGCGCAGCTGCACGGTCAGGTGAGCGAGCGTGAGAGGAGGACTCGGCGCCGTCGGCACGACCACTGCCACGACGCGCTGGCCGAAATCGCCCGACGGCAGACCGAAAACGCACGCATCTCGAATCTCCGGCAGTGCACGGAGGGCGCGCTCCACCTCCTCAGGGTCGACCTTCTCGCCGCCCGTGACGATGACCGAGTCGCTGCGGCCGAGCACGTAGATCTCGCCCGCGGGCCCCACGGAGCCACGATCCGTCGTGACGAACCAGCCATCGGCGTCGACCGCGGGCGTCGCCGCGCCCACATAGCCGGAGAACAGGCTGGACGCCTTGATGGCGATGCGTTCACCCACGATTTTAATTTCGACCCCGGCCAGCGGTTGGCCCGAACTCACGCAGCCGCTGTGCTGTGGGAGAGGCGCATATCGCTCGACATACCGCCGCGCCGCGATTTGCGATCCCGTTTCGGTGAGCCCGTAGCTGGTCAGCAGCGGGATACCCGCTCGTCTGGCGCGCTCCGCAAGAACCGGCGTACACCCCGCGCCGCCCAGCAGCACCGCGCGCAGCGAAGGGGGCGGTTGAAAGCTCTCGTCGAGAAGGCGTTCCAAGACAGCCGGAACCAGCGACACGAGGGTCACGCGATGTTCCCACAGCTGACGCCCGAGCTCGCTCACGCACGCCAGGAGACCGGCGGCACCCGGCGCAAACACCACGACCGTGCGGCGCGCGACCAGCATGCGCACGATGATCGACAGTCCGGCCACGTGCGACAGAGGCAGACACACCAACCAACGCTCGTCCTCATCGAGACCCAAATTCGACTCCGAGCCGGCAGCGGACGCGATGACCGCGCGGCGGCTCAAGACGACGATCTTGGGCTTGCCGCTCGAGCCGGAAGTGAGCATCAGTGAAAATGCAGCTTCCGGGTGGGCTTCCGATTCCGTGGGCGCCGGTGCGGGTCCGGGTTCCACCGGAGGTAGATCCTGGGCACCGGTCAGGGCCTGTGCCACGGCTCTGTCTTGCTCGGTCGCCTGTGCATGGAGCGCCAGGAACGGCCTGCCCGTCGCTGCCAGGGCGTAGAGCCAGAGCAGGGTGTCGAGATTGAGCAGCGGCTGAAGCAGCAACGGCGCGTGAATCCGCGCCAGGGCGGCGGCGCGAGTCGCGCTGAGCGTGGCCAGTTCGCCATACGTGAAGCGGGCATTTCCTAGAATCAGACCCACCCGGGTGGGCGACTCCTCGGCGGCGGTGAAAATCGACAGACCGGTCACGTGAGCGGATCCGAGGCGAAGCCTAGGCCGGTACCGGACCACGCATGAAGGCGTCCGTCGACGATCGGTAGCGGCAGTTGGGGCCACGCGGCGATTCCGGGGTGGGGACCGAGCCCATGGGCCGCCCGCCCCGGCAATGCCAGCGCGAGTGCGGCCGCCGCGGTGAGTGCCACCGGTCCATCGAAGCTGTGGGAAACGATCACGCTCAGATTCAACGCGGCGGCGCGCCGGCCCAGCGTGAGACAGTGGCTCAGTCCGCCGAGTAGCATCGGCTTCAAGACGACGACGCGCGCGCCCGACGATCGCGCGAGCGCCGCCAGATCGTCCGGGTCGAGGCCCCGAAGCGACTCATCGAGGGCCAGGGGAATCGTGCTGCAGAGGGGCTTGGTCAGCAGCGCAGACGGCTCTTCGAGGAACTCGATGTCGAGCGTTTCGAGAATTCTGCAGGCGTAGCGAGTCTGCTCCAGCGACCAGGCGCGATTGACGTCGATTCGCAGCCGCGGCGCGGCGCCGAGCGCAGTTCGCAACGCCTGCACCCGATCGAGCTCCGTCTTGAGATTTCCGGGGCCGCCCAATTTGAGCTTGAAATGGACGTATCCTGCCCGCTGTGCGCCGTGAATGCGGTCGAGCGCACCCGCGTCCGGGGCGCCCACCAGCCACGCCAGTGCGCGTGTGGCGCCGGAATCGGCGCCCAATAGTGCCGGCGCCGAACGGCGGCGAAGATGTCCGCGCATATCGAGGACCGCGGTCTCGAGCGCCATGCGCGCCGCCGGTTGCCCTTGCGGAAGCAGGCTGGCCACGGCGTCGAGCGAGTCTTCGGTGTGCTCGAGATCGAGCGCGCGCTCCACCGCGGCGAGATCCAGCGCGCCGAGCGCGGTCGCGGCGCTCTCCAGGGTATCCGGTGACAAACCCGGCAGCGGGGAGGCTTCACCGAAGCCGCGACAGCCGCCCACGCATAGCTCGAGCAAAAGCCCGGATCGCGAAGGCCACGCACTGTGCGCGTTTTCCGCGTGCTCGCTCGGTCCCGATACCCGTCTCAGGGACAACCTCATGAGGCACGAGGTGGCCGACTGGTCACGGCAGGCGCTTGAAGCGTTTGAAGTCGGGTTTGCGCTTTTCCAAGAACGCATCTCGTCCTTCTTTCGCCTCGTCGCTCATGTAGAAAAGCAATGTCGCATTGCCCGCCAGCTCCTGCAGGCCCGCCTGGCCATCGCAGTCGGCGTTGAGCGCGGACTTGAGGCAGCGCAACGCCATCGGGCTATGCTGCAAGATTTCCCGGCACCAACCGATGGTTTCCTCTTCGAGCCGCTCGTTGGGCACGACAAGGTTGACCAAGCCCATGTCGAATGCCTGCTGCGCGTCGTACTGGCGGCATAAAAACCAGATCTCGCGGGCCTTCTTTTGGCCGACCACACGTGCCAGATAAGAGGATCCATAGCCGCCATCGAAGCTGCCGACCTTGGGCCCGGTTTGCCCGAAACGCGCATTCTCGGCGGCGATCGTAAGGTCGCAAATCAGATGCAGAATGTGTCCTCCGCCGATGGCGTAGCCCGACACCATGGCAATGACCGGCTTGGGCAGCGTGCGGATTTGGCGCTGCAAATCCAGCACGTTCAGTCGCGCGACCCCATCGTCTCCCACATAGCCGGCCGTGCCCCGCACCCGCTGGTCGCCGCCGGAGCAGAACGCTTCCTTGCCCGCGCCGGTGAGGATGACGACACCGACATTCGTATCCTCGCGTGCGTCTGCGAACGCCTGACCCAGCTCCTGAATCGTGAGAGGCCGGAAGGCGTTGCGCACTTTCGGCCGGTTGATCGTGATCTTCGCGATGCCCTCGACGGCCTTCTCGTAGATCACGTCCTTGAACTTGCCGATTGGCTGCCATTCCACGGTCATCTTGGGGGTCCTTTAGAGAGGTAAGCCGAACAGAACTCCGGACGCTCGAGCACGAGATCGTGCCCGGCGTTGGGCGCCACCGCCAATCGAGCGTGCGGCATGAGGCAGCACAGCTCCTCGGCAAGCGCCACGAACTTTTCATCCTGAGCACCCACCAGAAAGTCCACCGCGCATGCGGTCTGCGCGAGCGTCTGCCGCAGGTCGGGCATTTGTCCGAGCCCGACACTCATGAGGGAGCTTGCGAGTCCTTCGGCCGTATGCGTGAGACGCTCTTTTCGCTTGCGCGCCTTGACGGTGTCGGGCAGCGTCCGCTGGGTTTCCCACAGCGGCAGGACTTCCCATGCAGCGATAAATTCAGCGAGACCGCGCTCGCGCAATTGCCTCGCGAGCCGCCCGTCCTGTATCTGGCGCTCGATCCGTTCCTCTTGGGTGCGCAGCCCCGGATGCGCCGAGACGATGACGGCATGCGAGAACCTGTCTGGATAGCGTGACAAGAGGCCCAGCGCGAGGCGGCCCCCAAGAGAGTAGCCGAACAGTTCGGTCGCATTGGGCATGAGGGCGGCGAGGCGCTCCACTTCCGACAAAAAGTCGTCGCTCGCAGGCTCTGCGAGATGTCCGCCCAATGCTGGGGCAACGGCGGGTCCCGGCACCTCGAGTTCTGCGAAGCTGTCGGGCGAGCCGGTGAAACCGTGCAGCATGAGCCAGCTCACGGGGCGGACCCCGCGAAGAGAATTCCGAATCGCGCCAGGACACGCTCGCGGACCATCCGCGCGCTGTCCGGACCTACGCGTACATGAAGCAGCGTTGCCGAGTTCGTCGCGAGCGCTTCCTGGGTCGACGCAAAGAGCTCGGCGAGCGTGGTGGGAGCGGCGTAGCGAAGCCCGAAGAGCCGTGCGGCATGGGCCAGATCGCACTCGGGGGCGGTGCGCCAGAAATGCGCGAGACCCGGAACGGCGCCATATACATGGTGAACCGGCAGCTGATCGAAGATTCGGCCTCCCGCATTGTCGAGCACCGCGACCACCAGCGGCGAACGCACCATGCTCGCCACGGCGAGACCGCCGAGGTCATGGAGGAGACTCACGTCCCCCAGCAACAGCAGTGTGGGGCGCTGCGTGCCGAGTGCGCTGCCGGCGGCTCCGGACACGAGTCCGTCGATACCGTTGGCGCCGCGCTGGGTGAGAATCACCACCTCGGCAGCCTCGAGCACGTAGGCGTCGACGTCGCGGATGGGCAGGCTATTGCCGAGAATGAATTGCGCCAGATTCGGCAGGGCTCGGGCAATGCACGCGACAGCGGCGCCTTCGGCGAGCCCCGGTTCGCAGGCGAGTTCCTCGCGGACCAGTGCCCGGCAGATGCGGCCGCTCTGGACCAGCGATGTGGCAAACGCACACTGTTCACGGCGCGGCTGGTGGCGGAGGGAGTGCAGTTCGCGCAGCATCGCGGCGAGCGATGCGGCCAGGTCGCCGTGAGCAATCACGCGCGCGATGCCGCTCGGATCGGGACCTTCGTGCTCGCAAAGTACGTAGCCTTCCGCGGCGGCGTCGAGAGCCCATCGCTCGATCTCGGCGCAGGTCGGCGTCAGGCCAACATACAACAGGACATCGGGAGGATGCTTGTATCGAAACGGCTCCGACCCGAGGAACCACCCGAAATCCGGACAGGCGAGCGGGTGCGAACCGAGCGCGAAGCGCATTTGGCTGGACGCCTCGGCTAAAATCGGGAATCCCAGCGAGTTGGCGATCTCGGCCAACCGACCAGCGAGTTCGCTGGATTTTGGCGCGAGCGGGCCCAGCACGATCGCGCCGGCGCGGGCGCGAACGAGCGCACCGACGATGGCTTGCAGTGCGCCGGGGCAGGGAACGGCGCGGGAAGGCGCATGGCGCGTGGGTGGTTCGGCCAACAACGCAGTGACGTGCGCGCTCAGCGCCACCTGTTTCGCGCCGGCGGCTGCGACCGGCTCCAGGGGCTTGCGCGCGCGCACGTTGAGATGAACCGGCCCGGGCAGGGGGAATCGCGAAATCGCGACTGCTTGAGTGACGGCGCGCCGCAGGCCGAGTAGGGCGCTCTGCGCGCCGTCCGGCAGCCCAAGCTCGAAGAAGCGCCGCACATGGTCGCCATAGAGCTTCAATTGGTCGATCGTCTGTGCAGCCCCCGAGTGTTGCGCCTCGAACGGGCGATCCGCCGTGATGACGAGCAGGGGCAGGAAGGCGAGCGCGGCCTCGATGAGCGCGGGGAAATAGTGGGCCGGCGCCGTGCCCGACGTGCACAGCAATGCCGCGGGACGTCCCACGGACCGGGCAAACCCGAGCGCCGCGAAGGCTGCGCTGCGTTCGTCGATGATCGCGTGGCAGCGCAGTCCGCGAGTCTGCAGCGCCTGCCATGTGAACGGCGTCGAGCGGGAGCCGGGGCTGATGAATACATCGCTGACTCCAGCGGCAGCCAGGGTGCCGAAGAGCAGCCGCGCCCATTCTCCGAGGAGATGGGCATCGTCCCGCGCCGACGCCAAGGCTGCCATGCGTCAGTCGACCCCGAGGGCGGCCAGCAAGCCGGCGAGCTTCCATCGCGTTTCGCGAAATTCGCTCCGGGCGTCCGAGCCATCGATGATGCCAGCCCCCGCAAACAGGTGCGCTTCGCCGGCGGCCAAAAGCCCCGAGCGGATCGCGACCGCAAACTCCCCGTTGCCGCTGCGATCGAAGGCGCCGATCGGGCCGGCATACAGTCCGCGGTCCGCGTGTTCGTGTTCGGCCAGCCAATCGAGCGCGGCGTGGCGCGGCGTCCCGCCCACCGCCGATGTCGGGTGAAGTTTCGCGACGAGTTCGAGCACGTGGACGGGCTCTTTCAAGCGGCCTTCGAAGCGCGTTCGCAAGTGCGAGAGGTGGCGCAACGGATGCACTTCCGGACCGGTCGCGATCAGCGATTCGCACAGCGGATCAAGCACGGCGCGGATCTCCCGCGCCACGATGGAATGCTCCGCACGATCTTTGGGGTTGAGGAGCAACGATGCGCCCTGTGACGGATCCTCCCCCCGCCCGGATCCTGCGACCGCTTCCGTCCAGACGCTCGCGTTCGCGCGTTTGATGAGGCGTTCCGGCGATGCGCCAAGGAACGTGCTGTCGCCGACCGACAGCGCGAAACGGGTGCAACCGGGAGCCTCGCCCCGCAGGCGGTCGAGGACATGCGCCGGATGCGGCAAAGGCGCTCCGCGCAGCACGGTACGTCGCGCCGCCACCACTTTTTGCAGCCGTCCAGCCGAGATTTCGCCGAGAATCCCGGTGACGAGCGCCAACCAGTCGGTGTCCGCCTCGTCGGTGACCCGCCATTCGCAGACGGCGGGTGGTGCGGGGCTGGACGTGGGATGCAGACTCTGCAGGGCGGCTTGCGCTTCGCGGGCGAGACGGGTGCGGCCCGCTGCACTCGATAGCTCATGCTCGCGTGCGAAAAGGGTGAGCCAAGCTCGATCGGCGCGGCGCGTGTAGGCGATGCGCGGCAGCACGAACCGGGCATCACCGAAGCCTCGCCACGCCGCGCTCGGGACGCGGGCTGGCTGAAACGCGAAGGCGCCGACCAACTGCGGATCCGGCGCCTGAGCACCGTCGAACCGGATCATGTGAAGTTCCCGGAACAATTGGTCTGCTGCGTGTCGGATCAGCTCGAATCGAGTGTCGCCGGTGGCGACGAGAGTGGCCGCGACGCCCACGCCCGAATATTCTTCCAGGGGGGAAGGGGACCACAAAATCTTGCTGTCGTAGCCGGACATCAACAGGAGGCGTTCGGCGGGCGCCACCGGCGCATCGAGGCTGATGCCGATTGTTCCATTGGAGTGGCGGTGGTCACGCAGCATGCAGCCGATCAGTTGCTCGAGCCTGTCTTTCTGCTGCCGATCGCTCGCGCAGGTCGAGTATCCGCGGAGGCGGACGTTTCGGCTATCCAAGCACCATGTCCCGCAAAGGGCGTTGACCGGGCAACTTGCAGGAACTCAATGTCATGCCCAATTTCCCGTGAACAGGCCCCGGCCAGCTGCCGACCGGTCGGGTGCGTTCGATGGCAATGCGCGCGAGTCTCGAGCCCGCTGTACTCGGCGAGCGCGAATCGGCCTGTCCGACAACGTACATAGTGCTACGTTCGCAAGCAAACAGGCCATCAATTTTCATTGTTCATTTTACCAACAATGCCGCCGCGATGCGTCGGTTTATTTGCCTGACTTATCGACTGGTGAGTAAAATGGTACATTGCGGCGAGGTAAATCCCGACGTTCCCGGCTCAAGGAGACCGCCCGCCATGGCGTTTCGCACAGGCTTGTATATCGTTCCCACGCATCGGTGGTATATCGAGCGTACCGTTTGGTTGATCGCCGGGTGCGTGCTGTTGTCGGCCACGCTCCTTGCGCTGCTCGTCAATCCGCTATGGATCTTGTTGGTAACGGCGACCGGCATTGTTTCAATCAATGTTGCCTTCACGGGATTCTGTCCGGTGGGCAACGTCTTGCGCCTGCTTGGCTTTCGGCCGATGTTGGGGTCGAAGGCGCCGACGCGTTGGAACCTGTATTTCCTGCAGACCGACAAGTGGTATCTCGAGCGCCGCATTTACGTGACGGTCGGGGTGAATATCAGCATCGGGTCCATGCTGATGCTGGCCTGCTCGCCGTGGTGGGCGATTTTCACGGGCTTCGTCGGCGCAGCCATGATTTGGTTCGCGGCAACCGGCTACTGTGTTCTTGCGAACATTCTGTTGTGGCTCGGGTCGGAACCTCGCTTGAACCCAGCGATGATGCCGTCGGGTCGCTGCGCGGACTGTGCCATGTCGCCCGTGTGCCTGAATGCTGACGTCAAATACGGTCGAGGACCGGCATAAGGTCGATCCAGCTGCCGACCCATCCAAACCTCGACACGGCCAATGGGACCGGCGCCCCGCTGGTTCGGCGTGGCTCGCTGCGCGCTTGGGGGGTGGCCATGAGACCTCGCACGCTGCTCGTGGCGATTAGTCCGGTCTTGGTGGGAGCGGCGTTCAGCGTTGCGCGCGCAGGCACGATCGACATCGTTGCAGCGCTCCTCGTGCTCGGCGCGGCACTGCTGGTCCAGGTGGCAACCAACATGCAAAACGACGTTGGCTACACCGTGCGCGGAGGTGAACAGAGCGGTACGCGCACAGGCCTGCCGCGCGCGACCGCCAACGGATGGCTGAGTGTGGGCCAGGTGCGTGCCGGCATCGTGGTGGTTGGAGCCATCGCATTGGGGGTTGGACTGTCGCTCGTCGCGTATCGAGGCTGGCCGGTACTCGTCGTCGGCGCATTGTCGCTGTCCGCGGCGCTCGCGTATATGGGCGGCCCCAAACCGATAGCGTATACGCCGTTCGGTGAACTCACGGTGTTCGTGTTCTTTGGACTCGTCGCCGTCGCCGGCACCGAATGGGTGCTGACAGGAAGCGTCTCGTCGTCGAGCCTGCTCGCCTCCATGGCGATTGGCGGTTTGGCGGCCGCTGCGCTGGCCGTCAACAACCATCGTGACATTGACCACGACCGACAGGTGGGGCGACGCACCTTTGCCGTGATCGCAGGCAACGCGGGTTCGCGACGTCTCTATGCGGGCTTGTTGCTGGGTCCGTTCATCCTGGTGCTCGTCATGGCCGTATCGGCACATGCACCCTCGCTCCTGTTGCCGCTATTGCTCCTGCCGACGGCGGCGCGCCTGTTGCGTGACTTCGTCGTCTGCCGGCCCGGCGCGGCGTTCAATCTGATCCTTTTCAGAACGTTCCGGCTCGAGCTTGGTTTTGCCGTATTGCTGTCGGCCGGAGCGCTTCTCATCAGAGTGCTGGACTGAGAGCGTCTCACGAGATCTGCTCAATGTCGCCGGCCAGGCACGGGCTGGGAGAAGTGAGGCGACAGCCGGATCACGGCGCCATGCTGCTAGTGGTCGAGATAGCGCGCGGCGTCGGACCGACCCTGCTCCCACGTGCTCCAGCCGGAGTTCATACCAAAAGGGGCACGCTCCATGATGGCTTGGATCTGGCGGATCTTGCCGTGCTCCAGCTTGAAAGCCTCGGCGAGCTCCCAAGTCCAGGGCTGCTTCGGTCCGGCGGTGACGGCGCGGCCATCCGGCACCTTGAACGTGCGCGTGTTGCCGGCATCATGGTCGAAGAAAATGAAGCTGAACACGAGCCCGCGCTCCGGGTCCACCGCGACGTAGCGCCGATCGCGGATACGGCTGACGAAGTGCAGCAGACCGGACTTGAACTGCTCCATGCAGCTCCACTGGCCAGAGTACATTGAAGCCGTTTGCGGGTCCGGGCGGGTCTGACCCTCGGGGGTGGGTTGGTTGGTGGTGAAGCCGCCATTCTCGATGCGGTTGCAGTCATCCGCGAACGGGTATTCGCCCTTGCCGTCGTTCATCTGCATGCCGGAGAAGTACATGTTGGCAATTCTCACCAGATCGGCGCGCGGCAACCGTTCGTCTTTCGGTATCTCGCCGGTCCAGGCGAAGCCGATCTTGTCGAAACCGGCCGCCGATTTGCCGTCCCGCTGCACCAGAGTCTCGACCTCCGTGATCTTGCGATCGACGATTTTCATCTGCAACGCCAACATCGCGGGTGCCTGATCCTCGACGATGCTGCCGAAGAAGGCGACGCGTCCGGCCGCAGGATCCGAGACCACCAGACGATAGGTGCCGCGGCCGCTCATCGTGCGCCACAACCCTTCGCCCGGCTGCAGATGCTGGCCGTTTTCCGTGAATTTCACGTGCGACGACAGGGGCAGGCGCGAGGGATCGTGTGCGACGTTGGCATCGAGGTACAGATCGACCATGCCGGTCATGCAATCCCGGTCGCAGGTGGCGGCCCCCGCTGCAGCCACCGAGCAGCCGAGAGTGGCGGCGATGAGCATCGTTTTTTTCATCACGAACATTACTCCCAACCGGAATGTGAGCCGAACGGGATGGAGGCCATGGTCGCCTCGATCTCGACGATCTTGCCGTCGACCACTTTGAACACTTCTGGGATGACGGTGTCGAAGGGGCGGCGCGTCGCGCCCGAGTATTTGAATTCGCCATAGCCGGGAACGAGGGTGGATGGGATTTCCCCATCCTGGTGGAACATGACCACGCACTGCACGACGCCACGCTCCTCGTCGACGACGTCACAACGTCGCGGCTGGATCTGTGTGATGTAGCTCCACATGTTGCTGTTGATGTTGCCGCGACAGCCGATGTGGCCGAAGTCCGGCAGTTGTTTCTCACCCTGACCCAAACTGGATGTTGCACTGGGGGGCCGCGGCGCCGGGGCGCCGCCACCCATGGCGAGGGCGGCGGTCGGCGGCACCGGCGGCCCCGCCGTCTGCATGCCGTTCTCGATGCGGAAGCACTGATCATCGAATGGTACCGAGTCTTTCAGATGATGATCCAGTGCATCGAAATACAGGTTGGCGGTGCTGATGAGCTCCGCGCGCGGACGGCGCTGCTCCTGGGTCAGCACCTGGTTCCACAACGGCGAGGGCGCGGTGCGGTCGAAATTGCCGAAACCGGCGCCTTTGCGAATCACGACGGTCTCGAGTTCGGAGATTTTCTGCCCGGCAACCTTGAGCCTCCCCGAGAGCCAGACCGGGTTGCCGTTCTCCTTGATCAGCATATAGAAGCCCGCCTCACCGAGGGTGGGATCGGCGATGACGAGTTTGTAGCCCTGGGGCGGATCGCTGGCCGTCTGCCACAGCGCCTCGCCGAGCTTCAGGGGCTGTGCGTTCTCGGTGAAGCGCGCGTCGGCGGCGAACAGGTCGGGTGAGGGATCGTGGTGCACGAGCGCGTCCACGTATTTGTCGAC
>Ga0182014_10005703_pt1 | contig 13760 bp, 17 predicted proteins | sample 612S2DmetaG_FD_120489 | JGI IMG/M metagenome (GOLD analysis project Ga0182014, IMG submission 120489) | Permafrost microbial communities from Stordalen Mire, Sweden - 612S2D metaG | ecosystem: Environmental > Terrestrial > Soil > Wetlands > Permafrost | place: Sweden: Stordalen | collected... | reverse complement strand
CACGCTCGAGGCGGCCTGGGACCTCGGCGTTCGCTACTACGACGTCGCACCGTGGTACGGCTTCGGCCTCGCCGAGCGCCGATTCGGGCATTTTCTCCACACAAGGAAGCGCGACGAGTATGTGCTCTCGTCGAAAGTCGGCAAGCTGTTCCGGGCGTCGCAAGACAACCGGCACGCCGAGATCTTTCCATTCTCGGATTCGCCGAACGATCTCGTCATCGACTATACCGCGGACGGCGTGCGACGCTCAATCGAGGATAGTCTTCAACGGCTCGGCGTCTCACATCTCGACGTCGCCTTCGTCCACGATCTCTCGCCCGATTTCGCCTGGTTTCCGAACGGTTGGGAAGAACAGTACGAGATCGCCCGCGGCGGCGCGTTTCCCGCACTCTCGCGGATGCGTGACGAAGGGATCATTCGCGCATGGGGCGTCGGCGTCAACACGCCGTTCGCAATTCTCAAGGTGATCGAAGACGCCGATCCCGACGTGTGCTTGTGCGCACGACAATATTCACTGATCGATCACGTAGACGCCCTGCGTGACGTCTTTCCCGCTGTCCGCGCAAGAAACGTCTCGCTGGTCATCGGCTCATCCCTCAACGCCGGATTCATCTCAGGCAGTCCGCGCTACAATTACGGCACGAAGAACTTCGAGATTCCGGCGGACGCGATCGCGAAACGCGAACGGCTCCGCGCCGTCGCGGCACGCTTCGGCGTCGATCTGCGCACGGCCGCGCTGCAATTCTCAGCTGCCGCGTCCGAAGCCGTCGCGCTCGTCGTCGGCGCCCGCAGCGCACGGCAAATCTCCGAAGACTATAACTCCATGCAGGCCAAGATTCCGGCGGACTTCTGGGCGGAACTCAAAGAACAGCGGCTCATCGAACCGGACGCCGAGGTGCCCGCGCCGCCGGCGTGATGCGCAATGATATCGTAACAATCTAGCCGTAGACGTCGGGAGACATGTTTCAGGCTTCTTTTTGTTCTCCAGTATTCTATGGCGGCAGCGTTGCAAGTGGCTGGCCGACCCCGGCCGACGGCTATCTCGCTGAGGAAGCCGCCCGCTCGATGTCCACTTCGCTGGCGCAGTTCAAACTCGCCGACGAGCTCGGCTACGATTGGGTCGCCCTTACCGAGCATCATTTTGGGCCATTTTCTCTGACCCCGAATCCGACCGTGTTCGCCGGCGCGATGACGCAAGTCGTGAAGCGCGCGAAGATCGCGCTCCTCGGTTCGCTCGTTCCGATGTTAAATCCGGTTCGCGTCGCCGAGGAAGTGGCAATGCTCGACACCATGAGCAACGGCCGAATCGTCGCCGGTATGTTGCGCGGCACTCCCAACGAAAACGTAACGTACAATACCAATCCTTCGGAATCGCGGTCGCGGTTCGAGGAGGCGCTACTCCTCATCCGCGAGGCCTGGACCCAGCCGATTCCGTTCGGCTGGCAGGGCCGGTTCTTTGAGTTCCGTGCGATCTCGATCTGGCCGCGTCCCGTTCAGCAGCCGCATCCGCCGATCTTCATGTCGGGCTCGAGCCCGGAATCCGCCGCCTTCGCCGGACGGAACCGCGTCTCACTGGGGCTCGCGGTGACGACGCTGCCGCTCGCGACTGAGGCGGTGAGTCGCTATCGCGCCGCGGCAAGCGAAGCCGGCTGGACCCCGACGCCCGAGCACGTCCTGTATCGCCTCGGATTTCATGTCGCCGACAGCGACGAGCAGGCTCACGCCGACTTCGAAGCGAGCCACGCACGCCGCCAGCGCGGCAGTCCGGTTCTCGCGAACCAAGCGCTTGAGGCGACGATCGCCGGCACCGGTTATTATGGCGCCGACCACGCCCGACAGGGCGACCGTGTGCGAGGCCATTTCGAGCTCGCAGACCGCCTGGAACTCGGTCAGATCATGCTCGGCAGTCCCGCCACCGTGCTGGCGCAAGCACAGCGGATTCGTCGCCAACTTGGTGCCGGCATCTTCGATCTCATCCCCGCGTTCGAACTCGGCGATCGGACTCTCCACTCGATGGCAATGTTCGCGAGTAAGGTTTTGCCCCAGCTGCGAGATTCCGACCATGTCTAGCTTGAAAGATGCCGTCCTCTGGCTGCGTCCCGACGACGCTGCCGGCGTTTCGCCACTCGCCGAGCGACTTGCTCAGGATCAGCGCGTGGTTACCCTTGCGGCGTCGTCGACGGACGTGCGCGCCCTGGCGGCGGTGTCGCCCGACCTCGGCCAGTTCGTGCTGATCGGCCAATCGAGCGGCGCCGAGGCCGCGCTTGCCCTCGCCCGCGCCGCGGGTGAGGCATGCGCGGCACTCATTCTGATTGCCCCGGTACTCGCGCCCCTGCCGCCGGCAGAGGCCGCCCCCGATATGCCGATTCTGCTGCTCCTCGGCACGGACGATGCGCGCGTACCGCCAAGTGCGGCGGCCGCGCTTTGCGCCGCATTGCCGCGTGCGCATCCAATCCTGATCTACGGCGCCGGCCACGTCCTTGATTGCGACCGGGTCGAGGCTGTGGCTGCGGTGATGCGCGACTTCATAGCGCGGCGCGACAAATTCATCGTCCGTGATGCAAGCGATCTGCTGTACCCGTGAACGCAGACGTCCGCCACGATCGCAGATATCGGTCGACGAACTAGGGCCGTGCGACGTGCCATCTGCCGGCGACGCCATCACCCGTCGTGTCGCCCGGCTGTTTGTCGCCTTTCCAAAAATACATCGGCTTGCCTTTGTAGGCCCACTGCAGCGTTCCATCGTCGCGTGTGATGATCGTGAAATCTCCGGCCGGTGTGGCATCGGCGGCTGCGGTCAGCGGGGGCCAGTTCTGCGCACAGGCCCCGTTGCAGACCGATTTGCCGTTCGTATCGGTGTCTTCGGTATAGAGTGTCATGCCGTTGCTGCCGGTTAACAACGACGACGTACCCGCAGTAGCAATCTTGACGACCGGAGGTGTGGCGAGGTTGGTTTGCGCCACGGCTGTCCCGGTGAACGCTAAGCAAAGCGCGGCGATGAGAAGGTTGCGTACGAACATGGACTCTCTCCTTATGTACCGGCCGAAGCCGAGTGGTGCTTACCTCAGGAACATAGACGGCTATAAGAACCCCCAAAAGGGTGACGGCTGCTTCCCTCGCTATGTCGCCGGCTTCGGCGAGCCTCGTCGATTCACGAAAGCTGCGGCGCATGCGCGTGCCATTGATCCGAGCCAGAGCCAGTAGGCGAGACCGAGCGAGACGATCGGCATGTGTTGTTTCTCGTTCGGATTGTCGGTGATGAACACAATTCCGGCCGGCATCGCCACCCCAGCGAACTTGACGCGGAGAATTGAAAGACACCTTCACGGCCTACCGGCTTGAATCGGGATCGATCGTCTTGCCCGGATTTTTTTCTAGCTCGGCAACCGTCTGACGGACCGTGTTCGCGGGGATCGCGAATCCGATTCCCTGCGCGCCGGCCTGCGGCGTCGCGGTCGACTGGTTGACGCCGATGACGCGGCCGTCGATGTCGATGAGCGGGCCGCCCGAGTTGCCCGGGTTGATCGGTGCCGACGTCTGTAACATGTTACGGAACAGCCGCACGTTGCCGGTCTCGTCGGTGATCGTCTCGTCGCGGTTGAAGCCCGAGACGACCCCGAGTGAAACGGACTGCTTGAGCTGGAACGGCTCGCCGATGCCGATTGCCCACTGGCCCGCGGCGACTTTCGTACTGTCGCCGAACTCGGCCGGCGCCGGCATTTTGTCGTAACCATCGACCTTCACGAGCGCCAGATCGATCGCCGGATTCGACGAGAACAGGTGTCCCGGAATACGATCGCCGTCGGCGAAGACCACGGTGATCTGACTCGTCCCCTTCGGAACGACGTGCGCGTTGGTGATGATCAGCCCATCACGGGAGTAGACGAAGCCGGAGCCCGACGCCGTTTCTTGGACGGGCTCCCGAACCGCCGCTCCCCCGCCGAACACATCCGAAAACGGATCGAGCGGGACCAAGCGCGTTCCGTTGACGGTGACGAGCAGGGAGACGACCGCCGGCTCGACGCGTTTGACTGCCTCGATGATCCGGGCTTGGTCGTCCGCGCCTGCGCCGAGCGGAGCGGCACCTAGAGCAGGTGCGGTAGGGTTTGGCCCGGCGACTCCGGCGAAGTGGGTGCTCGCGTAGAGCATCATCGAGAAGCTTCCAGCCAGCGCTCCGATGAGCCCGACGAGTACCGTCGCTACGTATCGGGCCTTCACGGCGCTAAGCGATGTTTGCGTTCCAAAGTTCCGCAATCTCTCGTGGAAGCGACTGCGCAATTTTCTCGCCTTCACCGAAGGAAACATGACGCTGAAGTACGCGGAAGACGGCACCGACGTCAGCTTCCAAGGCGTATGGATCGTATCCGACGATAGCCGGTCTCACCCGGTCGATGAAATCGTCGAGCGAGCGCTCGTGATCGGGGAATGGCTGTGGGTCCCAATTTTCATAGTAGAGGCCGCGGATCAACAGCGGCAGCTGCGCGGAGAGATGAGCCGTTTGATCGATGCCGAGACGATCGCGTAATGCGTGCAAGACGCCTCGCAGCAGTTGAAGTGCGAAATGTTCGTCGCGCACACCGAGCTCCGCATCGATCTCGTTGATCCACTGATGTCCGTCTGCGACTGCACTCTCGAACACATGCATCTTGGTAGCTTTGCCCGGCATTGTCTTTCCCTCGCGTGGCTGAAAGTGACTGTGCCGAATCGTGCCATCGTCGCGTGAATGTTTTGCGAAGAAACGAAGATCGCGGTTCTCTTAGATCGCAGCGTGGCGCGCGGAGAAATGACGGACGAACCAGGATCGCGCGAGGCTCGCGACCTCTTCGAGCGTGCCGGCTTCCTCGAATAAGTGGGTCGCGCCGGGCACGATGATGAGTTCGTGCTCGACCTGAAGCTGCCGCGCCGCTCGACGGTTGAGTGTGATCACATCAGGATCGGCTCCGCCAACGATCAAAAGCGTCGGTGCTTGGACTTCAGCCAAAGCGGCGCCCGCCAGATCCGGGCGCCCGCCGCGCGAGACGATCGCCGCGATCGCCGTCGACATTGTCGCCGCCGCCACAAGCGCCGCAGCTGCGCCGGTGCTGGCACCGAAATAACCGAGCGGAATAGACCCGAGGCTGGGCTGACTTTGCACCCAGCGCGTCGCCGCGGCAAGCCGCTCAGCGAGGAGTTCGATGTCGAAGCGAAACGACGCGTTTTCGCGATCGACGACTTCTTCATCCAGCGTCAAGAGATCGAGCAGCAGCGTCCCCAATGCCGCATCCTGCAAAACGCCGGCGACGAAGCGATTGCGTGGGCTCATACGGCTGCTCCCACTTCCGTGCGCGAACAAGACGAGGCCCTGCGGCTGCGGAGGAAGCTCCAAGGTGCCCGAAATGAAAGCGCGCGCGCTGATCGAGATGCGAACGTCTGCCTGGCGCATTTGCATGTCCGCCTACTGTGCGCCGGACGTGTGAAGCTTGCGTGAAGCCGCTGCAACGTGCCGTTTTCCGTCGAACGCGCGGGGCCGCTCTAGTCAGCGCGCGATCGCTTTGGTCGGCCGGAAGGGCTAGCGGTCCGACCCCGCGGTAGTAGCAGCAAACCAACCGTGCTCCCGTTGGAGGCTCATATGCGATTTGGCACCTGGGTGGCCACGCATATGGCCCGCGTGAGATGGCCGATCGCCGAAAGCCGATATTCCCGACGATCGCCACCGATGACCAAGTCCGGTCGTACATCGAAGATCCGCCCGACGCTGTTCCCGACATCAGTGCGACCAGCTTGAGCAATCTCATAGCGGCTTGGGACGGGACGGGGCCTTACGCCAAGGATCATAAACCACGGCCGAACTACCGCATCGTCGCCGTCGTGCATCAACCGAATTTCCTGATGATGGCAGCGAACACGAAATCCGGAATTACGGATCTCTCGCAAGTGAAGGACCGTACGTAGCCGACTTGGATCGCGAGCAGTTCCGTCATTCCCATGGCTCCCGGAGCGCTGAAATACTATCGCGAAAGAGGCTACGTGCACTGAGTTCGCGCGCTAGAACGTCGTGCGGCCGATCCGTCCGACCGGGCGCGTCGGCCGGATCGCCTGAATTGGACTGATCGCGCTAATCGGCGCATCGTCGTCGCCGTAGCGGCGCATCAGCGCCGGCTCGTAGCGTCCGCGCAGCCACAAGCCCATTTCTTTGCGCATGAAGTCCGGCGTCTTGTACTTGGGCACGCGCGGTTGCACGTCGCCGTTCGCATCGTCGTTCATCGCGTTCCCTTTAGCCGGCGGCTTCCATGCCGAGCTTCTGTTTTGCCGCTTGCGTATCGGGCGAAATCAGGTGCGCAACGAATGCCCGCGCGCCGTTGGGATGTGGAGACCGCGTGCCGACGCCGGCGGTGAAGACCGTTATCGTTTGGATGTCCGCCGGCAGCGGCCCGATGATATCGATGCCTTCGAGGTCGAGAAATTCGCTCAGTTGTTGGAAACCGAGATCGGCCTCTCCGCGAGCCAACAAGTGGCCCACGGGAATGCCCGGCTTCGCTTCGACCGTGCGATCGGCGACGACGCCGGCGATGTTCCATCGTTCGAAGAGGCGCTTCAGATGATCCCCGGACGGGCCGCTCGAGTAGCTGATCTTCCTGGCTCCGAGAACCGCTTGCTTGACGTCCTCTTCGGTCGCGATCGCGGGATGCGGCAGGCCCGTCCGCACGGCGATGGCGACGCCGGAGCGAGCGATGTCGGAACGCGTGCCGGGAACGACCCAGCCTTCCTTCTCCAGTTGTTCCATCACGTTCGAGGCAAGGACGATGACGTCGACCGCCTTGCAGTCTCGCAATAAGCGCGCCGCGTCCACACCGCCCATCGATTCGATCTCAACGTTCCACTGCGCGCGCGGCTCGAACGAGTGAGAAAGGTCGGCGAGCAGCTGGCGGGTGGCCATCGATGAAATCCCGGTTATCGTCGTCGTCATGAGGCCTACGTCTTTCTGCGACCGGAGCCAACCTTGCTTCTTCACAGATTCTTCACGCCGCAGGCAGCCCGATCTTCACAGGTTCGGAGCACGCTCTTCACTCCGAAACGCCGTTCTTGAGGAGTCGAGCCGTTGCTGTTACCTGCTGATAATGAGAAGATCACTCGCGTCGGCCCGCGGACGCCGTGCGGCGAACTTTTCCGGCGGTACTGGCTCCCGGCCGCGCTCTCCGAGGAACTGCCCGATGCCGACGGAGCACCGGTGCGGGTGCGCCTGCTGGGCGAGAACCTCGTCGCCTTCCGCGACGGCAACGGGATCGTCGGCCTGGTCGACGATGCCTGCCCGCATCGGCGCGCGCCGATGTTCTTCGGCCGCAACGAGGAATGCGGTCTCCGCTGCGTCTACCACGGCTGGAAATTTGATCGCCACGGCGCCTGTACCGATATGCCGTCGGAACCGGCGGACTCGCTGTTCAAGACGAAAGTGCGGATCACGGCATACCCCACTTGGGAAGGCGGCGGGGTCGTCTGGACGTACATGGGACCGCCGGCATTGCAACCACCGCCGCCCGACTACGAGTGGATCCGTACGCCCGCGAGCCATCGCTTTGTTTCGAAGACGTACGAGAACTGCAACTGGCTGCAAGGTCTCGAGGGCGGAATCGATACCGCTCACTCGTCGTACGCGCACCGTAACGACATCACGAACACTTCGCTACCGCGTCGCGACGGTCACCCGCGGCTCGAGGTCGAGAAGAACGCCTACGGGTATCGCTACGCATCGGTACGCACGTTGGACGGCGACGAAACCTACACGCGCATCTATCATTACGTGATGCCGGCGCAGCAGATGCGCGGAGCCGTGACGTCGCGGGCCGGAGGGCGCGCCAAAGCACCCAAGCTCGCCGGTCATCTGTGGATCCCCCGCGACGATGAGACGACCTACGTTTACAACACGCTATGGAGCTATGACCCGGCCTATCCGCTCAGCGAAGAGATCATCTGGAACCACGAACGCGAATGCGGCCGCGGCAAAGAACATCTGCTCCCCGGCTACAAGCTCAAGGCGGACAAAGAGAACGACTATTTTATCGATCGTGAGGTCCAACGGACGCGCACCTACACCGGCATCCCGGGCATCAATACGCAGGACTACGCGCTCCAGGAAGGGATGGGACCGATCTGCGATCGATCCCGCGAGCATCTCGGCACGAGCGACGCAGCGATCATCGCCGCGCGGCAGTTACTCTTCGAGGCGATCGATGCGGTAGCACGCGGCGAGCGTCCGCGCGGGGTCGACCCGGCGGCGTATCGCGAGGTGCGGCCGTACGATGACTACCTTCGTGCCGGCCGCGACTGGCGCACGGCTTTCGCTCCCGAACTCGTCGCTAAGTGGTGATCCGGGCGACTTGCTACACGGCAACCGCTTCGGGCTGGTACGTGCAGAGGGCGTCGGACTCCAACGGATCGGCACTAAGCGCGTAGGCGCGTGCCCGCGATCCGCCGCAGACCGCGCGATAGCTGCAGATGCTGCATCGGCCTTTGAGCTTCGCGAGATCTCGGAGATCGGTGAAGAGCGTGCTCTTGCGGTAGATGTCGACCAGGCTGTGTTGCCGGACGTTGCCGCCGGAGAGGGGGAGAAAGCCGGTCGGATAGACGTCGCCCGTCTTCGATACGAAGGCAACACCGTTGCCGTCGCGGATGCCGAAGCCCGCGCCCAAGGGCGTCGCGGCGATTTGCACGTCGGTCAAACCGCGGTTACGCATCGCCTCGATCGCGATGCGCCGGTACGACGGCGCTTCGGTGGCGCCGATCGCAAATGGCGCGTCGGGCGAGATCGTCGCCATCCAGCGCATGACCGCCTCCGCGCGCTCGCTCGAGACCGGGACGAGATGGCGACCTCGGCCAACCGCGATGAGGAAAAAGAGACTCCAGCGGACCAGTTGCTTCGTGCGTAACAGCGCATAGATTGCGGCCAAATCGTCGTCCGACGCTTGCGAGACGACGGAATTCACAAGGAGCGGAATGTCCAACTCCGCGGTCCAGTTCCACGCAGCCATCGTCGTTTCGAAGCAGCCGCGGACGTTGCGGATCGCGTCGTGGCGCGCCGCATTCGAGCCGTCGAGGCTCATGCTGACCGCGCTGACGTTGTGCTCCTTGAGGCGCACGAAGTGCTCGCGCGTGAGCGTCGGCGTCGCGCTCGGCGTCACCGCCGTGAGAATGCCGAGTTCATTCGCGTAGTCGAGCAGTTCCCAGAGATCCGCGCGTTCGAGTGGGTCGCCGCCCGAAAAGATCATCGTCGGCGGCTCGGCGCCGAATGCGGCGACCGCTCGCAAGAGCATTTTGCCCTCAGCGGTCGTCAACTCGTGTGGGTGCGGCACGCGCTTCGACGTCGCGCGGCAATGGCGGCATGCGAGGCCGCACGCCTGCGTCATCTCCCAATACACGTAGCGCGGTGCAGCGCTGTAGTCGGGCGCGTTGAGATACGGCATGCGGAGCTCCAAAACGAACGAGTTCGATTGACGAAAATGCTATGACCATACGATGAAGCGACGATGAATATTTGATGAAGGCGCCGTTGCACGCGCTCGAAGTTCTGATAGGCCAATCAGCCGGGCGAACCGCGCGGAGCCGATGATTTTCCGGTCGTTCGCGGGAACGAGGTCGAAAAGTCGCGCTGCTTCGGCCTCGTCGCCCATGTTCAGCGTCGCCAGGGCGCGCGCGTAAGCGGCGGCACTATGCTCCGGGTCGAGCTCAACCGCATGCCGCGCAACTTCGGCAGCCTCGGCGTAGTGATCCATCTCGAGCAGGCGATTCGAACGGCGGAAAAAGTCGGCTGCCGACCGGCATTCGGCGGCCAGTTCCGCGACCCGTAGCGCCTCTCCGCGCTCGCTCGTCAGCCGCTCGTACATCCACAGGGCCTCACCGTTCGCCGGCTCGAGCCGGAGCGCGAACTCGAGCAAATTGTCCGGCCGGCACGTTCGGGATTCGATCATCATTTTAGCCAGCGCAATTGCCGCTTGCACCGATTCCGCAGGTGGAACGGTCGTCGAACCGGTGAGGATGTCCGCTGCATCGTCGAGTCGCTGCCGGCGAATCAGGAAATTGACGAGTTCGATCGCGCCGGACTTCGGGTCGAGCTCCGCCCAACGCCGGTACTGCGGTTCGGCCTCGAAAATCTTGCCCGCTTGCTCGAGTGCCGTTGCATAGCGGATCAGAATGAAGACGGAGTTCGGCTTACTTGCGAGCGCGCGTTCGAGCCACGGCAGCGCTTCGCTCAAGCGGCCCTCGGCGATGTAGCTGAGCGCGATGTTGAACGGTGCCTTCCAGTTGAAGATCTCATCGTCCACCAGCGCCCGGAAGCTCAGGCTCTCCCGTGAATCGAGGAGCCTCCATGCGTGCGTTCCTGATGCGTTCCGGCCCTTTCAGGCACGTCGCTCGCCGTCTTCGAGGCTGTTTTTGGGGTGTATGCCGTGAGGAAGGCGACCAGATCGACGATTTCGATGAAGTAGCGTCGTTCCTGAGTCATGAGATGGACGACGCTACCGCGCCACGCGACGGGCTGCGCCTCGTCATGCCCGCACACTTCAAACCACGGGTTGACCAGAAATGCGTCTTTGTGCCGTGCCATGCGCCCATGCTAGGCGGCGAGCGTTCCAGGAGCGTTCCGGCGTCTCGCATCGGTGAAGGTTTCGGCGTCAGGGTAAGGTACGAATGAATCGTATGCGTATCGCCCTCATCGCTGCCCTGGCCGCCCTCGCGTGTTCAGCGCCCGCATCGATCGTTCGCGCTGCAGAGCCGCTGACGGTGCTCTGCGCCGGCGCGGCCTCGACGGTCATCCAACAGTTCGCCCGCGACTTCGAACGCGCGCACGGGCGCGCGGTTGTGGTGACCGAAGGAACGACGGGCCAGATAACGGCGAAGCTGGCCGCCGGCGAGCGCGCCGACGTCGTAATTCTCTCCGCTCCTGCGCTAGATACCCTAACGGCCAACGGTGGTATCCTCGCCGGTACGCGCGTCGATCTCGGCCGGACCGGCATTGGGGTCGGGATACGCGCCGGCGCGCCGGTACCGGACCTCTCGACCGCGGAAACGTTCAAGGCGGCACTTCTCGCTGCGCCGTCAATCGCTTCAACGGATCCGGCGGCCGGCGCATCGAGCGGGATTTACTTTGCGGGGGTTTTGCAAAAGATGGGCATCGCGGACGCGGTTCGCCCGAAGGAAACGCTGGTCGAGGGCGGCTCGTCCTGCGATCTCGTCGCCGCCGGTAAGGTCGCACTCTGCGTTCAGAATATTAGTGAGATCGTGCCAGTGAAAGGTGTCGTCGTCGCGGGACCTTTTCCCGCGGCAATGCAGAACTACATCACGTATTCGGCAGCGGTGGCCAAAGGATCGACTGCTCCCGACGATGCGCGCGCGTTTATCGCCGACGCAATGAGTCCGGCGCGCGTGCAAGTCTGGAAGAGCGGCGGCTTCGAGCGGTAGGCTTGCCTAGTCCTGACCCGCGCGGCCGGCGACCTTACCAATACCGCGCGCGCTCTCGACGGTGTCTCGGCCACACATCGCAGCGTGAGCCACAGACCGATCGCACCGGTGCGCGCCGAACTCCGGCCGGGCGTGCGCGGTTTGGCGACAACGCCCGATGAGAGCCGCGACAAAATGAGCGGTAAGGCTAACTGCGTAGCGTAACCGGCCCCAACAGCAGCCCGTCCCGCGAGCGCGTTGCGCTGCGTATATCTACGTGAGCTTTTTCAGGCCGGCGACGACGAGCTCGCGCAATAGCGCTACTGTTCCGGCGACTGCGCGCGGCTGGAAAGCGTGCGCGCGTTTCGCGAGCGCAAGCGCAGGTCGGGGAACAGCTAGGCGGTTACGCGGTCGGTCGCCAACGGCTCCGGTCAAGCTCGGCGTTGACCGCCCGCGCGATCGAGAAATCGTAAACCTTATCGATCGGCGGGATCTGCGCTTTCGGAATGTTCAGCAGTTGCGCGCGGACCGCGAGATCGGGGACGAGCGCATCCGTGGGAGCCGTCAACGACGGAGTCAAGTACTGCATCAGGACGTCGTAGTCCCCAGCGAGCGCCACGAGGTTTGGGTTGGTGTCGTACTTCGCCGTTATCGCGACCGTCTGCGACTTGAACGCGCGCGCGTAGCGCACCGCCTTGACGATACCCGCCACGATTCCGTGAACGATCTGCGGGCTCTCGGTGATGAGTTTTTGCGAGGTTGCCAGGCCGTTGAACGGCATGTGAATCTTCCCGTAGTAGTTGAAGACCAGATGCGCGTTTTTCAGCTGACCGTGCGCGCGCAGTTCGTTGATCTCGACGCCGGCGGTGCAGATCGCCGGCACCACGCCGCTCGTCAACGCCGCGCCGACCGTCCCGCCGACGCCCAGCGGCGTGAAGCCGACCGAATCAGCCGAGATGCCGGCCTGCTGCAGCGCGATGCGCGTAGCGAGTTCGAAGGTGTCGCCGCGGCTCTGAATGCCGACGCTCTTCCCGGGCAAATCCGCCAGCGACCGGATCGAGTCGTTCCCCCACAACTGGTAGGGCGGGCTCGTGCCGAAAACGAGCAAGATGCGCAGGTCGGCGCCGCGCAAGATCGCGCTCAACGCGGCGGCCGGCGATGCGCTCGCTTGCAGGCTTCCCGAGAGCAACCCCGGCGTCGCGATGCCGCCGCCGGCGAACGTCAGGTCCGCATCGAGCCCCGCAGCGGCGAAATAGCCCTTCTGCAACGCGATGAAGATCGCGGCATCGTCGACGTTCGTCGACGGCACCGAAATCGTGATCTTGTCGGCAGCCGACGCGACGCGCGCAAACGGCGCGGCCGTAAACGCAGCGAGCGCGGCGACGGCGGTGCGGCGGTTGAGGACGATCATGCGTATGCCTCCAGCGCGGCAACGATCTGCTCCGGTTCCATCATGCCGCTGATCGCGCGACGGCCCGGCCAGCCGTAGGCGGGCACTCCGCGCACGCCGGCCGCGCGCGACGCGGCAATCGACGCATCGACGGCAGCGGCGAACGCATGGCTTTGCCAGGCTGCCTCCACATCGGGTTTCGCAATGCCGAATACGGCCGCTTCGAGGACGATCAGTCCCATATCCGCCACGTTTGCTCCGTCGACAAAGAACGCGCGCGACACGGCGTGGTGAAAGTTCGCCGCTGCATCGTCGCCGGCGCGAGAGCGCACCAGTTCCATCGTCTCGAGCGCGAGTCGCGAGTTCGCGTTGCGCCGCGGTGGATCGATCGGCAGCCCGACACGTTCCGCCAAAGCGATGAGCCGGGCGCGAACCATCGGCCATTCGGCATCCGAAAACGGCTTATCGGCGCCGCCGGGCGGCACCTCAGGATGGAGCTCGAACGGCAACCACCGCGTGCGGACACCCAGTTTCTTCGCCGCTTCCTCGACCCAGACCGAGCCGAGATAACAGAACGGTCAAACGACGTCCGACCATACGAGGAGCACCGGTTCATCGTTCGCTTGCGCCGCAGTCATTGCCCGCGGATTCGGGCCGCGTTCAAGCCTTCCCCCGACAGACTTACCCGCGCCGGCGAACAAACGCCGGCGCCGGTAAGCACTCGGGGTTATTGGCTGATGTCCTCGTTGAACGTCGACGATGCGACGTTGCCGTACGACGCGGTCACCGTGAAGGCGCCCGAACCGTAGTAGAGGCTCATCGAGTTGCCGCCCATGCGGTTCATCGTTGCGACACCGTTAGACCCGGTCGTCACCGTGTAGGTGCCGTGGTCGGCACCGGACGGATCGAACTGACAGGCCATCGTGCCCGGAACGTGACACACGAACGTGATCGGTGCGTT
>Ga0182014_10005702_pt1 | contig 13763 bp, 12 predicted proteins | sample 612S2DmetaG_FD_120489 | JGI IMG/M metagenome (GOLD analysis project Ga0182014, IMG submission 120489) | Permafrost microbial communities from Stordalen Mire, Sweden - 612S2D metaG | ecosystem: Environmental > Terrestrial > Soil > Wetlands > Permafrost | place: Sweden: Stordalen | collected... | reverse complement strand
GTCGCCTCGGTCATCGGCGTCAATCCGTCGCCGGGACAGGCCCGGCGGAGGCGGCGGCCCGTCCCCCGAACCGCCGATGAGCGCGCGCTCGTGCGCGTTCCGCGGCGAAGCGCAGCACCTCCGAGTCGCGCAGGCATTCGAAAGCGATCCGCCCATAGCGCCGCTCGTGGGCGAGCGCGGTCGCCTTGGTCTGCGGCGCGAGACGCCGCACCGCCTGGAGGCGCAGGCGCAGGGCGGCGACCAGATGCCGGTCGGCGTTGACGCGCGGCTCGGCGACGAGATCGCGCGTCAGCCGAGCCATGGCGTCGTAATCGACTGACGTTCGGCTGAGGCCCGCCTCGCGCGGCGTATAGACATAACCAGGGCTCCGCGAAACGACGTAACGCCCGCCGGCGAGCAACAGATCAAGCATCAAATGGAAGTCCTCGCCGTGGCGGATGTGAGCGGCGTAAGCAAGGCCGTTTTCGCGCAGGAACTGCGTGCGGAACATTGGTTTCAGCAGGCCCCAGTCGGCTTCGTCGCCATACGGCCGCGCGCGCGCCACAAAGGTCGCCGCGTCCAATGTTTCGATCGTCGCCGCCGGCGCGAGGCCCGTGGCTGCGGGCAGGCCGTCGAGCGCTGGGCGCCAAATGAAATTGTCGGCGACGACGTCGGCGTCGTGCGCCTGCGCGATCGCCGTGAGCGCGGCGAGGCGATCGGGCAGGAACGCATCGTCGGCGTCGAGCACGGCGATCCACGCGCCGCGCGCCGCCGCGGCGCCGGCATTGCGCGCCGCGGCGGGGCCGCGATTGACGCCGAGACGAAGCACCCGCACCCGTCCGTCCTGTTCGGCGAGCGCGCCGGCGACCAGCGCCGTCGCGTCGGTCGAGCCGTCGTCGACAATCAACACCTCGATCGGCGGCGCGCTTTGCGTCAGGGCCGACGCGACCGCGCGGGCGAGGAACGGGGCGGCGTTGTAGGCGGCGACGAGCACACTGACGCCATCCGTCGGGGGGTGTTCCTGCAGAATCAACTGGCGCTCCTCAAGGCATGGTCACAGCAGGATCGGCTCGCCGTGGAATCGCCGGCGGGACGGCGGCGAAACGCCGAAACCGAGCTCCATCGCCAGCCGCGGCGAGCGCCGGGCCAGCGACCCCATATGGAAGCCGAAGGGGTCCTCGACGAAACCGAAGCCTGCCGGGCCGAGGAGCGTCGCCACATTCTCGGCGCCATAGGCGCGCGTCACGTCCGCCGCGGAATGGCCGACGAACAGAGTCGTCTGGTGGCGGATCGTTCGCCGCGCGTGGCTGCCGCGCACAAAAACGTGCGGCCCGGACTCCGCGTCGACCGGCGTCAGATAGAAGAAGAACTTCAACATCCGCCAGTCGTCGAGATCGAAATGGTATTTGTCCTGCGAGGCTAGCCGCAAATCCGATTCGCTCGCGCCCTTGGTCGGAAAGCTCCACCACAGCCGGGTCGTAATGACGCGCGCCTCTGCGCCAAGGTAGCTCCGCGCAATGGCGAGCGGCAGCGGGTCGCGCTGGATCGCCACCGCCGCCTCGCATTGCAGCACGCGCTCGAAATAGTGGCCGCTGAGAATGGATTGGCCGAAGCGCTTCTCCGCTTCCGCCTGTTCGCCGGGAAGCAAAGGAAGCTGACGATCAAAATTGCCGAAGCACGGCGTCCGTTCGGCGAAACTGAGGATTTCGCGGTGAATCGCCTCAGGCAGCGCGAACCCGGCCCACAGGCCGACCGAACGCAGCTTGGCGACGACGTCGGCGCGGTCGACGCCGCCAAACACCGGCGAGACCGCCGCCTCTCGCTTGTCGTTCCGGGCGAAGAGCCAGTGGAGGCGTCGCGCCGGCATGGTCCGCGCGAGGATGAACATTGGCAGCCACGACGGATTCTCACGCAAATCCGCGAAGTAAGTCGGCAGGCGGGCCAGCAGGCGTTGGGCCCGCCCGCCGCCGCGCGCGATCGCCTCGAGATTGGCGCTTGGACGGCGAAGCGGTGCGTGGGCGCTCATGGCGACGATCCCTTCGATTTCGGTGCAATCGCCCCGCCGCTCAATGCGCGGCGCGACGACTGCGGGTCCAATCTGTGTTAATGATATCGTAGTATAACATTTCGAGCGCCGCGGTGCAGCGATCGAGGTCGAAATGTCGGCTGACGAAGTGCGCCGCTTCGCACGACATCGTCGTGGCGAGATCGTCGTCGATCAGGATTCGCGTCAATCGGTCGGCGAGCGCGAACTCGTCGCCTTCAGCAAAGGCGAAGCCGGTCACCCCGTCGCAAATCCCCTCCTCGGCGCCGCCGCGCGCCGACGTGACCACGGGGACGCCGCACGCTTGCGCTTCGAGCAGCACCTGACCGAAACCTTCTGCGTCGCCGTTGGCGGCGGCCACGCTCGGCAAGCAGAGGACGCGCGCCTGTTCCAGCTCGCGCGCCACCGTGGCGGCCGGCTGCGCGCCAAGGAACGCCGCCTGTACGCCAAGATTAGCGGCGAGCTGCTGCAACGAAGCGCGCTCGTCGCCGTCGCCGATAATCGTCAGTCTGGCCGCCGGCGCGCGGAACTTAACGGCCGCCATCGCGCGAACCAGATGTGCGCAGCCTTTCTTCTCGACCAGCCGGCCGACGAACAGCACGTTGCGTCCGCGCTGGGCGATTGGACGCCCGGTTGGCGCGAAGCGCCGAATATCGACGCCAATATGGCGGACGTCGATCTTTTCGGCCGGGACGCCAAAGGCGATGGCCCCGCGACGGATCGCCTGCGACACCGCGACGAAGCGCACCCGCGGCGCCGCAGCCAGCGCCAACAGTCGGCGCGGATAATCGCGAAAGCGACGACCCCAGCCGCCGCCCTCCCAGAATTCGCGAGTGATATTGATATCATAGCCGTGCAGCGTGACGACCATCGGCAGATCGAGGGCCCGTGCGAGCGGCCACGCTTCCACGCCATCGAGGCCAAAATGGGCGTGCAGCAGCGACGGCGCCTCGTCGCGTAGCCGGTTGGCGATCGGAGTGGGCGCCCATTCCGTCAACCGCATCGCCCGCCACCACAGGCGATCGACGATCGGCCAGCGCGACGCGCGCAGCAAACGCACGTCGAGATCGCCGAGGTCGAGGCCTCCCGTCGACCGCCTGCCGATGAGAACGCCGCGCCAGCAACGGTAGGCGCCGACCTGCTCCTTGATGAAGGTCTCGGAGATCGGCAGCAATCCGTGGCGATAGACCAGCACGGTCGGTCGCGCCGGTGGTTGGCTCCGCGGGGCGTCGATCGTCGATCCGCGCCGGAGCCGAAGCGATCCCTGGGGGAAGGGGAGAAGCGCGCCGGCGCGCAGGGACGGGTCGAATGCCTGGTTAGACGGCATTCGTATAGGCCGTCTTCGAGAACAGCGTCAGCACGATGATCTTCAGATCGAAAATGAAACTCCAGTTGTCGATGTAATAGACGTCGTGCTCGAATCGGCGCTGCATCTTCTCCAGCGTGTCGGTTTCGCCGCGATGGCCTCTGACTTGCGCCCAGCCGGTGATGCCTGGCTTGACGTTGTGCCGACGGGAAAAGGGCGAGATGCGCTTGGCGAAAGCGCGGTTGAGATCGATCGGGTGCGGCCGCGGGCCGACGATCGACATCTGTCCGAGGAGAACGTTGATGAGCTGCGGCAGCTCGTCGATGTTGGTGCGGCGCAGGAATCGGCCGACGCGCGTCACCCTCGGGTCACCGCGCGTCGCCTGGCGAAAGACGTCGTCGCGGCCGGCGCGCATCGAGCGGAACTTGAAGACGCGTATCGGCTCGTTGTTATAGCCGTGGCGGACTTGCATATAGAAGACCGGCCCCCGCGAATCGAGTTTGATCGCCATTGCGACCAGCGCCAGCAGCGGCGACAGGACTGTCAGTCCGAAGCCGGCGGCCAACAGGTCAAAGGCGCGCTTGAGAAACTGGTCGATTGCCGACAGCGGCGCGCGGGCCAGTTGGATCGTCGTGACTTCGCCGAGTTCGCCGATTCGCGCCGCGCCGAGCTGGTCGCTCATGTCGGCGGGAATCGCATGCAGCGCCGCCGGCAGTTCGGTGAGCAGTTCGACCAGCCGCTGGGTCGCCGGAAGGCTCGCGGAAGGCGCGAAGATCACGATGTCGTCGGGTCGCGACGCCCGGCATGCCGCGACGATCTCGTTGGCTTCGGCGCGCCACGTTTCGCTCGCCGGATCGCCTTCGAGCGTAACCTTCGACAACGGCAGCGCCGTGACGACCCGTACGCCCGCGGCGGCGAGGCGAAGACGAATCGCCGTTGGGGCGATGGCTTCGCCGAGCAGCACGGCGCGGCGCGCCTCGATGCGACCCGCGGCGAGCGCCGAGCGAACCCGCGCGTGCAGCGTGGCGCGCATCGCCACGACGGCGACCGTGACCACTGCCGACTGCATGAGGAAAGTCGCGCGCGAATAGTCGTCGCTCACTTTCAGCAGGAACAACCCGGCGAGCAGCAGCGACACGGCGACTGCCGCGGCGGCGCCGCCGTTCCATAGGAATCGATGCAACGGTTGGGTTTGCAGGGTCGCGTAGTGGCGAAGCGCCAGCGAAACCGCGAGCACCAGCGCCGCGATGGCGACCGCCGGCGCCGCGTAGCGCCAGGCGGCGGATGGCGCGCGGCCGACCGCGAAATCGTACGCCACGCTGGTTGCGCCGGCGACCCCGGCGGTGACCAGGAATTCGACCATCGCCGCGCGACAGATGAAGCGTGAAAGATTCTCGAATTTCACCGCTTCGGGGAATTTCGCGTGCGTCGGGCGCGGCGGGGCGAATGAGGCTGTGATGTGGTTCAACATGGTTCCCCCAGTTCGTGGTCACTTCGATGCGCGGCGACGGGCGCAGGCCCAGCCGCCGTCCCCGCCAATCGCGGGCGCGTCAGCGCCTCCCCTGGATTCATGAAGCGGCTGCGCCGCCCTCAGGCGTTTGCGGTTTCGTCCTGAAGCAGGCGGTCGAAATAGGCGATGGTCGACGTCAATCCTTCACGCAAAGGCGTCGACGGCCGCCAGTCGAGCAATTCGTCGGCGCGACTGATGTCGGGACGCCGCCGCTTCGGGTCGTCGATCGGCAGCGGCTCATGGACGATGCGTGACGAGGAGCCGGTAAGGTCGAGGACGATCTCCGCCAGTTCGCGCATCGTGAACTCGACCGGGTTGCCGAGATTGATTGGCCCCGTGACGTGTTCAGGCGTCTGCATCAACTTGACGAGGCCATCGACCAGATCGTCGACATAGCAGAACGAACGCGTGTGACTGCCGTCGCCATAGACCGTGATATCGCGTCCGCGAAGCGCCTGGACAACGAAATTGGAGACGACGCGACCGTCGTCGGGATGCATCCGCGGGCCATAGGTGTTGAAAATGCGCGCCACCTTGATCGGCAGGCCGTGCTGGCGACGATAGTCGAAGAACAAGGTTTCGGCGCAGCGTTTCCCCTCATCATAGCAGGAGCGCGGCCCGGTCGGGTTGACGTGGCCCCAGTAGTCTTCGCTTTGCGGGTGAACCGCTGGATCGCCGTAGACCTCGGAGGTCGAGGCTTGCAGGATGCGCGCCTTGACGCGCTTGGCGAGGCCGAGAACGTTGATCGCGCCGTGGACGCTGGTCTTTGTCGTCTGAACGGGATCGAATTGATAATGGGTCGGCGAGGCCGGGCAGGCGAGGTTGTAGATCTGATCGACTTCAAGATAGAGAGGAAAGCAGACGTCGTGGCGGAGGAACTCGAAGCGCGGATGCGCCTGTGCGGCGTCCATGTTTCGCCGCGTTCCGGTGTACAAATTGTCGACGCAGATCACGTCGTGGCCGTCTTGGAGAAGTCTTTCGCATAAGTGGGAGCCGATGAAGCCGGCCCCGCCGGTTACGACAACACGCTTTTCCGTCAGCATTCGGTTGCTCCCGCGTCGATCGGCCCGGGGTCCCTCCGCAAATGCGCGCCGGTTTCTTATGCTGCCGGTCGGTGTATATCATAACGTATGTTAATGTTATGACGAAAGTATGTTATGCGCAAGAGCTATGATCTCGCAGGCGCTCGTCGGGTCGCCAGGCCGCCAACATTGCGGTTGTGATCACGAACGCCCGCCGACGCCGGCGCGGCCAAAAACCGCCTCATCCGCGATGTGGGCGTGGATTGCGAAGCGGCGGATCTGCGACTCAAAGGGCTGGTCGGCATGACCGGCGACGTCGGCGGCATCGACCTCGCTTCGAGCCTCGGCGTCGCCAGGCAGACGAGCGGCTCCTACCAGGCCGGCTTTCTCGTCTTCGCGACGCTCGCGGTCGTCGCGCTCGCGCTGCTGACGCGGGTGAAGCGGCGCTGGCGGTCGGACTGGTCGCTCGACGGCTACGCCTCCGCCCGTATCTGAATTCTTTGCAGCCAAGCAGCCCCCCGATGACTCCGCAGCAGATCGACCTTGTCCAATCGTCCTTCGCCGCGTCGGCGATCGCCGACGCAGCGGCGGCGACATTCTATGCGCGCCTGTTGGAGATCGCGCCGCGCGCCAAGCCGCTGTTCCATGGCGACATGGCCGAGCAGGGGCGCAAGCTGATGATGACGCATGGCGTGTCGTCAACGGACTGAAGAATCGCGGCGCAATCGTCCCCGTCGCGCAGGCGCTCGCCGCCAAGCACGTCGGTTATGGCGTCCAGGCGACCGATTACGCGCCGGTCGGCGAAGCACTGCTGTGGACGCTCCAGCGGGGGCCCGTCGGCGGAGCGCAAAGTCCTCGTCGAAGCGCCGGCGGAATGACGTCTGCGCCGGGGCCCTTTCCGGCCGCCGTTCAGGACAGCAGGCGGCCCATGGCGACGCCCGCAACGGCGGCGGCTGCTGCGACGACGAAGGTCTCGAGTGTGGCGCGCGCCACGGAGCGCTTCGCCACCAGTCCGCGCCCGACGCCCAGCGCCATGAGAAGGACTGTGGTGACGATCAGGCAGACGATGCGCGCGCTGTGCATCGGCAGCAGGGCGAAGGGCAGCACCGGCGTGAATCCCGCGAACAGGTCGGAGACGAACATCCAAAAGGCGTGCGCGAACGGGCTGGCGCCGTCTTCCGCCTCAGCGAGCGCTTCCGGCAGGTCTGTCACCGCGCGCGGAGCGCGGGCTAGGACTTCGGTCACTTGCGTCACGTCCGCCAGCGCCATGCCGCCGCGCGCCAGTGCGCTGGCGATCGCCTTGAGGTCCGCCTTCTCCGCCGCTGTGTCGACGGGCGCGTTACGTCGTGCGCGGCGCGCATCGCGCACCGATTCCGCATCGAGGTAGCTGCCCGCCATCATCGAGACGGCGGCCGCCGCCGCGCCGGAGGCGCCGGCGATCAGCACGGTCCTCGGATCGTCGGTGCTGATGGCGACGCCGAAGACGAGGCCGAAGATGGAAACGGTGCCGTCCTCCATGCCAAACACCACGTCGCCGATGGATGCCTTCAACGAGGCGAGGATGCGGGCGGGCGCTGACATTCATCTCTCCGTTCTGGCCGATCCTCGTTGTCCTCCGGGCGCGAACTTTCGCTTCATTCAACGTTCGACCCGCAACGGCCGGGCATACTGACATTCACCCTGGGAGCCTGTCCTTGGCCTTATCGTCGCAGCGGGGCTTACGGTTAGCCGCTCGCTCATAACCCGGTCGGCGATCGCGTGCGGACCTCCCCGCGTTCGACTTCGTCCGAGACGTTTCCCGAACTCGACCCGAAGCGGGCTTAGGTCTATCGATAGACACGAGCCGCCGATACGCGAAGCGGGAGAGTTTCGTCTGGACGGGACGTGACGGAGGAAACGGGCGTCGCGCGTTTCGGCAATCGCCGCGCGTGAGTTCGCAAATGGCCGCCAGGCTGTATGGAGGGGGTGATCATGCATAAGGCGTTGATCCTGTCGTTGACAGGGCTCGCGTTGACGTTGGCCGCGGGACCGGTCAAGGCCGACGACATCAAGATCGCGGTCGTCGGTCCGATGACCGGGCCGGTGGCGACGATCGGCGAACAGCAGAAGCGCGGCGGGGAGGCCGCCGCCGCGGCGATCAACGCCGCCGGCGGGGTCATGGGGCGCAACATCAAGATCATCGTCGAGGACGACTCCTGCGATCCCAAACAAGCGGTCGCCGTGGCCAATCTCATTGTCGGTCAGGAGATCAAGTTCGTCGCCGGCCATGCCTGCTCGGGGTCCTCGATCCCCGCGTCGGACGTCTACGCCGACAACAACGTGCTGATGATGAGCCCGGCTTCGTCGAACCCGGCCCTGACCGAAAAGGGACATCCCACCATCATGCGGCTTTACGGTCGCGACGACGCGCAAGGCGCCTTCATCGCTCCGTGGATCGCCCAGAAATACAAGGGCAAGACGATCGCGGTCCTGCACGACAAGTCCGCCTACGGCAAAGGCCTCGCCACCGTCGTCAAGGACAAGCTGAACGAAGCTGGCGTCAAGGAAGTGGACTTCGAAGGGATCAATCCCGGCGAGAAGGATTACAGCGCCATCGTCACCAAACTGAAGAATCTCGGCGCCGAAGTGGTCTACTACGGCGGCTATCACACCGAAGCCGGTCTGATGCTGCGGCAGGCGGCCGACCAGGGCTACAAGCTCAATCTGATCATGGGCGACAGCCTGGCGACCGCGGAGTTCTGGGCCATCGCCGGTCCGGCCGGCGAAGGAACATTGTTCACCTTCCCGACCGATCCGCGCCGCTCGCCGAACGCCGCCAAGGCGCTCGAGCAGTTCAAGGCGCAGAATTACGAACCCGAGGGCTTCACCCTGTTCAGCTACGGCGTCGTCCAGGCGATCGCCGAGGGAATCAAGCGCGCCAGTTCGGACGATCCCGTCAAGGTCGCCAAGGCGCTGGAGAACGGTCAGGCCGTGGAGACCGTGCTGGGTTCGATCAAGTTCGACAGCAAGGGCGACATTCAGGACCCGCGTTACGACATCAATCTGTGGAGCGCCGGCAAATACGCGCCGATCGTTCAGTAGGGGCGTAGAGCGAGCGGCGTTTATTTGGAGTCGCGCTGTCGTCCCCCTTCCCCCGCGCTTCGCGCGGTCCCCCTCCCCCGCTTCGCAGGGGAGGATGACGGTCGCGTTTGTCGCCGTCGCAAAAACAGGTGACGCCGCTACGTGATCCTCCCCCGCGCTTCGCGCGGGGGAGGGGGACCGCGCGAAGCGCGGTGGAAGGGGCGCTCTCTGAATGCGACAGCCATGAGGGCGAAGGCGATTCATTCAATCGCCACCCGCCTTAGCGTCCAGCAGCGCCGCGGCCCTCAGGGTCGCGGCGCGTTGCTCTAAGCGAGCCGCATCCACTGGGCCAGGGCGCAAGCCAGCGGCCGCTCCACATGCAGACGCAACACGTCGGCGCGCGCGAAGCGGTAGGCCAGACAAGGCAGACCGGCGAAGGTCAACGCTGCCGAGGGCGAGGCGTCGGCGAGATCGAGGGTCGTCGCTTTGGACAGCAGATCGGCCAGTCCCGGCCCCTCGAGATCGAGCACGACGAGCGCGTCGTCCATGCGCGTGACTGCGGTTGCGCTTTCGCCGTCCCAACCCTCGGTGAAGGCGATCGCGCCCTCGGCGACGATCAGCGAGCGGTCGCGGGCGATCGCCACGGCGTAGCGTGGCCCGACGGCGACGCCCGAGAACCCGATCGGCGCGGCGATTCCGGCGAGGCGGCCGGCGCCGAAGCTTTGCGGACCGCTCAGCAGCGCCTGCGAAAGACCGCCGACGACCTTGACCGCGACGTCGCGCGCCGTGAATTGCGCCTGCCCCTTGGCGGGCGTGGGAGTCCAGAAGCGGCCACGGTCAAGCATGAAGCCGCTCCCCCTTAGGATCGAACGCACACGCCGGCGCGATGCGCGCCGTCAAGCGCCGTCCGAGGTGCTGCAATGGCGCCTCTTCGCTGATCCGCGCCGCGCCGCGTTCGACCAGACCAAGCGCGATCGGCCGGCCCAGCGTCGGGCTCGCGTAGCTCGAAGTGACGAAGCCGGTCGAGCGCGGGCGCGGCCCGGCAAGGTCGACGACATGGGCGCCGCAAGGCAGCAGCTCGCGCCCTTCGGTCGGCTCGAACCCGACCCATTGCCGCCGATCCGGCGCGCTGGCGACCTCGGTGAACAGCGACCGCTTGCCGATGAAGTCGCCGGCGCGTTTGTCGCGCGGGCCGGCGAAGCCGAGGTCGTGCGGCATCGTCGTGCCGTCGGTGTCCTTGCCGACGACGAAGTAGCCCTTCTCGGCGCGCAGGACCATCAGCGCCTCGACGCCGAGAAGTCCGACGCCGAGATCGCGTCCGAGTCCGAGCAGGCGGTCGAGCAGCGCCTCGGCCTGCGACGCGCGCACGGAGATTTCGTACGAGCGGTCGCCGGTGAAGCTGACGCGCGCCACCCGGGCCACATCTCCGGCGAAGCGGCCCTCGGCGAGCGCCATGTGCGGCAACGCCGCGTCGGCGAGATCGATTCCGAGCTCGAGCCGATCGACCAGCTGGCGCGACAGCGGGCCGGAGACGGTCAACGTCGTCCAATGCGCGGTGGCGTTGTGGACGTAGACACGCGACGGGTCGAACTGATCCTGCCGCCAGTCTTCCAGGCGAGCGTGGACCGCTGCCACATGCGAAGTCGAGCAGGAAACGACGAAGCGCTCTGGGCTCAGACGGGCGATCACGCCGTCGTCGAAGACGACGCCGTTTTCCTGCAGCAGCAAGCCGTAGCGGAGCCGCCCCGGCTGCAAGGTCGACATCGTCATGTAGCTGTTGAAGTCGAGGAAGGCGGCGGCGTCGGGGCCGATCACCTCGATCTTGCCGAGCGGCGAGCCGTCGAAGATCGTCGCCGCGTCGCGCGCCGTGCGCGCCTCGCGCTCGATCGCCGCGGCCCTCCCGCTCGCCTCGCCATAGAAGGCGGGGCGCAGCCAGCCGCCGTAATCGTCGAAAACGGCGCCGTGCGCGCGGTGACGCGCCTCCAACGGCAGGCGCCGGACCGGATTGAGCAACTCGCCTCGCCGCATGCCCGCCAACGCCGGCATCGGCACGGGCGTAAACGGCGGCCGGTAGGTTGTCGTTCCGACCGCTGCGATGTCACGGCCGGTCGCAAGGGCAAGCGTGGCGGCGCCGTTGACCGAGGAGGTCTTGCCCTGGTCGGTCGCCATGCTGAGCGTGGTGTAGCGTTTGACGTGCTCGATCGAGAGATAGGACTCGCGCGCGGCGAGCGCGACATCCTTCACCGTCATGTCGCTCTGAAAATCGACCCAGGCCCGCCCGCTCGCCTTCACGTCCGGCCAGGCGGGCGCGGCGGCGAGCGCGTCTTCGCGTTCACTGAGCGCGCTCCTGGCGGCGCCGTCGCCACGCAACGCGGCGATCGCGGCGCGGCCTTGCGCCAGCGCGCCGGCGAGCGAGAAGACGCCGTTGGCCGCTCCGACGACGGTGAGCCCGTCCACTGCGGCGCCTGGAACGAAGGCGAGCAGCCGCTCGTCCCAGACCGTGCGGCCCTTGGCTTGGCAATAGAGTTGGACGGTCGGGTCGAAGCCGCCGGAAACCAGCAGGGCGTCCGCTTCGATCGTCGCGCCGCTGGCGAGGCGCACAGCGCGGACAATCCCGCGTCCGTCGGCGCGCGCGACGCGTTCGCCACGGCGCACTTCGATTCCCGCCGCCTCGGCCGCCTCCATGCCCGCCGCGGACGCGCGGCAATCGACGATCGTCACCGCCGCGCCGGCCTCGCGCAACGCGGCGGCGACCGGATAGGCGCTATCGTTGTTGGCGGCGACGACGATGCGTTCGCCGATCAGCACGCCGTACTGCTTGAGATAGGCGAGGCCGGCCTCAGCCGAGAGAATGCCCGGCCGATCGTTGTGGTCGAACAGCAGCGGGCGTTCGACGGCGCCGGCGGCGACGACGATGTGGCGCGGCCGGATGCGCCAGAGCGTGTCGGGTGCGCCCGCGCCGCCGCGTTGGAACGCGCAGACCAGGTTGTGGTCGTAGACGCCGTAGGCGGTCGCATTGGCGAGGATGGCGCCGCCGGCGGCTTCGATCGTCGCGACCGTCTCGACGATCCACGCGCTCGCCGCAACGCCGTCCGGCGCGCCGCCGCGAAACAGCAGGCTGCCGCCCGGCGCAGGCCGGTCGTCGACGATCAGCACGCCCATTCCGGCTTCCGCCGCCGCGCGCGCCGCCGCCAGGCCGCTCGGGCCCGCGCCGACGACCAAAACCTCGCAGCGCCGGTTGCGCGGCGCCGCAGGGGCCGCGGGCGTCCACTGCGGGTCGATGCGGCCGAGTCCGGCCATGGCGCGGATCGCCGGCTCAAAAACCTTCCAGCTCGGCCAGAGGAAGGTCTTGTAATAGAAGCCGGAAGGCATGAACCGCGCGAACACGTCGAGGAACGCGAAGACGTCGCGTTCGGCGCTGGGCGCGGCGTTGATCGACCGCGCCGCGAGCGCGACGCCCGGTTCGAGAAACGTCGTGGTGGCGCGCGCGTTGGGCTCGCGGCGGCCGTCGCGCGTCAGATCGAAAAAGGCGTTGGGCTCCTCGACCCAATGTCCGCGGACGCCGCGCGGCCGATGGGTTTTGAAGCTGCGGCCGACAACGGCCACCCCGGCGCCCAGTAGCGCCGAAGCGAGGGTGTCGCCGGCGTAGCCGCTATAGGCGCGTCCATCGAAAGAAAACGGGATTGGCCGGGCGCGGTCGATCGCGCCGCCGGTCGCCAGGCGGCGGCTCATCGCGCGCTCTCCTTGCGCAACGATGTGCTGGCGGTGACGACGTGCGTGATGGTGTCGCGCTCCATGCGGAATGTTTCGCCGCACGGCGCATGGCTCCAGATTTCGGCGACGCGCCCCTTCAGGTTGCGCTGGAAATAGAGATAGCGCGTCCACTCGGCGATCGCCGCGGCGGCGCCGCCGGTCGGGCGAAGCGCATCCGCCTCGCCGAGGAAGCGAAACTCCGTCTCGTCGCGCGTTCCGCAGAAAGGGCAGGGGAAGAGTTGCATCGAATGATCGCCCTCTAATGCGCGATGCCGGAGCCGGCCGCCTCGTCGATCAACGCGCCGCGGGCGAAGCGATCGAGGTCGAAGGGCCGGCTGATCGGATGATGCTCGCCCGTGGCGAGCAGGTGGGCGAGCAGCCAACCGCCGGCGGGAATGGCCTTGAATCCGCCGGTGCCCCAACCGCAGTTGAGGAACAGGCCGGGCACGGGCGACGGCCCGATCAGCGGCGAACTGTCCGGCACGACGTCGACGATTCCCGCCCATTGGCGCATCAACTTGAGCTGGCCGAAGCCGGGAAAGGCGTCGAGAAGTCCGGCGACGACGAATTCGTGGACGGGCGGATTGCCGCGTTGGGCGAACGAAGGGATGCGGTCGATGCCGCCGCCGAAGACGCACTCGCCCTTGTCCGACTGGCTGACGTAGGTTCCGGTGCCGAGCGTCAGCACCACGGTGTCGAGCACCGGCTTGACGGGTTCGCTGACCATCGCCTGCAGCGTGTAGACATGCGTGGGCAGTTCGAACCCCGCCTTGGCGGCGAGCGTCGCCGAGTGGGAAGCGGCAGCGAGCCCGACGCGCTCGGCGCGGATCGTCCCGGCGGCGGTGATCACCCCCTTGCAGACGCCGCCTTCGATGAGGAAATCCTCGACGGCGCAGTTCTGGATGATGTCGACGCCGAGCGCGTCGGCGGCGCGCGCGTAGCCCCAGGCGACGCCGTCGTGGCGCGCCGTGCCGCCGCGCTTGTGCCACACGCCGCCGAACACCGGATAGCGCGTCCGCGGGTCGAAGTTCATCGCCGGGGCGACGTGCCGGACTTGTTCGGGGCCGAACAGCTCGGCGTCGACGCCGT
>Ga0182014_10005700_pt1 | contig 13765 bp, 13 predicted proteins | sample 612S2DmetaG_FD_120489 | JGI IMG/M metagenome (GOLD analysis project Ga0182014, IMG submission 120489) | Permafrost microbial communities from Stordalen Mire, Sweden - 612S2D metaG | ecosystem: Environmental > Terrestrial > Soil > Wetlands > Permafrost | place: Sweden: Stordalen | collected... | reverse complement strand
CTGGGTCGAAAACGACGACATCCGCTGCGTGTATCACGGCTGGAAGTACGACTGCTCCGGCCAGTGCATCGAAGCGCCGGCCGAAAAGGAAGGCTTCGCCAAAAACGTTTCGATCGCGACGTTTCCGACCGGCGAAGCGTTCGGCTTGATCTACGGCTTCTTCGGCCCCGACGAGCCGCCCGCGTTTCCGCCCTATCCCGAAGCGGACGGCGAAGGGATCATCGAGGCGTGGGCGCCCTCCGACGTGCCCTGTAACTACCTGCAATCGTTCGAGAACAGCATGGACGAAGTGCACGTGGCGTTCACGCACGCGCCCGGCGGCTCGCACGCCAAGCTGTCGGTCGACCTCCCGATCATTTCGGCTGAAGAAACGCCATGGGGTTTGATGCGTTACGGCAATCGGGCGACCGGGCTGACGCGCCACACGCTGCACTATGCGCCGAACATCGTGCGCACGATCGTTCCGCCGCAAGCCGGGATGGACGGCGTCGGCGGCTGGCCCACGATTACGTTCCATTTCACCCCGGTCGACGATGAGAACCACAAGTGGTTCGTCAGCGCCAAGGTCGCGGTGACCGGCGCCGACATCGAACCGTACTGGACGAAGCGCCGCGAGTTCTTCGCCAAGTTGGCGGCCGCGCCCGACATCCAGGGCCTGGTGGAAGACATTTGGGCGGGCAAGGTTCCGTATGCCGACGTGCGCCATCCGGTGCTCGCGCGCGTTCAGGACATCGCCGTTCAGGCGGGTCAAGGCCGGATCGAAAACCATGCCACCGAAACGCTCGGCCGGTCCGATGCGGGCATCGCGTTATGGCGCCGCATTCTGCAACGCGAACTCGAAACGATCGCGGCCGGCGGCACGCCGAAGAAATGGCAGCGTGCACCCGACGACGTTCTGCCCACCGTCGGGGCTTAAGGAACTCGATGCCCAGCCGTCGTGACTTTGCCCGAACCCTCGCCGCCGCCGCACTGACCGGACTCGCGCGTCCGGCCGCGGCGCAGAGCGGTATAACGACGCTGCACGTCGGCACCAACGCCGCCGACGACGTGACGCCGCTGCTGTGGGCAAAGGCGACCGGCATGTTTACCAAGGCCGGTTTGGACGTCGACATCCAGAAACTCACGTCCGGTTCGGCGGTGACGGCAGCCGTGCTCGGGGGCACGCTGGATATCGGGCGTTCGAGCCTGCTGCCGCTGATCAGCGCCCGCAGTCACGGCGTTCCCGTACAATTGATCGCACCGGCCGAGTTGTCGGTAGGCGAGGATCCGAGCGCAGGCATCATCGTGCTCAAGGACGGACCGATCAAGTCCGCGCGCGATCTCAACGGCAGCACGTTGCCCTCGCCATCGCTTCGCGATTACTTCTGGATCGCCGACCGCGCGTGGATCGATGCCAACGGCGGCGATTCGAAGACGGTGAAGTTCATCGAGCTGCCGATCTCGGCGATGCTCGCTGCGCTGGAGACCGGGCGCGTCGTGGCGGCGGGGTTGCCCAATCCGTTCTTGGCGAACGCGATGGCGACCGGGAAGTTCAAAGTTCTCGGCCGGCCCAACACCGGGATCGCCAAACGATTCCTCGTTACGGCGTGGTGCGCAACCGAATCGTACATCGCACAGAATCACGATCCGCTGATGAAGTTCGGTCAGGTCTTGCACGACGCGACGATCTACACGAACGCGCACCAATCCGAGACGATCGCGGTCACGGCCCCGTTCTGGGGACTCGATCCGGCGGTCGTTGCGAACATGGCGCGCTCGCCCTCCGCGCCGACGCTCGATCCCAAGGACATCCAGCCGATGATCGACGTCGCGGTGCGCTACGGCGTCATCGACAAACCGATGCGCGCCGAGTCGATGATCGCCTCGGTGGCGGTGCGCGGAAAGTAACGCTTTAGCGAAGCCGCTATTGCGTGGGTTCGACGCGCACGATGGCGGCTTGGTGGTTGGCGCCGGTCCAGAGCGTTACCGGGTTCGTGCTGTTGTCGACCCACACGCGCCGGCTATTCGTCTCGATCGGCATCAGGTATTCGACGACCTGACGGGTTGACGGATCGAGGCGCGCAACGTGATCGGTGATCATCGACGCCGTCCACACGTCGCCGTTCTTGTCGGCGACCGCATCGTATGGGGCATCGAACTTCGTCGGCATCGGGTATTCCTTGATCACGCCGTCGTCGGCTTTGGTATCGTAGCTGCCGACGTTGTTGCCGGCGAATTCGGCAAACCAGAACAGCCCGGTGCGATCGTCGACACGTCCGCGGCGCGGGCGCGACATCGCGGTCGGCGTCGAAATGACTTTGAACGTGTTGGCTGCGGGGTCGAGGTGCGCGATCGCGCCGCCGCCGAAATCGAGCAGCCAGAGCGTGTTCGCCTTGTCCGAGAGCAAGCCGTAGGAATTGAACATGTGGGTCGTGGAGTTCGGATAGTAGTACGGCCCAAACGATTCCCACGTTCCGGTTGCCGCGTCTAGGCGGCGGAACGAGTGGTCGTCCTGGTTGTTCGTCCACACTTTGCCGTCGACGTTGTCGTGCACGGGCATCACCATCGACTCTTGCGTGAAGTCCGGATGCGCGGCCGGCGCGACGGCGAACTGCGTGAACGCCTTCGTACGCGGATCGAAGCGGATGATTCCGCCCTGGAACATGTTTGCGAGCCACAGGTAGCCGGCCGGATCGGCATCCAGTTCGAGTCCGCCCGCAATATAGCCGGGCTTGAACTGCGGAACGGGATACTCGATGACGCGCGCCGTCTTCGGGTTCAGCCGGCCCAGATATTCCTGTCCGAAATCTGAGTACCAGATGCTGCCGTCGGACGTTCCGATCACGTCGTGCGGTTGCGCCAGGCGCGTCGGCAGGTCGTACGTCGTGATGATCACGTGCGTCGATGCGCCGGCCGGCCGCGGCAGCGTTTTGAGCGGCCACGTGCGCGTTCCGGTGCTTTGGTTGATGCTCGCGAGATATGCCGGCAAGTCGGGCGGAAAACCATAGCCTTCGCGCGCGCGGGCGACCTTGAAGGCTTGAGGCTTGAGCCAGTAGCTGTTGTTCGCGTAACCCGCCATGCGCGGCAGCACGACGTCGCGAAACTCGGCGGCCGTGTGATACGAGTCGATGATGCGCTGCAGGGTGTGGCAGCCGGTGCAGTCGAGCAGCATTGTCTTTTGGGCATCGGTGCCCGGCATGCTCGCGAGCCAGTCGCCGTTGGAGAGCTGATCCTCGAGATCGTTCGTCTTGCGCAACTGCAGATCGTCGCGAGTCGTCTTTCCCGCGGTTACGGCGACGGACGCCGGTGAACCGAGCACATAGCCGCCGGCACGAATCGCTACCGTGTACGTACCGGGAGCCACGCGCGCTGCCGGGAAGCGATACGCGCCGTTCGCGTCGGTGACGACGGTCGTGGTGTACGTCGCACCGGCCGCGCGGACCGTGACCAGCACGCCCTCCATCGGTCCTTCCGCTGCGGAGCGGACCTTGCCGGTGAGCGATATCGCCGCCGGCTGCTGTGCATGCAGGGCGCCCACGGCACTCACCAAGAGCGCGACCGTCACAACGACGGCAAAGAGGCTGAAGCTGCGCAGGCGTGTGGTCATGGGAACCTCACTCGTTGGCTACGATGGCCCTCTGGAGCAGCCGTCTTCTTGGAGGGCTTTGCGGTACCTCGTGTTATGCGAAGCGTACGGAGATCGAACCCAGCGGACCGTAGTCGACGTGGAATGTGTCGCCGGCCTTGGCCGCGACCGGGGCAGTGAACGAGCCGCACAAGATCACTTGGCCCGGTTCGAGCGTGACGCCGTGCGGGTGCAGCTTGTTGGCGAGCCAGGCGAGGCCGTTGGCGGGATGGTTGAGCACGGCCGCCGCGACGCCGGATTCTTCGATGACGCCGTTGCGGTAGAGCATCGCCGCAACCCAGCGCAGGTCGACTTCGTTGGTTTTGATCGGCCGGCCGCCGAGAACGATGCCCGCGTCGGCCGCGTTGTCGGAAATCGTGTCGAAGACCTTGCGCGTGACTTTGGTCTCCGGGTCGATCTGCTCGATGCGCGCATCGATGATCTCGATGGCGGGCACCACGTAATCGGTCGCCGTCAGCACGTCGAAGATCGTGCACTCGGGTCCGCTCAGACGATCTTTGAGAATGAAGGCCAGTTCGACTTCGACGCGCGGCAGAATGAAGCGGTCGATCGGCACGTCGCCGCCGTTGGCGAAGAACATGTCGTCGAGCAGCGCGCCGTAGTCGGGCTCGGTGATGTTTGACGAGCGCTGCATCGCGCGCGACGTCAGGCCGATCTTATGCCCTTTGAGGGTCCGCCCGCTCGCCAGTTTCAGTTTCATCCACGCGCGTTGAATCGCATACGCGTCCTCGATCGTGATGTCGGGATACTCGAGCGAAAACTGGCGCAACTGCTTGTGCGTGCGCTCCGCTTCGTCGAGTGCGCGTGCGAGTTTTTCGGTGAGCTCAACGGCAAAAGGCATGTACCGGCGGTTATCCGAAATTGAAGTTTTTCCCGTCCGGAGGCGAACCGCGGTGTCCGAGAAGCTTTCCCTGACCATGGCGCTGAGCGACTACGATCACACGCGCGATCTCGCGTACGGCCGCGTGAGCCCCGAGGGCATCAACCTCCTCGCGCTCGATTTTCAGGTTGAAGAAATCTTCTATCGATCGCTCAAACACCGCGAGTTCGATGTGTGCGAGCTCTCGTTCGGAAAATACATCTCGCTGATCTCGCAGGGCGATCGTACGTTCAGTGCGATCCCCGTTTTCCCGTCGCGCATGTTCCGGCAGTCGTCGGCCTACGTGTTGCGCGACGGTCCGATCAAGACGGTCGACGACCTGCGCGGCCGCAAGGTCGGATTGCCCGAGTGGGCGCAGACGGCCGCGGTCTATTCGCGCGGATTTCTCGTTCAGCAGTACGGTCTGCAGCTCACCGACGTGCACTGGGTGCAAGCCGGCACGAACGAAGCAGGCCGGGAAGAGAAGGTCGAGTTGCGGCTTCCGGCCGGCGTGAAGCTCGAGCCGGTGAAGGGCAAGAGCCTCAACGAGATGCTGCTCAGCGGCGAGATCACGGCCATCTTCGCCGCGCACCCGCCGCACGCGTTCGAACACGGCGATCCGCGTGTCGTGCGTCTTTTCACCGACTATCAAGCGGTCGAGCAAGCCTACTACGAAGCGACGCGGATCTTTCCGATCATGCACGTGCTCGCGATCAAGCGTCCGATCCTCGAGCGCAATCCGTGGGTCGCACGCAATCTCTACAAGGCGTTCGAGGAGGCGAAGGCGCGCAGCTATGCGCGTGCCGCGGAGGCGACGGCGTCGCGCTTTCCGATTCCGTGGAGCGTGTATTACTTCGAACGCGCGCGCGAACTCTTTGGGCCCGATCCGTTTCCCTACGGGGTGGAACCCAACCGCGTCACGCTCGAAGCGTTCGCGGAGTTCGCGCACGTGCAAGGCGTGGCGCACCGCCGTGTCGAGCTGAGCGAACTGTTTTGGGAGACGATGGGCGGTTCGTTCCGCGTTTAGGTTCCCTTTTGGCCGCCCAGATAGAAGATGACCTTGAGAATCGCTTGCGGCACGCTCGTGAGGGTATTCGGGTTGCCGTAGGCGAGATAGAACTCTTCGTTCGTCAAGCGCAGGTGATAGGCGATCCAGACGTTCGTGCACTTGCCCATGCAAGCGCCGCCGCCGTTGGGTACCGGCGGGTTCCCGGTCACGCTGCGCAAGCCGACGGCGAACGACGATTGCCGATTGACTTGGTATGAGTAGGCGACGCCGTCGAACCATTGGATGTTGTCGGGCGCTGCGCCGTACATCCGTGCCCAAAGCGATCGCGACCGCGACCGCGAGACCAGCTAGAACGATCCGCACGCCGGCCCCTTTCGGACGGAGTACGGAGCAACTATAAATATAGTTTCAGGGGGCACGTGAGCGCGCTACCGGATTCGCGCCGATCTATCAACTAAAGAATACGTTTTTGGCTTAGGGCGGCTGCCCCGGCGTGTGGGTGCCGATCGCACCGCCCAACGGGGTTGCACTCAGTACCGGCTTCACGGCGTTCACACGGTCCGACAACAGCGCGATGCAACTCGCCTACCAGTTACACCCGCTGTACACCTATATCGGCGATTCGGCGTCCGGTCAGACGAGCGGCAGTGGTATCGTGTCGTTCGGCGGCACTTGGACGGTCGCGCGCCCATAGGCCAAACGCAGCCGGGGAGTCGAACGATGTTCGATGCGCCTCGGCGACGTGTTCAAGATCGGGATCGGCCCGTCGAGTTCGCACACCGTCGGGCCGATGCGGGCGGCGGAGCGCTTCATCACCTTGCTCGCCGAACGCCAGACGGCGGTGGCGGGCATCCGGGTGGATCTCTTCGGTTCGCTTGCGCTGACCGGCCGCGGCCACGGAACGGATCGTGCCCTGATCTTCGGCCTGGCCGGCTACGCGCCCGACACGATCGAGCCGGAGGTCATCGCCACGTTGCCGGGGCGGGTTGCGGCCGAACGCGCGCTGCGTTTGCCGTGCGGCGTGGAGATCGCCTTCGATCCCGCGACCGACATCGTGTTCAACACCGGGAAGACGTTGCCGCATCATCCCAACGGCATGCGCTTCACCGCTTACGATGCCGGCGGAAACGTGCTGCACGGAGCGGAGTATTTCTCGATCGGCGGCGGTGCCGTCGAAGGCGAAGGGTTCGAGAGCCTGCGCCGCAGTGAAGACGTGCCCTATCCGTTCACGTCGGCGGAAGAACTGCTCGCAATCGCGGCCGCGAACGATCTCAAGATCTGGGAGGTCGTGCAGGCCAACGAGCTCGCGTTCACGTCGGCGGAAGAACTGCGGCGCGAGCTGGCCGCGATCTGGCGCACCATGGATGAGTCGGCGGAACGCGGGTTACACACCGAGGGCATTCTGCCGGGCGGTTTGAACGTGCGCCGTCGCGCGCCGCGGCTCTACGCGAAATATCTGGCCCGCGCGGAAAACCACGGCCTCGAGGCGATGGATTACCTCAACGTCGTTGCCATCGCGGTCAACGAAGAGAACGCGGCCGGCGGGCGCGTCGTCACGGCGCCCACCAACGGTGCGGCGGGGATCATTCCGGCCGTGATCCGCTATTATCGCGACTACATTGCGGATGCCGACGCGGCCGGCATCGAGCGCTGCTTGCTGGCCGCGGCGGCGGTCGGGATGCTCTATAAGCGCAACGCGTCGATCTCGGGGGCCGAAGTCGGTTGCCAAGGTGAGGTCGGCGTCGCGTGCTCGATGGGCGCGGCGGGTCTCGTCGCGGCGATGAACGGCACCAACGCACAGATGGAGCACGCGGCCGAAATCGCGATGGAACACAACCTCGGCATGACCTGCGATCCGATCGGCGGCCTCGTGCAGATCCCGTGCATCGAACGCAACGCGATCGGCGCGGTGAAGGCGATCAACGCCGTGCGCATGGCGATGGGCGAAGACGAACACAAGGTCTCACTCGATCAAGTCATCGCGGTGATGTACCAGACGGGCCTCGACATGCAATCCAAATACAAAGAAACATCACTCGGCGGCCTCGCCGTCAACGTCGTAGAGTGCTAATTGTCATCGCGAGCGTGCCCGTGTGTCATCCCGAGCTTGTCGAGGGACCGCCGCGATGATGCACGATAGCGGAGTTGCCGTGGCGATTGAGCACGATGACCGCGTCCCTCGACAAGCTCGGGATGACACGGGTCGCGAGGAGGTGGCTGCGTCTTCGCGACGAGAACGCCGCGCGTATGAACACTCGCCGTCCGCTGATCCGCTTCGGGGCCGGGTTTACTGCCGCCATTCTGCTGGCGGCGCTGCCGGCGATGCTGCAGGCGCAGCCGGCGCCGGTCGACATTACGGCGGTGCTTCCGCTCACCGGTCAAGGCTCGTTTGCCGGTAAGGGTGTACAGACGGCGCTGACGCTGCTCGAAGGCGTCGTCAACAAACAGGGCGGCATCAAAGGCCGGCCGGTGCACTTCGCCTATCTCGACGATCAATCGAATCCGAGCGTGTCGGTGCAGCTGACGAACGATCTGATCGCGAAGGGCGTGCAGTTCATGCTCGGTCCGGGTGTCGCCGCGAGCTGTAAGGCCACCGAACCGTTATTGAAAACGGGGCCGGTGCAGTTCTGTCAATCGCCGGCCGTCCATCCCGCGAAGAACAGCTATCTGTTTTCCGCCAGCCTCTCATCGTCGGATGCGGTGTACGCGATGGTGCGTTTCGCGCGCCTGCGCGGCTGGAACCGCATCGCTTGGATCAGCTCGACGGATGCCGTCGGTCAAGACGGCGATACGGCGCTCGATGCGGCGCTGGCCTTTCCGGAAAATGCATCGCTGCGCGTGGTGCGGCGCGAGCACTTCAACCCCGCCGACCTGAGCGTGACCGCGCAGATGTCGAACATCAAGGCGGCCAATCCGCAAGTCGTGTTTTTGTGGACCGCCGGGATCGCCTTCGGCATGCTGCTGCACGGAGTCGCCGACAGCGGCATGAACGTGCCCTACATCACCTCGGGCGGAAACATGACGTTCGGGCAGATGCGGCAGTTCACCAGCATCACGCCGAACGAGCTCTATTTTCCCGGGCTGGGCTACATCACCGATACGCTCTCGCCCGGTGCCGTCGGCGTGCAGCAGAAACTCTTTCGCGACGCATTGCACGCCGCGGGTGTGGTGCCGGACTTCCAGAGCGCGCTGCTCTGGGACCCGGCGCTCATTTACGTGGACGCGTTGCGTCATCTCGGGCCCGATGCGAAGGCCGCCGACATTCGCGACTACATCGAGAACCTGCACGGGTTCGCCGGCATCTGCGGGACCTACGATTTCCGCGATGGTAATCAGCGCGGTTTGACGGCCGACAACGTGCTCGTGCTGCGTTGGGACAATCCGAAGGGCGATTGGGTCGTCGCCGGTTCGCCGAAGGGGGCAAAATGAGCGTCATGGCACCAAAACAACTGCTCGCATCGGGGGTTCCGCTGTCGTATCTCGACATCGGCGAAGGGCCGCCGATCCTCGTGTTGCATGGTGCGGGCGGCTTGCAGCCGCAAGCGCCGTTCTTGAGCCTGCTCGCCAAGCACGGGCGCGTCATCGCGCCGACGCATCCGGGATTCGGCACCGCGGAACTGCCCGATTGGATCGACAGCGTCGACGATTTGGCGTATCTCTATCTCGATCTGCTCGACGCGCTCGATCTGCGCGACGTGACGCTGATCGGTTTCTCGATGGGCGGCTGGATCGCGGCGGAGATCGCCGTCAAATCGACCGCCCGCATCGCGCGGCTGATCCTCGTCGACTCGATCGGGATCAAGGTGAGCGATCGCCTGACGCGCGACATCACCGACATCTTCGGCACCGACCCGGGCGAGCTGCAGCGGCTGACGTACTACGATACGAGCAAGGCACCCGATTTCTCGGCGCTCTCCGACGAAGCGCTGGAAATCATCGCGCGCAATCGCGAGGCCTCGGCGCTCTATCTGTGGGAGCCCTACTGCCACAATCCGAAACTCACGCGCCGTCTGCACCGCATCACGGTGCCCACGCTGCTCTTGTGGGGCGAAAACGACGGCATCGTGACGCCGGCCTACGGCCGGGCGTTCGCCGAACGCATCCCGGGCGCGCGTTTCGACGTGATCCCGGCGGCCGGACACGTGCCGCAGAACGAACAACCCGAAGCGTTCGTCGAACGCGTTGCCCGCTTCATCGGCGAACGTTAGGAGCCCGACCGTGCGTGCTTGGTACTTCAGCGAAAACGCCTACCCGTATCTCCCGGATCCGGCGACGTACGACTCGATCCGCGTGGATTTACCCAATCGTAACTTCGATCCGAAGGTCGGTGCCGAACTCTATCACCGCTACCTGGATGAGTGGCAGCAGGCCGAAGACCTCGGCCTCGACTTGATGCTCAACGAGCACCACCAAACTGCGACGAACCTCAACCCCTCCGCCGCGGTCGTGCTCGGCGCGCTCTCGCGCATCACGAAGAAGGCGCGCATTCTCGTGCTCGGCAACCCGATCGGCAATCGCCGCGATCCGGTGCGCGTGGCCGAAGAGATGTCGATGGTCGACAACTACTCGCGCGGACGGCTCGAAGTCGGCTTCGTGCGCGGGGTGCCCTACGAGCTTTCGCCGGCCAACAGCAACCCCGTGCGCACCGCCGACCGGCTGTGGGAAGCGCACGACCTGATTCTCAAGGCGTGGACGACGCACGACGGCCCGTTCAACTGGGAGGGCCGGTACTTCAACTACCGTCAGGTCAACATCTGGCCGCGACCCTACCAGCAACCGCGACCGCCGGTGTGGATCACGGCCACGAGCACCGCGCAGGTGGCGAAGGTCGCCGACCACGGGCATACCGTCGCCACGTTCTTGACCGGCTACGATCAGACCAAGGCGATCTTCGATGCCTACCGCAGTCAACGCGCGGCCAACGCGCAGGCAACGGCCGACGATCGGCTCGCATACGCGGCGCTCGTGTACACGGGCGATACCGACGAAGCCGGATATGCGGGCGCGCGCAAACTGCTGTGGTATCTCACCGCCAACAAAGTTGCGCCCCAGTGGAAGAACCCGCCGGGTTACGCATCGCTCAAAGCATCGGTCGCGTTGATGCGCGGCGCGGCGACGGCGTTCGATCGCGCGTCGAGTCTCGAGCAGTGCATCGAGCGCGGCATCGTGTTCGCGGGGAACCCCGCGACGGTCTACAAACAGATCGCCAAGCACCACGCGCACGTCGGCGGTTACGGACATCTGTTGATGATGGGCCAAGCGGGTTTCCTCGAACACGACGAAACCGTGCGCGGTATGACCAACTTTGCCAACGAGGTCTACCCGCGCTTGAAGGAACTATTGATTACCGCATGAGCAGCAAGACGTTCAAGATCGCGACGATTCCCGGCGACGGCATCGGGAACGAGGTCGTTCCCGAAGGCATCCGGGTCGTCGATGCGGCCGCCAAGCGATTCGGCTTGCGCTTCGAGTGGGAGCATTTTCCGTGGAGCTGCGAGTTCTACCGCGCGACCGGAGCGATGATGCCGCCCGACGGCCTCGCACAGATCCGCAACCACGATGCGATTTTTCTCGGCGCGGTCGGCTTTCCGGGCGTTCCCGACCATATCTCGCTGTGGGGACTGCTGATCCCGATCCGGCGGCAATTTCAGCAGTACGCGAACGTGCGGCCGGTGCGGCTAATGCCCGGCATCGCTTCACCGCTTGCGAACCGCAACACCGGCGACATCGACATGATCATCGTGCGCGAGAACAGCGAGGGTGAGTACTCCTCGGTCGGCGGACGTTTCGCCGAGGGCACGCCGGATGAGATCGTCTTCCAAGAAACGATCTTCACGCGGCGCGGCGTGGACCGCATCCTCAAGTACGCTTATGAGTACGCGCGCAACCGCCCTAAGCGTCACCTCACGTCGGCGACGAAATCCAACGGCATCACGATCACGATGCCCTACTGGGACGAACGCGTCAAACTGATGTCCGAACAGTACCCCGACGTGCGCACCGATCAGTACCACGTCGACATCCTGACCGCGAACTTCGTGCTGCATCCCGATTGGTTCGATGTCGTGGTCGGCTCGAACTTATTCGGCGACATCCTGTCCGACCTTGGTCCGGCCGTCGTCGGAACGATCGGCATAGCGCCATCTTCGAACCTCAATCCCGAGCGCGAATTCCCCTCGATGTTCGAGCCGGTGCACGGTTCGGCGCCCGATATCGCGGGCAAAGGCATCGCCAACCCGATCGGCCAGATCTGGTCGGGCGCGATGATGCTCGATCATCTCGGCTTTCCCGAAGCCGGCGCGGCGATCGTCAGCGCGATCGAAACGGTGCTCTTGAAGGGTCCGCGCACGCGCGACATCGGCGGAACGGCGAACACCGCCGACGTCGGCAAAGCGATCGCCGAGGCCGTCGCCAAGGGCTGACGGAAATTGGGAAAGAGGCTGGTATGAACGACGCATCTATTCATCAGTCGATTGAGGCGCTGGTTGCCGAGGAGCACGAGCTATGGAAGCGCGGTGAGGGCGGCGGGCTCGATCCGGCGGGGCGCGCGCGGCTGGCGGAGATCACGGTGCAGCTCGACCGCTTTTACGATTTGCTGCACCAGCGCCAAGGGCTGCGCGACGCCGGTTCCAATCCGGACCGGGCGAAGATGCGCGATGCGAAGACCGTCGAGGGTTACGTGGAATAACCGCGCGCGCTGCGCCACCAGGCCAGCGTACGCGTGATTCCCTCCCGCAGGGGCGTCGCCGGTTCCCAGCCGAGCAGTGCGCGGGCGCGCGCGATGTCGGGTTTACGCCGCGCCGGATCGTCCGGCGGCAGCGGCCGGTGCTCGACGTGGAACGCAACGCCGGCGGCTTCGGCGATGATCGCGGCGGCGGCGGCGATCGTCGTTTCCTCGGGGTTACCGATATTGACGATCGCTCCGCGCGCCTCGGGGTGCGCCGCCAGGCGCACGATCCCCTCGACGAGATCGTCGACGTAGGTGAACGAGCGCGTCTGATTGCCGTCGCCGTACACCGTCAGCGGTTTTCCGGCCAGGGCTTGGGCGAAGAAGTTCGGCACGGCGCGGCCGTCGTTTTCGGCCATGCGCGGACCGTACGTGTTGAAGATGCGCACGATGCGCGCATCGAGCGGTCCTTTGCGCATGCGCGTCGTGATCAGTGCTTCGCCGAAGCGCTTCGCCTCGTCGTAGCACGCGCGCTCGCCGACCGGGTTGACGTTGCCCCAGTACGATTCCGGTTGCGGATGGACGTGCGGGTCACCGTAAACCTCCGACGTCGATGCGAAGAGCAGCCGTGCACCGTGGCGTTCGGCGAGATCGCAGGCGTGGCCGGTGCCGGCGCTGTTCACGGCCAGCGTCTCGAGCGCGAGCCGGGTGTAATCGACCAGGCTCGCGGGCGACGAAAAGTGCAGCACGAGATCGACCTGGCCCCGTACGGGCAACGGCATGGCGGCGTCGGCGCGCACGAACGTCAAGCGCGGGTTTTCGCTCGCGTCGTCGAGGTTGCGCAACGATCCCGTGCAGAGGTTGTCGATCGCGACGACCTCGTGACCATCGCGCAGGTAGCGTTCGACGAGGTGCGAGCCGACGAAGCCCGCGCCGCCGGTAATGACGACCCTCATTTGTTTTCCATCAGGCGGCGCGTCAAGTACGTGAACTCGAGCGCGGTCGTGAACGACGTCTCCTTCGCATTGGCACCGGCGCCGTGGCCGCCTTCGGTAACTTCGTAGAACAGATACGGGATGTGCATCGCCGCGAGCTTGGCGGCAAACTTGCGCGCGTGCTGCGGGCCGACCCGGTCGTCCTTCGTCGTCGTCCAGATCAAGGGCTCGGGATAGTGCACGCCGGCTTTGAGGTTGTTGTAGGGCGAAATCGCGGCCAGAAACGCTCGCTCGCGCGGAACCGAGACGCTGCCGTATTCGGCGACCCATGATGCGCCCGCGGCGATCTTTTCGTAGCGCAGCATGTCGAGCAGCGGGACCTCGATGTCGACCGCACCGTAGAGTTCCGGGTGCTGCGTGAACTCGACGCCCATCAGCAGGCCGCCGTTCGAGCCGCCCATGATCCCTAGGCGCTGCGGCCGCGTGATCTTGCGCGCGATCAGAGCGCGCGCGACGGCGGCGAAATCGTCGTAGATGCGCTGCCGGTGCGTCTTGAGGCCGGCATCGTGCCAGGCCGGCCCGAACTCGCCGCCGCCGCGGATGTTGGCCAACACGAAGACGCCGCCGCGTGCGTACCAGAGGCGACCGAAGATGCTGCTGTAGAACGGTG
>Ga0182014_10005697_pt1 | contig 13769 bp, 10 predicted proteins | sample 612S2DmetaG_FD_120489 | JGI IMG/M metagenome (GOLD analysis project Ga0182014, IMG submission 120489) | Permafrost microbial communities from Stordalen Mire, Sweden - 612S2D metaG | ecosystem: Environmental > Terrestrial > Soil > Wetlands > Permafrost | place: Sweden: Stordalen | collected... | reverse complement strand
TTATGGATCGAGCCGATCGGCGACTGGGGCGAGGGCGAGGTGATCCTGATCGAGATCCCGTCCGATTCCGAATTCAACGACAATGTCATCGCCCAGTGGCGGCCCAAGACCAACCTCACCGAAGGGGCGTCGGTCTCGTTCGCCTATCGCCAGTTCTGGTGCTGGTCGCCGCCGGCGCGGCCGCCGCTCGCCACCGTCGTCAACTCGCGCAGCGGCAAGGCCGGCAAACGCCGCCGCTTCGCCGTCGAATTCGTCGCCGACCAATTCGCCGATCCGCAGAAAGCGGCGCAGGTGACAGCGCAAGTTTCCGCCGCGCCGGGGCAGATCGTGTCGTCGCGCCTGTTTGCCTACAAGGAGCGGCGCGCGATCCGCGTCGTCTTCGACCTCGACCCTGGCTCAGAATCCTTGTCCGAGCTGCGCGTGCAGCTTAAGGCCGGCGACCAGCCCATCAGCGAGACATGGCTCTATCGATGGACAGTTTGACGGCCCAGACTCCCGCGCAGCCGGCGACGCCGCGCGAGGCGCCGTTGGCGATGCCCGTGCAATCGTTGCGCAGGTTCGATCGTCAGGAGCGGCGCAGTCCAGTCGTGCAGCGGCCTGGCGGCGCGCTGGCGCTAGCCAGGCTCGCCATCTTTGGCGGCGCTCTGGCGCTCACCGTCTACGGCGCGCGGGAAATGTACGGCGTCGTCGCAGTCGGCGAGATCACGCCGCTCGAATGGGCGTTGGTCGTGTTGTTCGTCGTCAATTTCGCCTGGATCGCCTTCGCTTTCACCTCGAGCGTCTACGGCTTCGTTTGGCTGTTGCGCGCCAAGCCGCTTGGGCAATTGCCGCAGCGGCTGGAGGGTAAGACTGCGGTGGTGATGCCGATCTACAACGAGGCGCCGGCGCGGGTCTTCGCCGCGGTGCAGGCGATCTGCGAAGATGTGCGGGCGACCGGCCTCGGCGATCATTTCGACTATTTCTTCCTCTCCGACACCACCAGTCCCGACATCTGGATCGCCGAGGAGCGGGCGCTGCTGGCGATGCGCCGGCGGCTGCCATGTGAGCGCGTCTACTACCGGCGCCGCCGCAAGAACGTCGCCCGCAAGGCCGGCAACATCGCCGACTTCGTCATGCGCTGGGGCGCGGCCTATCCGCAGATGCTGGTGCTCGACGCCGACAGCCTGATGTCGGGCGCGACGATTGTCCGCCTTGCCGCGGCGATGGAGGCCGATCCTGACGCCGGCATCGTTCAGAGCCTGCCGCTGATCGTCAATCGCAACACCTTCTACGCCCGCCTGCAGCAATTCGCCGCCCGTATCGCCGGACCGGTCATCGCTGCTGGCCTCGCGGCATGGATGGGGCGCGACGGCAATTACTGGGGCCATAACGCGATCATCCGCACACGCGCCTTCGCCGATCATTGCGGCATGCCCGATCTGCCCGGCAAGCCGCCGTTCGGCGGTCACATCCTCAGCCACGACTTCGTCGAGGCGGCGCTGATTCGGCGCGCCGGCTGGTCGGTCTACATGCTGCCGACGCTCGGCGGCTCGTACGAAGAGAGCCCGCCGTCGTTGATCGATCTCGCGGCGCGCGACCGACGCTGGTGCCAGGGCAACCTGCAGCACGCGCGCGTGCTGCCGACCAGCGGTCTCGCATTCCCGTCGCGCTTGCACCTGATCAACGGCATCATGGGCTATCTCGCTTCGCCGCTGTGGATGGCGCAATTGCTGATCGGCATCGTGCTGGTGCTGCAGTCCAAGTTCATCCGTCCAGAGTACTTCACCGCCGAGTTCTCGTTGTTTCCGACCTGGCCGCGCTTCGACTACGAGCGCGCGCTGCAGTTGTTCGAATTGACGATCGCCGTCCTGCTCGCGCCCAAGGTGTTCGGCATGATCGCCGCCGGGGTGGATCGGCAGACGCGGCGCGGCTGCGGCGGCGCCATTCGCCTGTTCCTGTCGACCCTCATCGAAATCCTCATCTCCGCGGCGCTCGCTTCGATCATGATGGTGATCCAGTCGGGCGCGGTGCTGCAGATTCTTTCGGGTCGCGACACCGGCTGGAACCCGCAGCGGCGCGACGACGGCTCGATCCCCTTCGCCGCCATCGTCCGCCGCCACCGCTCGCACACGGCGCTCGGCTTCGTCACGCTGCTGGCGGCGGGCCTGCTGTCGCCTTCGCTGGTGGTGTGGATGTCGCCGACCATCGCCGGCCTCATCCTGTCGATCCCGTTGTCGTGGGCGAGCGGCCAAGCGTCGATCGGCGTCGGCTTGCGCCGTCTCGGCCTCCTGACGACCCCTGAGGAGAATGAGGTCCCGACGATCATCGTCCGCGCCAACGCGCTGTCGGCTGAGCTCGCGTTGACCGGGTCGGACGACGAGGACGCGCTCAAGGCGATTGTCTCCGATCCGTCTCTGCGCCGGGCGCACGAATCATTTCTGCCCGAGGCCGGCCGCCGCCGCCGCGGCGAAATCGACGTCGACGAGGCGGTGGCGACCGCCAAGCTCAACGACGCCCAGTCGCTTGAAGACGCATGTGTCTGGCTGAAGCGGAAGGAGCGATTGGCGGTGCTCGGCGACCGAGCATTGATCGCATTGCTGGCGCGCCTGCCGGAGCAGCGCGAGCCGTTCGACGAGGCGGAAGGCGAGGCGGTGGGACGCGTCGCCGATCAGCGGTCCTGAGACGTCGCGCGATCGAATAGCGGAAACGCGATCAGCCCGGCGACAAAGCCGCCGACATGGGCGATCCAGGCGATCGGCGCATCGGAAGCGCCCAGCGCCTGCGCGCCGGCGCCGAAGACGACGTTCGTCGCCATCCAGATCGCGATGAAGCCAAGCGGGCGCCGTTGCCGCAACAGCCGCGCCAGCGGCGGCGCCGGCCGCAGCGGATCGGCTTCGCCCGACGACAGCGAAAAACCCTGCGGCGAGCCGAGCGGCCCGCCAGGTTCAAAGATGAATCGCGTCGCCGCCGCCATCAGCCCGGAATCGGCGGCCGACGCGCCGATCAGCGGCGCGAAATCCATCTGATAGACGACCCAGTGAGTCAGCGCGCCCGCCACGGCGGTGAGCGCGAAGAAGACGAGAAAGCGCGGCGCGCCGAAGCGGCGCGCAACTGGCGGACCGAAGGCGACGAGCCAGACGGAATTGAGCAGCACGTGCGTCCACGAGCCGTGCATGAACGCGTAGGTCAGAAGCGTCCACGGCTGCGCGGCGCTGGCGGCCAGGTGGTAGTGGCGCAACAGCGTCGCTTCGGCGAGTGCGCTCGGGTCGCTGGCCGCGCGCGCGATCAGGTCGGAAAGTCGCTCGGGCCAGATCGCCAGCGTCATTCGCCCAGGCAGGAAGGCGAAGAGACTGATCGCCGCGTCCTGCGTCGCCGGCGGGAGAAAGTCGAAGGCGGCGTAGGCGGCGATCAACGCGGCGATCAAAGCGACGATGACTGACGGAACGGCGAAGATCGGCTCGCGCCGCGGCCCCTCAGGGGCGTCGGCGGGTGGGAAGTCGGACATCGGCGACGGGCTCGCGTTGGGGCGGCGCCTTGGTACCATCAACCTGTCGCCTTGGCGACGCCGTTACGCCAGGCCATTCAGGACAAGCGGCGGTGCGAAAAAGAAAAGGAGAGCCCGCAGCGGGCTCTCCCTTTTCGCCCGCCGAGCGCCGCCGGCGGCGGAGGAGCGTCCGCGCTGGCGACGACTTCAGCTCACTTGCGAGGCACGGCGCAGGAGCTTGCGCAACGCGTTCGCCTGTTTGTCAACTTTAGTAACTATGCGCGAGAGGGCGGCACGAAGCAAACTCTTCCCTAGCTTATTCTTAATGCAGGCGCGGGAAATCGAGCCGAACGCTTGGCACGCGGCCTGCTGCTTTGGCGGAGCGCCGTCGGTTGTGTCCCATTTTGGAACGCTGGGCGGCGGGAGACCGCTATGAAGCTCGCCGCGAGCCGGGAACTGTTCGCCTATTGGAACGCCTTGCGCGGCGCGCGCAGCGCTCCTGAGCGCGACGATGTCGACCCGGGCGCGATCCGCGGCATTCTCGCCGATACGTTCATTGTCGAATTCGATCTGCCGGCCGGATTCCCGTTACGGATTGTCGGCAGCCGCACCAACGCCTTGTTCCTGCATGAGCTGCGCGGCAGCCCGTTCCTCGATATGTGGCGAGTGGCCGACCGCGCCGAGATTGCCGGGATCGTCGTCGCGCTCGCCGACGAGGCGCAGCCCTTCCTGATTGGCGCCGCTGCGGCGCCGCTCGGCTTTCCGCAGGTCGACGTCGAAGTCCTGTTGCTGCCGCTGCGCCAGCGGGGCGACACGCACGCGCGCGCACTCGGCTGCTGCGCGCTGCGCGGCGTTCCACGTTGGCTCGGCCTCGCCGGAGTCGGGTCGCTGACGCTGCTAACTTTGCGCGCCCTTCGCCCATCGGAACGCTACGACGACGACGGCGGCAGCGGCGAACCGCCGCACGCAACCGCGTTCGCCCGTCCGCCGCAGCCCGCCCGCCGTGGCCACCTCTACCTGATCGGCTCGGGCCCGTAACGCTCCGGTGATGCGCCAAGCCTCAATCGTAATCGTCCGTTAACTGCATTCGCATTACGATTTGCCAGTTGCACAACGTTATGATTTGCAACTCGTGCGCGCATGGCCGATTGGGCGGTTCTGGCGAATTCCTGGAGTCGAGCGAGGTGAAAGCCGCCACTGCATTCGCGATCGACGCTGGACGCCACGAGCGACGGCGTCACCAGCGCGTGAAAGTGCATCTCACCGGTCAGTTCATGCGCCAGGATCGGCAGGAGTTTCCCTGCGCGACGATCGATATTTCGCCCGGCGGCATCGCCTTCGAAGCGGAAGCGAGCGGTGAGCTCGGCGAGCGTATCATCGCCTATCTCAATCAGGTCGGCCGGGTTGAAGGCACGGTCGCCCGACATTTCTACGGCGGCTTCGCCATCCAGATGAAGCTGCCGCCGCTCAAGCGCGAGAAACTCGCCGACCAGCTCACCTGGCTCGCCAACCGCCAGGTCCTCGGCATGCCTGAGGATCGCCGTCATGTGCGCATCGAACCGCGCAATCGCTCGACGACGCTAACCTTGCCGGGCGGACGCCAGCATTTGGCGCGTATCGTCGACGTCTCGCGCTCGGGCGCCGCGCTCACGGTCGACGCCTTGCCGCCGATCGGCGCGCCGGTCGTCGTCGGATCTCGGCCAGCCCAGGTGGTGCGCCTGTTCAACGGCGGTCTTGCCGTGGAGTTCAATCGGCTGATTCCCGAGGAAATGTTCGACGAGACCGTCCGCCTCTGAGCTGTCGGCCAACAAAACGACGTTTAAGTCCAAATGTCGGCACTTTCTTACCAGTTCGGCAAAGTGATTAGGCTAGCTTCCTGATCGTACCTCCATTGAAGCTGAACTTGTCCCCCAGTTCCGCTTCGCGCTAGGGCCGGCCATAAACGCCGGCCCTTTTTTTATTCGATCGGCTTCAACCCGGCGGCGAAGCGCCGGCTGTTGTCGACGTAGCCCGCCGCCGCGCGAGCCAGGCCGGCGATCGCCGCTTCGTCGAGCATGCGCTTGGCCTGCGCCGGCGCGCCGACGATCAGCGCGCCGTCGGCGAACACTTTGCCCTCGGTCACCAGGGCGCCGGCCCCGACTAGGCAGCCGCGGCCGATCTTCGCGCCGTTGAGCACGATCGCGCCCATGCCGATCAGCGAGCCGGCGCCGATCGTGCATCCGTGCAGGATCGCGTGGTGGCCGATGGTGCAGTCCTCGCCGATATCAAGCGGGAATCCGAGGTCGGTGTGCAACATCGCGCCATCCTGGATGTTGGAGCGGGCGCCCACGGCGATGCGCTCGTTGTCGCCGCGCAAAGTCGCGCCGAACCACACGCTGCAATCGTCGCCGAGCGCGACGTCGCCGATCACGCTGGCGTTCGGAGCGATCCAATAGCGCCCAGATGTCGGCAGCAGCGGTCGGCGGTCGGCGAGAGCATAGAGAGTCATGGTCCGGTTCCGAAGCGGAAGCCAGGCTATAGCGCAGCGCCGCGGCGCGGCCTATCCCGGATGATGGCGGGCGAATCGCGCATTTCAGCCGCCGACGGAGGCTTCATGCGTTCGCGAATTTTTGCGCTCGTCGCCGCCGTCATCGCGCTCGCGCTGGTCGGCGCCGCCGTACTCGCGTACCGTCAGCTGGCCGCGCCGGTCTCGCGCTTCGCCGTGGCGACGGTCGGCGCCGAGCGGCTCAAGCTGGCGAGCGCCTACCTGCGCCGGAGCCGCGACGGCGTGGTGGAACTGGTCGCCTTCTTTCCCGATTTCACGCCCGCCGGCGCCTTCGCCGACGTGGCCGCCGCCACCGACCTCGACGATCGATTTGCGCGCCTGGTCTTCATTGAATTGAAGGCCGCCGATCCCGCGCTTGATCCCGCCGAGCGCACGGCGCGCCTTTACCAGCGCTTTCTCGATGAGAATTCGTGGAGCCACCCCGGCGGGCTGGTCGCCCGCGCCTTCGTCAACGGCAGCCCGTTCGAGGGCGACGAGCTGTTCTACGTTGCGCCCGAGGGCCGCGACTTCGCCGCGCGCTGCCGCCGTCCCGATCCGTCGCGCAAGACGCCCAACACCTGTGTCGCGGTCTTCCGTCTCGGCGATCTCGACGTCGAGCTTCGCTTCGCGGCGTCGCTGCTGTCGCAATGGAGCGCGCTGAAAGACGGCGCGCTCGGATTGATCGAAGCGGCGAAGCGCTAGCGCGTCGCTTGGCGTCAGCGGTCGCGCAGCGCCTTGTACTCGCGCTCCGTCTCGCCGGTGTAGAGCTGGCGCGGACGGCCGATCCGCTGGCCCGGATCGTCGATCATCTCTTTCCACTGGGCGATCCAACCGACGGTGCGCGCCACCGCGAACAGCACGGTGAACATGTCGGTCGGGAAGCCCATCGCCTTGAGGGTGATGCCGGAATAGAAGTCGATGTTCGGATAGAGCTTCTTCTCGATGAAATACTCATCGTTGAGCGCGATGCGCTCGAGCTCCATCGCGACGTCGAGCAGCGGATCGTCGGTGATGCCAAGCTGATTGAGCACGTCGTGCGCCGTCTTCTGCATGATCTTGGCGCGCGGATCGTAGTTCTTGTAGACGCGATGACCGAAGCCCATCAGGCGGAAAGGATCGTTCTTGTCCTTGGCGCGCGCGATGTACTTGGGAATGTTCTCGACACTGCCGATCTCGCCGAGCATCCTGAGCGCCGCCTCGTTGGCGCCGCCGTGCGCCGGGCCCCACAGGCAGGCGATGCCCGCGGCGACACAGGCGAACGGATTGGCGCCGGACGAGCCGGCGAGGCGCACCGTCGAGGTCGACGCGTTCTGCTCGTGATCGGCATGCAGAACGAAGATTCGGTCGAGCGCCCGCGCCATGACGGGATTGACGCGGTAGTCCTCGCAAGGAACGCCGAAGCACATACGCAAGAAGTTGGCGCTGTAGCCGAGGTCGTTCTTGGGATACATGAACGGCTGGCCGATCGAGTATTTATAGGCCATCGCGGCGAGCGTCGGCATCTTGGCGATCATGCGCACTGAAGCGATTTCGCGCTGGCGCGGATCGTTGATGTCGATCGAGTCGTGATAGAAGGCCGCCAGCGCGCCGACGCAGGCCACCATGACCGCCATCGGATGCGCGTCACGGCGGAAGCCGTTGAAGAACCGCGACATCTGCTCGTGGACCATAGTGTGGCGGCTGACGCCGTAGTCGAATTCGGCCTTCTGCGCGGCGGTCGGCAGCTGGCCGTTGAGCAGCACGTAGCAGGTCTCGAGGAAGTCGCCGTATTCGGCGAGCTGGTCGATCGGATAGCCGCGATAGAGTAGGATGCCGGCGTCGCCGTCGATGTAGGTGATCTTGGACTCGGTGCTCGCCGTCGAGGTGAAGCCCGGGTCGAAGGTGAACATCCCAGTTTGGCTGTAGAGCTTGCTGATGTCGATGACCGACGGGCCGACCGATCCCGGCTTGACCGGCAACTCCACGCTTTTGTCGCCGATGTGGAGGCTTGCAGTCGTGTCGGTCATGCGGACTCTCCCACAGGCGCGCGGCGCCCAAAACGCGATTGTGCAGTGCAATAGCTGCTATCGGAACGCGGAGGGCCCGACAAGTCAATAATTTGTAGACACTGCGGCGGCGGCGCCGCCGCTATTGCGGGTTCTCGTAGCTGAACGCCTGCGCGTTCTCGTCGTAGGCGAACAACTCGCCGTAACGGCCGAGATTGATGATCGCCCGCAGCGTCCGTTCGGCGTAGTCCTCGGACATGTAGTCCTCGAGCTCCTCGCGGAAACGCGTCGCCGGCGCGCGATGGCTCGGTCGCTCGTCGAGCACCCGCTTGATGTGCGCGGCGATCGGGATGTTGGCGAGCAGTTGCTCGCCGAACATCCGCTTGCGCTGATCGACGTCCATGTCGACGAAGCGCTTGCCGGTCGGCGTCAGCTTGATGTCGCCTTCGGCGAATTCGGCCAGCTTCAACAGTTGCAGCGTTTCGCCGAGCGGGAAGAGGTCGTCGACCTCGAGTTGCAGCGAGTCGGCGAGATGAGGCAGGTCGGCCCGTCCGTCATAGGGCGGCGCGGCGATCTCTTCGAGCATGCCGGCGAGCGAGTTGGTCGAGACCAGCGGCATCGCCAGGCCAAGGCCGGCGCCGGGCGCGACGGCTTCGCGGCCGGCCGGCTTGGGCTCGGGGCGCTGGGTCATCAGCGCGTAGATTCGATCGACGAGCTGGCGAAATTCAGGGTCCAGCCGGTCGCGCGGTTGGGGTAGCGGGACGGCGATGTCGGCCGCGACCCGGCCGGGATTGGAGGAGAGGATGAGGATGCGGTCGCTCATCAGCACCGCCTCCTCGATGTTGTGGGTGACCATCAGGATCGCCTTGATCGGGATCCGGCCCTCCTGCCACAGGTCGAGCAGGTCGGTGCGCAGCGTCTCGGCGGTCAGCACGTCGAGAGCCGAGAACGGCTCGTCCATCAGCAGGATCTTCGGCTGCACGACCAGCGCGCGGGCGAAGCCGACGCGTTGCCGCATGCCGCCGGAGAGTTCCTTGGGATAGGCGGACTCGAACCCGTCGAGGCCGATGACGTCGATCGCCTGCAGCGCGCGCTTGCGCGTCTCCTCGTTCGGCACGCCTTGCGCCCGCGGCCCGATCTCGACGTTGTCGAGCACGCTCAGCCACGGAAACAACGCGAAACTCTGGAACACCATCGCGACGCCTTCGGCCGGGCCGTCGACCATCGCGCCGCTGATGCTGACATGGCCTTCGGTCGGCCGCGACAGACCGGATATGATCCTGAGCAGCGTCGACTTGCCGCACCCCGAGCGGCCGAGCAGCGAGACGATCTCCCCTTGGCGCAGGCTGAGCGAAACGTCCTGCAACACCGGCGCGCCGGTCTCGCCGGAGCCCTTCGAATAGGTCTGGCTGACGTGACTGACGTCGAGCAGGATGGCGGAGGTGGGATCGAGCACGCGCGTCTCCGGTCAGGTTTGATTCACAGGCGCAGCCGCCGTTCGGCGTAGCCATACAGGCGGCGCCAGAACAGGCGGTTCACTAAGGTCACGACGATCGACATCATCGCTACGCCGAGCACGATGCGGGGGAAGTCGCCCCTGCCGGTCGCCTCGGCGATATAGGCGCCGACGCCGTGCGCGGCCACCGTCTGGTCTTTCCACTTGACGAATTCGGCGACGATCGAGGCATTCCACGAGCCGCCCGAAGCGGTGATCGCGCCGGTGAGATAGTAGGGCGCGACGCCGGGCAGGATCACCTGCCGCCACCAATCCCAGCCGCGCACGCGGAAATTGGTCGCCGCCTCGCGCAGGTCGTTGGGAAAGGCCGCCGCGCCGGCGATCGTGTTGAACACGATGTACCATTGCGTGCCGAAGACGATCAGCACGCTGAGCCAGATGTCGGGGTTGAGGTGGAACGCCAGCACCAAGCTGACCGCCGCGCCGAACAGCAGGTTGACCGGGAAGGCCGCGAGAAATTGGGCGACCGGCAGCATCGCTTCCGCCCAGCGCGGCCTGAGGCCGATCCACACGCTGATCGGCACCCAGAACGCCGTCGCGATCGCCATCAACGCCATCACGCGCAGCAGCGTATAGAAGGTCAGCAACGCCACCTGGCCGACATCGGGCCACGACAACTCGGTCGCGACATAGGCGACGACCGACCACAGCGCCCACGCGGCGACGGCGGCGATGACGACGATCCAGACGACGTCGACGGCGCGTGAGACCCGCTTGAGCGCGAATACGCCCTCGGGGAGGATTGACGGCAGCCTCAGCCGCCACATCGCCGCGGCGCGCAACCCGCCGAATAGCGGCCGCACGCCGCGGCGGATCCAGTTGGTGCGTTGCAGTAGGTTGAGCACCCAGGAGCGCTCGACCTGCTCGCCGACCGACAGTTCGACGCGAAACTTGGCCGCCCAGGCGATGATCGGTCGGAACAACAATTGGTCGTAAAGCAGGATGACGACGCCCATTGTCGCCACCGCGGCGAGGATCGCGTCCCAGCGCCCCTCGTTGTTGGCTTCGGCGATGTAGGAGCCGACGCCTGGCAGGGTGATGGTGGTGTCGCCGACGGTGATCGCCTCGGACGCGACGACGAAGAACCAGCCGCCCGACATCGACATCATCGTGTTCCAGATCAGCCCGGGGACGGCGAAGGGCGCCTCGAGCTGCCAGAACTTCTGCCAGCCGGTGAGGCGGAAGCCGCGCGACACCTCATCGAGATCGCGCGGCACCGTGCGCAGCGACTGGTAGAACGAGAACGCCATGTTCCAGGCCTGGCTGGTGAAGATGGCGAAGATCGCCGCGCATTCAGCGCCAAGCACGTTGCCGGGAAAGAGACCGAGGAAGAACGTCACCGTAAACGACAAGAAGCCGAGAATCGGCACCGACTGCAGGATGTCGAGAATCGGGATCAGCACGATCTCGGCGCGCCGGCTCTTGGCCGCCAGCGTCGCATAGGTGAAGGTGAACAGGAACGAACAGGCCAGCGCGGCGAACATGCGCAGCGCCGTGCGCAGCGCATAATAGGGCAGCGCCCAGTAGTCGAGGCTGACCGCCGCCGCGTTGGCAGTCGGCAGGGGCGCCGAGATGCCGTGATAGGCCCGCGCGATCGCCGTCAGCGCCGCCATGATCGTCGCTAGCGCGATCAGGTCCCAATGGTTGGGCAGAACGCGACGACCGGCCGAGGTTGCGACATTCATCATCGACATCGGTTCGTTCCGTCGGGGTCGAGGAAATCGGCGGGCGGTCGTCCAGCCGTCGGCATGGAAACCACAGCCGCAGCGGGATTGGCAAACGAAAAAAGCCCGCGGCGGCGCTTTCCAGCCGAAACCGCAACCTGCCGGCCGGGACGCCATGGCGGGCGGATGTGACAGGACGAAGACAATCGCCTCGCGCTCCGCCAGCCAGCGGCGCTTCACGGCGTCCCGTAAACGCGATTGCCCGCCAATCCCCGGAGAGACCCAATATGTTCGCCGCGTTCGGACGCCTGATGCGCAGTCCCGGATTCAAGTTCTTTCTCGTCCTGTTCCTGGTCCTGCTGATCAGCGTCCCGCTCTATCTCGCCGGCGTCGCAGTCGACGAACGGGCGGGCAGGGCGCGCGAAGTCGGCGACGAGGTCGGCCATCTGTGGGGACCGGCGCAGCGGTTGATGGGCCCATTCGTCGTCGTCCCCTTTACGGCTCGCGTCAGCGAGGTCCAGAACGACAAGACGGTCGAGCGGCTGATTGAATTGCGCGCCGTCTTCACGCCCGACTCGCTCAATATCGAGGGGCAGGCCGACGCCAAGTTCCTTCACCGATCGATCTACGATGTTCCGGTCTACTCAGCGCACTTGCGCCTGACCGGCCGCTTCGGGCCGCTGCGGATCGGCGACGTCGAGCCGTCCGGGATCGAGTCGGTGCGATGGAATGATGCGATCTTCGTGATGACGCTCTCCGGCGTCGCCGGGCTCAAATCGGAGGCCGACCTCAAGATCAACGGGGTCGCGGAATCGCCGTTCGCCCCCAGCATCGGGCTGCCCGGCGACGCGCCGGACGGTATCCATGCGCGGCTGTCCCCGCCGTCTGGGCCGGCCTTCGACCCGCAGGCGCCGTTCGACTTCGACGTCGCGCTCGACTTCAACGGGTCGGTCGGGCTGAGCGTCGCGCCGGTCGCCAAGCAGACCCAGATGTCGTTGCATTCGAACTGGACGACGCCGAGCTTCGGAGACGCGTTCCTGCCGACCGACCGCACGATCGACAGCTCGGGGTTCCGCGCCCATTGGGACATCCCGCATCTCGCACGAAGCGTGCCGGAAGCGTGGCGGCTGCAGGAGGGCGCCGGTGGTCTCGAGCGCTTCGCGCCCAATGTCTTCGGCGTGCGCCTCGTCGACCCGGTCGACTTTTATGCCCTCGTCAACCGGGCGATGAAGTACGCGTTGATGTTCGTCGCCATGACGTTCATGGCGGTGTTCTGTTTCGAACTGATTCTGAAGCGCAAGGTTCACGCGGTGCAGTATCTCTTCACCGGCGTCGCGCTGGTCTTGTTCTATGTCCTGCTGTTGTCCGTCGCCGAGCATATCGGCTTCGATCCCGCCTATCTCGTCGCGAGCGCGGCGACTGGCGGGATGCTGGCGACCTATGTCGGCGCGGTGCTGAGGAGCTTGCTCCGCGGCCTGGAGATGGCCGCGGTGTTGGCGACGCTGTTCGGGCTGCTCTACTTCATCCTGCAACTCGAGGACTATGCGCTCCTCGCCGGCTCGCTGCTCGGCTTCGCCGCCCTGACGGCGACGATGTTCGCCGCCCTGCGCGTCGACTGGTCGGGCGGCGGCGAGGAACAACGACCGGCCGCCGCGCCTTGAGCGGCGGCCGTCGTCGGCGTGCTCAGACCTTCGTCTGGTCGGCGATGCGGCCGAGGCTCTCGTCTCGGCCGAGCACCGCCAGCACGTCGAAGATGCCGGGCGAGGTCGAGCGACCGGTCGCCGCCGCGCGCAACGGCTGGGCGATCGTTCCGAGCTTGGCGCCCTGAGCGTCGGCGTAGCCGCGCACGGCGGCTTCGATTTGCCCGGCGCTCCAGTCGTCGACCGCCTTCAGGCCCGGCAGCAGCGCCGCAAGGTGAAGGCGTCCGCCGCGGGCGAGGATGTCGGCGGCCTTGTCGTCGATCGCCAGCGGCCGCTGCGCGAATAGGAAGGCCGCGCCGTCGACGAGTTCGACCAGCGTCTTGGCCCGCTCCTTGAGTCCGGGCAGGGCGGCCAGCAACTGGGCGCGCTTGGCGTCGTCGAGCGCGGCGGCGATCTCCGGCCCGCCGGGTAGATACGGCAGCGCGTCGATGAGGATCGACATCAGCTCGTCGTCGGGCGTCGCCCGCATGTAGTGGCCGTTCATGTTCTCGAGCTTGGCGAAGTCGAAGCGCGACGGCGAACGGCCGATCGCCGGCAGATCGAAAGCTTCGATCAACTCCTCGGTCGAGAAGAACTCGCGGTCGCCCTGGCTCCACCCGAGCCGCGCCAGATAGTTGCGCAGCGCCGCTGGCAGGTACCCCATGCCGCGATAGGCGTCGACGCCGAGCGCGCCGTGGCGCTTGGAGAGTTTGGCGCCGTCGGGACCGTGGATGAGCGGGATGTGGGCCATGTTCGGCACGTCCCAGCCGAGCGCGGCGTAGATCTGCATCTGCCGCGCCGCGTTGGTCAGGTGATCGTCGCCGCGGATGATGTGGGTGACGCCCATGTCGTGGTCGTCGACGACGACCGCCAGCATGTAGGTCGGATTGCCGTCCGAGCGCAGCAGCACGAGGTCGTCGAGCTCCTTGTTGGCGAAG
>Ga0182014_10005695_pt1 | contig 13770 bp, 13 predicted proteins | sample 612S2DmetaG_FD_120489 | JGI IMG/M metagenome (GOLD analysis project Ga0182014, IMG submission 120489) | Permafrost microbial communities from Stordalen Mire, Sweden - 612S2D metaG | ecosystem: Environmental > Terrestrial > Soil > Wetlands > Permafrost | place: Sweden: Stordalen | collected... | reverse complement strand
CGCCAGAAAGTTGGAAAATTATGGATAAGACCTCGGAATTGTTGATGCGGTCAACCCTCCACGACATGGCCAATATCCTGGCCGGAGTCAAGGGCATCCTGGACCTGAACGACCCGGACCAACCCATCAGCCAGAGGGACCGGCAGCGGCTGGAGGCCGTGATCGACGAGGGCGTCGCCACCCTGGACCGGGCCCGGCACCTGACCATGGCGACCCTCCCCGAGGGCGCCCTGGAGGCCGGACCGGCCTGGCGGGACCAGCTTCTGGAAGACCTGGGTCCCATGGCCACCCTGTTCCGCAGCCGCTATGAGATCTCGTTCGAGGGCGCCCCGGAGTGGGACCAGTGGCCCGGCCATCGGCTCCGGAGCTACGTCCGGGCGGTGACCCGGCAGGTCATCCCCCAGGCCAAGGGCGGGGTCATGAGCCTGGGCTGCGTCGCCGGTCCGGACGAGTGGCTGCTCCGCTGGAGCCCGGTTCCGTTCCTGCCCGAAAGCCTGGCCCAGGGACCGGAGGATGGGCCAGCCGACACCTGCGTCCGCTGGGCCGCGCGGGTCGGTTCCGCCCTGGGCGCTTCCCTTGGCTTGGAGGGGGGGGCGCTGCTCGCCCGCATTCCCAGGCAATTCCGGTGACGAAAGGCATAAAACGGCCTGACCGTTGGAGATGAGGGCCCCGGAGAGGCTAGACTAGTAGGGATACGCTTATAAGGAGTCTTTTGTGCTGATCCTGGTTCTCAACGCCGGTTCGTCTTCGCTCAAATTCAATCTCATGGACATGGACCGCGAGGAGACCCTCGCCGAAGGCATCGCGGAACGGATCGGCCTGTCCGAAGGCTTCATCCGCTGGACCATCCAGGGCGAAAAGGGTCGCATTGAACTGGACATGAACGGCCATAAGAAGGCGCTGTCGGCCATCATGGAGCAGCTGCACCAGACCGTCCTGGTGGGCGACCGTGAGGTGGGGGCCGTGGGCCACCGGGTGGTGCACGGGGCCAACAGCTTCGTGGATCCTGAGCTCATCACCCCCGCGGTGCTCACCGAGATCGAGGCGATGACCTTCTACGCCCCCCTGCACATCCCCCCCAGCCTTTCCGGCATCCGCACCGCCCAGGAGCTGTTCCCGGGCGTGCCCCAGGTGGCGGTGTTCGACACCGCCTTCCACCACACCATGCCCGACTACGCCTACACCTACGGCCTGCCCTACGAGCTTTCCCAGCGGCTGGGCCTGCGCCGTTTCGGGTTCCACGGCACCAGCCACCAGTACGTGGCCGAACAGACCGCGGTTCTGCTGGACCGCCCCTTCGACCAGCTGAAGATCGTCACCTGCCACCTGGGCAACGGCAGCAGCATCACCGCCGTGCAGAATGGCAAGTGCGTGGACACCTCCATGGGGCTCACCCCGCTGGAAGGGGTCATCATGGGCACCCGCTGCGGCAACCTGGATCCCGGCGTCATCACCACCCTGCTGGAGCAGGAGAACATGGACGGCAAGGCCCTGGCCAACCTCCTCAACAAGAAGTGCGGCCTCCTGGGCATCTCCGGGGTCTCCTCCGACTGCCGCGAGGTGGAGGAGGCCATGGGGAACAAGAACAAGCGCGCCAAACTGGCCCTGGAAACCCTCTGGTACGGGGTGCTCAAGTATGTGGGCGGCTACGCCGCCGCCATGAACGGGGTGGATGCCGTCACCTTCACCGGGGGCATCGGCGAGAACTCCAACGCGCTCCGCACCTGGGTCTGCAGCCGCCTGACCTACCTGGGCGCCAGGCTCGACGCCGCGGTCAACGACAAGCGCAGCAAGGTCGCCCGGTTCATCTCCACCCCGGATTCCGCGGTGGCGCTGGCGGTGATTCCCACCAACGAAGAACTGATGATCGCCCGGGGCACCCTGCACGCGGTGGAGAAGTAGATATTTGCCACTTTTTTGGCCTTGGCCCCGGGTCCCGGAGGGGTTAGGCTTGAGTATTGGGCCGACGTGCAGGCCCTTCAGAGGAGTTCCGTCATCACATGAGCAAGCAGCGCGGCCTTGGAAGCCTGGCAGACCTCGCCAAGATCCTGGAGGAAGCCTCCAATCCTGAATCCAACCTCAGGGAGGACAGGAAAGAAACCAAACCCAAGCCCACCTTGGCTCGCAAGAGCGGCGGGACGAAGCAGATGCGTGTGCTCGACCCCAAGCGCAAGCTCTGGTACGAGAAGCGCCTGAAGGAGCAGGTGGACGAGGCCAAGGAGAACGCCGACGTCGCCGCTCCGGCTCCGGCCCTGCACACCCCCTCCCTGACCCGGGCCGCAGCCACCCGCTTGGGCGGCAGCCTGCTGCAGAGCCTGGCCAACGTCAAGGAGCCCAAGCCCAAGGCCGAGGGCGGCAAGGGCCGCGCCGAGGCCTGGCGCCGCAAGCCGGGCGACCCGATCTTCTAGGAGCCTGTGCATGTATTATTAGGCCCCGCGGTCACTGCCGGAAGGGCAGGCCGTGCACGCCGAGGATATGTTTCCATTGTTTCGGCGACCGCCCCAGGTCCAGGCAGGCCAAGCCGTCGGCGCCGTGCAGGAGGGCCTCCGCGGCCAGGGCCTCGGCGCCCGGACACAGCCAAAGCACGGAGAGCGCCAGCCGGGCCGCGGCTTGGCACAGCACCGCGCTGGACACCTGTTCGGGCGCGGTGCTGAGCAGGATTTCGCCGGCGCCCCGCTGCTCCAGTTCGGCCATCCAGGCCAGGGCTTCCCGCCCTTCGGGACCGTCGGCCGGATCCACCAGCCAGCGGCCATCCGCGGCCAGGCAGGCGTTCACGGCCACCGCCACATGGGACCGGCCGAACGCCCCCACCGCCGCGGCCAGCAGGGGATCCTCCGCGGCCACCGAGGCGGACAGGACCACCTTGTCCGCCCCCGCCTCCAGGATCTCCTCCAGTTCCGCCCAGTCCCGCAGCGGTGCCTCCAGCGTGAAGGGGATGGACAGGGTGCCGGCCACCTCCCGGATCCACTGGGCGCCGGAGCCCGCGCCCACCCGGAACAGGATCCCGTCGGCCCCTTCCAGTTCCAGCCGCCGGGCCCAGGTTGAGGCCGGGACCGGGCCTTCCGCCGAGGCCACCTGGCCGTCGCGGACCTGCAGGACAGGAATGATGCGCTTGGCGTCCATGGGTTCCCCTCGGAGGCTGTCTATGTATTATTCGACCCCGCGCTGATGGCACCGGGCCCGGCAAGGCAAGGAAGGCGACGAAGGCGGTATAGATTATACCGCTGAGGAGCATGACGCAGCATTGCTGGGCCCGCTGCCATCAGCCCGAAGGGACGAAGAATACATAGACAGCCTCCTAGTTCAATTCCGCGGTGAGTTCCGGATCCGGCTGCTCGCCCAGGGCCTTCAGCGTCTGCGCCAGGAGCGAGAGGCCGAAGCAGCTGGACTTCTCCAGGTGGGCCTGGATGCCCACCGCGCGCCCGCGGCACTCCATGACCGAAAAGGGCCGGCCGTGGACCGCGACGCTGAGGGTCTCGCTGGTGGGCTCCAGGGCGTGGGAGTGCGCGAAGAACAGCCAGCCGCCCCGGATGTCCGGGAACAGGGGATGGTCCCGCAACTGGCGCACCGGCGACCAGCCCCAGTGCGGATCCTTGACTCCCGGCCCCAGGCGCCGGACGATGCCGGGAATCAGGCCCAGGCCGGAGCCCCTCGGCGACTCCTCGCTGCCTTCGGCCAGGAGATGCAGGCCGAGGTTGATCCCCAGCACCGGCCGGCCGTCGGCGGCCATCTGGGGCAGTTCCCGCCACCAGCCTGAGTTCTTGAGCTGGAGGCTGGCCGGATCCAGGGGCCCCGTGCCCATCAGGATGATGGGCCCCAGCGGCGCCGCCTGGTCCGGCCGCTCGGCCCGGCAGCAGCCGAAGCCCATGCGGCGCAAGGCTCCCTCCAGGGTGTGGAGGCTCTCGTTGCCCAGCTGAATGAGGGTGATCATGGGAGGTCCCCGCTTTCCAATAGGTCCATCAATCCGTCCGCCTGCAGGTCCTGGGCCTGGGCGACCAGGCCGCGGTCGGCCCCCACCGCCGCAAACCGCCAGTGCAGGTCCGGGCGCAGGTCCCGGGCCCCGCGCAGGGCGGCAGCGTCGTCGCGGGAATCCCCCACGAAGGTGATCCGCTCCGCCCGGAAGGTGTCCGCCAGCTGGATCAGTCCCTCCGGCCTCGGCTTGCGCAGGTGGGGGGCGCGGTCGCTCACCGCCGGCAGGGCGAAGCCCAGCAGGGCGAAAGCCGACGCCAGCTCTTCCGGGGGCCGTCCGGTGCAGACGGCCAGGTGGCCCTGGAACGCCGACAACTGCTCCCAGGCCACCAGGGGCCGCTCCAGCCGCCGGGTGCGGGCGTAGTGCTCGCGCACGGCGACCGTGCAGCGCGGTTCCCAGGCGCGGATCCGCGCTTCCAGCTCCGCCGGCGCGGCCCCGTCAGGCTCCGCCCCGGCCAGGGCCCCGGCGGCCAGGCGGAAGTCATTGTTGAAGCTTCCCGCCCGCTTGAGCTTCAGGTAATCCCGGTCCCCCCACGCCAGTTCCGGCGCCAGCTGGCCCAGGGCCCCGGCCACCGCCTCCATGAAGGCCCGCCCGGGATCGATGAGCACCCCGTCCACATCCAGCACCAGGAGCCTGCCCCCGGTCCTGGGCGTTTGGAACGGAACTTCGTCGGGGCTTCGCCCCGCCCCATCGGCCAGGGTCCGCACCAGCGCCGGCTGGCCCAGGGCGTAGGCCGCCCCGGGAGTCTCCCGCAGCAGGAGCACCCGTCCCGGACGGTCCACGGCCAGACGCTGGGTGCGGTCCCGGGCCGGGGCGTCATCCCCCAGGAGGACCACCAGGGGAGGCTCGGGCGCGCCGCCCGCCAGGGCCAGGAAGGGTTCCACCGCGCCGGGATCCGCCGAACCGTCGGCGCCGAGGTCCAGCCAGACCTGGTCACCGGACCGGTCGGCGGCCGGCGCCGCATCCTCCAGCGGCAGGGGACGTCCGCCCCGGTCCTCGATGCGGCGGCTCCAGCGGGGCTGGAGCGAGGGCGACAGGAATACCCGCCCGCGGGGCTGGGAGACCAGCACGGTTTCCAGCAGGTCCTGGAGGGACCGCCCGCACAGCACTCCCCCCTCCGGGGCGCCGAGGCGCGCGGCCAGCCGGCAATCTTCCTGCCTGGGCCTGGAATCGGGATCCGTTTGAAATTTCACCATCCCAGGATACCCCGCGCTGCCAAGGGCGGCAGCGTTTGAATTCCGGTGCGCGGGCCGTCAGGCGGGGAAAGCGTGGGCCGCAGCCAGGCCGTGGCCGAACAGGTGCCGGCCGGGAGTGGCGGTTTCCGCCATTTCCAGGGTCCAGGCGTTTTCGTTGGCCAGGATGGCCCGGGCCAGGTCCACGTGCAGGGCATGACCGGCGCGGTGGGCCTCCACGAAGCCTTCCAGGGGCGCGCCCAGCAGCATGAGGTCGCCCAGCAGGTCCAGGATCTTGTGCCGCACCGCCTCGTCCTCGAAGCGCAGGGAATCGTTGAGGGGGCCTTCGGGGCTGAACACCACGGCGTTGTCCAGGCTGCCGCCCTTGGCCAGCCCGCGGGAGCGCATGTACTCGATGTCCCGCTCCATGCAGAAGGTCCGGGCCCGGCCCAGGTCGCGCACGTATTTTTCCGGGGTCACGGTGAGTTCCCGGGTCTGCCGGCCGATGGCCGGGTGGTCGAAATCGATGGTGTAGGCCACGCGCAGGCCGGGATAGGGGGAGATCCGCATCCACTTGTCGCCGCTCTGCACTTCCACCGGCCGCAGGATGCGCAGGGCCGGGGCCCATACCGCCATCTGCCGGATGCCCGCCTCCTGGATGGCCCGGACCCAGGGGCCCGCGCTGCCGTCCAGGATCGGCAGTTCCGCCCCGGTGAGTTCCACCGTGAGGTGGTCGATGCCCAGCCCCATGAGGGCGGAAAGCAGGTGTTCCACGGTCTGGAGCCTGACGCCGTCCCGGACCAGGGTGGTGGCCAGGCTGCAGTCGCCCACGAACTCGGCCCGGGCCGGAATCTCCACGCCCGAAGGCAGGTGCCGGAACAGGATGCCCGAAGCGTGCTCGGCCGGACGCAGGACCACGGTGCAGGGAAGATCGCCGTGCAGCCCGTGACCGCTGAGGGTGACGGGGTGGGCGAGGGTCTGGGCGTGGCGGCTGCGGGGCATGATGGTCCTCGCAGGACTGTGAGCAAGATCCATGCCCGTAGGTAATCATTTCGAACCAATAGGGTTATATAAATTCCAGAACGCTGGACTGTGGGTCAATCGACCACACCCTGTGGCTACGTCCGTGCCCGGGACCAGTCCTCGGGGGTGGTGAGCTTCAGGTTGCTGCCCGGGGCGGGGATCAGCTTCACCCTCCGGCCCATGGCCTCCAGCAGGGACACGTCGTCGGTCCCCTCGAAGCCGCTGGCCTCGGCCCAGGCGAAGGCCTCGCGCCACAGCCCGAGCCTGGCCACCTGGGGGGTCTGGGCCCGGAAGATGCCTTCCCGGGGCTCGGTGCAAAGGATGCGGCCGGCGGGGTCCACCCGCTTGAGGGTGTCGGTGGAGGCTTCCCCCAGCACCGCGCCGTCCCAGGCGGCCAGGGCGGCCAGGGCCTCCCGCACCGGCCCCGGGGGCGGGAACGGGCGCACGGCGTCATGGATCATCACCGCGGCGCCCGGCGCGTCGGGCAGGGCGGCCAGGGCCAGGGCCACGGACCGCTGCCGGGTGTCCCCGCCGGCCACGGCCTGGCAGGGGATGCCGAAGCGCCAGCCGAGCGCCTGCTCCAGGCGATCTTCGGGCACGGCCAGGACGATCCCGGCCAGGGGCGGCATCTCCGGGACCAGGAAGGCCCGCACAGTGGCCTCCAGCAGCGGCCTGCCGCCCCAGTCCCGGAACTGTTTGGGCACCCCGCCGCCCATGCGCAGCCCGCGGCCGCCGGCCGCGATGACGAGGTAGCAGCCCTCAGTCTTGGCGGATGATGAAGGAGTCAAGACCGCGGTCCTTGCAGAACTGGGCGAGCCGCTGGGAGGCCATCCGGGCCATCTCCATGCGAGGATAGCTGCCCACCCGGATCCGCTTGACCGTGATCCCGCCCGGCCCCATGGCCTGCTGGTAGGTCACCGGGCCGAAGGCCGCCGTGAGTTCCTGGGAGAGGCGGTCGATGTTGGCGGGGTTGGCCAGGGCCGCCACCTGGATGGAGTACGGGTTGCCCTGGAGCAGCGCCGGATCCACCGGCGCCGGCCGGCCCTGGGCATCGACCGTGCGCAGGCGCACGTTGGCCACTCCGGAGTGGACCAGGCCCAGTTCCTTGGCGCCCCGCTGGGACACGTCGAGGATGCGGCTGCGGATGAAGGGGCCCCGGTCGTTCACCCGGAGCATGGTGCGTTTGCCGTTGCCCATGTTCTCCACCTCCACCACGGTGCCGAAGGGCAGCGTCCGGTGGGCGCAGGTGAGGGCGGACGGATCGTAGACTTCGCCGCTGGCGGTGACGCCGCCGGCGAAACCGTCCCCGTCGCCGCCATACCAGCTCGCCTGACCCCGCTCGAGGTAGACCTTCGCGATCTCCTGCTCCACGTCGTCGGGGCGGTCCCCGGGCGGGGTCTGGGGCGGCATCTCCCTGGCGACGGAAGCATTGGGGCTGGTGCAATGCACGGCGAACAGCAGCATGACGAACAGTGAGGCGTAGCGGGCGAACACCCTGACCTTCGGCAGGATGCTTCGGTGAATTTCAAAGGGTGCGATGGCTGCTGGGAGACCTATGACCTGGATGTCCTCGATCCAAACGTTGAACATCCGGCTCCAGTTCTGAGTTGACAGCACATTGAAATCCATGGTTCTCCGTAAAAGATCTGGGGCGGCGTTTGCCCCTGTCGGATCAGTATAGCCATTTTTTGCCGTTTGCAAATTGAAGCTGGATTCCGCGCCTCGGATTCAGAGCCGTCAGACCCGATCAACAGCACTATAATGAAGTGACATACTACAATAGAAATTATTTTACTGTATTTTGGGCAGCTCCGAAAAACGGAACTTCTTGGGCCGGTTCCGGTCCGCCAGGAACGAGGCGGGGAGGTGCTTCAACTGCTTGTCGGCCGCCAGCTGGGTCGGGAACCGGCCGTAGAGCACCTGGTAGCATACCCGCCCGTCGCGCATGGCGATGGGCAGGAGGAAGATGTCCGGGTCGCGTCCCTTGAAGATCCCCACCAGACGCTGGATGGTTTCCCCCTGGCAGGCGATCTCCAGGCGCAGGGTCCACTGGCCCGGCGGGATGGTCTTGGCCAGGCGCTGGCCCTGCCGCACGGCCAGGTCCAGGTCCCCCTTATCCAGGGCCGCCAGCCTGGCCGGGATGGAAGTGTCCACCTCCGCGGCCTTGGGCTCGGGCAGCGGCTTGGCCGGTTGCGCCGCGGGCAGAGGCACCGCCACTGCGGAGGCCGGCTGGGCCGCGGGCGGAGGCACCGCCACGCCGGAGGAGACCGGCTTGGCCGCGGGCGGCGGGACGGGGATCAGGGGCGCATGGGCGGCGGGAAAGGCCCAGGGGAGCCAGACCCTGGCCTGGGCCCGGTTGAGCCAGAGGTAGGTGACGCCTCCACCCAGGCAGGCCAGGACCAGGAGCGCCAGCAGCGTCCGGCGCAGCCCCTTGCCCGCGGGGGGCGGGACCGCCCGGGTCTCGTCCTGGAATGGCGGCAGCGCCGCCGGTGTTTGGTATTCCAGGGGAATCAGCGGGACCGGGGGCTCCTCCAGCGGCTCGGGCAGGGCCTGGATCGGCATGGCGGGGGTCGGCGGATAGTCCTGGTCGGGTTCTCTGGCCCAGCCGGAGGGCTCCGGGACGGGTTCGGGCAGTTCCAGCGCCTGGGGCAGGTACACGGGTTCCGGAATCTCCGGGGGCGGGGGTTCCTGGTCCAGGGCCTGGGAGAGGTGCTCCAGGTTGGTGGTGGGCCGCGCCGCTTCCTGGATGGTGGAGAACAGGGTGGGCACCGTTTCCGGAAAGGCTTCCGCCAGCGGGGGAGAGAGGGGCTCGGGCTCCGGCGAAAGGGCCAGGTCCAGGGCATGGCGGTCCAGGGGCGGCATCTCGTGCAGCCTGGCCCAGCCCATCTCCCGCAGGAACAGGGCGAACGCGCCCAGGCGCAGGGGCTCGGCCAGGGACTCCCGGCTCAGCTCCAGCAGGGTATGGGTGCCGTCCAGCAGGGGGGGCAGCTTGGCCAGGTCCGCCGGCAGGGTCAGGTCCATCAGGCTCCGGCCCTGGAGCACCACCACCTGGTTCAGAGGTCCCAGCAATTCCAGCAGCCCCTCCCGGTCCTGGAGGGTCAGGGTGCCGGTGAGGAACAGCTGCGGGGTGTTCATGGGCAGGCGGACCACGTTGGCGTCCAGCTCCTGCTCCTGGAAGGAAGGCTCCAGGTCGGGGCAGGCCAGAGCGCCCCGGACGATGCGCTCCACCTGGGCCTTGGCCACGTCCAGCAGATCGCGCTGGCTGATGAAGCCCATCTCGATGAGGTTCTTGCCGATGCTGAGGCCCGGCTTCAGGTTGGCCAGGGCGTAGTCCATCTGGGCCTGGCTGACCTTGCCCCGCTCCACCAGGAGGTAGGTCAGGCGGTCCTGCAGGTGGGTGCTCTGGGCGAACACCGTGTCGCCGCAGTCGATGAAGATGGTGCGCCCTGGATCCTTCCCCAGTGTCCAGATCCCCGTGGCCTTCTCGCGATAGCGCCGGAATAGATCCTGGAGGGCAAGCAAGCTCATGGCACCACCCACCTCTGAAGTTTCAGTTTGCCGACTCGGACCAGCACCGCCGTCCCGGGCCGAAGCTCCAGGGCCAGCCGCGGATCCACCACCTTCTCGCCGTCCAGGCTGACGGCGCCCTGCTGAAGCAGTCGTTCGGCCTCTTTGCGGGAACCGGCCAGCCCGCGCTCCACCAGCAGCCTGGCGAGGGGCTCCGCGCCGCCGGTGGCGGCCACCCGGATCTCGGGCACGTCCTCCGCCGAGCGCTCGGAGAACCGCTTCACCCAGCGCTCCTCGGCCAGCCCGGCCTCCCGCGCGCCGTGGAACTGGCCGACGATCTCCCGGGCCAGGGCCTTCTTGGCGTCCATGGGGTGGCCCTGCTGCATGACCGCGATCTCCCGGGGCAGCTTGTCGGTGAGCAGCAGCCACCAGTCCCACATGAGCTGGTCGGAGATGCTCATGGTCTTGCCGAACTGGTCGTCCGCGGGCTCGGTGAAGCCGATGTAGTTGCCCAGGGACTTGGACATCTTCTCCACTCCGTCCAGGCCCAGCAGCAGCGGGACCGTGAGCACGATCTGCGGCCCCTGCCCCATGGCCTCCTGCAGGTCCCGGCCGCGCATGAGGTTGAACAGCTGGTCGTTGCCGCCCAGCTCCGCGTCGGCCCGGAGCGCCACCGAGTCGTAGGCCTGCACCAGGGGATACAAAAGCTCGTGCAGGGCGATGGGCTCGCCGGCCCCCAGCCGCTTGCTGAAGTCGTTCCGCTCCAGCATCTGGGCCAGGGTGAATTGGCTCGCCAGGCGGATCCAGTCCTCGCCCCGCAGGCCGCCCATCCATTCGCTGTTGAAGCGGATCTCGGTGAGGTCCGGGTCCAGGATCTTGAACACCTGGGCCTTGTAGGTCTCGGCGTTGGCCTCGATCCCCTCCCGGCTCAGGGCGGGCCGGGTGGCCTTCTTGCCGGTGGGGTCGCCGATGAGCCCGGTGAAGTCCCCGATCAGGAAGATGACCGTGTGGCCAAGTTCCTGGAACTGGGCCATCTTGCGGATCAGCACACCATGGCCCAGGTGCAGGTCGGGCGCGGTCGGGTCGAACCCGGTCTTGATGCGCAGGGGCCTGCCTTCCTTCAGTCGGGCCAGCAGGAGGTCTTTGGTATGGCAGGTGACCGTGCCCTTCAAGAGCAGATCGAGGGCATCCAGCGGAGAAGCGTTGATCATGAAAGCATATTGGCGTACACGCCGGTTTTCATCCAGCATTGAACAAAGTTTTTCCTATAACAGGTTGCTCGCCAGCTCGGCCATCTTGCTCCGCTCCCCCTTCACCAGGGTGACGTGGCCGGCGATGTCCAGGTGCTTGAAGTGCTCGGCCAGGTAGCTGAGGCCGTTGGTGGAGGCGTCCACGTAGGGGTTGTCGATCTGGAACGGGTCGCCGGTGAGGACGATCTTGGTGCCGTCGCCGGCCCGGGTGAGGATGGTCTTCACCTCGTGGGGGGTGAGGTTCTGGGCTTCGTCCACGATGATGTACTGGTTGGGGATGCTGCGGCCGCGGATGTAGGTGAGCGGCTCGACGCTCATGTAGCCGCCCTCCTCCAGCTGGGCCGGGGTCATGGACGAGCGGCGCCGCTGCTCCATGTTGGCGGCCACGATGAAGTCCAGGTTGTCGTAGATGGGCTGCATGTACGGGCGCAGCTTCTCCGAGACGTCCCCGGGCAGGAAGCCCAGGTCGCGGCCCATGGGCATGACCGGGCGGCTCACCAGCAGCTTGTTGAAGCGCTCCTCGTCCACCACCTGCTGCAGGCCGGCGGCGATGGCCAGCAAGGTCTTGCCGGTGCCGGCCTTGCCCAGCAGGGTCACCACCTGCACCGAGTCGTCCAGCAGGAGCTCCAGGGCGAACTGCTGCTCGCGGTTGCGCGGCTTCACCCCCCAGGGGGGCATCTCCACCCGCTTCAGGGGGTGGATGCGGCCGTCGGAAACGTAGAAGCGACCCAGGGCCGTGTGGGTCTCGTTGGTGCGGTCCACCAGGGTGGCGAACTGGTTGGGGTTGAGGTTCTGGTCCGGGTCCGGCACCAGGCCGCCGTCGAACAGCATGTCCATCTTCACCGGGTCCACTTCCCAAACCACGGTGCCGGTGTAGAGCTCGTCCACCGCCACCCGGTCGGTGGTGTAGTCCTCGGCCTGGAGGCCCAGGGCGTCGGCCTTGATGCGCAGGTTGGTGTCCTTGGACACCATCACCACCTTTTCCTTGCGCACCTTCAGCTGGCCCAGGGCGCAGGCCAGGATCTGGTTGTCGGCCTTGTGCTTGTCCAGGGCCGCCAGGCCCAGGTCCAGGGGATGGGGCACCACGTCCACGGTGAGCACCCCGCCCCCCTCCATGACCACACCCTGGCTCAGGGAGCCGGTGAGCCTCAGCTTGTCCAGCTGGCGGGAGACGGCGCGGGCGTTGCGGCCGATCTCGGTCTGGTCTTTCTTGAAGGTGTCGATCTCCTCGATCACCACGATGGGAATGACGATGTCGTGTTCCTGGAAGTGACAGATGGACATGGGGTCATGGAGCAGGACATTGGTGTCCAGGACGAACACCTTTTTGCTGGATGCTGACATCGGATCGCTCCCTGGAAAAGATTTGACGTAATGAAGCCTATCATCAGAAGGAAGACAATTCCGGCCTTGAACAACCGCCCCCGCCCTTGTTAGTCTTGGGTTTCCTGCTTGACAGGTCCGGCCGGTGTAGCTCAGGGGTAGAGCAACGGTTTCGTAAACCGTAGGTCGGGGGTTCAAATCCCTCCACCGGCTCCAGAGAAGAAGCGGCCCGCCACCTGATCGTGGCGGGCCAATTCCTTTCCGTGCGGAAACCATGGCCGGGGAAACGGCATGGAGAGGCAGGGGCATTCCGCTCCGCACCGGGAGAACATAGCCATGACCCTGCATCCGAGGCCCCTCCTCCGCCTGGCGGCCGCCGTCCTGACCGCCTCCGCCCTGACCGCGACGGAGACTGACGAGCGCATCGTCACCGCGGCCCAGGGCACCTACAACTTCAAGACCTACCTGAAGGGCGACCAGATCATGGTCATATCCAGGAATGGAGCAGTCACCCTGACCGGCAAGGTCCAGGACGTGTTCCACCGGGACCTGGCCGCGGAGACCCTGGCCGGGCTGCCGGGCGTCAAGAGCGTCAACAACCAGCTGAGCCTGGTGGGCGAACCCAGCGTCATCGGCCCGGACGCCAAGCTGCGGGCCAGGGTGCAGGCGGCCCTGCTGCTCCACCGCGGGCTCAGCGGGATCGGGGCCAAGGTGCTGGTGAAGGAAGGCCAGGTGACCCTCCAGGGCGAGGCCCATAGCGCGGTCCAGAAGGTCCTGGCCACCGAATACGTCAAGGGCCTGGACGGGGTGGCCGGGGTCAGCAACGAGATGACCGTGGCCAAAGGGCCCCACCCGAAGCGGAAGGCGATCCGCAAGAAGATCGACGACGCTTCCGTGACCGCCCAGGTCAAGCTGGCCCTGCTGTTCAACCGGTCCACCAGCGCCATCCACACCAAGGTGCGCACCGACAATGGCGTGGTCACGCTGGCCGGCACCGCCGGCAGCCAGGCGGAGAAGGACCTGGTCACGCGGATCGTGGGCAACCTCGAGGGCATCCAGAAGGTGCGCAACCGGATGACCGTGGGTAATATATTGCACACTCCCTGATTGGGCACTATACTGCTCAGCATTCGACCCCCAACCCGTCGCCGGGGTCTCTCCTCGAGGACACCATGCCCAGAAAAATCGCCCTCATCGCCATCGGCGGCAACGCCCTGCTGCAGCAGAACCAGCGCGGGCTGCAGGAGGAGCAGCTGGAAAACGCGAGGCAGACGGCGGAGATGTTCGGCAACGTGATCCAGGGCGGGTATTCCCTCTGCGTGGTCCACGGCAACGGCCCCCAGGTGGGCAACATCCTCATCCAGCAGGAGACCGCCTCCAACCGCATCCCCCCGTACACCCTGGACATCTGTGACGCCATGACCCAGGGCTCCATGGGCTACATGATCGAGCGGACCCTGATCAACCGCTTGGCCTTCCTGAACCTGCGGGTGCCGGTGAGCACCATCCTCACCGAGGTGGTGGT
>Ga0182014_10005693_pt1 | contig 13776 bp, 11 predicted proteins | sample 612S2DmetaG_FD_120489 | JGI IMG/M metagenome (GOLD analysis project Ga0182014, IMG submission 120489) | Permafrost microbial communities from Stordalen Mire, Sweden - 612S2D metaG | ecosystem: Environmental > Terrestrial > Soil > Wetlands > Permafrost | place: Sweden: Stordalen | collected... | reverse complement strand
TCAGTGGGCCATCCGTTAACTGGTTCGTCCCACGTGATCTATTTTAGTTCTTGACGGTCATGGTTTCGGAGTCGACGGCTTTCTTGCCGAATACGCCTTCTAGTCCGGCGAGAATGCCGCGGTCGTTCACCTGTCCGCTTGAAACCGTAATCCTCCGTTCCCAGGGTTTGAAGCCGGTCTTCTTCACGGACAGTTGATGCTGTCCTGGCGAGACTCCCACGGAGGACGGCGTGTTGCCGACGAAGCCGCCGTCGATTTCGATATCCGCGCCGTCGGGCGTCGAGGTCACTTGCAGTTGGGCCTCGGCGGTGGCCGCCAGGGCGGGGCTGGGCGCGGCAGTTGCTGGCGTTGCCGACGCCGGCTGGAACTTCGCGAGATCCAGCTTCATGTCTCCATTCACGTAGGCGGTCACCTCGGTGCCCTTGGGAATACTGATGTCTTTGCCATGCATGAACAGGAAGAATGGCGCGGCTGGAAAAAACACGAGGCTGGTCGCGACGATGCCTCCGGTCATGGCACCCGTGTGGCCTCCGCCCTTGACCTCACTGACGGCGCGAAGGGCGGCCTTCTCGTCGTCGACGAGGCGGACGTAGTCGATATTGATGTCGAGTTTGCCGCCGCGCGCCATTCGTCGTTTGGCTTGGGCCTCGGTAACGGTGGCGTAGGCGAGTCCGCCCTTGGGGACGACGAGGACGTTGCTGACGAGCACTTCCTCCAGCACTTCAAAGTCGACAGTGTCTCCGACGTGCGCGTCAGCCGACGAGATCGTGCGATTAATCCTGAGTTTCACCGGCGTTGAGTCCTCTAGGACAAATCCTTTTGGCGAGGTGGCGGGCGCCTGACCTTGTGGCTGCGTCGTGCCAGCAGGAATTTGGCTGTTAGCTTTGGTCTGATCTTGACCTTGCGACAATAGCGCATGGCACACGAATAAGAATGCAGTAAGACGAACGGTTTGTTTCATGTCGTTTTCCGGAAAGCTACGATTTTAGGGACAGCCTGGGGCCTGACTTCTGGGGGAAGGGGAAACATACTCCGAGGGTTTGTGCGAGTCAAGGGAATCTGGAGCAGTTGCATGAGAGCATTGGTCCCGCGGGGCATCAATCGAGGCGGGACCTTATCGCCGCGCTGAAGCGCTGCGCCACCCAAAATCTGAGTGTTCGAAGCTCAAGGGGAAAGATCGGGGCACGGCACCCGGTCCTCACCCCTGCCGCATTTCGGCACCTCGCAAGTCCCTTCCCCTCAACCGATTCCGACGATGTCCATACAACTATGTACGTAAAATGTTCCACGTGGAACACTTCTCCGAATTTGGCAAGGCCAAACCCGCAGCTTACAGACAGGCACCAATTAAGCTTCGTCCTTTCGCGGCTATTGTTTACAATAGGAAGTTTATCCACAATAGTAAGGACGCGACTTGCACTCATCCGTATTGAGGGCGAAGCAGGACTTGAAGCAGCCGGATCAAAATTCTCGGGATAGTGACGTGGCTCCGCGGGTGTATTGGCGAGTGGAGGGTAGTCTTCTGGAGTTGACTACCGTGCGTCCCATCGCGTTCTTTACCTGGAACGGGCAGACCTTCATCGAACGCTGGATGCGGCGAGGACTGGTGTTGCTGATGGCAGTGCTGCGTCCGTTTTTTTACGCCATGCATCGGGTGGCCGCTACGCGGGTGGTTCACACCGTGCTGCGGGGAGTGAGCCGGGACCGGTTGGATTTGCTGGGCGAGGAATATTTTCAGTACGAATTAAAGCCATTGCTGAAACCCGAAGGGGTGCAGGGCCTGAAACAGTTGATTGCCTCGGGAGCCGAGGTGGTGCTGGTGAGCCAGGGTTTGGATCACGTGATGGGGCCGCTGGCGCGGCATCTGGGGGCGAAATGGGTGATTGCGAACCGGTTGGAGTTTCGCGACGGCATCGCCACCGGAAGGTTGTTGGAGCCGGTGATCCGGCCTCGCGGCGTGTTTGCGCGAATCACTGGAGCGGGGCCGGATGGGAAGCGGACTGCGGATCAATTGGTGCGGGATTTGAATTTGAGCTTGCCCGGCGCAGAGGCATTGCAGGCGGCGGTGATTCCGGCGGCGAGGCAGATGCCGGTGTTGGAGCATCCGGTGGTTCATTTCGACGGTGAGCGACAGGCGAAGCCGCTTTCGGTTCGATCGGCGCTGGCGGGAAAGCATGTCATGCTGATTGGGGTGACCGGATTCATCGGCAAGGTTTGGCTGGTCAACCTGCTGATGGATTTGCCGGAGATTGGGCGGATTTATTTGCTGATCCGGCGGCAGAAATCGAATCCGGCACTGGGACGGTTTGAAAAGTTGGTGGAGGAGTCGCCCGTCTTCGATCCGCTGTACAAGCGTTATGGGGCAGGGTTGGCGCGGTTTCTCAGGGATCGCGTGGAGGTTGTGGAAGGCGATGTATCGCAGCCGGAGCTTGGTGTGGCGCCGGATGTGTCCGAGGTGTTGCTCAACAAATTGGACCTGGTGGTCAACAGCTCGGGGCTCACCGATTTTAATCCTGATCTGCGCGACGCGCTGCTGACCAATGTGGATGCGGCGGTGAGCGTCGTCGAATTTGTGCGCAAGTCGGATCATGCGGGGTTATTGCATCTTTCGACGTGCTACGTCGCGGGAACGCGGGATGGGCGGGTCGGCGAAGCCCTGCGGCCGAATTACACGCCGGCGGGAGTGGCGAATTTCGATGCGGACGCGGAGTGGCGCGCGCTGCACGAATTCGCGAGGCAGGCGGCGGAGAAGGCAGAGAGCCCAGAAGTTACGGACGAATTGCGGCGGCAGGCATTGCAGAAAGAGCACGCGTCCAAAGACCTGAAAGGCGCGGCGCTGGAGAATCAGATTCGCAAGAACCGGGTGCGCTGGCTGCGAACGTATTTGACCGAGGCGGGCAAGAAACGCGCGAACGAATTGGGTTGGGCGAACACGTACACGCTGACCAAGGGCCTGGCCGAGTCCCTGATTCACAAGTACGGCGCGGGCTTGCCGATCGCGATGGTACGTCCGGCGATTGTTGAGACGTCGGTGGAGAAGCCTTTCCTGGGCTGGAATGAAGGCATTAATACGTCGGCTTCGCTATCGTATTTGCTGGGGACGTATTTCCGGCAGTTGCCATCGAACGAGCGTAAGCGGCTGGACGTGATTCCGGTGGACTCGGTTTGCCAGGGAATGACGTTGATCGCGGCAGCGATTGTGGAGCGGCGGAATGAGCAGATTTATCAGTTGGCAACTTCGGTGACAAATCCTTGCGATATGCGGCGGTCGATCGAACTCACGTCGCTGGCCCATCGCAAGCATTATCGTGCGCTGGAGGGCCTGGAGAGCTGGTTGCGGTTGCGCTTCGATGCGATTCCGGTTTCGAAGCGGCGTTACGAGCGGATGTCGGCGCCGGCGCAGAAGGCGATCGTCAAATCGATTCAGCGCATCATGTCGCCGCTGCCGCTGCGAAAGACGCCACTGGCGCGGGCGGAACGCAGTCTGGAAAAAGTTGAAAAGTTGATCGAACTGTTCAAGCCTTTTATTCTTCTGAACGAGCATGACTTCGTGGCGGAGAACGTGGAAAAACTGACGCACGCGCTGGTGCCGGAAGAGCGGGCCGACTTTGGCTACGACACGCGCAGCATCGATTGGTGGGAATACTGGATCAACATTCATATTCCCGCCTTGCGCCGCTGGACTTATCCGCTGATCGAAGGGCGTCCGCTGGAAGCGCGGCCGTCGCGCAGTTTTCAGCTGGCTGAGGCTGAGAGCAACGGCGAGGCCGTCAAAACCGGCACAAACGGAGCAACGTGGCGATATTCCTGACCGGCTCCACCGGATACATCGGCGGCCACGTCGCCGCCAATCTACTGGAAGAACACGGGGCGTCGCTGAATCTGCTGGTGCGCGCGCGCGACCCGCACGAGGCCGAAGTTCGGCTGTGGCAGGCGTTGCAACTGCATCTGGACTTCCCGCGTTTCTACGAATATTTGCAGACGCGCATCAGGATCTTTCGTGGGGATTTGACCGGGGCACGATTCGGTCTTGGCCGGGACGATTACGATCGATTGATCCACACCACCGATTCGGTGATTCACTGCGCGGCGTCGTTGAATCGGAAGTCGGAAAAAAGTTGTCTGAATGTGAACCTGCGAGGGACGCTGGAGGTGCTGCAGCTTGCCATGCGTGTGCATCATTATCACGGGCTCAGGCGGTTTAGTCACGTGAGCACGGTCGCGGTTGCAGGGAAGCGCCAAGATGAGGTGGTCACTGAGGATAAGTCGATCGATTGGGAGCGGTCGGACTATGATCCGTATGCGCGGACGAAAAAGTTCTGCGAGCATATGATCCGGCAGCTTCTGCCCGAGGCGCCGATTACGATTTTCCGGCCGAGCATCGTGCTCGGGGACAGCCGTCGCGCGGAGACGACGCAATTCGACATGGTCAGGGCATTCGTTTTTCTGGCGGGCTTGCCGATGCTTCCGTTCCGGCCCAGCGACAAGATCGACATTGTGAACGTGGACTTCGTGGCTGACGCGATTGCGAAGCTGCATCAGAAAGACAATCCACAGCACGACACCTATCATCTTTCTTCGGGCAGAGAGTCGCAGACTTTTCGTGAATTGACCACCGCGCTGGCTGCGGCGCAAGAGAAACGTGGGCCGATTTTTGTACCGGTGCTGGAGCGGCCATTTTCTGGAACCGTGAACACTTTGGCGAATCGCAAAGGTGCGGTTGCGCGTGGAGCGTCGCTGATGAAAGTGTTCCTGCCGTACCTGGTCTGGAACACGGTGTTCGACAACACTCGAGTGACGTCGGAGCTGGGGCGAAAGCCGGTGCCATTTTCGCAGTACAGCTATCCATTACTCAAGTTCAGCCGGGAGGGAAAGTTTTCCTATAAGTATGAGGATTGGCCGGCCAAGATTGGAGGTTCGGCGGCATGATGGACTTCGTGCTTGAAGCGTGGGTTAGCGCCTCGATTGAAAAGTCGAAAGCCGCATGGATGCTGGGCAAAGGAAAGCCCTGGCAGCCGGGAGAAAAGCTGAAGCTGTTGTTTGCCGGCTACAACGGGACGCGCAACATGGGTTCCGACGTGCGCGTGGAGGAGATGTTGCGGCAGCTGCGGCACATCCTGGGCGCTGAGCGAGTGAGCTTCAGCGTGATGACGCAGGTCCCGAAATTCTCGCGGGAATATTTTGAAAGCACCGCGCAGGTGCATCTGCCGGACATCTTTCCGCCTTTTTTGTCCGACGAAGTGCCCAAGCATCACGGCGTGGTGGCCTGCGAAGGCTCGATGTTCAAAAGCAAGTTTGCCAATGCGCTGACCACGATGATGATCGGATCGCTGGGCATTGCGGCGGCGCAGAACAAACTTTCGGTGGGCTACGGCGCTGAGGCCGGGCACATGGATCCACTTGTGGCCAAGATGTGTGCGCGCTATTGCCAGAACTCGCTGGTAATTACGCGAAACGAAGAATCGCGCGCGATTCTTCGCGGGTTGGGGGTGCCGAATGAACTGGGCACGGATACGGCTTGGACATTTGAGCCGCATCCGGCGGAATATGGGAAGAAGGCGCTGCGCGAGGTTGGATGGGACGGGCGCACGCCGGTGCTGGTGGTGTGTCCGATCAATCCTTTTGAGTGGCCGGTGAAAGCGTCGGTGGCCAAGTTCGCGCTTCACGGCTTGGCGGGAGCATATAAGGATAGCCACTACCGCTCGGTGTACTTCCACAATTCCGGGCCGGAGGCCGATCGGGCTTACGAACACTATCTGACGGCGATTGCGAATGCAGTGGATGCCTTCCGCAAACAGCGGAAGGTGTTTGTCATTCTGGCGGCGACGGAGCGGTTGGATGCGCGTCCGGCGGGGCGAATTTCGGAAAAGTTGGGTGGCGTGCCCGTACTCAGTTCCGAAGACTACAACATGTATGAGCTGGTGAGCGTGCTGCGGGCTTGCCACATGATGGCTTCGTCACGCTATCACGGGATTGTAACGAGTATGCCGGCGCTGGTGCCGTCGGCGGGAATCACCATGGACGAGCGCATTCGAAATCTTATGCGCGAGCGGGGTCACGAAGAATTGTTGATGAATGTGGATGACGCCGATCTGGAATCGAAGCTGCTGGCGGCTTTGATGAGGCTCAGCCACGACGGCGAGAGGATTGCGGACGGGATCGGACGGACTGTGGTTCGGAATTTGAAAGTCATGGCGCGGATGGGTGTGTACTTCGAAGAAGAAGTGCAGCGGCGTTATCCTGAGTTCCCGACGCGCCGTGGAGAATGGAGTTGGGAAAATTATCTGCCGCCGATGAGTGTGGGGCTGCACAGCCTGGCTGAGGCCTATAGCTGAGGTGCTTGCACCACAGAGACACAGAGACACAGAGACACAGAGGAACCTTTCGCGTGAGTTTTCTCGACGACATATTTGCGCAGCTTGAGGCGGCTGGGGATAAGAGTATCGTCTGGGAGCTTCACGACCAGGATGCCGGCAAAGCGAGTTGGGGAGTAACTGGGCCGGGACTGTTAACGCAGATCGCCCAAGCCCGAACGCTTCTTGCGACCAAGGATCTGAAGCACGGCGACCGTGTCGCTTTACTGGCGCACAACAGCATCGAGTGGATTGCGATGGATTTGGCGATCATGGCCGAGGGGCTGATCGTGGTTCCGCTCTATGCGCGGCAGGCTTCGTCGGAACTGGTGGCCATGATGAAAGATTGCTCTCCGGCATTGATTTGTTGCGGGGATGCGGCGCTGCGGGATGGGATCGTGCAGAATTGGCCTGAGGCTCCGCCACAGGTTTTGTTTGAGGATGTCTTTGGTGGCGACTCCCGCCCCTTGCAAAATGCGCAAGGAGCGGGGCACCCGCAAGACACTCAAAGGATGGGGCACCCGGAAGACAAGAACGGGCGCCTGGCGTTGAAACCACAGCTTGCGGAGTCCGGTCCGGTCACTATTATTTATACGTCGGGTACTTCGGGCGAAGCGAAAGGGGTTGTCCTCACCGCAGGGAATGTTGGCCATATGCTGGGCTGCACTTCCGGTCGACTCGATGGGCTGATGCGGAACAAGCCCGGTCAGGATCGCGTATTTCACTATCTTCCGTTTTGTTTTGCCGGCTCCTGGATCATGTTGCTGACCTGTCTTGTGCGCGGCAGCTTGCTTACGCTGAACACGGACTTGAGCAAGATCGCGAGCGAGATGCGGGCGGTTGCGCCCGACTATTTCCTCAACGTTCCGGCGCTTCTCGAACGGATGCGCAAAGCTGTCGACGAACAGCTTTGGAAGACGGGCGGAGCGGTGCTCAACATTTACAGCCGAGCCAAAGGCGCGTGGGTGCGCCGGCGGGAAGGGCAGAACAGTCTTGCGGATTCCGTGTGGCTGGGATTGGCCGAGGCGATGGTGTTTCCGACCATCCGCAAGAGAATGATTGGTTCCAACCTGAAAGCCCTGATCTGCGGTTCAGCGCCGCTGAGTGTGGAGACGCAGCTTTACTTCATGATGCTGGGCATAACCGTAGTGCAGGTTTATGGACTGACCGAGACCACCGCCATCTGCACGATGGATGATCCCGGTCATGTGGAGCCGGGCCGGGTGGGGCCGGCGATCCGCGGGATCGAAATGAGGCTGGGCGAGAACGACGAGATTGTTGTGCGCGGGCCGAATATTTTTCCGGGGTACTGGAATCGTCCGCAGGAGAGCGCAAAAGTGCTGCGCGGGGATTGGTTTCATACCGGCGATCAGGGCGAGGTAGATGCGGCAGGGAACTGGCGGATTGTCGGGCGCATCAAGAATTTGATTATTCTGGGTTCCGGGCACAACGTGGCGCCAGAGCCCATCGAAGAGGAAGTGCTGCGGAATTTGCCGGGGGCGCAGCAGGTCGTGCTGGTGGGAAACGGGCGCGGATATCTTTCGGCGGTCGTGACCGGGGACGTGACCCGAGAGCGGGTGCAGGCCGCGCTGGATGCGGTGAACCCCGGTTTGCCGCATTACAAGCAGGTGCGGGCGTTTCATATTTATTCGGAATTGTTCTCGATTGAGAATGGCTTGCTCACGGCGAATGGGAAATTGAAGCGGGATTTGATTGCGGCGCGTTTGAGGGAAGAGATCGAAGAAATGTATGGTGTGAAACAGGCTTCGTAGTTGAATCCGAGCACAGGCGTTAACCACAAAGGTCACGAAGGTTCACAAAGGAAAATCGGCCGGGCGCTGCACTTAGGTTGATGGAATGGAATCTTTTCGGGGGCAGGCGCTTTCGTGGGCGCTGAAGGACGGGGTGGTCGAGCTGGCGCTGCATCGCGAGCCCTGCAATGAGATTGGTTCGCTCACGCTGGAAGAACTCGAAAACTTCGTCCACACTATCGCGGGCTTCCAAGACGAAGCCCACGCGCTGATTATTTATAGCGAGTTGAAGGCGGGGTTTTGCGCCGGAGCAGACTTGCGGGAGCTGTATCGGCGGTCCCAGGAACTGGGGCGGAAGGAATCCGCGGACGGCGTCCGCAATTACCTGGAGCGCATTCACCGGGTGCTGAACGCCATCGATGCTTCGCCGTTGACAACGATCGCGGCGGTGCATGGAGTGTCTTTTGGCGGGGGCTTCGAACTGACGCTGGTGTGCGATTTGATCATCGCCGACAAGATGGCGAGGTTCTGTTTCCCCGAGTTGCGGCTGGGATTGATTCCTGGCTTTGGGGGGATTCCGCGATTGAAGCGCGATCTGGGAAACGCCGTGGTTCGCGATCTGCTGCTCACTGGCCGGAGCTTGAATGCGACCAAGCTTCAGCAAGTTGGACTGGTGAGCCAGGTGGTGGCGGAAGGGCAGGCGCTGAGAGTAGCGCGGGCTACTGCGGCACAGCTAGGGAAGTTCGATCGGCAGACGGCGATTGCGGCCAAGAAATTCATCAAGCCGATTCCGTATGAAGAGTTGCGGCAGGAAATCGAAATCTTCTGCGAACTGTTTACACATCCGGCGGTGGAATTCGGCCTGAGAAAGTTTGCGGAGAGTGAGGATGCGCAGCCGTATTTGCCTTGAGGCGCGTTTGTGGCGCTGAAATGCAGAGATCCTTCGCTTTGCTCAGGGCGACAATCGAAAGTGTGAATGTTTTTCGATTCGGTGGCTTAAGACAATGACAACGCCCGATCAAACACTCGAGGAAATTTTGAAGCTGGCAGCTACTCACTTTAAAGTGGCACGGGAGAAACTGTCGCCCGACGAGGATTTCTTTAAAACGCTCGGTATCGACAGCTTGCAAGCTCTCGATCTGCTGACCCGGCTGGAGCATCATTTTCGCATCGAGTTGCCGGATTACGAATTGCAGGGAGTGTCGGATTTCCGCACCCTGGCGGAGCGCATTCAGGCACGATTATGAGAGCCGCTACGGAAACGTGGTTCGGCTTGCTTCGGCGTGAGATCTGGGACGAAGAATACGGAAGAAGAAATTCAGCGGTCAGTTGTCAGTTCCCGGTTCTCAGTTGATTGTGCGAGTCAATCGCATTCAATCAGGATTGAAGAAGCGAAGGACAATTGCGGATCGCTTATCGATGTGATTTGGCAACCGAAAATCGTACTCTCCTAAATGCTCAATCTCGACCAATACAGTTGTCTGGGCGCTGCCTTACGGGATGCGTTGGATCGTTGGCCGAATGAGATTTGCCTGATCGAGGCGGACCGGGATCGGGAGAAAACGCGGCTTACCTACTCCGATTTCAAAGATGTGGCTCTGCCGTTGGCGCGCGCGCTCGAGGACGCCGAGTTCCATCCTGGCGATCGTGCGGCGATCATCATGACCAATCAGTCGAAGTGGTTGATTTCGGCGTACGCCGTTTTCTATCGCGGCGGCGTGCTGGTGCCGCTCGACTACAAGCTGACGGCGGCTGAGCATCTGCAATTGCTGGCGCACAGCAAAGCCAAATTCCTGATGGTTGAGTACTATCTTTGGCGTGCAATCACGCAATCGCCGGAGTTCAAGAATCACAAACTCAAGAAGGTTCTGGTCACGGAAGCGCCTTTGGGAGCCGATCTCGCGGGAGCTTACCGGTGGGAGGATTTCCGCCGCAACGGTGATCCTCAATTTATTTCGCGGGAACGGGAGGACGTGGCTTGCATTGTTTATTCCTCGGGCACGGGCGGGCGCCCCAAAGGATGCGTGCTCACGCATGAGAACTATCTGGAGCAGTGCAAGTCGCTCACGGCGTGGTATCCGTTCTGGCCGGGAGTGCGTTACCTGAGCATTTTGCCGACGAACCATGCGATTGATTTTATGGTTGGCTTCATCGGCCCATTTGTGTGCGGCGCTTGCGTGGTGCACCTGCGCACGCTGCGGCCGGAGTTCGTGCGCGACGCTTTTGTACGCTACAAGATTACCTATGTTTCGCTGGTGCCCATGATTCTCAAGAACCTGGAACGTGGGCTGCGCGCCAAGTTCGAGGAAGCGTCGGCGGGGAAGCGCTTTCTGTTGCGTCGCATGATCGCGTTGAATAAATCTCTTACGCGCGGACATCCCAAGGTCGCCCTAAGTCGAAAACTGCTCCCGCAGGTTCATCAGGCGTTCGGGGGAGAACTGCTGGCGATTTTTACCGGGGGCGCGTTCATGGAGCCTTCGACGTTGCAGTTTTTCTACGATCTTGGCATTCCCGTGGCCAACGGATACGGGCTTACCGAGGCCGGTACCTCGCTCACGCTGAACGACCTTAAACCGTTTCGCGCGGATACGGTGGGCAAACCGCTGCCGGGAGTTGAAATGCGGCTTCTCAATCCGGATTCCGAGGGGATCGGCGAAGTCGCAGTGCGCAGCAAGACCGTAATGTCGCATTATCTGGACGATCCCGAGTTGACCGCTCAGACGATCGTGGATGGCTGGCTGCTGACCGGCGATCTGGGCCGCTTTGAGGGCGGCGGGCACTTACAACTGTTTGGCCGCAAGAAGAACATGATCGTGACCGAAGGCGGCAAGAATATTTATCCCGAGGATATCGAGACTGCATTCGAGGGAGTGCCAGTCAAAGAGTACTGCATTTTCGCCGCGAACTATCTTTGGCCGGCAAAGACTCTCGGCCGCGAGATGCTGGTTCTGCTTCTACGCCTGGAGCAAAACCAGGAATTTACTGACGCTCTGAAAGAAGAGATCATTACGCGCAACCGGCGTTTGCCCGACTTCAAAAGGGTGGGCGGATACTTATTGTGCAGCCAGGATTTCCCTCGAACCGCATCCATGAAAATCAAGCGCAGCCAACTGGCCGAAGAAGTCCGCAAAATTCTCGGCCGGGCTGCGGTGGTTGACTTGTGACCGACGCGGGCGCATTTTTCGCCATTGTGAATCCGGCAGCGGGTGGAGGACGGTGTCGCAAGCTCGTTCCCGAGGCGCTTGATCGTTTACGAGCAGGCGGAATCAAGCTGGACCTGGTCGAAACTGATGGCCCAGGTCAAGGTGCACATCTAGCGCGGGACGCTTATGCACGCGGGTATCGCAAGTTCATTGCCGTGGGGGGAGACGGCACGTCGTATGAGATCGTCAACGGGCTTTTTCCGCGCCGTGAATCCGACGATCCTGTCACGCTGGCATTTCTTCCCCTGGGTACCGGCAACTCATTTCTGCGCGACTTCACCGATCGCGGCGTGGAACACGCAATCGAGGCATTGCTCGCGGGGCGGTCGCAGCCGTGTGACGTTCTGCGATTGCGTCATACGGAGGGAGTTCTCCATTACATCAATTTGCTGTCCATGGGTTTTGCCGCGGACGTTGCGACCTTGCGGGCGCGGCGTTTCAGCGGATGGGGAGAACTGGGTTATCAATCGTCGATCTTCATTTGCCTGGCTCGCTTCCGCCGCCGGCCTTTTCCGGTGAGAGTCGATGGGGAAGCGGAGATCGACCGGCGTCCATGCCTGTTCGTCACTTTCAACAATAGTAAATTCACCGGCGGCACTATGATGATCGCGCCGAAGGCCGAAGTGAACGATGGGCTGATCGAATACGTACGCTGGGGACCAATCGGACGATTGGGGCTGATTCGCAACTTGCCCACGCTTTATGATGGCACGCACATTCATCATCCGCTGGCCGAGCGGCGGGGAGCGAATCGAATCGATTTCCAGTTGGACGCTCCAGTGGATGTGATGGTGGATGGAGAGGTGCTGACAGTCTGGTGCGAGACACTGGATGTTCTGCCATCCGCGTTGCGCGTCGTGGTATAAGAATTTATCGCCATGTCACAAGAGCGCAGAAAACGGCAACAGGAACGGGAAGGGCAAGAACCGAACCCAGGGCGGCTGCGCTCCATCATGATTGCCATCGCGATCGTGGTTCTGTGTGCAGCCGCATACTATTTGCTACGGCATAGGCAAAACAGCCGACTGGATGCGTTTGCCAAATGCCTCACCGTCAAGCAAGCCAAAATGTATGGTGCCTTCTGGTGCCCGCACTGCGAGGAGCAGAGAGAGAAGTTCGGTTCATCGGTCGATTACATTCCCTATATTGAGTGTGGAATCAAAGGTTCGCAGGCGATCGCGGCAGTTTGCACCGATGCCGGCGTCAAACGATTTCCCACCTGGGTATTCGCCGACGGCACGAGGGTCGAGGGCGCGCACGAGTTGGACTTCCTGGGCCGGGCGACGGGATGCAGTTTGCCATGACCTCGATGATGCGGCGGGTTTTTCAATTGATCGCGATTCTGGCGTTGGGTGGGGTGGTGGTCTCTTCCGTCTCGCTGCGTCACCACTACGGCACGACGGAAACCACCTACTGCGAATTCGGGACCAGTTTCAATTGCGACATCGTCAATCGCAGCGTTTACTCGACCGTGCTCGGGGTTCCAGACGCGCTGATTGGCATTCTCGGTTACGGCTTGCTGCTGGCCCTGGCCACGTTTTACCGGACGAAGGCGGAAACTCCTTATATGCTCTTGATCGCCTCCACCGCGGGATTGGGCTTCGCTCTCTATTTAACCTATATCGAAAAATTTGTGCTGGCGACGTGGTGCATTTTGTGCCTTTCGTCGCTGACGTTGATTTTTCTGATCACGGTGCTGTCGTCGTTTGTGGTGGCTAAGGCGATGCGCCGGAGCTGACGTCAAGATAGGACTCCGTTTCCGGATCGATCCACACGGCCGGAAAGCAAGAACTGAAACCACAAAGGACACGAAGGTACACAAAGGAATTTGTGGCCCGGCAGAACAGGCCGCGCCCAGATGGACGATGGAAGAAACTACTCGCGAACATGCTGCGGCCCCCAACGAATCCGTCACTGGGGATCTGCGGTTGCACGAATTCCACAGCCGTATATTTCGCCACCCGCGAATGCTGCGAGTCTGGCTACCGCCGCGATACGACGCGCCGGAAAACAATACGCGGCACTATCCCGTGCTTTACCTGAACGACGGCCAAAATCTATTTGATCGAGCGACGGCGTTCGGGGGCGTGGAATGGCAGGTGGACGAAACCGCAGACCGCCTGATTCGCCAGGAGGTGATTCCGCCGTTGATCGTTGTGGGCATCGACAATGCTCAGAATGACCGCATCAAGGAGTATTTGCCCTACCGCTCGTTTCATCCCCCGGTTCTGCGGCCGCAAGGCAAGCGCTATCCCGGCTTCCTGATGGACGAGGTTATGCCATTTGTTCTGGAACGCTACCGCATCGCCAGCGGTCCGGAGAATACGGGGCTGGGCGGGTCGTCCCTGGGCGCGCTCATCTCGCTATATACGGTGATCAAGCGGCCCGGAGTATTTGGCCAGTTGCTGCTGGAAAGTCCGTCGTTGTTTTTTTCCAGCCGGAAGATCTTGAAGCAGAGCTGGCATGTTC
>Ga0182014_10005691_pt1 | contig 13780 bp, 10 predicted proteins | sample 612S2DmetaG_FD_120489 | JGI IMG/M metagenome (GOLD analysis project Ga0182014, IMG submission 120489) | Permafrost microbial communities from Stordalen Mire, Sweden - 612S2D metaG | ecosystem: Environmental > Terrestrial > Soil > Wetlands > Permafrost | place: Sweden: Stordalen | collected... | reverse complement strand
TTAATGGCATGCTCTTGTCCCCTTTCTCTTGCGAGATTAGGTGAGCCACAGACCCAGGAATATCACCTCCAATCCCTCCCTACTTCGTAGGGGATATGTCAGAGCGCCTCGTGGCGCAGCTCGGGCCTCAATCGTGCCTCACGCTCAAGCTAACGGCAGACGCCGAGGAGACGGGGGATGCCGGGGGGTCGATCAGAGCCAGCGAACCGAGGCTGTATGATCTGGGTGCCCGGCCGACAACCCGCGTAGTCAGATGCTGGCACCAGATAGATCGTTCCGTGCCTCGGGGTCATGGTTCTCGTGAGAGCATCCGGCGGTGGAGCTGCCGTGCGAGACGCCCCGCTACGAGGACGAGGTTGTGCTGACCGGCTATGGCCTCGAAGACGTCGATGATCACCTTGTGGGCGAGGACGAGGGGATGGCACGGCAGTTCGGTTGGTGGCTGAAGCGGTCCACGTACGGCGGCGCTCCTCGGCGGCTGTGAGCTTCGTCACCACGACGACGGTCCGTTCACGGTGAGCTACTGGACGGGCGCCGCGGAGCGCCGCCGCGGAGCGCCGCCGCGGAGCCGCGACCCGGGCGCTCAGACTGCTGCTGCTCTAGGCCGAGAACGGGGGCACCGCGGAAATCGCCTGCGATATGGCAATCGACAACGTCACTTCCCGCCGGGTCGCCGAGGCTTTACACCGACCTGGACGGAAAAGCCATGGTTCGCCTCACCCTCGACCACGGCCAAACGGCCAGGACCTGACCGCCGCCAATCAGGGCGCGCAGGCCGACGGCGTCCTGAAGCGCAGTTCTGTCGCCCTGCGAGCCGCTCGGATCAAGGGACCGACGTCGGCCATCGTTCGGCTGCCCAGGAGCTCCACGTCGGGTATCCCAGGAGGAGCGAAGCGTTCGGCGGTTGTTGCCGGCCCGGTCACTTTGAAGTTCCCGATCGCGGCCAGCACTACGCGCCAGTCTCGGGACTCAGCCCAAGGCTGATAAGACAGGCCGACGGTATGCGGGGAAGTGCCATGATGAGCTCTCCCCGCTGCGCGTTCCATTCGAGCACCGCGCCGCTTGGTCGTGGGTACAGCACCTCGGGGAGGACCTTCTGACCGCGCAGGTGTGCAACCGGAAGCACAATCTCGGCGTTAGCGCGGTCATCCGGAACCAACACGCCACCGATGCTCTCTCGGTGCCAAACGACCACGTAGGTTGCCGACCGCGCCCTCATCCCGAGAGCGACCCATGGATCTGTCCACCCCGGAAGCCCAAGTGGCCAGAATGGATAAGCGACAGCCAGGTCGGATCTGATCTGCTTGTAGACACTGACCGCATCGGCCACTAACTGCTGCTGGGCACGGCTCATCCGGTCGATGTGCCCGGAAAGGTGGATGCGCCCGAGCAGCGCGCTGCAAAGCGTGAACGCGATCTCGTCGTCGCTCCACTCAGGTTGAGGGTAGGCCCATACGGCGGCTTGCTCTGGCGCGATCGCGGTCGGGGCTGCCGCTGCGATTGGCGGGTACCGCAAGAGATCCTGCTGGTCGCTGGTCGACTGGAGCTGAAAGCGCGAGAGCAACGCATAGTCAGTACGCATGCCGCCGGAGGCGCAGTTCTCTATGGTGAGACCGGGGTGGCGATCGAGGATCCGGTCCACCCAGTCAAGGAACGCACGGTTGTGCGCCAGCATCCCGACGCCGGCGCTTACATTTCCGGTCTCGGTCCCCGGTCCGACGTTGATGTTGTAGTCCATCTTGAGGTATCCAACGCCAAGATCATCAACGAGGAAGTCGACGACTTGGTCGAGGTGCTTTACGGCGGCGGGGTGACGGAGGTCGAGGTGGTACCTGCCCTGTTCCAACACGCGCTCCCCGTTGCGGGCGAAGAACGCTTCTGCCGGCAGCTGCTCGACGACGGGACTGCGCACTCCGACAACTTCGGGTTCGAGCCACAGGCCAGGAACCATGCCCTCCGCCCTGATGCGATCGAGCACCTCGGTGATGTTGTTGGGGAATCTGGTCGTGGAAGGCTTCCACGCGCCTACCGTGTCCCACCACCCCTCGCCGATCTCTGCGTACCAGCCTGAGTCGATGCAGAAATACTCTGCGCCGACACGGGCGGCAGCCCCGATCAGGGGCACCAGCCGCTCCGTAGTCGGATTGCCCATCAGGGTGTTCATGTAGTCGTTGAAGATGACCGGGAGGCGTCGATGGTCTTCGTGTGGTCGCCGAACAGCACGGCGGTAGGCGGTGAGCCGCGCCACCGCGGCCTCGAAGCCCTCGCTGCTGAAGGCGACGGCGACTGGGACGGTCTCGAACGATTCCCCCGGCTTGAGAACAATACGCCAATGGTGCTCGACGTCGGTAGGGCCCAGCAGGGCGAGATATGCGTCCGTCGGGCCGCCACTGTGGCGCGCGGAGGTCGCGTCGCGACCCGTGTGCTCGCCCACCTGCCAGTGCCAGCCCCCGTTCTGTTCTATCTGCCACACCCAGGCGTGCCCTGTCACGCGATTGACGGCGGCACCCATGGGCAGGTACGTGCCTGATGACCAACTCCCAGCGCTCGTGAGGCCAAACCTGCCCCGCGGGTCGTCCATATGCGCACCGCGGTCGAAGTCCGGCAGGGCGTCGCGTAGCGATCGGAGCTGCCAGCGGTTCTCGCCGAGCCAGTCGTTTTCTGACCACAAGAGGTCAACGTCACCCAAGTCGCCCCCTGGACCGCTCAGACCGGAGGCAACAAACGAAGACACGGACTCGACGGTCACTGGAGCAGTGCCGCCGTTGGTGAGGCGGACCCGAGAGCGGAGGACGCCTCGCCCTTTGAGCACGCGGTAGACGACCTGTGCCTCCAGCCCGGTGATCGGGTCCTCGAGACCGATCTGTAGCTCGCGCCATGGACCGTCGACTCGGTCGTCGTGGTCGACATAGCGCAGCCGACCCCCGACGACCGACTCCACGTAGCGTCTTCCCGACCATCCCCGGCCGCTACCGGACAAGACGACGTCCACCAATGGCAAGCCGACGGCCCGCAGGCGGTCGCTCACGGGCTTTTCCCCGTGGCTGTCGGCGCTGGCGCGCTGGCCGGCCATTGGGACGAGCTGGACCAGCCTGGCCATTCCGTCCTCGTCGACCTCGATCCGAAGCTCGAGCGCGTCGTCCACCCACCCCATCTCCGACCGAGACGATGTCCTAGCGTCAACCACGTCGATCCTCCTCACAGCATGGCCAGCGATCTTGCTCTTGGGTTCTCGGGTCTTGACAGAGCCTACGTGACCGATCACAATACCGGAATGTGACCGGTCGCACAATGCCAGGACACGATCAAGATGGCTGCCGAGCAGGGGAGCGACCGAATGCCTCCAGCTAGTGACAGAACGCCTTCAGTGAACATCCGCGACGTGGCTAGTGCTGCTGGTGTCTCGTACCAGACGGTCTCCCGCGTGATCAACGAAAGCCCGAGCGTGAAGTCATCCACGCGCCAGGCTGTCCTCGACACGATCGCCCAGCTCGGCTTTCGTCCCAACCGCGCCGCGCGAGCTTTGGCCGGAGGCCCCGTCCAGTCGGTCACGGTGTTGACGTCCAACACCCGGCTGTACGGCTTCGCGGCGGCTTTGGAGGGCATCGAAGAGGCGACACGGGCAGCCGGCTTCGCCCTCGGCGTCCGCGTCGTGGAGTCCGGCACTCCAGGAGACGTGCGGGACGCGGTCGAACGAGCCATCGAGCCGGCGGGCGCTCTGATCGTGATCGCCTACGACCGGTCAGGCATCGCCGCGCTCAACGCGGTCCCGCCCGATGTCCCGGTGGCTGCCATCGTCGAGACACCCCCGGGCAACGAGGCGGCGGGCAAACCCTGGGTGTGGATCGACGACCGCAAGGCGGCCGGAGACGTCACGAACTTCCTCTTGGGCTTGGGGCACGAGACCGTGCACTACGTCTCGATACCGATCCAGACGACCGTCAGCCAGCGAATGCTGGGTTGGCGCTCCGCCCTCGAGACGGCCGGCGTCACCGTGCCGAAGCCGCTGCAAGGTGGGTGGGAGCCACAGTCGGGTTGCGAGATGGGGCAGAGGCTGGCACGAGACCCGAAGGTGACAGCGGTGCTCTGCGGGAACGACGACCTCGCGTTCGGCGTCATGCGCGCCATGCACAAGGCAGGGCGTGCGATTCCTGACGACGTCAGCATCGTCGGCTTTGACGACACACCCCTCTCCGCCTTTTACACACCAGCCCTCACGACCGTCCGTCAGGACTTCGTAGCCCTGGGCAGGATGTGCTTCGCAAAACTCCTCTCGTTGCTGGACGCCAGCGCGAATGTCGTCCTCGACGGGTCGCCCTGGCCGCAGCCCGAGCTGATCATCAGGGAGAGCGTCGGACCCCCCCCTCGCCGCCAGCGCCGCCTGTCGGCGGGCCCCCGGCCCGTCGCGCCAAGTTCAGGCCGGGATCTCGGAACGAACGAGGTGCCTGACGCGTGACCGAGACAGGCCACCCACGACCGCGCCGCAGAATATCGCCGTATCCCCCACCAAACCAAAGGAGCAGTTAATGATTGGAAAAGCACAACAGGACAGACCCATGAAGAGCTCGAGGTCCGGCCGCTTGGCCAAGCCAATGACGATCGTCGCGATAGCTGCGATGATGGTCACCTTCGTCAGCTATGGAACTGCCAGCGGCGCACCGAAGGCGTCAAAAGCTTCGGTCGTGAACATCACCTGGGAGACTATGTGGTCGGGGGCAACCCTGACGCTGCTCAACGAGATGACGACGGCGTTCAACAAGACCCATCCTGGCATCCACGTCACCGAGTCGAACATCCCGAGCGCGACCGGGGATGCGAAGCTCTTGTCCCAGATTGCCGCCGGTGACCCGCCGAACGTGTTCACGGAGTGGAACCCGGTGCTAGGGGAGTACGCCGCGGACGGGTCAATCTTGCCGATGACCCCGTACCTGAAGGGGAAGTATGCGGGCTTCGAGAAATGGGAGTACCCGCTAGCGGCATCCACTGGCACCTACAAGGGCCAGTTGTACGCCATACCGATGTCGATGAACTCCTGGGCGCTCTACTACAACAAGAGCATGCTGAAGGCAGCGGGTATCTCGTCGCCGCCCAAGACACTGGCTCAGTTGGACGCGGACTCGGCCAAAGAGTGGGTCATGGACAACGGCAAGCTCGTACAGACGGGCTTGTACCCCGGCACCGACGGCGCTGGTTTAGAGTACTTCGCGAGCTTCTTTGGCGCTGTCAACTGCTTCAACTCCGCGGGAAAGTACGACCTTGCCAACTGTACGGGAGCGAAGGCTGCGATGAAGTGGCTCCAAGGCTTCGACAAGTACCCGTACGCTCAGGTCAACTCGATGGAGGCCGCTTACGGCGAGGTTTCCGGGGGCGACGACGACGCGTTCGTTGCTGGCAAGATGGGCTTCCAACTGAGCGGACCGTGGGAAGGAGCCCAGAACATCCCCGTGACGAACAAGGGAATGGAGAACAACTTCGGCGTCATAGCGTTCCCTGGCACCGTAGGTGGGATTAGCACCATCGGACAGGGCAACTTCAACATCATTCCGAAGGGCGCTTCTGACCCGGCTGCCGCCTTCGAGTTCATTACCTGGCTCGCCGGCTACGACAACACCCAGTTCACGTCGACGATGGACCCACAGGGCGGCTGGATGCCGGCATCGCCACAAATCGCGGCAGCCCCTGCTTACCAGAAGTGGGTCGCCGCCAACCCATGGTTGAAGCTATTCCTCGCGCAGATGTCGAGCAAGTACTCCGTCGCTCCGGTGCTGACGCCGACCGAGTCGCAGTTCGAGCAGGCGGAGGCAACGGCAACCGGCAACGTCCTCGAGAAGACGATGACGCCGTCCCAAGCTTTGGCTTACATCGATACCCAAGGCAACAGCTCCAGCTAGCGATAGGCAAACACTGGTGACTAGGGACAAATCAAATACCCGAGCCACCAGTTAGCTGGCATCCTTGTATGGACAAGGGTCGCGAAGGACGGGCCAAGGTGAATAGGAGAAGTTCGTCAGAGTTACGGGAGCATGTCGGGCTAGCCTCGGCAGCGAGGAACTCCCGGTCAATTCGACGGCGTCGGATGAGGGTCGGGCTGCTGTTCGTTAGCCCATGGATCCTCGGGTTTCTGGCGTTCTTTGCCTACCCCTTCTTCGCGACCCTCTACTACAGCTTCACCAATTTCGACGGAATGCAAAACGCCCACGTCATTGGCTTCGCCAATTACTTGGCCTTGTTCCACGACAGCCTGTTCCGGACGGCCGTCTTCAACACCTTTTATTACACAGCCTTCGAGTTGCCGCTATCGACGATTGTCGCTCTGGGGTTGGCACTTCTGCTAAACATGAATGTCCGAGGGAGGGCAATCTACCGGACCATCTTTTACATCCCCTCGATCGTGCCACTTGTCGCCTCTTGCATGATCTTTGTTTGGATATTCAACCCGACATCCGGCATCGTAAACTCGATGCTCAACGGACTTCATATCCCAGGACCGGACTGGTTCTTCTCGATCGCCTGGTCGAAGCCCTCGTTCATCCTCCTGGGTCTTTGGGGTCTCGGGCAGCCGATGGTGATCTATCTGGCGTCGCTACAGGGAATCTCGAAGGACATGTACGAAGTTGCCTGTCTGGAAGGAGCTGGTCCGTTTCAGCGGTTGCGGTATGTGACTTTGCCGTTGATCAGCCCTATTATCCTCTTCAACGTGGTCTTGCAACTCGTACTATGTGTCTCGTACTTCACACAAGCACAGGTGATCGAAAGCCAAGATGTCGGCGGGCCCGGCACCTCGACTTGGTTCTTTGTCCAGTATCTATATGAGCAAGCGTTCGAGTTCCTCAAGTTCGGGTATGCTTCGGCCATGGGCTTCTTCCTATTCGTTATTACCGGGCTCGTCACTGTGCTGCTCTTCAAGTCTTCGTCGAGGTGGGTGTACTATGAGCGAGAACAGAACTGAATAGGCACGGACAGCTATTCGGCGGGAGCACCCTATGTCATATCGAGTTCGGAGGTGGTAGTGGGACAAAGAGTGCCTGTGGCTAACCCGCGACGATTGCGTGTGGCAGTCCAGAAAGTGCGCTCGGGCGCGCTGAAGCACATGGTACTGATCGTCGTCAGCGTGGTGTTTGGCTTTCCACTGCTGTGGATGGCGCTGACGTCATTGAAGTCCAACACCCAGGCACTCGCGGTCCCGGTCGTCTGGTGGCCGCACCCGTTTCTGTGGGACAACTATCCCCAGGTGCTTTCGGTGGTGCCGTTTTACAGGTTCTTCCTCAACACGCTGATGTACGCAGGTGTCACGATAGTAGGAGTCTGCATCTCGAGCAGTCTCGTCGCCTATGGGTTCTCGCGGTTGCGCTGGCGGGGGAGGGACGCCCTGTTCTACGTGATGCTCAGTACCCTGTTGATTCCATTTTTCGCCACCTTGATCCCTCTGTTCGTGATGTACAAACATTTCCACTGGGTCGGCACGTACTTGCCTCTTATGGTGCCGACGTTCTTCGGGAGTTCAGTGTTCAGCACGTTCTTGCTTCGCCAGTTCTTCATGACGATTCCGGAGTCGCTGTCGGACGCGGCACGCGTTGACGGAGCCAACGAGTTCTTTATATACAGCAGGATCATCCTTCCCATGGCGAAGCCGGCAATGGCGACCGTAATTTTGTTCCAGTTCATATATTGCTGGAACGACTACATTGGCCCGCTGGTCTACATCAATAGTACGGTGTGGTACCCGCTTTCGCTGGGCCTTAACCTGATCCTGGGGACGTACGCGACGAATTGGCCTTGGGTGATGGCGGCGGCAACTGCGGCAACGGTTCCAATCGTCATCCTGTTCTTCTTCACGCAGCGCAGCTTCATGGGAGGGATCGCCATCCAAGGAACCGGGAACAAGGGATGACGGCGACGGCGGGGAGGGCTCGCAGGTGAGCGGAGGAACGCTGGATAGGGCAGGAGAGGATCGGCGTGACGCGGCGCTGTTCCGCGGGCGGATTGCAGCTCTCTTGGGCTCGGCCTTCAACTTCCTCATATTGAACCTCGTTCTGCTCGTCGCGTCGTTGCCGGTCGTCACCGTGCCGATTGCTGTGAACGCGGCGACAGTCGCGCTGGAGCGGTGGCGGTCGGAAGGGAACGAGGCGGTGATTCGGGAGTTCTTGACCGCGCTTCGAGCGAGATCGCCTTTGCGGACGACGCTCCTTGTTGGAGTCCCGCTGGCGGTTACCGCCGTTGGCGTCGAGGAGGTGCACTACTTCTTGCGCGGTGGTGACGTGGTGGCGCGAGTGTGCTTCGGGCTTGGTCTTGCGGGGCTTTTCGTCGCGCTCACGGCACTCGGGTACGTGTTTGTGCTCGTGGCGCGCGGGCCTTCGGTGCCCGCCACCGAGCTTTGGTCGCTTTGCATCCAGCTCGCGGTCCGGAACCTGCTGGTCACCGGTCCGCTCTTTCTTGTCGAGATCGCTGGTGCCACGGTGCTTGTTCTGGCGGACCCGCCGCTGATCCTCGGTGTGCCGATCGTCCTCGTCTATCTAGTGAAGCTCACAGCGGAATTCGGTCTGCGCAGAGCCGAGAGGAGAGCGCCCTAATGAGCACGGCCGCCGTCTTCTCGGAGGAACATGTACCGGGCTGACCAACAGCGCTACGACCAGGGGAGATATCGGCGCTGCGGAGCTTCGGGCCTCCAGCTACCATCGATCTCACTTGGGTTGTGGCACAACTTCGGCGATACGAGCGCTCTGGGCGAAGGACGGGCGATCATCCGGCGGGCGTTCGATCTCGGGGTCACGCACTTCGACCTCGCGAACAACTACGGCCCTCGCTACGGCGCCGCGGAGACCAACTTCGGCCGGATATTGCGCGACGAGCTCGCTCCCTACCGCGATGAAATCGTGATCTCGACCAAGGCCGGCTACGACATGTGGCCAGGTCCGTGCGGTGTCGGCGGCTCGCGTAAGTACCTGATGGCAAGTCTCGACCAGAGCCTTGGGCGCATGGGGCTCGACTACGTCGACATCTTCTACTCACACCGGTTCGACCCCGACACCCCGCTCGAGGAGACCATGGGTGCCCTCGACACCACGGTTCGTCAGGGCAAGGCGTTGTACGCCGGGATCTCCTCTTACCAGTTGGAGCCGACTCGCCGAGCCGCTGCGATCCTCGCGGGACTGGGTACGCCTCTGCTCATCCATCAGGCGTCGTACTCGTTGCTCAATCGATGGATAGAGCACGACCTGCTCGATGCCGTCGAGCAGTCGGGGGCGGGTTGCATCGCTTTCTCGCCGCTCGCGCAGGGCCTGCTTTCGACGAAGTACGTCGGTGGCATTCCTGCGCAGTCCCGCGCGAGCGAAAACCACTTCCTGCGGCGAGACTCGATCACCGAAGAGAGGCGCGCGCAGGTGCGCGCGCTGAACGCGGTCGCTCATCGGCGCGGGCAGTCACTCGCCCAGATGGCGATCGCCTGGGTGTTGCGCGACTGGCGAGTCACTTCCGCCATCGTCGGTGTCCGCAGCGCGGCACAGCTCGAGGAGAACCTCAACGCGCTGACGAACCCCGATTTGAGTGAGGAGGAGCTCGCCGAGATCGACACCTGTCTCAGCGACGCCTACGGTCCCTCGGCCGGGAATACCTGATGGCCATCAAGGAGACGCCATGGCGACTGTGAACCTAGAAAAGGTGAGCAAGGTCTACCGCAACAGGCTGCCTGCAGTGTCGGAGCTGGACCTGGACGTCGCAGAGGGAGAGCCGCTGGTGCTCGTCGGGTCGTTCGGCTCGGGAAAGACCACGGCTCTCAGGATGGTGGCAGGCCTGGAGGACATCACCTCCGGGACGCTGAAGATGGGCGGCAAGACCGTCAACGACCTGCCCCCGAAGGACCGCAACGTGGCCATGGTTTTCCAGAACTACGCCCTGTACCCCCACATGACCGTGGCGCAGAACATCGGCTTTGCCCTCAAGCTGCGCAAGTTCCCCAAACAGGAGATCAAGACAAGGGTCCGCGAGGCCGCCCAGCTCTTGGGCCTGACCGACTACCTGAACTCAAAGCCCGGCCAGCTCGGGCGGCCAGCGCCAGCGTGTCGCCATGGGACGCGCGATCGTTCGCGAGTCGTCGGTGTTCTTGATGGACGAGCCGCTCTCCAACCTCGACCCAAGTTGCGCGTGCAGATGCGCGCCGAGATCTCCCGCATCCAGCGCCGAGTCGGCGTCGTTACCTTGTATGTCACCCACGACCAGACAGAGGCGATGACGCTGGGCGACAGGGTGGCCGTTTTTCACATGGGCCGGCTCCAGCAGTGCGACTCGCCCAGTCGCTCTACGAGCACCCGGACAACCTCTTCGTGGCCGCCTTCATCGGCTCGTCGGCCATGAACCTGTATGAGGTCGTCATCTCTTCTGACGGCTCGCAGGTCAAGATGGGCTCGCAGGCGCTCAACTTGTCCGAGGCCCTCTTGAACGCCCGCCCGGCGCTTCGCGGCTACAAGGACCGCAAAGTCGTCGTCGGCATCCATCCCGAGCACCTAACAGACGCCGCACTCGGGCCGGTGCCCCAAGCGGGAACCACGCTCAGCGCGGACGTGGAGCTGATAGAGGCCCTCGGCAACGAACTGCAGGTGCACTTCCTCTTGGGCGCGACCCGCGTCCGCTCAGAAGATGCCCAGGTGCAGCCGCCGAGACAACCGAGCTCGAAGGGCTCCAGACACTTGGGACCGGTGATGTGAGAGCAGCCGGCGTCGCCCGCATCTCGCCCCCGCAGCGAGCTCAGGTCCGGCTCACGCGCGACCTTTGCGGTCGACACCGAACGGCTGAACTTCTTCGACTACGAGCACGGGGCAGCCATCTGGAACTGACGCCCAGGCCCATCGGGCCGCGGGCCTGAAAATAGGAGGACAGTCAATTGAGAACCGTCTTCATCGGAGCGGGAAGTGTGGTGTTCACGAGGAACCTGACCAGGGACATCCTCACCTTCGGCGAACTGGGCGACAGCGAGATCGTGCTCATGGACGTCGACGCCGAGAGACTCTCTCGAGCCCACAAGCTTGTCAGCCGCATCGCAGAGACAGCCGGGGCACCGGCACAGGTCATCGCCACCACCGATCGTCGCCAGGCTCTCAAAGGGGCCGACTACGTGGTCGTCACCATCCAGGTGGGTGGGCTCGACCAGTGGGACGCCGACATAGCCGTGCCCGAGAGGTTCGGCGTGAGCCAGTGTGTGGGTGACACCCTCGGACCCGGTGGGATCTTCCGTGGGCTGCGCCACCTCGCTGTCTTCGACGGCCTGATCGAGGACATGGCTGACCTGTGCCCGACGGCCTTGGTCCTGCAGTACTCCAACCCAATGGCCATCCTCACCTGGCGCGCAGCCCTGGCGGGCTTGCGGGTGGTGGGCCTTTGCCACAGCGTCCAGGGAACCGCACGCCTGCTCGCCGAGTACTGCGAGGTGCCGCCCGACGAGCTCAACTACTGGGTGGCCGGGATCAACCATCAGGCCTGGTTCCTCACTCTGGAGCACGACGGCGGGGACTTGTATCCCCGCTTGCGCCTGCACCTCGACAACTCGGAGTCGCTCGGGCAGGAGCCCGTGCGTTTCGAGCTCATGCGAAGGTTCGGCTATTTCGTGACCGAGTCCAGCGGCCACGCGTCCGAGTACCTCCCCTATTTCCGCAAGCGGCCCGACCTCCTCGCCTCGCTGGTGGAGGCCTTCGAGGCGCCGGGGTCCGACTACTCGGCGTGGTTCGGCTACGGGCACACCGGTGGCGACGTGGCGGCCAGGCGACTCGAGGAACCGGAGTACGAAGAGGAGGTTGACCGGCAGATCGCCGGTACCGAGCCAATCGAGATCCAGCGTTCAGACGAGTACGGTGCCCTCATCATTCATTCCGAGCAGACTGGCACGCTCCTTCGCATCAACGGCAACGTGCTCAATGACGACCTCATAACCAATCTCCCCCACGGAGCTTGCGTCGAGGTTCCCTGTCTGGTGGACCGCGGAGGGATTCACCCTTGCGTCGTCGGAGCCCTCCCTCCCCAGCTGGCTGCCTTGAACCGGAGCAACATCGCCGTGCAGGCGCTTGTGGTCAAGGGTCACATTGAGCGGGACAAAGAGGCCATCTACCATGCGATGGCCCTCGATCCGTTGACGGCCGCAGTTTGCTCCCTGGACGAAATATGGCAGATGACCGACGAAATGTTCGTGGCGAACGAACGCTGGCTGCCGCAATTTGCAAGAGGTGTGCTGCCCGGACGCCCCTTGTCTTGACGAGCGTTCATGCCTTCATCTGGCCTTTCTCACGAGCCGCGAGGTGACCGTGCTCCGAACGCGCCTTTTACGCGCCTTAAATTTAGCGGGAGGGGGACAGGCGCCCCTCCCGGCCTCCTCCCGGCGCGGCAGCACTGAACGTTGAGGTAGTCGGGCCGGCAAAGCCGTCCCTCATGCGCTATCGCGTCGCGCATGACAAGTGCTGTGAACATCGACGACGTGCTCGACGGTCACGTCAGTCTGGAGATCGACTGCATCGACCGCCTGCTGCTCAACGCCTACGTTCCCAATCTGCAAGTGGGTGGTCAGGTGGTCACCTTCCTCACCGGACACCTCGGCTTCCCGGTCCCGTCACCAGCGCTGCTCGAGAAGATCGGGAACCGCTTCCGACGAGAGGTGAAGGCCTTCGCCGCCGAGCACAACGTGCCGATCCTCGCCTTGAAAAAGCCCGATCGGACGCGCTGGGACGACCGCAAGCTCGACCATGTTCGTCCCTACCTCGAAAAGGCAGAGGCCGAGCACCGCACTGGCGTCGTCGCCATCGTCCAGGCCCAGGAGTTCCAGTGGGTGTTCAGCGCGAAGAACCGTTCGAGCACGCCGGGGCTGGTGAGCTTCGAGTTCGTGAAAGAAGAACGCCGGGTCGGGATCTACTACTTCTACGTTCTCGATGCCGAGTTCGGACCCGGCTTCATCAAGATCTGCACGTACTTCCCCCATCCGTCCAAGGTCTGGTTGAACGGTCACGAGTGGGCCAAGCGTCAGGCTCGGCGCGAGGGCCTCAGCTTCGGCGAGCTCGCGAACGGCTTCTCCTCGTGCGAGGACCCTCAAGCCCTCCAGACGATCTGTGACCAGCTCGGCCCGCGTGACATCGAAGATTTCTTTACCCGGTGGACCGCTGTCATCCCGACCCCGTTCACCGACGCCGACCGCGAAGCCGGCTACTTCTTCGAGCTCTCCATGCGCCAGGTCGAGGTCTCTCGCACGCTCGTCTTCGACGACCCTCGCCGAGCCAGAGGCTTCTTCGAGTCGCTCGTGCAAGACAACATCGGCATTGGGCGCCCCCACGAGGTCCACGCCGTGTTCGGGCGTGACCGTCGTGGACGCACCACCGCTCAGCCCTTCGCGACCAGGGTCTTCAGCCCCGGGACCGAGGTGAGGATGGACTTTCGCTACAAGAACAGCCGCGTCAAGCGGTATCTGAAAGAAGGGAGGGCTCTACGTATCGAGACCGTCATCAACAAACCCGCGGATATCGGCGTCCTCGCCCGGCTCGAGCATCTTCCCGAGCTCGTGGACAAGGCCCGACAGGTCAATGACCGTCTGCTTATGATCGAACGTGCCGGCCAGGGCTGTGCCATCGGCTCTGCGCTCTTCGAGCGCATCCACCAGCCCTACGTACGTGAGGGCCAACGAACCGGGGCCTTCCGCTTCGGGGATCAACGCGCCATGGCCCTGGCCGGTGCACTCTGCCTCGTCGTCCACGCCGTCACCGGCTTCACCAACAAGAGCCTTCGCGGGCAGGTGGCCGGACTCCTCGGCAGG
>Ga0182014_10005690_pt1 | contig 13780 bp, 9 predicted proteins | sample 612S2DmetaG_FD_120489 | JGI IMG/M metagenome (GOLD analysis project Ga0182014, IMG submission 120489) | Permafrost microbial communities from Stordalen Mire, Sweden - 612S2D metaG | ecosystem: Environmental > Terrestrial > Soil > Wetlands > Permafrost | place: Sweden: Stordalen | collected... | reverse complement strand
TCTGTGGTCGAGCGCATCGCCGGCACCGGCCAAACACGCCCAGGCACTGAATAACACAACATGCACCAAAACAGGCACCAGACGAAAATGGCCACTCGCTTTCGAGTGGCCATTTTCTCTATAAACTCTTTGTTTTGTTGGTGCCGGGAGGGGGGGTCGAACCCCCACGACCTTGCGATCGGCGGATTTTGAGTCCGCTGCGTCTGCCAGTTCCGCCATCCCGGCTCGGGGTGGGCGTCTGCTTCTAAAAAGTATCGCACAGCGCTTGGCGCGGGCGCCAGACACTTAACCCGTCCAATCGGAGAAGTTTACGCATCTCGATTTCGCTGGCTGGCGTTTCCGCCCCACTTTCCACACCCCAAGTCGTGGCGCCCGATTGTGAATACCGTGCGACAATGGAGGCAACCGTGATGACCACTGCCCCTTCTGCAGTCGTTCCTGAGCCTGTCTCTGTCACTCCGCAGTTGCTCGCCGCACACAGCATCACCGCGGACGAGTACAGCCGCATTCTCGCAGCCCTCGGCCGCGTGCCCTCGCTCACCGAACTCGGCATCTACAGCGTCATGTGGAGCGAGCATTGCTCCTACAAGTCCAGCCGCGTTCATCTCAAGCGCCTGCCCACCAGAAGCGACCGCGTTGTTCAGGGCCCCGGCGAGAACGCCGGAATCATCGACGTCGGCGACGGCTGGGCCTGCGCCTTCAAGATCGAGAGCCACAACCACCCCAGCTACATCGAGCCCTTCCAGGGCGCGGCCACCGGCGTGGGCGGCATTCTCCGCGACATCTTCACCATGGGCGCCCGGCCGCTGGCGGTCATGGATTCGCTGCGCTTCGGCACCATCAGCGAAGAACCCGGCCAGGATGCGGACGAGCGGAAGCTCACCGCCAAGAACCACTCCATCGTCGAGGGCGTAGTCGCAGGCATCGCTGGCTACGGCAACTGCTTCGGCGTTCCCTGCCTGGGCGGCGAAACCAAGTTCGAGGCCTGCTACAGCGGCAACCCACTGGTGAACGCGTTCGCTCTGGGCATGGTCCGCAAGGACGAGATCTTCTACGGCAAGGCCAGCGGCGCGGGCAACCCCGTCATCTATGTCGGAGCGAAGACCGGCCGCGATGGCATCCACGGCGCAACCATGGCCTCTGAAGAGTTCCATGAGGGCACTGAAGCCAAGCGCCCCAACGTCCAGGTCGGCGACCCGTTCATGGAAAAGCTGCTGATGGAAGCCTGCCTCGAGGCTATGCAGACCGGCGCCATCGTCGGCATTCAGGACATGGGCGCCGCGGGACTGACTTGCTCCACCTGCGAGATGGGCGGCCGCGGCGGTGTCGGGCTCGACGTCGAACTCGATCTCGTCCCGCAGCGCGAAACCGGTATGACCGCCTACGAAATCATGCTCTCCGAAAGCCAGGAGCGCATGTTGCTCGTCGCCGAAAAAGGCCGCGAAGGCGAAGTCCTCAGCGTCTTTGAGAAGTGGGGTCTCGACGGAGTCATCGTCGGCACAGTCAAGCCCGAGTCCCGCCTGCGCATCCGCCATCACGGCGTCCTGGTCGCCGACATTCCGAATGAGTCCCTCACCGACGACGCGCCGCTCTATCACCGGCCTGTCGGCACATGGACCTGTCCCTTGCCGAACGATCCGCCCGAGCAGGTGCAAGCCGCGCTCAACGAGGACCGCGACTTCACCGCCGACCTGATCAAGCTGCTCGCCAGCTCAAACGTCTGCTCCAAGCGCTGGGTTCACGAGCAGTACGACACCATGGTTCAGACCAACACCGTCATCGGTCCTGGCGGCGAGGGCGGCGTAATGCGGATCAAAGCCACTGGCACTCCCGGCCACGAACGCGGCCTCTCCATGGCGCTCGACGGCAACGGCCGCTGGGCCTATCTCAATCCAAAGCTCGGAGCCATGCACGCCGTCGCTGAGTGCGCGCGCAAGGTTGCCTGCACCGGCGCAACGCCCGTGGCCGCCACCAACTGCCTCAACTTCGGCAACCCCGAGAAGCCCGAAATCATGGCCCAGCTTTCGGCCGCCATCGACGGCATCGCCGAAGTCTGCACGGCGCTCAAGACGCCTATCACCGGCGGCAATGTCTCGCTCTACAACGAGACCCGCGGCGAAGGAATCTATCCGACGCCGGTGCTCGGCATCGTCGGCATTCTCGACGACGTAACCAAGGCCGTTCCCGCCCACTTCCAGCGCGCAGCCGACGCCATCGTGCTCCTCTGGCCCATTCCCGAAGGCGAGACGCCCGACCCCACGCTTGAAGTTCCGCTTGATCCACTGCCGATCAGCCAGTACCCGCTCCCTGCCTTTGAGGGTAAGCCGAGACTCCGTGAAGAGGCAGATGCAACCGCAGCGGAAGCGGCGCAGAACCTGAGAGTATTCGGCAGTTCGGAGTACGCGCACGTAGTGCTCGGCGGAACCTGGGGCCAACCGCCCTCACTCGACCTGGCAGCCGAGGCTAATCTGCACACCCTGCTCATTGAGTTGGCCTGGCGCGCGCTGGTCCACTCGGCGCGCGACGTTTCCGATGGCGGAATTGCCGTGGCTCTGGCCCAGTCGGCATTCGCGAGCCGCATCGGCGCCACCGTCGAGCAGGAGCAATCGCTCATGGCTCACCCGCTCTTTGGCCTCTTCGCCGAGGCCGCCTCCACCGTGCTCGTCACCGCGGAACCGGACAAGCTGAAGGCGATTGAAGAGCTGGCCGGCCAATATGGATTTTTCGCGGCGCGCATCGGCTCGACCGGCGGCAGCCGTCTTGAAATCAACGTCGACCGCGAGCCCATGATCTCCGCTTCGCTCGAATCTCTCCGCAAGCCCTGGGCCACCTCCCTGGAAGCCACTCTCCACGGCGAGGTCCAGGCATGATGCAGCGGCTTTACCAGGGAGTCATCGGTGTCGAGGAATCCACCGGGCAACTGACCACTGTCCACTGTCCACTGTCCAGTGGCGCAGAAGGCGACACGCTCCGAGAAGAATGCGGCGTCATCGCCATCCACGGCCACCCCGACGCCGCCCGCCAAGCCTATCTAGGCCTGTACGCGCTCCAGCACCGCGGCCAGGAATCGGCCGGCATCGCCACCGCCGATGGGGCACACCTAGCCAACATCAAAGGCATGGGCCTGGTCTCCGAGATCTTCACCGACGACGTCCTCGCCAAGCTCCCCGGCCAAATGGCCATCGGCCATACCCGTTACTCCACCACCGGCGACTCCGCGCTGCTCAATGCCCAGCCCATCCGCGTCGATTCCACCAAGGGCCTCATCGCCATCGCCCACAACGGCAACCTCGTCAACCTCGGCAACCTCCGCGCCCGCCTCGAACGCGAAGGCGCATACTTCCAGACCACTTCCGATTCGGAAATCATCGTCCAGCTCATCGCCCACTCCCACGCCGGCACGCTCGTCGACGCCATCGCCGACTCGCTTTCGCAGGTAGAGGGCGCATTCTCCATCGTCATGATGACCCGCGACCGCATCTTCGCGGCCCGCGATCCGCGCGGCTTCCGGCCTCTCTCCATGGGCCGCATCAGGAATCCCGGCGCGCCCGACACCATCGTCTTTGCCAGCGAAACCTGCGCCTTTGACCTCCTCCGCGCCGAATATCTCCGCGACGTGCTTCCCGGCGAGTTGGTCATGGTCACCGAGGACGGCGCCACCAGCCGCCAGTACTCCTCCGGCGTCAAGCAAACAAGTTGCATCTTCGAACACGTCTACTTCGCCCGCCCCGACAGCCGCATCTTCGGCCGCTGGGTCCAGGAGAGCCGCGACCAGATGGGCCGACAGTTGGCCCGCGAGTCTGGCGTGCCTGCCGATCTCGTCGTCCCCGTCCCCGACTCCGGCGTCACGGCGGCGCTCGGTTATGCGGAACAGAGCGGCATCCGCTTCCGCCTCGGCCTCATCCGCAATCACTATGTCGGCCGCACCTTCATCGAGCCCGAGCAGCGCGTCCGCGACTTCGGTGTCCGCCTCAAGCTCAACCCCGTCCGCAATCTCCTCGCCGGCAAGCGCGTCATCCTCATCGACGACTCCATCATCCGTGGCACGACAAGCCGCAAGATCGTCCGCATGGTTCGCGGCGCGGGCGCAACGGAAGTCCATCTCCGCATCAGTTGCCCGCCCACAATCTCCCCTTGCTTCTACGGCGTTGACACCCCCAGCAAACGCGAACTGATCGCCGCCAACAACTCCATCGAAGAGATCCGCCGCTTCATCGAAGCCGACTCGCTAGCCTACTTATCCCTCGAAGGCCTGCTCAAAGCCTGCGACGGCGATGAGCACAACGGCTACTGCACCGCCTGCTACACCGGCAACTACCCCACCCAATGGGTCGACGTAGAAGACATCCTGCCCGCGACGGTGAGTCTGTAAGATTCAAGTGGTACACCGCGGCGTTCTTTTTGTCGGACAAAGAGTAGTATAGATAATATGACAATGCAGGCGGCAAATCGGAAGATTAAGAGGAGTTTTACCCTGACGCCGGAGGCAGTGGCTTTCCTCGAGGAGACGCGCCAAAAACAGCAGGCGCGGTCAGACTCCGAGACACTGGACTTGCTGCTCCGGGAGTCCATGCTGGAGGCGAAACGACAGGAAATCGACCAGGCCTTCATAGCGTACTACGACTCTGCTTCTGAGCAGGAGTTGGCTGAGCAACAGGATTGGGCCGCGATGGCCGGCCCCAACATTCTTCTCGATTCTGGTTCGGCTGAGGCTCAATCGTGACTCTGCCCGAAACGCGTTATCCAAAAAGAGGCGAAATATGGTGGACTCGGTTTCCGACAGACCCGCCCGATAAGGGGCGACGTCCGGTCATCGTTGTTTCCGCTGACGGGCGCAACTGTCACCCGAGGGCGAGCACTGTTCTGGTGATTCCGCTTTCTACCTCGATCCACAAACCTGGCCCTGCCCACCTTCTCTTGAAGGCTGGTGAAACGGGACTTCGAGAGGATTGCGTGGCGCAGGCGGAGAACATCTGTACCGTGAAGCGCGCGGAACTGGAAGCGCTGGCTCAGGGCGCTCGTCCGCTCTCCAGCTACCAGATCTGCCGGATCGCCACACTCGTGCGGCTGGCAATGGGATGCGTGGTGTAAGTCGATACATGCGGATAGGGAAGCGCCAATTTGGATCATGACGCCCGCGCTCCATCTCTTCCGATTCTTTCCGCACCGAAGTGGAAAGCCATAAAGCCCGGCGGGACGCGCACCAGAGGGTCGGAATATCTTGACGAAAAGTGTCCATTGGAGTACAACGAATCAGTGCAAACCGTCGTCGAGATGCCGGGATATCTCAGGGTAGCCGAGGCAATATTCACCGAGGCGGAGCGCGAGCAGATCGTCGCCATGGTGGCGGCGAAACCGGAGTGCGGCGAGGTTATGCCGGGAACGGGCGGCTTCCGCAAAGTCAGGGTTGGACGCGGCGGTATGGGAAAGCGCGGCGGTGCCCGCGTGGTCTACATTCTGCGCAGCGATGCATTTCCGATCTTTCTCGTCACCGCCTATGCAAAGAACGAAAAAGAGAATCTGACAAGGAAAGAGCGCAACGATCTCGCGAAGCGCGCCGATGAGATATTTGCCAGATACAGGATGTAAGCCATGACCAAAATGTTTGACACCCTGATGACCGGCCTCGACGAAGTGGACGCCTTCCTGGCCGGAGAGACCGCCGGATACAAGGTCACTTTGCCCGCCAAGGTCGATGTAAAGGGCATACGAAAGCGGCTGAAGATGACCCAGGCCCGCTTTTCAGACACATTCGGCTTCTCGCTCGATGCGGTCAAGCACTGGGAGGGCGGACGCCGCACTCCGGAGTCCTCCGCCAGAGCCTTTCTGACCGTGATCGCCAGCAACCCCGCCGCTGTGATCGCGGCCCTTCATTCCACCGTTCGGAAACAGGCGCCGAGGAGCAAGTCATGAACGTGATTCCCGGTTCAAACGAATGATCGCAGCCCAATAGCCGGCATCGCGGTCATCCGGATCCAATGCGCGAAAAACGGGTCCTCGAAGCGCATCCGGCCGGACTTCACCGGCTGCTCCTCGCGCAGAATACCCGTTGCCATCATCGACTGAAGAGATTTCCTGATTGTTCCCGGACCGCGGCCAATCGACTGCGCGGTCTTCGTGGACTGGAGATTGACCCCGCCCTGCGCTTCCACAGCCATCAACGTCTGCTGCTGGATCGGCGTTAGCATGGTCCAAAGCTGGGTGAAGAATGGATCGTGCTGGCGCACCAGGTTAGCCAGTGTGTCGTCAACAAACCGTGGGGTCAGCGAAGCAGCGGCTCCGTCTCTCAATCGAGACCAGCAGCTATGAGCCAGCATCTGCACGTTGTACGGCACATCCTCGGCCGCATCCAGCAGGCGGTCCACCGCCTGGTACTCCACCGGAAAGCCGCTGCCGGCGAACCTCTCTTTCAGAAACCTGCTGAAGTCTTCCCTCGGTACCGGCCCTAGAAAGATTTTGCTTCCCAGTCTGTAAAAGGGCCTGGCCGCATCGGTGACCATGTCGTTGAGTATGTGGGTCTTCGATCCGGCGAAGACATACCCGACCCGCGAGTGTGTCTGAATGGCGGCGCGGATCTGCCCCTCCGCGACGCTCCCGCCCAGCTCGATCACGCGTTGAAACTCGTCGACGATCAGACCCACTGGCCGGCCCTTCGGTTGCGCGCGCGCAAGCGCCTCAAGGCCGTTCAGCGCCTCGGTCAGGAGCACCGTCTGGTCCTGCTCGCGCCCGGCACTACCCAGTTTTGCGCTCCAGGTCCCGTCGGAGAGGCTGTAATCCAACTCCGGCCGCAGGCTCGCGAAAAAACGCCGCGCCTGCTCACCGGCCCTTTTCACGCCCCCTTTCAGGTGCTTCGCCGCGCCGGCCACAATCCCGGCTACCAGCAAGTCGAGGGTCGGATAGCTCTCCGCGTCCAAGCGCAGCACGATTGCCGACTCCGCAGCCAGGCGGTCCGCCGCGGTCTTCAGAATTGAGGTCTTCCCAAACCGCCGCGGACCGATCAGGAACAGCTTGCCGCCCTCGCGAACTGTTTCTTCGACGCTGGCCAACTCAGCTTGCCGATCCACCAGGTCTCCTAAACCCAGCTCTCGCCCGAATTGAAACGGGTTTCTTGCGTCTTCGAAAGATATCATACTAGATAGTGTCATACTTTTTAAGATCATACTTAATAGAATAGTACTAAAAAGTATCATACCAAATAGGATCAAAGCAGCCAGCAGGGCCAGCTACCCCACCCTCGCAACGCCTTCGTCTTTGTCGCTATGGCCGGTAGCGCGAAGAAAAAGCCAGGAACACGAGGCTAACGGCTGGAAGCTCGCCCTTCAATGATCCTGAAATTCCCGCTGCAATGCATGAGGCTCATCAGGTAGAGCAGCCCATCGTAGTATCTCTGCTCGCCCGAGGGAACCGGCGCCTTCCACAGCGCATCCACAAACGCCTTTGCCTCCGGCCCATCCTCCGCAGCCAGGCTGCCCACGGCCGTCGTCGCCAGCATGCCCGGCGAATGCCGCTTCGATTGCGGCTTGCCGTCAAGTGAGTACACGTCCACAAAGCTGTCGATGCCCTGCGAATACAAAAACCTCTGGATCCTGCCGCTCAGCACAGGTTCGCGCCGATCCTTGTGCCACCACGAGTAGTCCACACTCCAGTTGCTCACGCTGCGCCATGAGTCATACATGAAACCCACAGTGTTTCCGCCCCACCCCGCTACCGGTGTTCCGTCGAAATTGCTCCGGTCCGGCGTCAGGCCAGTCTCCGGTCCCGTCACGCGATTGAACAAGTCGCGGCTCACATCCGCCGCCGTCGCCCAGAAAGCCCGGTCTTCCACTGGCCCCCAGCGCGCCCACAGTTCGTAAAACCCAGGCAGATGGTACGACGCATCCGTCGTGCCGCCGGGCAGGTCGGGCACAAACTTCACCATGAAGTGGTCTTCGTCTACCATCGGACCGATCGTTTCTTCGCGCGGTGTGAAGTTGAAACGGAACGTCGGCATCGAACGGCCCGCTGCCGCCGCCTCGGCCTGCATCCGGCGGTTGTTCGGACTCGGCCAGGGATGATCCGGCTGAACGAATGGCGGATCCTCGGGATGAATCCGGAAGGGTCCGGTTCCCTTCAGCACAGGATGATGCCTCATCCCGTGCAGAATCTTGTCCGCCTCTGCCTGATAGTCGTAGATGCCCTTGCCGTTCCCCCATCGCCGCGCGGCAAAGTAGAGCGCCATTGCGTAATACTCTTCCCCATCCGGCGCGGCGCCCGTCGATCGCGGCGTCCCATCGGTATTCATCGACCAGGCAAAATACCCCACCGAAGGATTCTTCTGGTCGGTGATGAGCATGTACGTGTGCGCCCAGTTCCACAGAGCATCGAACTCGCGCTTCTGGTCGAGCTGGACGGCAATCATCATGCCGTAGCTCATGCCCTCGGTGCGCGCGTCGTTGTTGGCCCAGTCGGTCATGTAGGCCAGAGGGCCGTTTTCATTGGCGCCGGTCTCAAAATAAATACGCTCTTCCTGCCCGTCGCCGTGGAACAGTTGCTGGAAGGCCTTCTCGATCTTCGCCCGGCTCTCCGCCGCCGTGTGCCCCTGCTCCGCGAAGAGATCGCGGTAAGTATGAGTCTTGTACGCGCCTGCGCCGTCGCCCGGCATCCGCTCAATCTGTCCAAGCGGCGCATTCACGTGCGGAGCAGGCATCTGAAACATCGGGGGCGCCTGGGCGGGAGCAGCGGTCTGGGCCTTTGCTCCCCTCCCGCACCATCCAAAAAGAAGAACAACTGCCACAAAAAAGCCAAAACAAAATCGATTATTCATCCGGCCACCCTTCGTCGGAATTCTACTTGATTCCGATCACCATCGACTCCGGATGTCCCCGCCGGGTGGCGATCGCCGGACTCCTTGGAGAATGCGGTCAGCCCCAACCCATCAGATCGATTCCTCTGCCAGGCCGACCGGCACAGTCACTGGCCTCCGCGCCAGGCTCCGCGTCAAAGCGAACATCGTTCCCGCCGCCAGCAAACACGGCAGCACAAGACCCCTGAGCCCCGCCTGGTAACTCCCCGTGTAGTCCTTCATCACGCCCATCCAGTACGGCCCGACGAACCCGGCAAACATCGTGATCGTATTCATGGCCGCAAGTCCGGCAGCCGCTGAGCGCCCGGCCAGAAACTGCATCGGCACCGCGTTTGCCGGTGCAAGCATCGCCATAAACGCAACGTAGCTCGCTGCCAGCGAGACAACCACCAGCCACGCCTCCGTCGCGGTGCTCGCCACTAAATAACCCGCGGCCATCACCACGCAGGGAACGATGCAATGCAGCGCCCTCTCGCCTCTACGATCGGAGTGCGCGCTATTCAGCAGCATCGCCGCGGCGCCCGCCAATCCGAAGCACGCCACCAGCAAGCCGACGTTGGTAACGCTCCACCCTGTCGCTCCCTGCAGTATTGCCGGTGCGGAAAAGCTGTAAGCGTAGCTGGTGATGAGCGCGAAAAAGAAATAGGCGCCAATCATCCACACCTTTGGCGAAAGCAGCGCCCGCGCCACTCCTGCCTCGTGCCCCAGGTGCGCCGTCGCGCCGTCGGCCTTCAGCTGCGATTCCAACCAGGCTTTCTCTTCCGTCGTCAGCCATGCGGCCTTGGCAGGGCAGTCTGGCAGCATCTTCAAGATCACCACGCTGAATGCCACCGCCGGCAATCCCTCCACCAGAAACAGCCATTGCCAGCCCGAGAGCCCCATCTTGCCGCCCAGTCCCAGCAGCCACCCCGCCAGCGCGCCCATCACCACCGAACTCAGCGGCAGGGAAACGTAAAACCGGCTCACCGCCCGCGCCCTCATCCGCGCCGGAAACCATAATGTTAAGTAAAAGATCACGCCGGGATAGAACCCGGCCTCCGCGATGCCCAGCAACAGTCGCAGCGCGTTAAACTCCAGCGGCGTCCGCACAAAAAGCATCGCCGCCGCCAGCAGCCCCCAGGTAAACATAATCCGCGCCAGCCAACGCCTCGCCCCAAAACGCAGCAGCATGAGGTTCGACGGCACCTCGCACAGCGCGTATCCGATAAAGAACAGTCCCGCGCCAAACCCGTACACCGACGCGCTGAAGTGCAATTCCCGGTTCATCTGCAGCGACGCAAAGCTGATATTGATGCGGTCCATATAGGCCAGCCCGTAGCCCACCCCGATCACCGGAAGCAGCCGCCACGCAGCCTTGCGCTGCGCCGATTCGCCGACCAGCGCCAGCCGCGCCGCCTCATCCATATCCGGGACGGGGGCTCCACCCGGAGTCGGTTGCACCGAATACGCGGAACCGGCAGCAGCCATGGGCGCTCACCTCAAGGGATTTGTTTGTTTCATCGGGAAAGAAGGGAAATGAAGACGGCAAAGCCGTGTGCACAATGTACCACAGACGTCGTTTGATCTATTTAAGCAGGGGCAGGGAAGCGGCGATTCTCACTCCGGCCATCTCTGTTCTCTGTTTGTGCCCCCAGTCACAGGACGTTAACACTCCGCCTGTGATAGCATCCGCTTTTTGGTAAAGAACGCCCGGCAGATTCACCCTTTCTTGATCTGCCTTGCGCTGGCCCGAGACCCTCTTCAATGGACGAGGCAGACGGCAGACCCGGATCCGTGGCCCGCAAATCCGGCCACCTGGATGCCCCCAACGGCGTCCCCCCGCCGTCCCTGTCCCTCCAAACAATGACTGTCATCCTGAGCGAGCGAAGCGAGTCGAAGGACCCGCGGTTGTTCTTCCTCCCTCGGGTAATCACCCCAGATTTCTGCACCACCCAGGAGAAACCATGAAAACGTACCAGGGAAGTGAGATCCGTAACGTAGCTGTAGTGGGGCATGCGCACAGCGGCAAAACCACCTTGATCGCCGCTCTGCTGCATGCCGCGAAGATGACCCCAACCCAGGGCCGCGTCGCAGATGGCTCGGCTGTCACCGCCTATGACGAAGAAGAAGTAGCCCGCGGCGTCACCATGCAGAACGCCGTCGCCTTTGCCGAGTGGCAGGGCGTCAAGATCAATCTCGTCGACACCCCCGGCTTCCACATGTTCACCCACGAGGCCAAGGCCGCGCTGCTCCCCGTTGAAGCCGCCGTCGTCCTCGTCAATGCGCAAAACGGCGTCGAAGCCGTCACCGAGCGCGTCTGGCGCTATGCCGAAGAAGCCGGCGTCCCCCGCATCGTCCTCGTCAACCAGATGGACCACCCCAAAGCCGGCGGCGGCGGCGGACTCAGCGCCCTGCTCGACGACATTCAGGACCGCTGGGGCCGCACCTGCGTTCCCGTCCAGTTGCCCATCTCCGACGCCCAGGGTTTTCACGGCGTAGTCGACCTCGTCACCATGGAGGCTTTCTATTACACGCCCGGCGGCGACGGCCGCGGCAAAGTCACCGGCGAAATCCCCGCCAGCGTAGCCGCCGATGCCAAGGCCCGCCACGAAGCTCTCGTCGAACTCGTCGCCGAAGGCAAAGACGAGCTCATGGAAGAGTACTTCGAGAAGGGAACCATCCCCGAAGATCACCTCATCGCCGCCCTGCACGAAGCCATCCGCGAAGACCGCATCTTCCCGGTCCTCTTCTCCAGCGGCCTGGCCAACATGGCCCTCGACCATCTCCTCGACTTCCTCAAGGTCTATGCTCCTTCGCCCATCGAGCGTAATCCCTACATCGTCAAGAACCTGAACGCGCCGGCCGATGCCGAGGACACCACCACCACCCGCAAAGTTGCCGACAGCGAACCCACCGGCCTGGTCGTCTTCAAAACCATGACCGATCCCTTCGCCGGCCGCATCACCTTCTTCAAAGTCATCGGCGGCATCGTCAAGAACGACGCCACCCTGCAGAACTACACCCGCCGCACCGAAGAGCGCTTCTCCCACCTCGCCGTCATGCAGGGCCGCAAAGCTGTCGAAGTCCCCGAGCTCCATGCCGGCGACCTCGGCGCCGTCGCCAAGCTCCGCGAAACCCTCACCGGCGACACCCTCGGCCAAAAGGGCGCCGACATTCAGGTTGAAATCGCCACGCCGCCCGAGCCGGCCATGACCTACGCCATCGAGCCCAAGTCCCGCGCCGACGAAGACAAGCTCGCCCCCGCCATCCACAAGCTCATGGAAGAGGACCTGCTCATCCGCTTCTTTCGCGATCCGCAGACCAATGAGTTCCTCATCGCCGGCGCCGGCCAGCCGCACATCGAAGCCATCGTCAGCCGCCTCAAAAAGCGCTACCACGCCGAAGTCACACTCAAGGCCCCCAAGGTGCCCTACCGCGAAACCATCCGCACCAAGGTCGAGGCGCCGGGACGCCACAAAAAGCAGACCGGCGGCCACGGCCAGTTCGGCGACTGCAAAATCCGCATGGAGCCCATGCCGCGCGGCGCAGGCTTCGAGTTCGCCAGCGAAGTCTTCGGCGGCGCAATCCCCCGCAACTTCATCCCCGCCATCGAAAAGGGAATCGTTGAGTCGGCCGCCCGCGGCTATCTAGCCGGCTTCCCCGTCGTCGACTTCCGCGCCGTCGTCTACGACGGCTCCTATCACGACGTCGACTCCAACGAAATGAGTTTCAAGATGGCCGGCCGCCTGGCCTTCCGCAAGGCCATGGAAACGGCCAAGCCCTGCCTCCTCGAACCCATCATGAAAGTAGAAATCGAAGCTCCCGACGAGTTCGCCGGAACGTTAATGGGCGACCTGAACAGCCGCCGCGGCCGCGTAGCCGGCATGGAGTCCAAGGGCCGCACAACGGTCATCAACGCCCAGGTCCCCATGTCCGAAATGCTGACTTACGGCACGCTGTTAACTTCCATGACTCAAGGCAAGGGCAGCTACCGCATGGAAATGGACCACTACGACATAGTCCCCCAGTTAGTAGCCGACAAAATCCTGGCCAACGCCAAACGGCCGGTGGAAGAAGAGGAAGAATAGGCGCACAAGTCCCGCAACCATGAGCTTGCGAAGCAGCGCATGGTTGCGGGACTTGTGCTTTATCCTCACCACTTTGCTGGATTTCCTGTAGAATTAGCCGATTAGTGCCATGAGCCAGACGATAAAAGCGATTTCCCTCTTTAGCGGGTGCGGTGGGTCAGATATGGCCCTATCAGGATTGGGCATCGATATAGTCTGGGCTAATGACATCTGCGAACCCGCATGTTTGACCTATCAGGATAATATTCCTGACGCCAAAATCGAATGCGGCGATATAGGTGATTTTACCAAGTTCCCATCAGCCGATCTGCTAGTCGGCTGCTATCCATGCCAAGGATTCACCCAGGGCGGACGGCGCGACTGGGGAGAGACCGTCAATTTCTTGTATAGGCAATATGACCGCGTGCTGCGGCTGACCAAGCCAAAAGCTTTTGTGGTGGAAAACGTCAATGGAATGGCCTACGGTTCAAATCAAAAACTGCTGGGCAATCAACTTTGTAGGTATAGGTTGGCCGGGTACAGGGTCAAATGGAAGGTCTTAAACGCGCAGGAATATGGAGTCCCGCAATCCAGACGCCGGGTTTTTATCGTCGGCGTTCGATCCGACTTAGCGTATGATTACGCGTTCCCTAGGCCAACGCATGGACCAGATTCGCAGCAGGCCTTCGTATCTCAGCGCGACGTCCTAGAAGGATTCCCAAAATGGCCAGTGGGCGATTTCAATGAGGAGCCTTTCCATTGGTATTATCTGTCGCGAAATCGCCGCAGGGAATGGGAAGAGCCTAGTCCATGCATCGTTGGACACTGGCGGCACGTCCCCCTCCACCCATCTAGCCCCCCATTGCGTCGCGTAAACACAGATAAGTGGGTG
>Ga0182014_10005689_pt1 | contig 13780 bp, 10 predicted proteins | sample 612S2DmetaG_FD_120489 | JGI IMG/M metagenome (GOLD analysis project Ga0182014, IMG submission 120489) | Permafrost microbial communities from Stordalen Mire, Sweden - 612S2D metaG | ecosystem: Environmental > Terrestrial > Soil > Wetlands > Permafrost | place: Sweden: Stordalen | collected... | reverse complement strand
TTGACTGCGACGGCCGGCTTGCTCCCCTGACCGGCGCAAACGTCTATTTCTGTCCATAGGTTGCATCCGCGCCGTGTTTGCGGAAGTAATGCCGATCCAGCAGCGCCTGTGAAACGCCCGCACTTTCCGGACGCAGAGCGTTCGTGGTAAATGCCATTCGCGCAACATACTCCAGGATCACGGCGTTGTGCGCGGCTTCCATCGGCGTCTTGCCCCAGGTGAACGGCGCATGCCCGGTCACCAGCACTGCAGGCGTTGCCATAGGGTCAAGCTCGCTGAAGCGGCGCACAATCGCCTTGCCCGTATTCAGTTCGTACTCGCCCTGAATCTCAGCATCACTCAGCTCTGCGGTAGCCGGCACAGGGCCATGAAAGTAATCGGCATGAGTGGTGCCGTAGGCGGGAATGGAGCGGCCGGCCTGTGCCCATGCCGTGGCAAATTCGGAATGAGTGTGAACCAAGCCGCCGATGGCGGGAAATGCGCGATAAAGCTCCAGATGAGTCTCCAGATCGGAAGAAGGCTTCAGGCGGCCTTCGATAATCTTCCCGCCCAGGTCGCAGACGACCATATCCGCGGCGCTCATCTGCTCGTAGGGAACGCCGCTGGGTTTGATCGCTATCAATCCGGTTTCACGGTCGATGCCGCTGGCGTTGCCAAAGGTATAAAGCACCAGCCCGCGGCGGACAATTTCGAGATTGGCTTCAAGAACCTGGGCTTGCAAGAGAGGCAATTTCATAAAGCTCCACAAAGGTTATATGGTTGGCCACCGACGGTATTCGGTCAAGTGGGGTTTTCCGAGCCGCGGCTAGCGACAACATGAATAAACGCTTTACCAGAGGCTGTCAGCGTATATGTTGACTCCTCTAGCCTGTCAGGTCCCCTCTCGTTTAAATGGCCTGTAAACGCATTTTTCAGAATTCCGATGACGGACCGCAGCCCAAAACCCAGTCATCGCTCTGCACGGACACCATCGCACATGCATATCCATATTGTGGCGCGTCTTCCCAATGTTTCCATGGCCACTGTCTCGCGTACCATCAATCACTTCCCCACTGTAAACCCCAAAATGGCCAAACGAGTATGGCAAGTAATCGGAGATTCCGATTATTTGTCCGATACTCAGGGCCGCGCCCTGGCCTCCGGACGCAGCAGGCACCTGGGGTCTATCGTTTCCGGGATCACCAACCCGTTCTTCCCCGAATTGTGGGGGATAGATGTTTGGTTTCATTCGGCGAACCAGCGGGAAGATTATTCGCACGAACCGCCGGTCGCGGGCGAATTCAGTTGCATCCGCCGCCGCCAATGCGTTGTAATGCAGGGCAGCCATGAAATGCTTCCGGTAATTATGAATTCCGGAAAACCCTGGAGATAGTCATGCCGGGCAAATTGGAGTTGATCGTTGGGCCAATGCGCAGCAACAAGACCGCTGAACTCCTGCGCAGAATTGAGACGCGCCGCCAGTACGCCAAGCAGTATGTCCTGCTTTTGAAGCCTAGCGAAGACACCAAAGCGGCGGTTGGACTGGTAGAAAGTCGCAACCAAAACGGTTGCGGAAAGATGGAAGCCGTTGAATTCCGTGCCGCGGACCCATGGGCGGTTCTGCCCGTCATAGCGGCCACGGAACAGCAGATCGGCAAACGCATTGAATGTGTCGCCATTGACGAAGGCCAGTTTGTCCAGGATCTCTTTCACTTTTCCCGGCGCCTGATTGAATCGGGTTACGACGTGATGGTCTCTGGCCTCGAACTCGATTTTCGCGGAATGCCCTTCGGCGAAATGATGAATCTCTCCTGGCTTGTGCGCACTTACTCAGGAAGTGTCACCGAGCTCGTGGCATATTGCAGTTGCGGGGCCAAGGCGCTCTACCCGCAGCGGCTGATCGATGGAAAACCCGCCTCCTACGACAGCCCTATTATCATGGCCGGCGACAATTACGAGCCGCGCTGTGCGGACCATTTTGTCTTGCCCGGGCGGCCTCACTAGCGGGATGCGTGAACAATTCCGCTGCGCGCTGATCACGGCTCCAGCGCAAGGCAGGTGGCGATAGGCGCTAGCGCCGCGCAATTCTCATGCTCTTTACAGTGTCAGTCTGACCGGGCCGGTGGATTCCCGGACAATAAGCTCCGGTTCCACTGCAATCTCCGCATGCGGAGCGAGCGTGCCATGGATGAGGTTGAGCAGGCTCTGGGTCGCAATTCTGCCAATCTCGGCCAGTGGCTGGCGAATCGTTGTAAGGCGGGGCAGGGTGTACGCAGCCGCCCTGATGTCGTCAAAACCAATCACCGAAACGTCGGCCGGTACGCGCAGGTCAAAGTCCTGGAGTGCGCGGATAGAACCCATTGCGGAAATGTCGTTGAAGGCGACCAGCGCAGTAAAAGGCAGCCGGGTAGCAAGCAGTTGCTGTATGACCGGATAGCCCAGCTCTGGAGAGGTCATGTCGCGGTCGAGACTGACGACCAGTTCTGGGTCGATCTCCAGACCCAGTTTCTCCGCAACTGCCACAATCCCATTCCATCGCGCATTCGAATCGGAGCTGAAAGGCTGCCCACGCATGAACGCTATATGCCGGTGCCCAAGAGCATACAAATGGTTCAAGGTAAGTTCTGCGGCGCGGGCGTGGTCGAGCACCACGTTGGTCACGCCTTCAATCTGGCGATGACCTGCGATGGCCACTATGGGGACGGAAATGGGATGCTCAAGCGCAGTATCGATGGCAATGATGCCTTGCGCGCCGCGGCTAATGAGCATGCGCGTGTAATCCTCTATCAGGTTCTTGCGGTGCCGGTGGTGCGCCGTAAGGTAGAAATATCCCGCATTGATCAGTTGATCGCCGATGCCGCTCATCACCTCTGTGTGATAGCCGTCGTTCAGTTCTGGCACAAGAATGCCGATCGTAAGAGTGCGCCGGTTACGCAGGGAACGCGCTAGCTGGCTCGGGTGGTAATTCAACTCCTTGGCGGCAGCCTTGATGCGATCTCGTGTGGTTTGCGGAATCGTGCGACCCGGCACGTCGTTGAGCACCACAGATACTGTCGCCGGATTCAGCTTTAGATAGGCCGCCAGTTGCTTCAGGTTTACCGGGTGCCGGGCAGCAGGTTTTGTGACCGGCTTGCGCTCTTCCATGCTTACGTGATCTTCCATTGAGACATCTCACCTTTTACGCTGGATACCGTATTTGGAATCCATCATACCTGGGCTCGCACAGTGGCATCCGGCAGGGTCTCTCTACAAGATATACAATCCAGCGCGTTTTTCCCACTGCAAGCCCCGTGTACAACAACTGCCTGCCGCGGCGCCACTCTGTCGAGCGAACCGGCTGACATCGCAGACCGGAATCATCCCGCACACCACTTGTTACCAAACCAGAGTTACCACCGAGTCCCTGAGCATTTTCACCTGAAGCCTGGACGAATCGAGACCACAGTCCACCGTGCGCGCCTCGCCCCGGTTGGTGACAATCAGCACGCGACTGCCATCAGGATTTTCCAGCGCCACGTGCTCCACCCCGGCGAGCTGCCCATGTGACGCAAGCACGCGCGCATTGCGCCGGATTGCCTTCGAATAGTGGGCAAACGCCCAGTACTGACCACTGCGCGTGATACGCTGTGTACGCGAATCGATGGTCACCACGCCTCCGCACGAGAAGGGGCCTATATTGGGTTTGCCCTGTTCGTCCAGCGCCAGATTCCATCCCACCAGGCAGCGGCCCCAGTTCCGAAGTACGCCGGTAAACGTCTGTGACCAGGCACTCCAGTCGGTGGTGTATTGAGGGCTGGTATAGTCGGGTCCGCCCTCAGTCCAATAAGCGCTCTTTGCGGGGAATGCCTCATGCACGCGTGTCATGGCATCCGGGGTACCCACATAACCGTGCCAGGCAACCCCATCCACATATTTGTTCACCTCAGGGTCGCTCAGTTCGTCGAGCGCGCGGCCCCACAAATTGTAGTTGTGGTCGAGGATCCAGATCTTCGTGTCGAGAGAGGCGCTCTCCAGGGCCGGCCCGAGGAATGTTTTTATGAATTCCGTCTCGTACTCCTGGCCCCACAAACACGCGGGCATTTTTCCATCCTGGTCGGTGTCGGTCTCATTCTGGATGGTGACGGCATCAATCTTAACGCCCTCGGCGGCATACGCTTCCAGGAAGCGGACAAAATACTGCGCGTAAGCCGCGAAATATGCCTTGCGCATCGAGCCGCCCAGCATGGTTCCGCTGGCCTTCATCCATCCGGGCGGGCTCCACGGCGAAGCAAAGAGAAACAGCTCCTTGTTCAGCTCAAGCGCCGTGCGCAGCGAAGGCAAAATGTACGCGCGGTCGTGCTTGATGTTGAAGTGCTTGAACTCCGGATCAGGCTCCGGAGCATCATCGTAGCTATACACGCTCCTGGAATAGTCGCTGGATCCCATACAAGTACGGGCCACGGATAGCCGTAGGCCGTCCGGCCCAAAAAACTCACTGATCAGTTCCTGACTCCCCTGAGCAGGCAACTGACTGAGCAGATAACAGGCGGCGTCTGTAAAGCTCGCGCCAAACCCTAAAACCGTCTGGCGCCGGATGGCCGGATTGATCCGGATGTCCAGGCTTCCGCTCGCCGTGGCCCTTTGCCACCGCGGCGCCTCGAGTCCCGCAAACCTCTGAGTGCCGGCGGTCACCCAGGCACGGACCGGTCGCAGGGTTTCGATTGGTCGGCCCCACAACATGGACCCCTTGGAAAGCGCGGCAGCGGCAGCGGTCCCAGCGAAGTATTGTAAGAAAACGCGTCGAGTCTTCAACATCTCATGAATCCGTGGATGAACTTGTTGATGCTCAAATGATTCTATGCCACTTAGTTGCATTTAGACAATCGATTTTACATAATGTTTTTCTGGTTTTTGGCGGTCCATTTCCAGCGGGAGATCCTTCATGGACAGGATTCGCGCCCTCGATACGGCTGCCTGTAAGAAATAATACATCTTTTCGGCAAAGCGATTGTCTTGGCCGGCACCGTCCGTGGCAGCATAAAGCCGACTGAGACAACCAACCATGAATCCCCCACTCGCCGTCGGAACTAGCCCCCTCAATCGAGGGATGCGGCGCGCACGTCCGCAAGCCCGCTAGCAGCAACAATGTCATTGAAATATAGGGTCGGAAGTCGCGCCAGACCTCAGATGCTGCGAGCGACCGATCCGGCGCGGGTCCAAAGCTATCGGTCAGATGGGGGCGCGGCCTCCACATGGAAGCTACACGATGTCTACGCCTACTCCGACAATTCCAGCAGCTGGCAAACTCGCCTCTGACCTGCCGGTTCGCTTCTCACCCGTGGTCGTAGAAGCGGAAGAAGAGCGATTGCCTGGAGACGGGCTCGACGCGCTTCACCAGCTCTGCCAACTGGCTGTCGCTCAGGGGCGTGAACTCCCGCGCTAACTGCACGTTCTCTTCCAATTGTGGCACGGTATCGCATCCGATGATGATCGTACTCACCGGGCGGGAGAGCGCGTAATACATCGCTTCGCGCATGGTGATTGTTCCGGGCGAGGGCGCCAGCACCATGCCTTCCCACATATGTTTCTGGTCCTCGATAGGCGGCGGCGTCCATGTGGAGAGAATCCGCCCGCGACCCGGCACCTTCATTCCAATGATGCCCATCTGCTTTTCCACCGCCAGCGGCAAAAGTGCCTCGCTGAAGCTGTAGTGGTGCGGGTCGGCGGCGTTGATGGCCATCAGAACCGTGTCAAAAGGATGGCGCTTGATGCACTCGATCAAGCAGTCGGGCCGGTAGTGGCCGGTGATACCGAGGTTGCGCACCACCTTCTGCTCCTGCATCTCCAGCAGCGCTTCCATCGCGCCCCCCTTGGCGAAGATCGCATCCACATTGGCCATGGTGCCAATGTCGTGCAATTGCCAGAGGTCGATGTGATCAGTCTTCAGCAGCTCGAGAGATTTCTCGATCATGCGCAACGAGCCTTCGCGAGTGCGCTGAATGGTCTTGGTGGCCAGGAATGCCTCGTTGCGGCGATGCGCCATCACCCTGCCCACATACTGCTCACTCCAGCGCTCCGGCCCGCCATAAATGGACGAGGTGTCGATGTAGTTCACGCCCAGGTCGAGCGCACGTTCAAGGATGGGAACTGCCACGTCGAAGTTGTTCGGCTTCTCCAGAGATCCTTGCCCGCCCAGCGAGAAGATGCCCACCTTGTAGCCGGTCCTGCCCAGGTTGCGTGTCGGCATGGCCGCGAGAGTTTTGGGGTTCGAGGGCAGGCCGGGAAGAGCTTTCCGTGTGTCGGCCAACGCCGCTGGCGCCAGCAGCGCGGCTGTTATCGCACCGCCCGCCTTTAGAAATTCTCGGCGACCCTGGTTCCGCGCCGCAGCCGGTTGATTTTCGCTCATACAGCCTCCTCGCAGGAAATGAAGCCCTGTGAAGATTCATCATAAACTCGGGTTGAACCCGAGAGAAGTGCAAAAAACATCGGAACAGGCCGCAACTGCAGAGTTGCTGGGGAAACAATCTCCGGCGGCTGACGTCCTCATCGTGTCCGGCAGCTGACCGCCGGGAATCTGATCTTCCTGGGGCAGTAAAGCTCGAGCTGGACGATGCACGCAACCTGCAAATTATTGATGCCATTGACGATGACGGTCACAGGTACAAATTCGACGTGGGTCTCGTATATGTTAGTGATGGCCTGTAGTTTTACCCCCAAAGGGTCGTTCACCTTGCGGTGCCAGTTGGCGGCGTTGTCGATGCCGTCAAAAATGGAAATAAAAAACTCCCGTATACATTTAAGAGCCCAATGCGGTATCCTTTTCCGGTCATGAGAAAATCACGAAATCCCTTTACGCAACCGTTTGTCTCTTTGGCTGTCGCCTGCCTTTTTACGATGCTCCCAGGCTGCACACTAACCGCATTCGCGCAGGCGCCTGCGCCTGTGCCGGACTCGCCTCAAATCGAGGCCAAGGCCCACGCACTGGTAGCCAGGCTCACCCTCGAAGAGAAGATCGAGTTGCTAGGCGGCGTCGAAAACATGTTCACGAAAGCCGCGCCGTCGATCGACCTGCCGCGCTTCAAGATGTCTGACGGTCCTTTGGGCGTGCGCAGTTGGGGACCGACCACCGCCTATGCCGGCGGAGCGGCGCTGGCCGCCAGTTGGGACCCGACTCTGGCGCGCAAGGTCGGCGAAGGCTTGGGCAGGGATGCCCGCGCCCGCGGCGTTAATTTCTTGCTCGGCCCCGGCGTCAACATCGCGCGCTCTCCGCTGGCGGGGCGCAACTTCGAGTACTTCTCCGAGGATCCGTTTCTGAATGCGGCCCTGACAGTCTCGTACATCGAGGGCGTCCAGTCCCAGGGCGTGATCGCCACAGTCAAGCACTTTGCCCTCAACGACCAGGAGTACAACCGGCACAATGTCAGCGTTGACGTGGACGAGCGCACCATGCGCGAGATCTATCTGCCGGCCTTCGAGGCCGCCGTCACCCAGGCCCACGTCGATGCGGTGATGAATTCTTACAATCTGGTCAACGGCGTCCACGCCACGCAAAACGATTTTCTGAACCTTAAAGTGCTCAAGGGTGAGTGGGACTTCCAGGCGATTCTCATGTCGGACTGGGACGCTACCTACGACGGCGTAGCAGCGGCCAACAACGGCCTCGACCTCGAGATGCCCAGCGCGCGCTTCATGGATGCCAAGACCCTGCTGGCCGCGGTCAAAGACGGCAGGGTGAAGGAATCCACCATCGACGACAAGGTGGTGCGGATTTTGAGGACCATCCTGCGCTACGGCTTCCTCGACCGCCCACAATTCGATCCGGCCGACTCGACTTACTCGGTGGCTGATCGCGCGGTTACTCTGGACGCCGCCCGCGAAAGCATAACCCTACTCAAAAACGACGGCCACCTGCTGCCGCTCGACCCGGCCAGGGTAAAGACCATCGTCGTTATCGGTCCCGACGCATGGCCGGCTGTGGCCGGCGGCGGCGGCTCGTCCGACTCGCGCGCCTTCGAACCGGTCAGCATTCTCACCGGCGTGGCCAACCAGGCTGGGCCCGATGTCCATGTGCTTTATGCTCGCGGCTTGCCCGATGAGAAAGAAGTATTTCACGGAACGCATTGGAAGGGCGGCGTGAAAGTGGAGATCTTCCAGGGCCGGGAGTTCGCCGGTACTCCGGAAACCACTGCGCAGTCGAACATCGCCAACTGGAAGACGGAAATGTGGGGTCCTGAAGACAAGACTCTGCGCAGTATCCGCTATGCAAGCGAATATCAGGCGGAAAAAGCGGGCAAGTATCTAATCCTGGCCGCTGCCTCCGGCGAAGACTCCTTCAAGGTGCTCGTCAACGGCAAAGAGGTGGTGGCGCAGCCGCAGAAGGAGGGCCAGGTTCCACAATCGGTAACTCTCAATCTGACTGCCGGAGAGACAGTGAAAGTGGTGGCCGACTATCTGCCGCATGCACCCGGCATCCGCTTTGGCTTGGGAATTACCTATGAGGCCGATCTGGTCCCTGCGGAAGTAAAACAGTTTGCGACGCTCGCGGATGTGGTTGTCGTTGCCGTCGGTTTCGCCCCTCCCACAGAGGGCGAGGGTTACGACCGCACCTTCACGCTGCCCTGGGGACAGGACGCGCTGATCGAGGCCGTAGCTGCTGCCAATCCGCGCACCATCGTTACTCTCACCGGCGGCGGCGGCATGGATACGCGGCGCTGGCTCGACAAAGTTCCTGCACTGTTGCACACCTACTATCCCGGCCAGGAGGGCGGCACAGCCGTCGGAGAAGTTCTCTTCGGCAAGCACAATCCCGAGGGCAAGCTGCCGGTCAGTTTCGACCGCAGTTGGGACGAGAATCCCTCGGCGCCCTACTACTACCCCATCAAGGGCGCGGATACCTCGCTGCACGTGACGGAGAACGGCAAGCCGCCAGTGGATTACGTCATTGGTCACGTGAAGTATGAGGACAAACTGATGGTTGGTTACCGTTATTGGACCACCACCGGCAAGCATCCGCTCTTCCCCTTCGGCTTTGGGTTGAGTTACACCACCTTCAGTTTCTCCAACCTGCAGGTTCCGGCAACCGCCGCATCCGGCACCGCTGTCCCAGTCAGCTTCGATGTAACCAACACCGGCAGCGTGGCCGGGGCTGAGGTGGCCCAGCTCTACGTCTCCGATCCGTCAGCTAAAGTCGTTCGCCCGGAGCGCGAGTTGAAAGGCTTTGAGAAGGTTAGTCTGGCTCCCGGCGAAACCCGGCATGTAACTCTCAACCTGGACGCCCGCGCCTTCAGCTACTGGGACGACACGGCGCATAAGTGGACCATCGATCCCGGCAAATTTATCATCCGCGTCGGCGACTCCAGCGAAAACACCCCGCTCCATGCGGACCTTACACTGAACTAAGTCATTTTCACTGTTCCGTAATGCGGGAATCGTGTGATCCCACCCTGGCCGCAAAAAATGCGGCGGGGTGGGGTACCCGCGACATTTCACTAATCGTGAAAATGCTCTAAGAGGAAGTGAGGAATTGGAGACCGCATGAAACAACTGTCAAGAAGAGAATTCTGTTCCCTTACCGCAGCGCTCGGAGCGACCGCACTGAGCGCACCGTGTCGGTTGATGGCACAGCCGGCCGCTCTTCAGGTTTCGCTGGCCATTGACCCTTCAACGAGTCTCGCCAAGGTTCCCGCAGACTTCATGGGGCTGAGCTACGAGAGCGGACAGCTTGCCTACCCGGATTTCTTTTCGCCACAGAACACGGCCCTCATCGAAGTGTTCCGCACGCTGAGCCCAGCGGGAGTGCTGCGCCTCGGCGGCAACCTGAGCGAGTTCACCGTGTGGTCTGACGCCGAGCCGGCAACCCCACCGGATGCGGGGGGATTGGTGGGACCCGATCCTGGCCATCGCGAACCGCATACATTCACGATTACGCCGCGCTCCATCCGCAACTTGCATGGCTTTCTGAACGCGACCGGCTGGCGCTGTATCTATGGCCTGAACCTTGGCGGAGGCTCTCTGGAGCAGGCGCTCGCCGAGGGCAGCTTTGTAGCCAAGACGCTCGGCAATCAACTGATATGCGTCCAGTTCGGCAACGAGCCCGATCTCTTCAAGCATCGCGATCAAGGGAACAAGCCATGGACCTACGATGAGTACCTGGCACGTTGGAAGACGTTCAGGACTGCATTTCATGAGAAGCTGCCTCAGCTTGCAGTGGCGGGGCCGGATACGGCCGGTAACCAGAAGTGGGTGAAGCAGTTTTTGCAGGATGTTCCAAAAGAGATCGTTCTGGCGACGAGCCACTACTATCCAGAGGGTCCACCAACCGATCCAAGGATGAATATTGACTTGCTTTTGCATCCCGGCGCTCGGTTCGATAGCTCTTGCCACGAGGCTCTGGATTCAGCCAGGGCCGCCGGCTTGCCGTTTCGCATGTCGGAGGGAAATTCCTGCTTTAATGCAGGAAAGCCAGGGGTCAGCGATACGTTTGCCTCCGCATTGTGGGCGGGAGATTTTTGCCTGCAAATGGCCCGTCTCGGTTGCGTGGGAGTCAACCTGCATGGGGGCGCGCACGGTTTTTATTCGCCGATAGTGGGTTCGATCGGAAGCGGCTTTGAGGCGCGGCCAGAGTATTACGGACTAATGCTGGCGCAACAGTTTGCGGGGCGCACCTTGCATCGTACAACGCTTGAGACACAAGGCGCGAACCTTACCGCTTATGCGGCGGGCGGAGGTGGCGATAGGGGTCTGATAGCCATCTTCAACAAGGATGCGCACGATGCCGAGGTCACTTTTGCCGCGGCCGACTACGGCTTCAAGCGGGCTGCGGTCGAGCGCCTTGAAGCTCCGGCAATCGACAGCAAACTCGGGGTGAGTTTCCGAGGAGGAGCAGTCGGAATCGATGGACATTTTCATCCACTGCCCGGAGAGCTGCTGACGGCCCAGAGCGGCAAGTTGAACGTGCGAGTTTCGGCGTACTCCGCGGCGCTTATTCGCCTGAGCTGAGGCGCGTCCCGGGCATGTGCGACACGGATCTTCTGGTGGAGTCACCGTGTAGTCCGTAAAAAGAAATCGAGTGGCAACCCTGCGATATGGGCTGCCACCCGAAAGTCACACTTTGAACGAACAGTACAGGAGACATTTTCAAGAGACAACCATAGATTACTGATAAATGAACGGCATGTATTGAACTAAAGGAATGAGCCTGGTCTCCATCAATGGGTGGAGACTGGCAGGGGCTTTCACTGCGAATGCCTGCCGAAATCAAACTTCTTTGTTGATCACTTCTCGGCGGGTGCTGCAGCGGGGGTGGCTTTGGCGTGGCCATTACTTATTTTGTCCACCAGCGCACTGTCAGCGGCCTTGGTGATGCCGCTCGCTTTGTCGAATTCAGCTTTAGCCTCGCTTGTCCTTCCCATCGCGCGGTAAAGCCGTCCCAGCCGCCAGTGCACATTCACGTCCTCCGGGGCCAGTTTGGCAGCCACACTCAGTTCGCGCAGAGCATCGTCCCGGCGGCCATCATCGGCAAAGAGGACGCCCAGATCGAGATGCGCAAGCTCTTGTCCCGCGTCGATGCGTAAAGCTTTTTCCAACAGCGGCCGGGCAGCCTCCGGATGATTCAAGTGCACCTGGATGTCTCCCAAGTAGGTCAAGGCCTGAACCTGGTTGGGGTTGTTTGTCAACTCAGCCTGAAACTCGGTCGCCGCCTCCGGGTACTGCTCATGGGTCCACAGCAGGTAGCCCAGTCCGAAGTGAACGTTGGGCTCACTTGGATTGGCCTTCACTGCGGCGCGGAATTGCTCGATTGCGCCGGCATGGTTCTTCTGCTCATCCAGCGCCTCGCCGGCCAGCATATCGGCCTCGGCCGATTCCGCGTTCAGCGAAAGAATCTCGTGATAGGTATCCAGAACGCATTGGTACTGCTTCGACCACATGCAACTGTGCGCCAAAGCCAGCCGCAAGGGCAGATTCTGCTGGTCGTGAGCGGCGGCCTGCTTCAGATAAGGTGCTGCCGCGGCGTATTCGCCCAGTCCGTAATGGGCCATCCCCAGCAGGATAGTCAGCCGCTCCGCTTCGGGTGATCCTGGATGCTGACTCTTGAGCAGCGGCTTGAATTCCACAATCGCCTGCTTCATTTCGCCGCCCTTGAATAACGCAAGACCAAGATTCAGCCGCAGGCCGGGAAACGCCGGATTCAGCGCCAGGGCCTTGCGGTATAAGGGCACGGCCTCCTTGTAGTGTTCCTGGCGCGCTTCCAGGAGGCCCAGGTGGGCGTAAGGCTCCGGATTCGTGGGATGCGCCTTCAGGAAAACGCGCCATGCTGCCTCAGCCTCAACATTCCTTCCTTGTTGTTCCAGGGCAAGCGCTGCTTGCCTTTGTTGATCCGGCGCGCCAGCCGCCTGCCCCAGGCAGTACGTGGCGGCCATCGCCAACATCATCGTCAATGCCAAACAGCATTTATGTCGCACGGGACCTCTCACTCTTGCCTGCTAAGTAATTTCACTGTATCCGGAACGATGCTATCCATCCATTTTATTCGAAGCCGGGCAGACATCTCTGCAACAGAAAGAGGGCGCGGCAGAGATTGTCTGCCGCGCCCCGGTTAAGGGTTGGGTTAAAGGTTAGAACTGCAACTTCGCACCGAACTGCAATACACGCGGGTCATCGGCACTGGTGATATTCGTGGGACTAGAGGCAGAAGTAAATCCTTCATTAAAGCCGTTCCACAAGGGGTGGTTGAAGGTGTCGAACGACTCGAACCGGATCTGCAGCTTCACCCGCCCGCTTTGCGACAGGTCAAACGTCTTGAACAGGCTCAGATTCGTGTCTTGAAGATCATTTAGCCTGATCTGGGACTTGCCGGAAACGCCCCAACCCTGGTTCGTGCCTCCAGCCCAGGGAGCCACGGGAGCAGAGAACGCACTTGGGTTCCACCACGACTTAGCAGTGTGGGAGTAGGACACACTGCCCGTCTGGGTCGGCCGATTGGTTGTCCCGCCGCCGAGCCCGATCGTGTCCGCACCACCCCAGGTGATGGTCGCCGGGAGCCCGGACTCTGCTACGGTCACGCCGGAGATGGTCCAGCCTCCCAATAGCTCGCGTGCCGCCACATTGCTGGAATGTTGGAAGAACGGAGAGTTGTAGATGTAGTTGACGGTGAGAATGTGACGCCGGTCGAAGGTTCCCGAACCTTTGTCGTACGCAATGTTGTACGGGTTGGACAAGTCCCCCTGCAGATCGTCGCTTTGAATATCGATCTCATGCGCCCAGGTATAGCCCAGGTGCAAAGTGAAACCGTGCTTGTTTTCCAGGCTCAGAGCCGCCTGCAGAGAGTTGTAGTGGGAGTTGGTGGAGTTGTCGTCTTCGTCGATGCCGGCGAAACCAGGGTAGTTTCTGTAGAGGTTGGCGTTGGCGCCCCCGGCGACCGCCTGGCGCTCGGTACTGGCAAGCGGCAGCGTATTGATCTCGCGCTTGACATCCTGGTTCCAGCCAGCGGTACCTACGTACTGAACCGCGGCAACAACGGCAGGCGCAATCTGTTGCTGAATCCCCAGACTGTATTGCGCTGTACCCGGATTCGGATAGTGATAGGCAAGGGTTCCCATGCCGGCCGGGAAGGTGGGCGTTGAGGCAGTTGCCCCAGTGGTGACGCTCTTAGCGGGATAGGTGAAGAACACGTCGCTCGCCGAGGGCTGGTAAGCGAAAGGAGGATTCGTATCTGTTCCGTAGATGTCGTTGCCCTGCACGCGCTCATAGAAAGTTCCGAAGCCGCCGCGCAGAACCGTTTTGGTGTTGCCAAACAGATCGTAGGCGAAGCCGACACGAGGCT
>Ga0182014_10005685_pt1 | contig 13786 bp, 12 predicted proteins | sample 612S2DmetaG_FD_120489 | JGI IMG/M metagenome (GOLD analysis project Ga0182014, IMG submission 120489) | Permafrost microbial communities from Stordalen Mire, Sweden - 612S2D metaG | ecosystem: Environmental > Terrestrial > Soil > Wetlands > Permafrost | place: Sweden: Stordalen | collected... | reverse complement strand
ACCAAGGGCGGCGAAGCCAAGGCCCCGCACATCAAGGCGATGAGCACGGTCACCGCGGACCAGGCCGCTGCGCTGGCTGCCTACGTGAAGTCCCTCAAGTAGTCTGCACTTGCAACGCAGCGCAGCGCGGCGCGGGAGAATGTCCTCATCCCGCGCCGTGTCGTGCGTTCTTAGTGGGTCGGTAGGCTCGGTACAGTAGGTACAGTCGGCACCTTGGGTACTTTTGGCGCCTTCGCCGCAACTGATGTCTTGGGCGTCGCCGGCGTCAGCGTGATCTTCGGCGCCGCGGGCGAGACCGCCGGCAGCGGCTGCACATCGCCCTTATGCAGCGAGATGTCGCCGTTGGCGGTGGTGATGCGGACAGTCGGGCCTCCGGCGCCCACCGTGCCATTGATGCTCTCGCGGTCCCCATTTTCATTGCTGGAAAGGGAAAAGTCGTTGTTGGTGTTTCCGTTGGTGGTGGAGGCCTGCACCGAGAAGCCCGCCTTTTCCGGCAGCGTGGCATCGATGTTGCCGTTGCGGTCCTCCAGCGTGATCGTGCCCAGGGTGGGAGCGGCGGTCAGATCGATATTGCCGTTCTTGTTGGTGACCGCGATATCGCCGGCCACGCGGTCCAGGCTGACGTTGCGATTGCTGGTGTTCAGCACCACCGGCCCCAGCACCTGATCGGCGGAGATGCCGGAGCTGCTGATCTCGGTCTCGCCGTCCAGGCGGACGAACTGCAAATCGGTGCGGCTGGTGTGGAAGCGGACAGCGCCGTTGATGTGCTCCATGTGGGTCGTGCCGAAGAATTCTCCATTCAGCGTGACCGGTCCGGTGATGTCGGAGAGGGTTACATCCTGGGCATGGCCCTGGATGGTGATGCCGCTGCCCATGCTGTGCGCGGAGATGGACGAGCCGCTGCTGTTGATGTGGGCGGTGGCCGCGCCGGTAATGGCGGAGAGTTCGATGTCGCCGTGGTTGGCGGTGGCAACCACCGGGGCTTTGATGGATGCAATGTGGATGTCGCCGTGGTCGGCGGTGACATTGACCGGGGTGGACGCGGGCACGGTGAGCACCAGTTCGGCGCTGGCGCCATCGATCGACGGCATGGTGACCGTCCACGCTGAGTTCTGGTATTTGTTGTCCGGGTTGAAGTGCTGCGCCTTCGCGTCGGCCTCGGAGTCGCTGCTGGCGTAGACCTCTTTGTGGATGGCGAGGTGCATGGCGTTGTCGTCGCTGGTGCCGCTGACGGTCACGCTGCCGTGAGGATTTGCGATGGTGAGCGAATCGCCCGGCGCGAACGAGAGGTCCATCGTCGCGTCGCTCTCGTGCTTGTCGCCGAACAGCCGGTCCATCGAATCCTGGTCAAAGTGGAAGCCAGGAAACATCCTGCTGCTGCCGGAAGGGAACCCGAGGACGTGGTTCGATATGGCCCCCATAAACGCGAACAGCACCAGCAAAAAGATAACGCCGCTGCCGACGGAACGCCGGTATGCCGGTCGTTGCGGATCGCGCAGCAGGGACTGGTCGATCGCCCACTCGATCAGCACGACCGCGCCCGCGGCAACCAGCAGCAGCGGCCACCAGTGTCCGTACCAGGCCCAGAAGCGCTGGTGATCCAGCCGGCCGGTCTCCATCAGCAGAAAAACGATGCCAACCGCGATCAGCAGGATGGGTCCCAGCACGGAGCCGCGACGCATTCTGCGCATCTGGTAGCGCATCTGGTCGCGCTGGGCACGGAATGCTGCGCGCTGGGCGCGGGCCTGGTCGTGCAGGTAGCGGCGCTGGGCGCGGGGGTCGTAACCCGGTGGGGGAGGCACGGGCGGTATGGGCGGAACTCCCGGTGGATAGCTGGCCATGATTTACCTTCCTTCCTGGCCGTGGCCGGGTCCGTCCTCGTACGGCGGTTCGCCCGGCGGTTTGCCGGGCGCGGTCTCAGCGGCAGCCGTCGTGGCCGCCGGCGGAGTTGGATGGATCGGGTAGCCCGGCCCGTAGTCAACCATGGCGCGCCTCAGGATCAGCAGGACTCCGCCGGCGATCAGGAACAGCGGCCAACTGACGGACCAGCGCAGGATGCGCAGCACATCGAGCAGCCAGATCACGCCGACCAGGACGACCCAGGCTGCGCCACTCATGGCGCGGCCCAGGCGCCAGCGATACAGCGGAGTGCCGTCATTCTCCAGGCTCCCGCCGTCCGAGGTCATCCTGTGGACGAACATCCACACGCCGACCCCGATCACCACCAGCGGGCCAAACAGGCGGCCGGGAACAACGTGGAAGACTCCTATGTTGCCCACCAGAAACAGCAATCCGAGGGCGATCAGCCAGATGGCCCCGCTGGGAAGACGCCGGTAATAGGGCAGATTCGGATCGGGGTAAGGCGGCACGGGAGGGGCCGGTGGAACCGGCGGCGTCGGGGGCATGGCATACGAGTCCTGCGGCGCGGCCCACTGCGCGACCGGCGGGACATACCCGTAGCCGTATGGCGGAGGATTCGGAGAAGCAGCAGCGCCGGGGTCACGACCGCCGGCCGCGGGCTGGGCTGAGGAATCGGGATCGGGGCTGGGCGCGCCGGCGTATGGAGGCGCGCCAGGCGAGTTTCTCGGCCACGCCCTGCCAAAGCCCATCCGCTCCGAGATGTCGTTCAGTCCGAACGGATTGGGCAGCGGGGTGCCGTCGCGACGGGCGCGCGCGGTGTGGTACGCCTCGACCACCATGTAGCACATCCAGCCGGCCACGAAGAGTCCGAAGATGCCGACATCGTGGGACAGCGACACCAGTACGGCGAACACGATCAGGTGGACGATCCCTTTGCCGTACTGCTCGTTGTACATCGCGCCAACGCCAGGAATCAGGCCGAGCAGCGCGGCCAGTCCGGGGCTGGGCTCGCCCGGCGCGGGCGGTGGCCCAGCCGGGCGTCCGGGCGCGGGATAGCCAGCGTAGGGAAAACCCGCAGGCTGCGCGGGCCCATGGACGCGCGCAGCCAGGCAGGGCTCGCAGTACACGGATGTGCCGACCTTGCGGACGCAGTCGTCGCAAAGCGGCTTGCCACAGTGCTGGCAGAAGGCGGCGCGCTCGCGGTCAGGATGGTTTGCGCAGTTCATACCAGGCTCCCTTCCATTCCCGTGCGACCGCTGCGCACCGGGATCGTGCGCCGGATTCGAGCGGCGTTCAGCGGTCCGGCGGGTTCGCTGTCCGCCGGATCGCCGGGGTTTGCCAGGGCGGCGAGCGATAGCCGGCTGCTGGGGCCCTCGCGGCGGCTGGTGCCGGAGCCCGGCGCCGGATTGGCTGCCGGCCGCTGCCGTTGCGCCGGCGGCGCGGCGGGGGCGTGATTGGCCGGGCCGGGTTGGCCGGGCCGATCGGGCTCTCCGGCCGGCCGCTCACCGTTCGGGCTGGCCTGCGGATTTGGCGACGCGCTTTGCGGCGTGCTCTGGCTGCCGGCGTCGTTGTTCTCGGTGGCGCTTTGCAGATCGTGCACGCGCGACTCCAGCTCATAGACCACGCGCAGCCCCTCGTAGTACTGGACCACGTGGGTATTCACTGCGGTAAAGTCGCGCTTCAGGCTGGAGGGACGCAAGTCGCTCGCCCGCAGGTCCTGCAGGCGGACGCCGGTCAGGTTCATGGTGAGCGCGATGGAAAAGAAGGCCATCGCGGCGGTCATCACCAGGCGCGGCTGTAGTGCGATCTGGCCGAACACGTTGCGGCGCAGCACGGCGGCCATCCGCGTGGAGAACGGAACCAGGTTGCCCAGGTTGCCGTTTCCGTAGCCTGCCGCCGGAACGATCGGCTGTGCCGAGTATGCTCCGGCCATTCCGGCAGGTTGCATTCCTTCCGCAACCGCCTGCGCCCCGCTGGTTTGCGCCAGAATGCGATCCAGCAGCGTGGCCGGCGGCTCGGGAGCGGGGGTGCGCAGCATCTCCAGGAAAGCAGCGCCGCGGCGGGCGTCCGCCAGCATCCGGCTGCACGGATCGCAGCCGGCCATGTGCAGGTCGAAGATCTCCTGGTCGGCCGCGGAGAGGGTGCCGTCCAGCGCGTCGGCCAGCATGGCCTCGCACTGCGCACAGTGCCCGCTGTCGCCGGGCCGATTGCCCGCGCTCCTGTCCCCGAACTGCAAAACCTTCGGGTTGCCGAATTGTTTGCTGTCTGCCACTCAAACCACCTGCCCTTCTATACGTTGCAGAAGCCTCGCAAGTTCCCCTCGCCCCCTGCTGATGCGGCTCTTCACCGTGCCTTCAGGAATGCGCAGGACCTGCGCGATCTCCTTATAGTCCATATCCTCCAGGTCGCGGAAGACGACCGCCTCGCGCAGTTCCGGCGAGAGTTGCGCCAGCGCCTGCTGGATGCGCACCTTCAGTTCCAGCCCGGCCGCGTGCGCCTCCTGCGATGGGCGCGGGTCGGCCAAGCGGCCAGCCAGGCTGAGGCCGCCGTCCTCCGCGGACAGGCTGGCGTCCAGCGAGTCGGTCGCGCGCTCCAGGCGCGTCCGCCGGAAGTGGTCCACCAGCAGGTTGCGCGCCAGCGTCGTCAGCCAGGTCTGGAAGTTGCCCTTTTGCGTGTCGAAGCTGGCCAGGTTGCGGTAAAGCTTCAGGAAAACGTCCTGGGTCAGGTCCTCGGCGTCCGCCGCCGATCCGGTAAACCGGTAGCAGATGCCGTAGATGCGCCGGTGCTGCGTGGCCACCAGCCGCTGCCACGCGTGCTGGTCGCCGGCCATGCACTGGCGGACCATGCGGTTCAGTGCATCCTGCTCGGCCTGCTGATCGGGGGTGCGTTGCAATATCGCCTCTTGCCTTGCCGTCTGATGCGCCGTCTGATGCGCCGTCTGATGCGCCGTCTGATGCGCCGTCTGATGCGCCGTCGCGGAAGCCGGATCGGACGTTGGCAGAAGTGTACCTCCTGGCGAACCGGGTGCGCGCTGCCGGCCGCGCGGAGGTTGAGGCATAAATCCCGGGGTCCCCAGCGAGCGGTCTTTGCTCGCAGGGGTGGAAATCCCCTTCGCCGGCATCGCCATTTGCAAAACGCCCATGCCCGCTATACGCAGGGGCGCGCACATTAGTTCAACGCGTAGGCCTTTCCGCGTGGTCGACCGCGATCACATCCACCGAGGTCTTTTCCCCATCCAGCTCCAGCCCAAGCTGCTGCCGCATGGCGTCGGTATCGCCCTCAAGCGTGGCTTCGAGTGTGGCTTCGCACCCATCCAGTGACTATACCCAAAGTCGCTCCTCGGCACCCAAAAGCCGCGCCTCGGGCGTCTTCCTCAGTTCTCCGTCGGCGTCTTCTCCGCGCTGTCCACGACAAGCTGCTGCACCACGGCCTTTCTCGGCTCCAGCTTGAGGCCCAGCTTCTCGACCGAGGCGTAGACGGTCGAGCCCGCGCCACCGGGATCGGAAGCTTCTGCCATCCCGCCGCCGGGACTGCCAGGGGCGCCGCCACCCATATTCGCGCCTTGCGACCGGGCCGCCATCAGGTCGGCAAGCGACAGGGTGAGCGACACTTCGTAGTGGCCGGTCAGCCCCGACTCATCGACCACTGGCTTCGAACCCGGTCCTCCAATCTGCATGATCTGCGAAAGCATATCCACAAACCCCGCCATGGAGATGCCGGTTCCATCGATCTGAATCACCTGGGTAGCGATATCGATCTTCTGCGTGTAGGTGCCGCGGGTACCCATGTTCACCACGGCAGTCATCCCTTTCTTGGGGTCTATGTCTTGCGTATAGCGCGCGGGACCATCGGGCAGGTCGATCTTCCTTTCACCGGGCTTCAGCGGAGCGCTTTCATCGATCGGTTCCGGCGCCGGCGAGTCCTTCAACTTCGGGCCTCCCTTGGCCGCAACCAGCGCCAGCACTGGCCGCTCTTTCGATTCAATGTGTGCCTGTAGCTTGAACCGCTCCTCGAGCAGGGCTTTCAGCATGGCCGCCGCCTCTTCCTTTGTCGATCCTTCGGGCATGCGCGCCACAATGTCGTAGTGCTCCGTCGCCATCCAGTCCGGACCGGTGATCTCGTACGGCTTCACCTTGTAGGCCGCGGTGATCAATTCCTTCAAAGACATGTAGTTGTACTCGGCGCGAAGACCATCCAGGTGCATGCCGAAGTTGGGCATCTTGCCCGCCTGCATGTCCGCCGCCAGCTTCTGCATGTCCAGCGGAGCCGACGGCCGCACCGACGCCACATCGAACTCCAGCTTCGCCGCGGGCGCGGGTTCTGATGACACCGTCGCGGCTGGAGACGCCGTTGCCGAAGGTTGTGGAGCGCTCGCCTGTCCCAGCGCAACCGGCGCGGTCAGAACCATCCATGCCGTTGCGCTCAGCAATACGCAAAGACTCAGTTTGCGTCCTAAAGGTTTTTCCATGACACTCCCATCCTATGCTTGCAATACGCCTCGCAATTACATAAGTTCCTCATCTAAAACCGTGCTTGCACAACGAATACACGATGAAAGTCAGAATGCCGCCAAACCAAATCGCAAACCAGATCTGAAACGCCGGGCCCACGCCGAAACACGACGCGCGGCCGAACGGCGTCTTCCAGCTTCCCGCCGGCCGCAGTTCGCTGCCCATCGCTTTCAGTCGCTGCATCCCCCGGAACATCACGATCATCCCGTATCCCCACACCGCGAACATGGAAGCCAGCACCAGCCAGCGCCACGCCTGCGGCGGATGGTGAACCGGGGACGCTGCTGCATGCAGCAGCGCTACGCCCAGCAGAACGATCACCATGAACCACTCGAAAATAATCCCGGACAGACGGATCCAGAAACGCCTCGCAAAGTCCTGAAGGTGGAAGTGCTCTTCGGTCCGCTCGGCGGGAAGCGGAAAGCTGAGCCGGACCATCGCCATCTTGCCGGGAATCATTCCCAGCGCCACCCACGTAAGCTGCAGCGGCGTCAGCCAATCGAAGTGCCGTCCAGCGTGACGCAGCAGTAGCCACCAGCTCAGCGCGACCAGCGCCACCGCCAGCGTCTCCGCCGGCCACGAGATATAGTCGCCGAAACGGCGCGATTCCAGCGCCAATGCCACCGGACGCACCGGCGGATTCACCCCCAGCTTGTGCCGCGTCCACGCCTGGAAGGAAAACATGGTCGGCACGAACAGCAGCGCAAAGCCCCCACCCCACCATGGCGTCATATCCCAACGCCGCGTCGCGACGATCGTCCCCAGCCCCACCGCGCACACACCGTAGAGCGCCGCCACCATCGCATGGTAGCCGGTCATCCAACGTCTTCCCGGCCCCTCATAGAATCCAGCCGGAACCTCGATCCCATAGAAGTAGCCCGGCCCGTTTTGCAGCGGCTGGTTCCACAGATGCTTTACCAGTGCGTACACCAGCACCGGCACGATCACGCAAATGGTGAAGACATTGACTCCAACTACACTTGGTGCACTCATCGAGTGCCCCCTTTCTGTTGTAACTGCGCAAGCTGCTCCCGGACGGTCTCTACAATCTCGTGGCCTGTCAGTCCACTTAGGACTAACTGGGTCAGCGCCGTGCGCAGTGGTTTGTAGAGTTCGGCCTGCTCCACCGGCCGCGCGCAGCGCGACGAGATCACCGCGCCCGCCCCGTGCCGCACCGTCACAAACCCCTCGTCCTGCAACTGCCGGTACGCGACCGCAACCGTATTCAGATTCACGCCCAGGTCGCCCGCCACCTGCCGCACCGAAGGCAGCGTCATCCCCTCCCGCAGCTCGCCGCGCGCGATCAAGTCCTTGATCCCGTCCGTGATCTGCTGGTAAATCGGCCGCTTGTCGTCCTCATGCAGCGTAAGAAACATCGCCACTTCCTCTGTCTGCTGTATGTATACATCATACACTTTCAACAGTCAAGATGTTTCTCCTGGCGCGGAATGTGCCGGCGGCCCAGCGCGAACCGTCTCGACGCAGCGTGTCAAGCAAAATATCTGCATCCACAACAAAACCAACGGCTTATCCGTGCAGTCGAATGGGCGCAGAAGCGTATACTTAAAGAGTGGGGGGAATTGAATGAAAAGAGCGTGGGAGAGCTACGCCTTGGGGTGGGCCCTTTGGACTTGGAATGGATCGCCTCGGAGTGCCGTCAGCCGAGACCATATATGGCCGCAGAATCCGAAGCGTATCTTGATTTGAATCTAAGCCGTGCGTATGCAATAGCTTAGACCAAAAACCGGGGGGGAGGGGGTAGGGCGGGTGCTCCGCAGCAGCAGCCGGGTTCTCCCCGTCTGGTCCCAGGCAATCCGCTGCGGAGAAGCTTGACCGCCCGCGAGATTTACTGCGCCGCCGGAATCACCCCGCACGCAATCCGGTTGCCTGCGTTGCCGGTCGGGTCGGTCTTCATGTCGTCGGCCTTCTCGTGCACCATAATCGAGTGGCCGAACACGGAGTTCGCCGCGCCGGGCGTCAGCGAGAGATAGTCCACCTTGAAGGTGATCTCGCCCGTGTGGTTTTCGCCGATGGAGATGTTCTTCGGCATGTCTCCGTTGTGGTGGCCCATCGGGTTGCCCATGCCATGCTGCTTGCCGTCGGGGTTGAAGTGGCCGCCGGCGCCCTTGAAGTCGGGCGCGTCGCACACCGGGTTCTGGTGGATGTGCACGGCGTGCTCGCCGAAGGGAATGTTCTTCAGCTTGACCGTGATGGTCAACTGCTTGCCGTCCTGCGCCTCCTTGAAGGACGCAGTGCCGGCGTCTTCGCCGGCGGAGGTATGGATCGGCACCACCAGCGTGCCGTTCTTCGACATGCCTTCCTGAGCGTGGGCTGGGCCGGCTGAGAGCGTGAAGACTGCGGCCGACAGCGCGGCGAGTGCGATTCCCGTTCTGATCCTGAAGCCTGAGTGCATGAGGCGCATGGCGATTCCTCCTGGGAGCTGCGTCTAGGAAGCATAGCGCAGGAGCTGCAAGGCTGGCTAACGCCCCGGCGAAAACACCCGCGCCCGCTGCTGTTCGCGTTTCATCCGTCTGCGCCGGCCCAGCAGCAGGTCCTTCAGGCTCACCGTGCCGCACACGCCCTGCGTGGCGCGATCGACCACCAGCAGCGTGGTCAGGCCGGAGGTCGCCATCTTCTCCACGGCGGAGCGGGAGGTCTCGTCCGAGTAGGCAAAGACCTCGGCCAGTCCCGCCGCGGGTGCCGCATCGGTGCAGTCGTGCGGGCCAAGCTCCGCCATCACCTCCATCAGGCTCACGGTTTCCAGCGGATCGGTGCCGTATTCCCGGGTCAGGTGGGTCCCGCGACGGCTGAGCTTTTCGGTCAGGATCGAGCGCGGCATGATCAGCGACGTCACCGCGTACGCGGCCACCGCGCCCACGGTCACGGGCAGCATCGCAGGCAGACTGTGCGTGATCTCCAGGCAGAAGACGATTGCCGTCAGCGGCACGCCCAGCGATCCCGAGAGCATCGCGCCCATGCCGACCGCGGCCCATAGCGACTGTTGCATTGCGGTTGCGTGACAGCAGTGCGCGGCCAGCTCGCCTATCGCTCCGCCGATCATCATCAGCGGGGCCAGCACGCCGCCAGAGGTCCCCGAACCCAGCGAGGACGCCCACATCAGCGACTTCGCCACCACCAGGCCAACCAGCAGGCCCAGCGGCGCGTTGCCGCGCAGCAGTTCCGCGATGTTGTCATAGCCCACGCCGAGGCCGCGCGGAAAGAACAGTCCGCCAATGCCGATGCCAATTCCGCCGATGGCTGGCCACCACATCCAATGCACCGGCAGCCGCTCAAACATATCTTCGAAGCCGTACATCATTTTGCTGAGCCCGGCCGCGGCGACGCCGACCACAAGTCCGAGCACAAGCGCCCCAACTGCGACCGGCGCGCTCTGCTGAAAGGGCATGGCGGGCATCGCGAAGAGCGGGCCGGAGCCGAGCAGCAGAATACGCACAATCTCTGCCGTAACGCTGGCAAAGGCCACTGGGATCAAGCTGCGCGGCCGCCACTCGAAGAGCAGCAGTTCCACCGCCAGCAGAATCGCCGCCAGCGGCGCGGCAAAGGTCGCCGACATGCCGGCCGCCGCGCCCGCCACCAGCAGCGTCGTGCGCTCGGCATCGGTCAGGTGCATCCATTGCGCAACCAGCGAACCGAACGCTCCGCCGGTCATGATGATCGGGCCTTCCGCGCCGAACGGGCCGCCCGAGCCGATGGAGATGGCCGCCGAGATCGGCTTGAGCACGGCAATGCTGGGTTCGACCTTGGCGCCATTCAGCAGGATGGCCTCGATCGCCTCGGGGATGCCGTGGCCGCGGATCTTGTCGGAACCGAAGCGCGCCATCAGGCCGACGATCACGCCGCCAACGATGGGCACCAGAACCATCCAGATGCCCAGCGGGCTGCCTGCGGGCCGCACGGACGCGAGGCTCAAGCGATGGTAGTAGAAGATGTTGGTGCAGAGCGCAATCGCCTTCAGCAGGACCACCGCGAGCACCGCGCCGCATGCGCCAATAACGACCGCAACCGCGGAGAGCAGCCAGACGCCGCGGTCTACCGTAAAGTCCCGCAGCAGCGAAGAGTGCGAATTCAACTCGGCCTCCGCGTCTTGTTTCCGGCCATTGCCGGTGCGCCTCCTGAGGATGCTGAAAAAGTCGCTTCTGAGATAGGCCGGGACTTTAGTCCCGGCATAACGGGCGCAGAACCAAAGCGGGCTTTAGCCCCTGAGACATGCTTCTCGCCACTTTCCGCGTTCGACCCGCCTTTTTCCGCAGCCGCTGCCGCCGCTCCCCAGACCGCCGAAATATGCTCGCCGGGCAGCAGGGCGCGCCGCTCCGCCCGTACTTTCTTTATGCGTTCCAGCGCCCGAATCAGTTGCGGCCCGAACTCGTCCAGCTCGCGTGCGTGGCTGGCCGCCAGCGCGTCCAGCACCTGCATCCCTTTCTCGGTAACCGACAGCACCGTGCGCCGCCGGTCGGCGGAGTCCTCCACCCGGCGCACCAGGCCCTCAGCCTCCGAGCGGTCCGCCAGCTCCACCAGGCTGTTTTGCCGCAGACCCAGCCGATCGGCCAGGAAGTTGATGGTGGTCACGCTGCCCTCGGGCGCGCCCGCAATCTGCAGCAGAAGCTGATGCTGGCGCGGGCGCAGATGATGGTCCTGCGCCACCTGCTCGCTGAACTGGAGAAAGCTGCGCAGGTGGTAGCGAAACTCAGCCAGCGCCTCGAGCAGGGTGTCCAGGCGCTCCGGTTGCAGTTCTTTGCTAGTCATAGATACATCGTATCACGATGTATTCGGCAATTCCGTGTCAAGCCCCATAGGTTCTGCAAAACGATCGGGCGCAATTCCGTCGCATCGGCCGCTCAACCGGCGTTCGGCAGTTCGAGTTGCTGCTCTTCCGGCGCTTCCAGGTAGGGGCGGAAGCAGTTGCGGCAGCGCGCTTCGTACAGCCCGGCTGCTCCCACCACCACCAGCTCGCGGCTGGAGCCCAGCCGCTGGGTATGGATGGCCGGCGCGCCGCACACGATGCACACCGCCGACAGCTTGGTCACTTCATCGGCGATGGCCATCAGCGCCGGTATCGGGCCGAACGGGTCGCCGGTGAAGGTGGTGTCCAGGCCGGCGATCAGGATGCGCTTGCCCAGGTGCACCAGTTCCCCGGTGAGCTGCACAATCGACTGGTCGAAGAACTGCCCTTCGTCGATCCCGATCACCTCGACCTCGGGAAGCTGCCCATAGAGCTTCTCGCGCAGGCGCGCGACGTTGGCGACCGTCACCGCCTCGTGGGTCTGCTCGCTGTGCGAGGCAATCGCCGTGCGGTGGTAGCGCAGATCGATGTCGGGCTTGAAGCAGGCCACGCGCTGGCGCGCGATGCGGGCGCGCTTCAGGCGGCGTATCAGCTCCTCGCTCTTGCCGGAGAACATGGGGCCGGTAATCACTTCGATTCGCCCGGCTTCCATGTGGCCCGGTGCGGGAGAACTTGCTTTGGAAGAATTCATCGGAACAGATGCCTTTGCGGGATGATGAAAAATGCGGACTTGCGTCTCGAAACATCCTACGCGCAACCCTGCCGTGGATTTCGCGTACCTTGTCAGCACATTGCGAGCCTGGCAACTGCAGACGCAGGTTGGCTATTTTTGACACCGCGTGCTCGAATTGATAGCGTTGAAGCTGGGCTACAGCCAGCGCGCGGAACGCGCGTTTCCGGCGGTTCCAGTCCCCATCGTTCAGCGGTTAGGACATCGCCCTTTCACGGCGGTAACACGGGTTCGAGTCCCGTTGGGGACACCAATCAATTCAGTAAATTAGCGGACACACCATATTTAGAGCTAATTCTGCTGACGCTGTGGTAACGATAGAACCCGAATTGACCTCCTTTTCGGGTTCCTTCGGCGTCTCAGCTTTTGGGCGGCAGCGTGGTCGAGCCACGGCGCACCAGGCGATGCCGAACAGATGTGCCGCTCGTCACTGAAACTCCGCGCAGACCCTCCGATGATTTGCTGCGTCCGTCCGTGGGGCGAAGATTCGTCTCGAAGATTGCCGCCGTACGTTGGACAGGTTTACCTCAGCGGCGAACGCCGTATCCTCCCTCTGACTGAAATCGGGAACGGTGGCCGCTCAGCGGAGAATCCCTATGAGCGCAATGCGTAGCGCAAGTCGACGGGATTTCCTAAGGGAATGTCTCTCCGGTGCGGTCCTGGGCGCAAGCGGAACGATGGGGCTGCTCGCCGCCTCAAGGCCAGCGCCGGTGATTACGAAGTCGAAGGTTGTGATTGCGCACGACGACCAACTGCGCGACGCGGGTTCTGCGGTGGATTCACACCGAGTGCTGGGTCTGCTGGATCGCGCCATGCAATCGCTCCTCGATCGCGATCAACCGATTGAGGCCTGGAAAAGGTTGGTCCTCCCCGGCGACCGGGTAGGACTCAAAGTCAATGCGCTAGGAGGCCGTGGGCTTGCCAGCAATCTTCAACTGGTCGAGGCAATCTGCGGACGTCTCCAGGAGGCCGGCGTCAAGGCCAACGACATCGTGGTGTGGGACCGCGATACCGATGAGATGGAACGCTCTGGCTTCCATATATCCACGGGAGGTAGCGGCGTCCTATGCTTCGGCACCGATCGAGTCGACTACGAGCAGGAACTGGCCACCTTCGGCAGTATCGGCAGCCGTTTGTCGCGGATTCTCACGCAACGCTGCGATGTCCTGATCAATGTGCCGGTGCTGAAAGACCATGATGGCGCCGGCGTAACTCTGGCGCTGAAGAACATGTACGGCGTCATTCATAACCCAAACAAGTACCACCCGGACGGCTGCAATCCGTACATCGCAGACTTGAACATGCTGCCGGAGATCCGAAGCAGGATGAAACTGACCATCTGCGACGCAACGACGGCGCAGTACGAGGGCGGACCTGCGTACAAGCCGGAATACAGTTGGAAGCCCAATGCCTTGATCGTTTCCCAGGACCCCGTGGCGCTTGACTATACCGGCTGGCAGATGATCGAGCGGAAGCGCGCCGAAAGAGGGCTGAAGACGCTGGAAGGCGATGGCAGAAAGCCACACTACATTGCGACCGCCGCTGACGGAGAGCACCGACTGGGCACGAACGATCCCGCCAGGATCGCAGTTGTTGAGGTGTAAGCGTACGCGTGATTGGGGGCCCATATGTTGCACAAGCTCGACGCACAAGGCAACGTGAACGTACCGGCCGGAGATGTAGCTGAACGTAAGAGACTCGACATTCGTGACGAGCGGGGCCTGTTCTCGCGTGCGCTCGATCGCCGTTCCTTCTTGCGCCGCGCTTTGGCCTCAGGAGCGGCTCTAGGAACTCGTTGAAATTCGTGTGATCGGTGGGCGCGGCTTGGTGTTTTCTGCGGTGTCTCGGTCGATTCCTGCTCGAAACGCGCATTTTGCCAGTGTT
>Ga0182014_10005673_pt1 | contig 13806 bp, 15 predicted proteins | sample 612S2DmetaG_FD_120489 | JGI IMG/M metagenome (GOLD analysis project Ga0182014, IMG submission 120489) | Permafrost microbial communities from Stordalen Mire, Sweden - 612S2D metaG | ecosystem: Environmental > Terrestrial > Soil > Wetlands > Permafrost | place: Sweden: Stordalen | collected... | reverse complement strand
TGGTCACCCCGCCGTGGCGGATTTCGCCAGCGCGGCCAGCGCGGCGGTCATGGCGCCGACGACCGCATCGGTCTCGCCGCCGAGCCCGTGTCGTTGCGCCAGAAAGGCCGGATCGTTGTAGGACAGCCAGCTCTGCTCCGAGCCGTCTTGCCAGACCAGCGCCTTCAGCGGCAGGTCGATCCCGACGGTCTGGATGGATTGCATCAGGGGCGTGCCGGCCCTGGCATTGCCGAAGATCAGGACTTCGGTCGGCCGCAGTGGCAGCCCGGCCGTGGCGGCGCCCGCGGCGTGATCAATGCGGGCGAACACCGTCATGCCTTTCGCCTTCACCGCGGTTTCGAGCCGGTCCATCGTCTCCCTCGGCCCGAAATTGCTGCGTATCGTCGTCAAGCCCTGCGCCGCCATCGCAAGCTCCGTTGCCATCCACTGCGGTCGCATCGAAGCATAGGATTTTCGGGCTGGGCGCGCCAACGGGCTTTTCGTGATCGCGGGCCTTCGGCGGTCAGGAGCCGCATGCTTTTTGGTGCCGATCCCCCTATATTGGAATCATGCCAACCCTGATCGCCGGCGTCGTTGCCGTTGTCCTGCTCTATTCGCTGCTGCAGATGTTCCGTGCGGCCAACCCGGTCATGCTCGCGCGTGCGGTCAAGATCGGCGGCGGCATCGTGGCGCTGGCGGTCGCCGCCTTTACCGGCCTCAAGGGCGAACTCGCCGTCGCCATCCCGATCGGCATTTTCGGGGCGGGACTGCTCGGCTGGTCGCCTTTCGGCGCCTCGGGTTTCGGTAATATCGGCGGGATGTTCTCGGGCGCGGGCTCACGACGCTCGACGGGGCAGACGTCGCGGGTCCGCTCGCAGTATCTCGACATGACGCTCGATCACGACAGCGGCGAACTCTCCGGCCAGATCGTGGCCGGACCCCATGCCGGCCATGCCCTGGGCGAATTCGATCTGTCGCAGCTGACGGTGATGATTTCCGGGTTCGACGCGGAAAGCGTGTCGTTACTTGAAAGCTATCTGGACCGCAGGTTTCCCGCCTGGCGTCAGAACGCGCAGGGAAATGCGGCAGGGGGGGAGCGCCGCGCGGCGTCGAGCGGCAAAATGACGGACGAGGAGGCCTACCAGATCCTTGGCCTGCAGCCGGGGGCGGGGCGCGACGAGATCGGTCGGGCGCATCGCGCGCTCATGAAGAAATTGCATCCCGATCAGGGGGGGTCGACGTATCTCGCCGCCCGTGTAAACGAGGCTAAGGATACTCTGCTTCGCACGCATCACAGCTAACTCCGGGCAACGCTACCAACGCCACAATCCGATGTTGCTTCCGTGTTCTCTGGTTGACGTCCCGTTGCCGCCCGCCGTTGCCCGGCGTGGTCGATCGTTCGCATCATCAGTAATAGCCGTTAAATCTTGACGAGAAGTTTGCAGCACTGAGGTTGCCGCATGATCGGTGCCGGAGCAGGCCGCGGCCGACGCCGGCATGTCATTCGCCGGACCGGGATGGCACAAAAAGGGCGGGCAGGGCGCCAGCGCGCCCGGGCCCACCCCGGAATTCGTCAGTTCGCAGGAATCAGTTGCGGACGGTGATGCAGGAGATGTCGGAGCGCTTCAGCGTCCGGCACACCGCTTCGGCCTGATCGTGGTCGAGCCCGGCGAAGCGGGCCCGGTACAGCTTCCGGTCGCCTTTGGCGACGACCGGCTCGGTAAACGGATCGGCCTTCGCCAGCAGGCCGTGGGCCTGATTGCGGGCGGCGTCGATGCGCTGCTGGGCCTCGTTCTCGCTCTCAAGCGCCCCGACCTGGACGATCCAGCCGGTATGGGACGCGGCCGGCTTGGCAGCGCTGTTTTGCTGGGCCGCCTGCGGATGGGGGGCCGGATCGGCATAGGCCATCGCCTGCGAGGCGGACGACGGTGGCTGGCTGGAGGCCGGGAGCACGCCGAGCACTCCGTTGCCGGTGCCGTGGTTGGCGGGCTGCGGCAACATTTCGGTCCTGGCGGCGTCGGGCTTTGCCAGTTCAACCTTGTTGGTTTCGGCTTTGGCCACCAGCGCGCTCGATGTCTCCGGCACTTCCGGCCGCGCCGTCGGGATGGCGCTGGTGATGGGCGTTGCCGGCTGGGCCGAACCGGCCGAGGCCAGCTTCACCTGTCCGGCCTTGACCTGAACGGTCTTGACCTTGACCGGCTTCATCGGCTCGGACGAACCGGGAATGGCGGCAAGCGCCTGGGCCTGAATTACGCCATTGGTGAGGGGAGCCGGCTCCACCCTGGCTTGCGGCGCGGAAGCGGTGGCGGCGGCGAAGATCGATCGTGTGACCGGCGTGGCCGAACGGGCGGACGGCGCCGCCACCGGCTCGACTGACGCGACTTGGGCGGCATTTTGGGCCTGAGCCGTCGGTTCCGGCCGCGACTCGGATTCGTCGTCGGCAACATCCGTATTGGCGTCCGATGGACTACGTTCGGCAATCGCGGCAACGGTGCGCTTGCCGGCGGCTTTTTCGAGATTTTCGGCAAGCAGATTGCGCATGGTGGCGTCGCGCGAGCTGCCGCTGTGGCCGCCCATGACGACGCCGATCAGGAAACGATTGCCGCGGTGCATCGAGGTGACGAGATTGAAGCCCGAGGCGCGGGTGTATCCGGTCTTGATGCCATCGACGCCATCCACGCTCCCGAGCAGATGATTGTGATTGCGGATCGTCTGGCCGTGATAATTGAACGCGGCGGTCGAGAAGTAGCGGTAGTAGCGCGGAAAGCGGTCCTGGATGGCGCGGCCCAGCGTCGCCTGATCGCGCGCCGTCGTCACTTGTTCGTCGTTGGGCAGGCCCGAGGCATTGCGATAGGTGGTCCGGCTCATTCCGAGCGCGTGCGCCTTGCGGGTCATCTGCTTGGCGAAGTCGTCTTCATCGCCGCCGATGGCTTCCGCGATCACGACCGCAGCGTCGTTGGCCGAGCGCGTCACCAGTCCCTTGATGGCGTCTTCGACGCGGATGGTTTGGCCCGGGCGGAGGCCGAGTTTGGTGGGAGCCTGCTCGGAGGCGTGTTCCGACACTGCCATTTCGGTGTCGAGCTTCATCTTGCCGGAGTCGAGGCGCTCGAACAGCAGGTAAAGCGTCATGATTTTGGTCAGCGAAGCCGGATGGCGGCTGCCGTCGGGGCTGTTGGCGGAAAGCGTGGCGCCGGAGTTGCCGTCGACGATGATGGAGGAGAACTGCGGGCTGTAGCTCTCGTGCTCTTCACTGTGGTGATGAGCATAGTGACGATGATGCCGGTACCGGCGCGCTTCGGCGCTATTGCTTGTGAAGATGACCGCTGTGGTGATCGTGACCAGGCCGAAGACGCAAACTCGCAGAACGCGCGAGGAAGCCAAGGTTGTGCGAAGCATGAACTTCCCCGTCCCAATTTCTGTCTTGATCACCGGTTCGTGAGGCCAAATTATGCCCAACCGCCGGCGATGTTTCCCTGCCTCAAACCACAGGATTCAACGGGCTTTTCCCGCCGGATCGCAGTTCAGGCCGCTATTCTAGCTAAGAGACTGTATGCGAAGGCTTTTTCGGCCGCCTGTCCGGGGCCCCGGACGAGCGTGGAATCAGGGTAAGTGGCCTGAGTTTCCAAAACATTAATTATCCCTTGCGTAAGGCCACGGGATTCTCGGCTAATGCGACTGATTTGTGCGTCGCACAAATATATTTGACATTTTTGTGCGCTGCACTATATTGGAGTCGCGTCAAGGGAGCCGGGACCTCCCGGCAATTCGACATCAGTCTGGGAAGGACTCCATTATGATCAAGGTTGAAGACATTCAGCAGTACGGCAAGGAACACATGGAATCGGTCGTCGCTTCCGCGACCACCGTTCAGAACGGCCTTCAGGCCATCGCCAGTGCCTATGGCGACTACACCAAGAAGTCGTTCGAAGACACCAAGTCATTCGTCGAGAAGCTGTCGGGCGTGAAGTCGCTGGACAAGGCGCTCGAAGTGCAGACCGAATTCGCGAAGTCCGCCTATGAGACCTTCGTCGCGGAATCGCAGAAGATTGCGGGACTCTACAGCGATCTCGCCAAGCAGACCTACAAGCCGCTGGAAGGCCTGGTCGCCAAGTTCAACCCGGCCGCCGCAGCCTGATTGCTTTTCAAGCTTCCTGAAGATCGAAAGCCCGGCCATCATGGCCGGGCTTTTTGTTTGGCTTTGACGTGGGCGCGGCTGGTCTTGTTTTGTCAAATCCGGCAGGATTGACTAGTCTTGCCGGGATCGCCGATCCTGGAATCGGGTCCGCCGCAGGTCGCATTCGCCGATGTTTGCGTGCTTGCAGCGAGCCGAAGGCCGACCCATATTGCTGTTATCGATCCAGCGGATGGGGTCGTGCCGGCCGGGAGCGGCGATCTGAAAGCGTGTCCGGGAGCTCGTCAGGATGCACTCCGACAGGAGAGCATCACCCGGTCGCTGTGCCGTTTCCTGTGGGGATTTCGAACGCCTGTGCCATGCTGCAATTAACTTCCAGATTTGACTCCTCCGCTGCCGTCGCCGTCGCCCCATCTGCCCCCCGAATGGGCAACGATGAGAACCGCGGCGCAGGACCGGGCGGTCCCGCGACATCCGTGATCGCCAAGGTCAAGCCGAAGACCAAGCGTCCCAATCTCTATCGTGTCCTGATCCTGAACGACGACTACACGCCGATGGAGTTTGTCGTTCACGTGCTGGAGAAGTTCTTCCAAAAGGACGTCGAAGCCGCGACCAAGATCATGCTCCACGTCCACCATCACGGGATCGGGGAGTGTGGGGTTTTCACCTACGAAATCGCCGAGACCAAGGTCACGCAAGTGATGGATTTTGCGCGCAAGCACCAGCATCCCCTGCAATGCGTGATGGAGAAAAAGTAGGCCGCGCAGGAATCCGCCGGAAATCGGAACGGGTTTTGCATCAGGGAGGCTGTGGATCAGTCAAGCCCGCATCTTTCCGGGGCACGCCACCCGGGTTTTGGATGTAGGCTCGGTTTGGTCCAAACGAGTCGCGGGAACCGCTCTTTTGCCGCGAACTTGTATGACTATATGACAAAGGTTGTTGTTGCCTCACCGGGTAACGGCGATCATGATGATGGCGGGGGCCACAGAGGACGCGAATGCCGACTTTTTCCCAAAGCCTTGAACAATCCCTGCATCGTGCGCTGGCGATCGCCAACGAGCGTCACCACCAATATGCGACGCTCGAACACCTGCTGCTGTCGCTGATCGATGACTCGGATGCGGCTGCCGTCATGCGCGCCTGCAGCGTCGACCTCGACAAGCTGCGCACCAGCCTCGTCAACTATCTTGAGACCGAGTTCGAAAACCTGGTCACCGACGGCGCTGACGACGCCAAGCCGACCGCGGGCTTCCAGCGCGTGATCCAGCGCGCCGTCATCCATGTCCAGTCGTCCGGCCGCGAGGAAGTCACCGGCGCCAACGTGCTGATCGCGATTTTCGCCGAGCGCGAGAGCCATGCCGCCTATTTCCTGCAGGAGCAGGACATGACCCGTTACGACGCGGTCAACTACATCAGCCACGGCATCGCCAAGCGGCCCGGGGTTTCGGAGGCGCGGCCGGTCCGCGGCGTCGACGAGGAGACCGAGACCAAGGGTAACGAGGATTCCAAGAAAAAGGGCGAGGCGCTCGATACCTATTGCGTCAATCTCAACAAGAAGGCGCGCGACGGCAAGATTGATCCGGTGATCGGACGCAATTCCGAGATCAACCGCGCCATCCAGGTGCTGTGCCGCCGGCAGAAGAACAACCCGCTGTTCGTCGGCGAAGCCGGGGTCGGCAAGACCGCGATCGCCGAAGGGCTGGCCAAACGCATCGTCGACAGCGAAGTGCCGGAAGTACTGGCGGCGGCCACCGTGTTCTCGCTCGACATGGGCACCTTGCTGGCAGGTACCCGCTACCGCGGCGATTTCGAGGAGCGGCTGAAGCAGGTGCTGAAGGAGCTGGAAGCACACCCCAACGCCATTCTGTTCATCGATGAAATCCACACCGTGATCGGCGCCGGCGCCACCTCCGGCGGCGCGATGGATGCGTCCAACCTGCTCAAGCCGGCGCTGGCATCGGGCACCATCCGCTGCATGGGCTCGACCACCTACAAGGAATACCGCCAGCATTTCGAAAAGGATCGCGCGCTGGTGCGCCGGTTCCAGAAGATCGACGTCAACGAGCCCACGGTGGAAGACGCCATCGCGATCCTCAAGGGCCTGAAGCCCTATTTCGAGGACTACCACCACCTGAAATACACCAACGAGGCGATCGAGGCCGCAGTGCAGCTGTCGTCGCGCTACATCCACGACCGCAAGCTGCCCGACAAGGCGATCGACGTGATCGACGAGTCCGGGGCGGCGCAGATGCTGGTCGCGGAGAACAAGCGCAAGAAGACCATCGGCATCAAGGAAATCGAGACCACGATCGCGACCATGGCGCGGATTCCGCCCAAGAGCGTGTCGAAGGACGACGCCGAGGTCCTGAAGCATCTCGAGCAGACGCTGAAGCGCGTGGTGTTCGGCCAGGACAAGGCGATCGAAGCGCTGTCGGCCTCGATCAAGCTGTCGCGGGCCGGGCTGCGCGAACCGGAAAAGCCGATCGGCTGCTATCTGTTCTCCGGACCGACTGGCGTCGGCAAGACCGAAGTGGCAAAGCAGCTCGCGGCCTCGCTCGGCGTCGAACTGATCCGGTTCGACATGTCCGAATATATGGAGCGGCACACCGTGTCGCGCCTGATCGGCGCGCCTCCGGGTTATGTCGGCTTCGACCAGGGCGGCCTTTTGACCGACGGCGTCGACCAGCATCCGCATTGCGTGGTGCTGCTCGACGAAATCGAGAAGGCGCATCCGGATCTCTACAACGTGCTGCTGCAGATCATGGATCACGGCCGGCTCACCGACCATAACGGCAAGCAGGTCAATTTCCGCAACGTGATCCTGATCATGACCACCAATGCCGGCGCCGCTGATCTGGCGCGCCAGGCGTTCGGCTTCACGCGCAACAAGCGGGAAGGCGACGATCACGAGGCGATCAACCGCCAGTTCGCGCCCGAGTTCCGCAACCGGCTCGACGCCATCGTGTCCTTCGCCCACCTCAATGCCGATGTGATCGGGATGGTGGTGGAGAAGTTCGTGCTGCAGCTCGAGGCGCAGCTGGCCGACCGCGACGTCACCATCGAGCTGTCGGAGCCGGCGAAAGCCTGGCTGATCCGGCACGGCTACGACGAGCAGATGGGCGCGCGGCCGATGGCGCGGGTGATCCAGGAGCACATCAAGAAGCCGCTGGCGGACGAAGTGCTGTTCGGCAAGCTCAAGGGTGGCGGCCACGTTCGCGTCGTGCTGGTCAAGGACGAGGCGGCGGCGGAAGAGGGGCAGGAAAAGATCGGCTTCGAATTCGTGGAGGGGCCGGTCACGCCGAAGCCCGAGAAGCTGCCCGGCGCGCGCAAGCGCACCGCCCCGCGCAAGCCGAAGCCGAACGGTCCGAGCGGCGGGTCGAAGGGCCCGGCCTCGCGAGGCCCGCTGGTCAAGGTCTGATCGGCCGATATTGCCAATGAAGGAAGCCGGCGCGTCGCGAGACCGCCGGCTTCTTTGTTTGCGCAATTGAGGACCGGTCCGGGAGGACCGCGAGGCTGTGGCGGCTATCGCTATTTCGATCGTTTGTGCTCTTGAATGAACTTGAGGTAGTTGACGGCTGCCTCGGCGTCCTGGCGGTCGAAGCGGAAAGTCGGCATGTCCGGGTGAATGGTGCTCAGCCCGTCCTGCAGCCGTGCTGCAAAATCACTGTCGTACAGCTTGTCGTCGCCAAGCCTGCGAAAGGGCGGTGCGTCGGCGTGCGGGCTGTTTCCGGTCTGGCCGACGGCATGACAGCTTCCGCAAAGCGTACCCAGCAATGCCTCGCCCCGCTGCTGCTCGCGATCGAGGGCATGACCGGCATTGCTGCAAACGCAAACCATCAGAAAAGCAAGGCAGGTTTTGTTCATGACCATGTCTCTGCGATGACGCACCTTGATCGTAGGTAGAGCGGAAACCATCGGCCATGTTGACCTCTGTCAAAAGGGCCGCCGGTCGTCGCCGGGCGCGAGTGAGGCAGCGCGAGGTTCCGGGCCTTGGTCACGTGCGAACGGGAGTCACAACAGGTAGAACTCCTGGCCGCACTTGCATCGGACCCTGGTTTCAAGGTGCGACGTCGCACGCTGCTCTTCGGAGAAGCCGTCCGGATATTTTTCCACTTCGAATTCCGGATTCTCGCTGACGCTTGCATTTCCGGAGGCGCCGCAATTGGGGCAGATGATTTCGAGTAAGGATCGTTCACGAGGCATGGTTGCGAAATATCCAAAACGCATGGCTCGATCAAGCTGCGATTGCCTTCAGCTTTTTAGAATCGGTGTAGTCCGCCGCGATGCTTTTCCTGGCATGCCAAAGAAATATCGAGCAACAAATTGAATGCGATGGCGCTGGTTCCCGACTCGCCTTGGCATTGATAAATGCAGACGAGGATGGCGCCGGCGACGGCAACGACGGCGGTCTCAATCGCCCTTCAGGCGCTGGCTTTCGTGAACCCGCACGCGCTCGGCGCCTTTCGTGCCCGCCGGCGACAACCTCAGCAGGCTGAGCACGGCGCCGAGCAGCGCAAAGCCTACGCCGGCGAACAGCGAAACCTGCGTGCCGTCCGCGGGCGAGCGCGCCAGGAACAGCGCCACCAGGGCCGCACCCGTGGTTTGTCCGAGCAGCCGCGCCGTCCCGAGCATGCCGCTGGCGCCGCCGCTGCGCTCGCGCGGCGCGGCGGCGATCATGGTGCGGTTGTTGGGGGTCTGGAACAGGCCGAAGCCGGCGCCGCTCAACGCCATGCGCCAGACCACGTCGGCAATCCCGGGATTGTCAGGCAATAGCGCCAGTGTGCCGAGGCCGGCGGCGAACAGCAACAGCCCGATGCCGCCGAGAAGTCCGGCCGGGTAGCGTTCCAGCAGTCGTCCGGCCAGGGGGGCCGCGAATGCGATGGCAATCGGCCAGGGCGTGATCAGCAGGCCCATCTCCACCGCCGAATATCCGAACCGGCTCTCGAGATAAAACGGCAACGCCATGAAGGCCAGCATCTGGCCGCAGAACGAGGCGATCGAGGTCCCGATCGACAGCGCGAAGATGGGGATGCGCAAGAGATCGACCGGCAGCAACGGCGAGGTCATGTGGGTTTGCCGGAACACCAGCAGGGCGCCGGCGACAGCGGCGACGGCAAATTCCGACAGGCAGATGGCGAGCCTCTCGCCATGGCCGGCGCTGTCGATCGCCGCGATGCCAATTCCAAACGCGATGGCGCTGAGGGCCGCGCTCTGCCAGTCGAACGTGTGACTGGCCCGCGCGGTGTGCGGAAGGCAACGCCAGCCCAGCGTCAATGCCACGATGCCGATCGGGATGTTGATGGCGAACAGATATGGCCATGTTCCGACCGCCAGAATACCCGCGGCGATCGTGGGGCCCACAGCCGCTGAGATCGCGACCACCAGCGCATTGATGCCGATACCGCGGCCGAGCAGGGCACGCGGATAGGTGAAGCGGACCAGCGCTGCGTTGACGCTCATGATGCCGGCCGCGCCGAATCTCTGCATGATGCGGGCGACCGTCAGCAGCGGCAGGGTATGCGACAGCGCGCAGAACAGCGATGCCAGGGTAAACAGAACGAGGCCCGCCAGATAGATGCGGCGGTAGCCGATGATTTCGCCGAGCGAAGCCAGCGGCAGCAGTGAAATCGTGATGGCGAGCTGGTAGCCGTTGACGATCCAGATCGAAAACGCGGGGCTGGCATCGAGATCGCCGGCGATCGTGGGCAGCGCGACATTGGCGATGGCGCTGTCGACCACCGCCATGATGATGCCGAGCGCGATGGTGAGGATGGCCCAATTGCGTTGCGGCTGCGGCAGGCCATCGGAGTGCTCGATGATGGACATCTGGTGGAGGCGTCCCCGGCGGTTTTGCTACCGACTGGCTACCGCAATCCCGGATCAGCCGCTATGGGCAACTGGGAAGGCCGGAGCCGGTTCCAGCCGCGCCGGGGCGCCCGAAAGCCAGACTTTGCGGGATGAAGCAGGGCCGGGGACGCGGGGAGACGCTACCAGCGGGAGGTCGCCTTTCCGTAGACGTAGAGAGCGACGAGCCCGACGGTGACGGAGCTCGAAAAGATCAGGATCACGCGATCCCAATCGAACCGCTTGTGCCCTGTCCGGTTGACGGCGAGCAGCGTGAACAGAGCCTTCAGTCCAAACCTTCGCATCCGGATTTCCTGAATCTGTCGTTCGGGAAACTATCCGGGCCGTGAAGAGCAGGCTTGAGACACATCAATCGGGCGTGAAATTCGAAGCCGGGACGGCCCGGCACTGCTCGCGTCAGCCTTCGCCCAGGAGTTCGTCGATGCGGCGCTGCAGCTGGCGCTTCTTCTTCTCGCTCTTGCGCAGCCGCTCCTCGATGTCGGAGACCGGCAGGTCGTAGGGCTGCTCCGAGCTGAACGCCACGCCGACGAAATTGTCGCGCCACCAGACCACCTTGGCGAGGAAGGAGCGGCCCTTGCGGGCAATCGTCAGCGACATCTTCTCTTTCGGGAGCTTGGCCACGTTGGGGAATTCGATACGGGCGCCGTTCTCGGAGATGTTGCGCACCACGCAATCCCTGGATCCGTCATGCCCGTCGACCTCGGCGACGCCGCCATAAATAACCTTGTCGCGCGCGCCCTGGCGTCGGTCCAGCATCGATTTCTCTCCCTATCAAGGGGGCACCATACCCGGCTTCGCCGCGAGCGAAAGATCGGGGCGAGCGAATTGCCGCGTTAACGTAAATTGACGATGGCCATGAACCGCCGTATTTGGGGGCTGGCGCCGCGCTTTCGCGCGAAACCCGGGCTGATCCTCCGGCGTTACGGTCATCGCTTGCGCTCCCGCATCCGGGCCATCATTGTCGGATAGCTGAGCGGCCGGGTCCAACTGTCAAAAGCGCGCTTCACGAGAGATGGCGGTGCAAACACTTTTCGGAGGGCGGGCGGCGCTCGGCGTGTTGCTGGTGGCGCTGGCGGCGCCGGCCATCGCCGGAGATACGGCGCCGGCCAGGACCGGGGTCGCCACGCCCAGCGTCGAGGAACTCGCGATGCCGGACCCGGCGTCGAACGCGCGCGATACCGATACCCGCGAAGCGATGTGCCTGATGATCGAATCGGCGGCACGGGCCAACGACCTGCCGCTGGAGTTCTTCGCCCGCGTAATCTGGCAGGAGAGCCGCTTTCAGACCGACGCGGTGGGGCCGGTCACCCGCAACGGCCAGCGCGCCCAGGGCATCGCGCAATTCATGCCGGGAACCGCCAGCGAGCGCCGGCTGCTCGATCCCTTCGATCCCGTGCAGGCGCTGCCGAAATCCGCGGAATTCCTCAGCGAGCTGCGCAACCAGTTCGGCAATCTCGGGCTGGCGGCGGCGGCCTATAACGCTGGACCGCGGCGGGTGCAGGAATGGCTCGCGGGCTCGGGCCCGATGCCGCAGGAGACCCGCAACTACGTCAGCGCGATTACCGGCACTTCGGTCGACGACTGGGCCAGGGCCGGTAAACGCGCCGGGATGGCCGATCGGGCGCCGCATGCCAGCTGCCGCGAATTGATGGCGCTGCTCAAGCGGGCGCCGAATTCCTTCGTCACCGAGCTGGAGCAGCACGTAAAACTGGCCGCGGCCAGATTGTGGGGCGTCCAGCTCGCCGCCGGCTTCGACCGCAACAAGGCGCTGGCGATGTACGCCCGCGCGATGACACGGTTACGCGCCGTGATCGGCGATCAGGACCCGAGCCTGTTGAGCACGCTGATGCGCACCCGCGGCACCCATGTGTTCTACCAGGTGCGGATCGGCGCCGACACGCGGCCCGCGGCCGACGATCTCTGCAACCGCATCCTCCGCGCAGGAGGGGCCTGCTTTGTGCTGCGGAACAGGGTGTGAGGGGATGAGGCAATCGTAGCCCGGATGGAGCGAAGCGAAATCCGGGATTCTCGGATTCGTGGCTGCTTCATAGCGGGCTATCTATCGGATTTGTTGCTGTCGTGCATTGTGTGGTAAAGGGAAGGGAACGGGACAGGACTTGACGCACGTGATTGAACTAACTGCGAGCGAGAGGTTGCTCGATGAGCTTCAAGATGTGCTGTCGAAAAATCCAGGAATAGAAGAAGTACTGGTTTCGCGGCGTACCTTGCGCAATGTGCTGACCAGCTTTCTGGACGGCAAAATAGACCGGGCAGAGCTCGTCGAGTGGGCGAACGTTGTCGAGCAGAACAACGACGAGATTGTTTATGAGGCAGGCCTCCAACAATTGATCGCTACTCTTGTCTTTCGCCTGTCGACGCCAGAAATCAACCAGCCGATAGACAAAGATTTCTGTCGCCAGATGATCACCGAACTCGTTTGTTGAGTGGCTAAGGAGGGCCGCAATCATAGGCCGGACGTGCGGAGGTCCTTTGATACTGCGCAAAAGGTGCTGTGGGGATGTCGTTCATTCCCCGGATTTCGCTTCGCTCCATCCGGGCTACGCGCAGGGAGTATCTGGGGCAGTTGCATGACAGCCCTGAAGTGCGGTTCGCTTGACGCCGGGCGGTTTGGCCAGCGTTATGCGCGGCACGATTCAACATTGGCCGGTCGCCCTTGGCTCTTCCTGCGCTCGACTCGCCCGCATGGCAAAGCTCGCTCCGCGCGTTCGCGTGGGGAATGCGGTCGGTCGCCTCGACGGTGCTGACGCTGGTTTTGTTTGCCACCTATCTCGGTATCGGCGCGCTGGCGCATGACAGCCATTTCAGCCTGGGATGGGCGCTGGCGAGCACGCTGCTCGTCTGGGCAGGGCCAGCCCAGATCATCCTGATCTCGACGCTCGGCTCCGGCGCTACCGTCGTACAGGCGGCGATCGCGGTCACCGTCAGCGCCATCCGGCTGTTTCCGATGGTGGTCTCGGTGATGCCAATGATGCGCACGCCGCAAACCAGGCGGCGTCATCTGGTGCTCGTCGCCCATCTCACGGCTGTCACCTTGTGGGTCGAATGTTTCCGCTTCCTTCCGCACGTGCCGCGTGAGCGGCGCATCGCCTTCATCCACGGACTCGGCAGCGGTCTCGTCTGCGTCTGCCTTGTTGCGACGGCGATCGGCTACGGTCTCGCGGCCAGCCTCTCCCAACTATTCGCCGCTGCCATCCTGATGCTGACGCCGCTGGCATTTCTGTTCTCCACTGCCCGAAACTGCCGAGAGGCTGCGGATTTTGTGGCGCTGGGGCTGGGGCTTGCGCTGTTCCCGCTCGCGACGATGCTGAACAGCGGCATCGATATCCTCGTCAGCGGCGTGTCGGCCGGTACCATCGCCTATGGCGTTCATTGGTGGCGAGAGCAGCAATGAGCGATTTCATCGGCGACTGGCATGCGTTACTGATCCTGCTGATCGCGGGCGTCATTCCCAACCAGATATGGCGCATGCTCGGACTGTGGTTCGGCGGTAGCCTCGATGAAGGCTCGGAATTGCTGGTCTGGGTGAGGGCGGTGGCGACCGCGATCCTGGCCGGCGTGATCGCACAGATCCTGGTGCAGCCGGCGGGTGCGCTGGCGAGCATCCCCGACTGGCTGCGCTATGCCGCGGTGGCCGCCGGATTTGCCGCCTTTGTCGCGACCGGACGCTCGACCCTGGCCGGTGTCGCCAGCGGCGAACTCCTGATGCTGGCTGGCAAATGGTGGCTCGGCTGATACTGTCGGGCCAACAAGAACAGTTCACGAGGAAAACGCCATGAAGTCGCGCGCAAAGCCGGCCCTGGTCTGTCTCG
>Ga0182014_10005672_pt1 | contig 13807 bp, 9 predicted proteins | sample 612S2DmetaG_FD_120489 | JGI IMG/M metagenome (GOLD analysis project Ga0182014, IMG submission 120489) | Permafrost microbial communities from Stordalen Mire, Sweden - 612S2D metaG | ecosystem: Environmental > Terrestrial > Soil > Wetlands > Permafrost | place: Sweden: Stordalen | collected... | reverse complement strand
TGACTAAAAACATTTGTATTCTTCTTTAAGAGTAGTATAAAAGTAAGAGTTTTCATGAGTAAAAATTATTGTTAAGGTATTTAAACTGGCCAATACTCAAAGTGCATAGAGGTTATCAAAATTGTATATATTTTTGAACAAAAAAATGTATCATATTAATTGACACATAAACTTTAGGCAAAGATCTGTTCTACAGATGCTTACTTCTAACAATGTTTTTTTGTTTTAATATAACTTTAAAGAAGGAAATATATTTTAAACAAAAAAATGGCTCAAAATCAGAGAAATAATCAATTATGAATTTTTAAAGAGTAAAAGCCTGAAAAACTAAAATTTTGTAATTATGATTGTTAAGACTCAAAAATGATTTTTATTAGGCATAAATATAATATTTAACCCATTAACCTTGCTGAAAAAGTGATCCTGCTAGTATCTTAAATCCAAATACAATATATATCCAGAAACATCTCTAGTAGTACCATCCAGCCACATAAACTAAAAATACTGTGGTGATATATGATTTTACACTATTTGCAAAAAATGCCAAAGTATCGATGACATGACTAATACAAAAGATTCTCAACACCAATTAGATGTACTTCTGACTGTACATTTATAGCACCAAAGAGATTCATATAAATACCTGGAAACATGTAACAGAGATAAAGATAACATAAATGAAAATGCATGATAACCAGGAAAAATTGCCAATTCCGCAGCTTTTCGAGGATCTCAGGAAATTGCCCTACTTCTTTCGGATGTTACCGTAATCAGGATTCTCAAACTTCTTGATCAGAGGGTGATGTCCGAAGGTGACCTTAGATATCTTGAAATGAACCTTAACACTTCAAAATACAATATCGAATCACTCTCCGAAGCCGGACTTCCCAGGGTAAAGCAGATAAAATAAGCCAGAAATGATGAAAAAAGGGATATGATGTAGTGAAAAAATAATCATCCAACTACCTTTGGAAAAAGTCCCTGTAACTCCCTTATTTTCGCAAAGTCATGTCAAAGATCTCAGAAATACAGAGGAAAAAAGAATTTCCGGAATGTTCTGGAAAGTCATTATAAACCCTAGGATTATTCGTGGCACTTAATTGTTTAGAAATGACCGTTCAAAATTTAAATAAATTTTAAAATATTTGAATCCCGATATAAAAGTACAATCCATAATTAGGTTCTTTCCATAGGATGTTACCCATTATGAAAATCAAATTTCTTTCCCTGTTTTTTATACTTGCAGGCATTATCATAATTTCAGGTTGTATTTATACGGAATCACGGCCTCTTAATTACAATGCTCCAGAAAATCTTTACAGGATTATCTTTTATCCTTATGCGGGACTCCTAGATCATGAAAATCCGATGCCAGATGTGTATCCTCATGATCTCTCTGAAGGTTCAGGCTTTAAGTCCGTTCACAATCTTAAAAATGCAACCTCCATTCTCGACAGAAATATTGAAAAAGCAGAAATTATTTCAATGCAGCTCAAGGCAGGGATCAAGCATCATAAAGAAAAAGGAATGAATGTTGACAGACTTGAGATATTACTTTTGCAATATGATCACCTTATAGAAAAAGCAAAAAAAGACAGAGCCCTCGCAAGTATTGCTTTCAATAAACAAAACAGCAGCTCATTTATGGACACAAATTTAGAAAATTATCCATCCGAAAATATAGAAAGAGAACATTTGATTAGGTCTCAAAAAATCATGATTAAAGCAAACATTATATTGAAAGAGAGTTTCGAGGAATTCCATCGAATGATGCCTGGGAACGAAGAGCTCAACAAAAAGTTTAGACTCAGTGCAAAAGGAGACGGGAAAGCGATTCTTGTGGGAGATTTTACTCTTAACCTTCATCTGGAAAATGGGAATCTGACAATACTGAATCCACCTAAAGATATTGAAATAGATTTAAAGGGAAGCTACACGTTTGAAGAGAAAAAAGATGTTCATAATAAAGTGTTGGTATATAATATACGTTATGCTGACATAAAAATCCCAGGTTCACTAAATACAGTGATGCTCAGCGGTTCAAATATTACTATCTATGCATATGGAAATGGGCATTCGTCGCTCTTTGGAAACGGCACATATAGGATTGAGAATGCAGATAAAATAATAAAAGAAAAAAACTGGGCTACGCCTTTCTTTGAGAAAGGAATGAGCCCCTATATATATGGACATTCTCTAAAGGATTATAATATGGGAACTAGGTACAAGATAGTCAGTAATCACGCCTGAGAGAACAGGGTTGATCTGGAAGACCAGAACAAAAGAAGGTTTATTAAATAAAGTCATAGACTTTCCAAATAAAAGTGTACGAATATATTGCTACATGGAAGGATAAAAAATCCAATTCCAGTTTGGACTTACTGATAAAAATGAATCTAAGGCTCTCTATTACTTGCATTGCTGCTATATTATTCGCTTTGGTTGCACCTGCCATAGCAGGCAACACCGCTACAGTTCATGGGGAAGTTTATGGATGGGATACTTTTGAACCCCTCGAAAATGCCGTTGTCGACATAAATTCAACTCCCTCACAATTTATGGTGGCAAAATATGGCCTATATTCCTTTGAACTTACTCCTGGAGACTACTCTATCACAGCTAAATATTACCAGAACAACACCCTCACTCATTCAGCAACAGAAACCATCAAAATTAAAGGTGACGGAAATTATGTTCTTGACCTTCTGCTTCTTCCCGTTTACTCCGAAGAGCTCATGAATAGCTCCGGAATAGATGTATTTTCAAAAAACTCAACCTCAATTGAAAGAAAAGCGGGGACAAAATCAGCCTTACCCAAAATAAATACCTCTAATGGCGTGAATATCACCGAAAAAAATGGGTTTAACTTTCCAAATGTAAATTATCTGTTAATATTTCTGATGCTTTTAATTCTACTAGTTGGAAGCTACCAATTTTTTGGAAAGCATAAAATTGTAAAGATAACGCCTCATAAAGAAAAAACAAGGCATAAAATAGAAGAGCCAGTCGGAATTATAAAAACTCAAGAGCTTTCGATGAAAGTTCCATATAAAATCATTGATCCTGATGTGATTCAGGATTTTCAGGACGATACTGAAGAAAATGAATCCACAACAAACCCAGTAACAAAACTCAAATCCGAAATACTGGAAATGAAAATACTGGCAGAGAATGAAGAAGAATGTCCAATACAGGAAACTGAAATTCCAGAAAATGAAACTGAACTAGCTAAATTATGGGCAGAAGAAGAGAATCTAAAAATTTCCCTTGAAGAATCCGCAGAAAATCCAAAGATTAAAACTCCTATTCCTGAGAAAAAGCTCCCGCTTCCAGCAGACCTCCAGGGAGTGATAGACATAATTCGAGGCCAAGGAGGTAGAATTACCCAGAAAAATCTACGTAGCAGGCTGAAATATTCCGAAGGAAAAGTTAGCCTTATGCTCGCTGACCTTGAAAAGAGAAAACTGATTGAGAAGTTCAAAAGAGGAAGAGGGAACATAGTGATTCTTATAGATAAAGAACGATAAAATTTACAAGATCGGCATATCGCAGTTTTTTTCCAATTTGTATACCTAACATATCTGAGAATCAATTGTTCTAACCTCATTAGTTTCGAAAAATACTTCTACAAATCAGAATCAAAATTTTGGTATCGAACGCAACTACAAGTAACTGGATATGTTAGTGCAACAGAAACTTTGATTCTGAAACCTTTGTGGGGGAAGTTGTTCATGAGAACCTCAATCTTTGAAAGTTTCGTAGGCGTAAAAAGACCCAGTTTCAATTTTAATACATGAAAACTTCAATTAAATTTTTGTTTTTCCCTGCATTTCAAATTTTCATTTAAGAATCAATCAGAGATCCTGGAAATTTTCTTTTTTTCTGGAGCCTTTGCAGTTTTCCAGAAGGATTTCATGCTCAAAACCCTTTTCGCCGTCAGATGGGTATCTACATTTTCTTCAAAGATCTGAAGCTATTTTTCCCCTCTGAAAATCTGTATGGAACAGAAATTTGTTCCAAATTAGAGAGATATAAAAGTTGCTGGAGACCTTTCAGATTCCTCTCTAAAAAAGTTAGGGGAAATCTTACCCAAAGGTTCCAGGTTCTCCTTCCTAAAAGTTCTAGAGGGATTTGATAAGTTGATTCCTTAGGTAGTTAAAATTACTCTTTCCAACCCTTATGAACTTAGGAGTTTAGCTCTTCGAAAAAGATAAAATTTGAAAAGAGATTAAGTTTGCTTTTTATTCCAGGACGTTTATGAGATTCTATAAAGTTTCCATCTGGAGATATTTCCTTATATTTTTTCTGTCAACAATTTTTGTTTAGAGTTTCAATTTATGCTCAAGTTTGGTGAACTTAAATTCCATATCAAAAAATTCCACCTTTTTAAACATGATTCACGAGCCACCTACTGTTCTCAAGGATTGTGAGCTTGGGAATTCAATACGCCAAACCTGGAGAATTATTGATGTTCCTTGACAGAAAAAAAACAAAGCAATAGATGTATGATCTACATATCAATATTAAAACGATATTGAAATCAATACAATAATTCCTTTGGAGGAATATTACTTGAAAATCGATGCCATCAATTTTTTTCGTCAATGTCTTATACTAATTATAACGGATTTTAATCAACCCCTGAATTTAGTCAAATGTTTATAAATTGTAAATATACGACTAGTGAAAATCAGAGTCGTATCTAAATCATCTTTCGGGTATTGATTGTTGATTTTGATGCAAAGATCATATAAAAATAAGCTTCAATGCACTCCATATTCAGTACATCCACTTCGAATGAATCAGTGAAACGATTGATTTCTGCTTTCAGAAGAGCCACTATTTCTGATCTTTGAGATATTTTATCTGTTTTTATACTTAACTCAAAGTGATGCTGCAATGAACATACAGAATGACTTTTATGATCAAGATCACATCATACATTTATCTATTTATGTAGTATACATAATTATATAAATATATATATGTATACACATACATATTTATGACCAGACATTACTATACGTAACTACATGAATACGGAGCTTATATTATGCTGAAAAGTCGACGAGTCTAATCTTCCCTCTACAGGAGTGGCGTTCGTTGAGCAAGGAAATGTACCATTTTCTGAGTTAAAAGAAGAATTCTTTTGGGCTGAAATAGAGAGAAATTGAAAAAATGAAGACAAGATCCTAATAGAAAGAGATCTATTTTTCCTTTCCTTTATTGTTTTAATTCATGCCCTTGCTTTCATCTTGTCCACTATAATGTAGTCCTTAATAGCGCTTACGGAATCGAAAGACATAAGAATATAGTTGTCCACTTTTTTGTAGCTTGAAATGTCAAAGTTCGGATTTGGGGTGATCATCAGGTCAATGATGTTTCCCCCTTTAATCTCGATTATAATGTTGCTCAGCGTTCCTATCTCCGTTCCGTCGGTAGCCATTACCTGTTTGTTGAAGAGAAGGTTCCTTGCAAATACTGTCGACATTTTAGATCGTGTCTCCATTCTCAATGTTATGCGGATTAGGGTAAACCTGGCTTTTCACTTAGGATAATTTACTCCAATTGGAGCTATATTCTTTAAAAACTTTTCTGTTCAAATGCTCATCCTTTAAAATGGAAATCATTTCATTTATCATCTGTAACCAACATAAGCACCTGATTCTGTTAGTTTCTGGCCTCCCTTGAACTGTGCTTCTATTTTTTCGTAGAATTGAGCAATATTTTCTGTAATAGTGGGCTTTACCTTCTTCAGAGCTTCACTGAAGTGTCTCATTTCGATCGTTTCTATACCAAAATTTTCTCTGAGAGCAATCAAAACAGCTTCCCTGCATACTGATTCTATGTCAGCCCCCACATAACCCTCAGTTATGTCGGCAAGGTTTTCAAGATCCACATCCTTGCTAAGGGGTGTATTTTTTGTGTGTATCTTAAAAATCTTGAGTCTGCCTCTGCGGTCAGGAGTCCCCAGATAGACCAATCTGTCGAAGCGACCAGGACGTATGATTGCAGGGTCCAAGAGGTTAGGACGATTGGTTGCAGCAATCACTACCACATCTTTATGAATCTCTAGCCCGTCCATTTCTGTCAGGAGCTGGTTCAGCACTCTCTCTGAAGTATGGCCATCTGTGGAGTCCATACCCGACATGGAAGCAACTGAATCGATTTCGTCGAAGAAAATTACACAGGGAACAACTTGCCGCGCTTTTTTGAAAGTTTCCCTGATAGCCTTTTCCGATTCTCCAAGCCACTTCGAGAATATCTCTGGCCCTTTGACACTTATGAAATTTGCATTTGACTCCCTGGCAACGGCTTGGGCCAGAAGTGTCTTTCCTGTCCCTGGCGGGCCGTAAAGCAGGATTCCTCTTGGAGCCTTTATACCCATCTGGACAAATTTTTGTGGGCTTTTAATGGGCCACTCTACAGCCTCAATGATTGACTGCTTTGCCTCATCAAGTCCTCCAACATCGTCCCAGGTTACGGTGGGCATTTCTACAAAAATTTCCCTCAGAGCTGAAGGCTCAGCTTCCATCAGGGCATCTTCAAAATTTTTCTTGGTTACAACTATTTTTTCCAGTTTTTCCGGCGGGATTGTTTCCTTTTCGAGATCAAGTTCAGGCAGACTTTCCCTTAGGCAGCGCATGGCAGCTTCCTGCACTAGAGCCAGAAGGTCCGCGCCTACGAATCCCTGAGTCCGATCAGCCAGATACATCAAGTATTTGTTTATCTTATCCTTCTTTTCCCTCTCTAGGGAAGCTTCATCAGCCTCATCAGCCTCGACTTCTATTTCTGCTTCAGTTTCTAGTTTATCAACTCTCTCGATAGGCATGCCACGTGTGTGAATTTGCAGGATTTCGTATCTATCTTTCGTATCAGGCACACCAACATGAATTTCTCTGTCAAAACGGCCTGGTCTCCTGAGCGCAGGGTCTATCGCATCCACACGGTTAGTGGCTCCTATAACCACAACTTGACCTCTTTCTTCCATTCCATCAAGAAGTGTTAGGAGCTGAGCAACCACTCGTCTTTCGACTTCTCCTGTTACATTTTCTCTTTTTGGAGCGATGGAATCAATTTCATCTATGAAAATTACCGACGGTGCATCCTGTGTTGCCTCTTCGAAGATCTTTCGGAGCCTTTCCTCGCTTTCTCCGTAGAACTTCCCTACTATTTCTGGGCCGGCAATGTAATGAAAACTTGCTCCAGATTCATTTGCTACGGCTTTTGCAATCAGGGTTTTCCCAGTTCCTGGTGGGCCGTACAGGATAACTCCCTTCGGAGGTTCTATATTCAGGTGACCAAAAAGCTCCGGATGTTTCATAGGCAGCTCTATCATTTCCCGAACACGCATGATCTCCTCTCCAAGACCTCCGATGTCTTCATAAGTAGTTATGCCCTTGGTAGCTTTCTCGTAGCCCTTCACTGGTTTTTTCCGAAGTTCAATGGCTGTTAACTCCGTGATAATGACTATTGTGTTTAAAGGGTCAGTCTCAACAGCAACCAAAGGAATTACTTGGCTTGTAGTCAGGGATTCAGTCATTGGCTGAGACATAGAGTTAATTATTGGAATAATGTCGCCCCTGAACACTGGCCTTTTGAGGATGTGCCGTTTTATGATCTCATTTGCATGCTCCCCGAACTGGAGCTCAGGACTTCCTTGTATCATGCTTTCAGGAAGCGCCAATATGAGCTTTTTTGCTTCCAAAGCTTCCACTTTTTTGATAATTACCTTCTCTCCTATGGAAACTCCTGCATTTTGTCTGATGAAGTTATCGATTCTCACGAGTCCCTGTTCCCAATCCTGCCTATCTGCTCTCCATACCTTTGCAGTAGTTTTTTTCTTCCCCTTTATTTCCACAATATCACCTGGAGAAAGCTGAAGTCTTAGTAGAGTTGTAGGATCAAGTCGGATAATTCCTCTTCCAAGGTCGATAGGATACGCTTTTTCAACCTTCAACTGTATTTCTTCCATAGGTCATCCCGAAAATAGTTGTCTTGTTTGTTGCAATTTATATTTAATTATCAAAATTAAGTTATGCCCGTGAGTTGCTGAAAACCTTGAGCAACGGACTCTTTAATTGTTCTAAAAATACGAGAACGAACTCTTTTTTTTAGAATTTACTACAAACGTACGTACAATACTACTAATAATAGACCACCACATTTATCCAAACTCTGAATTGATTATTATGAACTACTGCTTTTGTTATATTAGGCACTCTTGTTATTTTAATACCCACGCTCTGAGAAATAATAACCTATGTTGACTTTTTATTATTTGATTAAAAGCCTCGAATTTTCTGTCCAGCATTCATGACCAGAAAATACCTTAGCGTCCTTTGGCCATGTTAAGACAGCAGTTCTGTTATCTTATGAGTGCATTAAATAATTAACTATTTATGAGGATATGGCTGTGAATGATATATCCCCAGTATATATTGTCCTTATACCTCACATTTATTAGATAAGCTTATCCTTTGTTCCACTTTCTTGTGAAGATCAATATATCTACAGCTTTGGTGTATAAAGTGATTTTATCTCATTCAGACTTTAGTATCATTCGACTTATTAAGCATCATTCAAATTTTAATCTTATTAGGACACTAGTGTACCCCAGACTTTAATATCACGAATATTCAGGAAATAGACAACATGAAACTTGAAATAATGCAGAATAAAATTATTGATTTTATCTTGAATGAAACTAATAAAGCAGGTGCGAATGGGGTTGTTGTAGGTATTAGTGGGGGAATAGATTCAGCTCTTACAGCAGCACTTACCATAAAAGCTCTAGGAAAGGATAAAGTACTCGGAATCCACATGCCTGAATTCGGCCTAACCCATTCCACAGATAACAGAGAAGCTAAAGCTCTTATAGACTGGCTTGGGATAAATTATAGGACAATTGATATTTCAGGAATTATTTCGGCTTTTATGGCTGTAATTCCAGAGAGCGAATCTGCGGACAAGCTCAGCAAAGGCAACCTGAAAGCAAGGATAAGGATGTCTCTTCTTTATTTTCATGCAAACCAGATGAATCGACTGGTTATGGGAACAAGCAACAAAACTGAAATTATTCTTGGCTATTACACTAAATACGGAGATGGAGGCGTTGATCTGGAACCTATAGCCAGGCTTTACAAGACAGAGGTTTGGGGACTCTCTCGCAGATTAGGGATTCCGAAATTTATTATTGCCAAAAAACCGTCTGCAGGCCTCTGGACAGGCCAAACAGATGAAGATGAACTTGGGATTTCTTATATAAAGTTGGATAATGTGCTAATGATGCTTGAACAAAATAAAGATCCTGAAATTATTCAGAGTACCGTTGGAGTTTCCAGAGAGCAATTGAACTCCGTAATGAAACGCATCGAGAGAAGCGAGCATAAAAGAAAAATCCCACCTGTCCCTGAAATATGCTAATCTGGTTACAGATAATATGAAAAAATAAAAGATGCTCAAGAAACCCGAGAATTCAGGTTTCGATTTTGCCTTTTATCGGGAAGGATAGACTCTAGTTTCAGATAGCTTTTCCCTGACTAATGGTTTTGCAAGGTGCCTTCTGGCACAGGGTGGGACCTCGTAAAGTCCTACCTCAAGACCTCGTTTCACTTCATATCTGATTTTCGAGGGGGTCCTTATTCTACATTTTTTACAGCGTAAACCCTGCCTTTGTCCTGCAGATTTCATATGCTTTCCGCAATTCGGACACTTTGGATTTTCTTCGACATAAAGAGGTGCAAGGTATTTAATTTCCATTTTTTCAATGTTCAGCGTCCCTGAGCTAACACTTCCCGAGAGTAGAACTCTATCTCCTGACATGAGCCTCCTAATAATTGCCCTGAAGTTCTTGGTAGGCTCAAAGGCTGCACAGTTAATCTCATCTCCACTACCATCCCTGAGAGGGAAAAAGACATGTCCTCCAAGGATAGTATTCGGAGCTGCTGAAACAGTTCCCTCAAGTTTGTAAGAATGCATATTTCTGATTTCAGCAATGCTTGTTGCAGGCAGCAGATGCATATCAGTACCCTGGTTTGTCCTGTATACAGCAAAGCGTTCAACAGGTTCAGATCTGATGATCCCTGCAGCTTTAGTAACGATTTCCGGATTTTCCCCCCTGATTCCAAAGAGTACTGGATCAAATGAGTGAGGTACGCAGACTACCAGATTGTTTGTGAGATCCACCGTATCCCATGTTTGAGGGTATGTTTCCCTGTCAGCTTCAAAGAAACTTTCCTTATCTACTTTGCGTGGAATCCCACATTTTTCCTTCCGCCTGTATGCCAAGTGCTCGAAAGTGTTATCCAATTCTTCAGGATTCAGCATGGCTCCGCAGGCTGCAAGAGCACCTATAAGTCCTCTTCCGTTTTTGAAACCCTTTGAGTGAATCCCATGCTTTGAGATAATGATCTTTGCCTTATCTATCTCAATTACATCTAGAATAGCCTCTGTTAAAAAATTCTTGAGGACAAGCTTGAGGTTTTCATATTCGTTTTCAAAGATAAAAACGGCTCCTGGATTTGTTTGTGTACAATCCATGTGTGCAAGTTCTTCTATTCTGGACAAAATATAGGCAATTACTTTTTCCGGGAAATTTGTTTTAAGCTTCAGGGCTATTGAAGCATTCCCTCTTGTTTTGTAGGGAATGGTAGGGTTAAGGCGCACAAGTAAAGGGAGAGTTTCAACAATCCCATATATCTGCAGTTCTTCAAGAAGCACAGCTCCCAGATATGTGGTGCACATTCCTTCATTTGAGTCTGTATCATCAATTCCGATAATCATTTTTTCGTATTTTCGATCTTTTTCGTAATATTTTATGCAACCAGTTCTAGATAGCTGCATTTTTGTCATCTTCTTACTTATTCTGACGCTTTAGCGAGTATCACTAACGAAGCAACATGTATATAGATGATCAAACAGAAATAAATACTGAATGTCAAAAGAGGATCTTATACATCAAATTATTGATGTATTGTCACGTGCAGGCTTTTCACTATCTGACCGCTGCAACATTCGTCCGAGAAGTTTTGACGTCGCTGCACAGAAAGGTGAAATACTATTATTTTGCAAGGTATTATTTAATATTGACGGCCTGAATGAAGAAACTGCTAGGGAGATGAAATACCTGGCCGAGTATATTGGAGGTGCTGCTATTGTCGTGGGGGCCAAGACCAGAGATCAGATGCTTGAAGATAGCGTTGTATACATGCGTTATGATATTCTTGCCCTGAATGTTCGGACCCTTCAAGACTACTTTATTGAAGACATCCCGCCGCTAGTTTCAGCAGCTCCCGGTGGGCTATATGTTTCAATTGAGGGAGATACCCTCAAAAAAGCTAGGATTAATCAGTCGATGTCTCTGGGGGCTCTTGCTGCAACGGTAGGTGTTTCAAGGAGAACTATTAGTAAGTATGAGGAAGAAGGAATGGACACTTCTATTGGTATCCTGCTCCAATTAGAAGATATCTTTGAGGTCGAGCTGGCAAGACCCATAAATATTCTGAAATCTTGTGGGAATAGAAAATCCAGGAAAAAGACAGAATCCGGAACAGAAACTCAGAAAAAATCCTGCATGCCTTTACCGGAAGATTTGATCCTTAATATGATTTCCACTCTTGGATATGATGTTCTTCCCACAGCGCAGGCACCTTTCAAAGCTGTTTCACGGGATAAGTCTTCAGTTATCCTCACAGGAGTCAGCGAATTCAACACTACCATAATCAAACGGGCTAGCCTGATGAGCAGCATTTCCTCTGTTACAAAGACCCAATCAGTTTTTATTATCAATGGATGTTCCAAAATTAAATGCGTGGAGAATACAGTTTTGATCGAAAAGAAGGAACTTGACAGGATAAGTGATTCTCAGGAACTCCTTAATTTCATAGAGGAACGAAAGGAAACCCATAATAAATCTTAATTCTTAAAGTTGCACCAGCAGAGTTGTAACTTTGCCATAAGCTGTCCTTTTCGCTTTGCTCGAGATAACTGATTTTATAGAAGATTTCGAGAAACTTCTAAATCTTATTATATACTTATAAATTATATATAAATAGCTTTTGATAATCGGGGCTTTGCACCTAAAGTCTTGGACTTATATATAAAGTCCTAACCAACTACAAAATTGTGGCTATGCTATATTATAGAATATTAATTATTCTTTTTTCAGTCGGAGTAAATTTACTCGCCGTTTTCATCTCTTCTTATGTACTCTATCTCTCTTTTCCGTTCTTGATTTATCTTGGGAAAGCCCAACCATGTAGCAAGCTAAGGTATATTCAACTGTTATAAGAACAGGAAATACGATGGAAAAGACTAGCAAGGAGCTAAAAAGAAGAAACAAGGTATTTAGAGCATTTTCAGAACGGGATCCAGTATTTAGACCAGCATTCTCAATACTCATTACATAAATGAAGACTAAATAACAGGAAAATATTACATAAGCAGAGAATTTTCCAGGAGATTAATGAAGTAGGTAGATAATTAAAAAAACACTTAGAGAGATACTATGATAAAATCAAAAGACGATTATAAATATTATTTAGAGGTTGATAGAATTGCATTAGGCCGGAAAAAAACAAAACCAGGAATTGTTATAGATGAAATCTGGACTTTTGAAAAATTGTTAAGAAAAGTTGAATATTATCATAATTGTAAGCAATCGAAGATTTACAAAATAATTTATATATACACATATTTGAAATTTTTTATTTTAAGCGTTCTTCTTGGATTTAGCATCCCTCCGAATGTTTTTGGTCCTGGGTTATCTATTGGTCATAGGGGCACTATTGTTGTCAGTCGATATGCTAAAATTGGAGCAAATTGTAGAATACATGTTTGTACTAGCATTGGTATAAAAGCAGGAAAATACATAGATGTAGCCCCTAAAATTGGGAACAATGTTTACATCGGGCCTGGAGCAAAAATTTTTGGGGATGTAATAATCGCCGATGGAATAGCCATTGGTGCCAATTCTGTTGTGAATAAGTCATTCCACGAAAAAAATATCAGTATAGCTGGTGTTCCAGCTAAGAAGATCAGTGACAAAGGCTCTGAAAACTTGCTTGTTAAAGCAACTGATCTGTTGAGAAATAACAAGTTAAAGTAACTATAGCGAACTCACAAAAAAATTATACTTTTTAGAAGAAGTACCAGTTTCAAACATAAATCTTCACGCTTAAGTCACTCGAAATTCTAAAAACACGGGGAAAATTGGGGGAAAAATGGCTTTATAGAAATCCTCTAAGTCATGCATTTTCCCATGTTTTAATAAACATTGTGTTATAAAATATTCCTCTATTTGCCCACAAGAACAAAGAACCACATAATATTGAAATCGTATAAGTACATTAAATTTGTTGATATCAGCCTTAAAACTGTTCAGTCTTCCAGAATGAACCTTTATTCCTGCAAATATTCCAAATATTTTTATACCCAGCGTCACTTCTTGTTCTGGTTTCATTGAAGGAGTATATCATCACAAACTATCGTGATTTTGTAGAACTTATTGACCTAATGAACGATATAAAAGAAAAACTCAAGCTTAATAAGACTCCCATCCTATTATATTTGAAAAATTTGTATCAAGACGCCATTCATTCTATTTAACCTTCTTTTTTCAAAAACTCCAAAGTTGTTTTACTCACATGGAGAAATGATCTATATTACGTCAATTAATGCAACCGGAATTATAAGTTCCGATACAAGTTATTATTATTCCAGCAAAATAGAGAAGCTACGAAGGAGTTCCTTGAAAACTTCAATATCAATCGACACAACTAAAAAGGTAATAATTAGGATGGAAAAT
>Ga0182014_10005669_pt1 | contig 13812 bp, 12 predicted proteins | sample 612S2DmetaG_FD_120489 | JGI IMG/M metagenome (GOLD analysis project Ga0182014, IMG submission 120489) | Permafrost microbial communities from Stordalen Mire, Sweden - 612S2D metaG | ecosystem: Environmental > Terrestrial > Soil > Wetlands > Permafrost | place: Sweden: Stordalen | collected... | reverse complement strand
GCGCACCTGATCCTGCGCTTCGGTGCCGTAAGGCCCGGTCAGCGGGACGGGGAAGCCGATCTTGATGTTGGCTTCCTGCGCCTGCAGCAGATTGATGCGAAACGGCGAGGCGGCGAGCGCTGCGCCGGCGCTGACCGTCGTCAGCAGGCGGCGGCGGGTGATCGATTCGGATTTGGCGGTCTTCCTGGTCATGATATCCTCCCCTGAATTTTATGTTCTTGAATTTATTATATTCGGTTTTGCGGCCCAGTCCTCATTCAAATTTTGCCCAGCGCAGTCAGAACAACCTGCGGTGTCAGCGGGATTTCCGTGATAACAGCCCCGAAGGGCCTGAGCGCATCGTTCACGGCATTGGCCACCGCCGCCGCCGCTCCCGCGGTCCCGGCCTCACCTGCGCCCTTGGCCCCCAACTCCGTCTCCGCGGTCGGTGTTACCACATGACCGACGTCTATATCGGGCATTTCACCGGACATCGGGACCAGATAATCGGCCATATTGGCGTTGGTCAGCTGCCCACGCTCGTCGTAGACGCATTTCTCGAACAGCGCCGCACCCAGGCCCTGCACCACCCCGCCCCGGATCTGTTCGTCGACCAGCTGCGGATTGATGATCGTGCCGCAATCCTCGACCACCCAGTGCCGCAGCAGTCTTACAAAACCGGTATCGGTGTCGACTTCAAGCCATGCCGCTTGGACGCCGTTGGTGAAGGCGAACGGATATTCCCGCGGTACGAAATGCCGGGTCGCCATCAATTCCGGCTGGATGCCCGGCGGCAGCGTATCCGGGCGGAAATAGACGATCCGGGCGAGCTCGCGCAGTTCGATTCGCGATGCGCCGTCGCCGGCGTTCACCACCGCATTGTCTGCGATGTCGAGTTCGGCCGTCGAGGACTGCAGGATGGCGGCAGCGACTTCCAGGATGTTCTTGCGCAGGACCTTCGCCGCCTGAAGTGCGGCCTCGCCGCCGATGCCGGCACCGCGCGACGCCCAGGTACCGCCGCCATAGGGCGTGTGGTCGGTATCGCCCAATATGACACGGACGCGTTCCATCGAGACGCCGAGCACGCTGCCGACGACCTGCGCGGTAAGCGATTCGGATCCCTGCCCCTGCTCGGTGATGCTGGTCTGGCAGATCACCGAACCCTGCGCATCCAGCCGCACCGCGACGCCATCCTGCGAGGAGATACGTGCGCCGCCGACGCCGTAAAACGCCGCACTGGGATTGGTGACCTCGATGAAGCTCGCGATGCCGATGCCGCGATGAATATTTTTCCCGCGCAATTCCGCCTGTTCGGCCCGCAGCGCATCATAGTCCATCATCTTCATCAATTTGTTCATCGCCGCGTGATGCGACAACTGTTCGAACCTAAGGCCCGAGGGCGATGCGCAGGGGTAGGCGTCGTCGGCGATGAGATTGCGGCGGCGGATTTCCACCGGATCCATTCCTATCCTTGCCGCCGCCAGATCGACCAGCCCCTCGGTCACCGAGCACGCGATGGGATGGCCTACGGCGCGGTACTGGCACATCACGTTCTTGTTCTGAAATACGACGCGGGCGCGGGCGCGGTAATTCTTCGTCACATAGGGCCCGCCGACGAGATTGACGACCTGGTTGGCTTCGATCGCGCTGGTGCGCGGATACATCGAATAGGGACCGATGCCGGTGAGATCGTCGATCTCGAACGCCGTGATGGACCCGTCGCGCTTGACGCCGATCCGCCCCTTGCAACGATGGTCGCGGGCGTGGATGTCGGTATTGAAGCTTTCGACCCGGTCGGCGACGAATTTGACCGGCCGGCGCAACATTTTCGACAACGCGTAGGTGGCCATTTCGTCGGCGTAGATGTGCACCTTGATGCCAAAGGAGCCGCCGACGTCCTTGCAGACCACGCGGACCTGCTGTTCCTCGAGCCGGAGATGGAGCGCCGCGATGTTCTGCACCATGTGTGGCGCCTGCGTGCCCTGGTAGATCGTGAGCCTTTGTTCGGCGGCGTTCCAGTCGGCCACGACCGAGCGCGGCTCGAGCGTCACGCCGGTGTGCCGGCCAAAGATGAAATCCGCCTCTACCACCTCATCCGAACCGGCAAACGCGGCATCGACGGCGCCGGCGTCAAGATTGCGTTCGAAAGCGAGATTGTCACCGAGCGAAGTGTGAATGACCGGGGTTTGCACATCGAGCGCGGTGCGCATATCCGTCACCGCATCGAGCTCCTCGTAATCGACCCGCACCAGCTCCGCCGCATCCTCGGCCACGGCGCGGCTGGTGGCCACGATGGCGGCAACGGCCTCGCCCTGCCAGCAGGCGCGATCGATCGCGATGGCATGCTGCGGCGCCGATTTGAGACCCTTCAAATGGGAGAGCACGCCGACCCATGGCGTGATCACGGCGGCAAGCTCCCGACCGGTCACGACGGCGATGACGCCTGGCATATGCCGCGCGTCAGCCGCGTCGATGCCGGCGATCTTCGCATGCGCATGGGGCGAGCGCAGGAACACCACATGTGCCATGCGCGGCAGCTCGATGTCGCTGACATAGAGCCCGCGCCCCTGCATCAGCCGCTCGAGGTTCGGGCGTGGAACGACCTTGCCGATATAGGAGTTCGGCCGATCGAGTTCGGAGAGAATTTCGGGATTGGCCGAGGTCACGGTCATGGCAGGCATTCCCGGCGGATCCGCGCCGTGGTTTCGACCGCGTCGATGATGGCCTGATAGCCGGTGCAGCGGCAATAATTGCCGGAAAGATGCTCCCGGATCTGCTCGCGGTCCGGCTCGGCCTGCTGCTTGAGCAAATCCTGCGCGGCCATCAGCATGCCAGGCGTGCAGTAACCACACTGCAACGCGTTGCGATCTCGAAACGCGGCCTGGAGGTCGGCGACCTCGCCGCTGTCGGACAATCCCTCGATGGTCTGCACCGATGCGCCGTGCGCCTGCACCGCCAGCACCAGGCAGGAACGTACGATATCACCATTGAGGCGCACCGTGCAGGCACCGCAGACGCCGTGCTCGCAACCGACATGGGTCCCGGTCAGCTGCAGGGTTTCTCGCAGGAAGTCCGCAAGATTGACTCGCGGCAGAACATGCGCATCGACGCGCTCACCGTTGACGTCAAGCGAGATAGCAATGGCAGCCGTCACCCGGGTCTCCCGGCGTTCAGATCGGGACGGTCAAGCAGCGCGGCTACACAACGCACCATCAGCACTTTCGCCAGATGCCGGCGCATGGACGCGGACGCCTGCTGATCCTCCTGGGGATCGAGCTCCCCGGCCAGCGCTGCAGAGGCTTCCGACAACACCGCAGGGGTAATGGCAACGCCGACAAGTCCGCTTGCGGCCTTGGCCAGGACGGGCCGATCTCCGACGGCGAAATACGCCATGCGAAGATCACGGAAGACACCGTCCGCGGCAATCGCCTGCGCCGCGAGGCCCGCAATGGCGTAATCGCCGTGCCGCCGCGCAAATTCGCAGAAGAAGTGCGCGCAGCTGGTTCGCGCGGCCGGCAGTTCGACCGCCACGAGCAGTTCCTGCGCGGACAAGTCCGTCTCATAAATCCCTTTGAAGAAATCCGCGGCCGGGATCCGCCGCTCGCCCTTCGAACCGCGGATGACAATGGTTGCATCCAGCGCGACCATGCAGGCCGGCAGTTCGGAGGCCGGGTCGGCATGCGCTAGACTACCGCCGATGGTTCCCCTGTTGCGGATCGCGGGATGCGCGACGTGGGCGATGGCTTCCACCAACAGGGGCGCGTGGGCGGCGACATCGGCCGATCTCTGGAGATCGACATGACGCGTCAGCGCACCGATGCTGAGAATATCGCCCTTCACCGCGATGCCACGCAGCTCGGTGAGCTCGCCGATGTCGACGATCAGTTCCGGAGAAATCAAACGCAGGTTCATCGCGGGCATCAGGCTCTGGCCGCCCGACAGCACCTTGGCCCGGTCTCCATGCGCAGCAAGCAACTGCAATGCGTTCCCAACGCTGGTTGCGCGTTCGTAGCTGAAAGCCGAGGCTTTCATTGACGTGACCTCCCCGGCCGGTTCTTGGCTTGTTTTTCGGCGGATTAGACGGTGCCGACCATCAAAGGTCAAGTTTGTTTATCGAACGATTATTACGAAGCATTCGACTTTTGGACATGTCATAATATCACAAACGATGCACGGTCATCGCTGGCAAGATCGGCCCCGGGGGGGAGCAGGCAATGAATCTCGGTTTCTTTACGATGCCGATCCACCCCCTGGGCAAGGATTGGAAGCTCTCCTTGCGGGAAGACCGCGAGGCCTTCCTGCTGGCCGACGAACTCGGTTTTTCCGAAGCCTATGTCGGCGAACACGTCACCGATCAGGCCGAGAACATCACCTCCTGCATCGCGTTTCTCGCCTGGATCGCAGCCGCCACCAAGCAGATCAGGCTCGGCACCGGCACGATCAACATGCCGAATACCCATCCCGCCACCGTCGCGGCCACCATGGCGATGCTCGACCACATGCTCGACGGGCGCCTGATTTTCGGCATCAGCCCCGGCGGCCTGCTGTCGGACGCGGAACTGTTCGGCAATCTCGAGGCCGACCGCAACGCCATGTTTCTCGAATCGATCAACCAGGTGCTCGACATCTGGGCCAGCGAGCCGCCCTACGATATTCAGGGGAAATACTGGAACATCTCCACGCAAAAGACGCTGATCAGGGATATCGGCCAGGGATTCATCGCCAAGCCCCTGCAGCGGCCGCATCCGCCGATCGTCGTGACGGCCGTCGCGCCATTCTCAAAAGGCGTCACCGAGGCCGCCGCGCGGGGCTGGGATCCGATTTCGGCCAACTTCCTGATGCCGGCCTGGGTGAAAAGCCACTGGCCGAAATACGTGGAAGGCTGCGAGCGCGGCGGCCGCGCCGCCGACCCTGCCAACTGGCGCGTCGCCAAGAGCGTGTTTGTGGCCAAGGATGCTGCAACGGCGAAGGCCTATGCCACCGATCCGGAGGGGCCTTACGTCTATTATTATCGTTCGCTGTTCACCAAGCTGAAGAAGAACGGCCGAATCGAACTGTTCAAGACACACCGCGATCAGCCCGACGACGAAGTGACGCTGGAAGCGATCTGCGACCGGCTGATCATCCATGGCACCCCGGAAAGCGTCGCCGATCAGGTACTGGCGTTCCAGGACGAGGTCGGCAAGTTCGGCACGCTGCTATACGCCGGCAAGGACTGGAAAGATCGCGAACTGGGACGGCAGTCCATGATCCTGATGGCCGAAAAGGTGATGCCGCGGATCAACGCCGCCAGTTCCAGACAGTCCAGCGCCGCGGAATAGTCCGTAACCAATCCGAGAGGGCTCGCCGTGGCGCTGACCGACCGCATCCCCTACCAGGCGCAAGTCGACCGGCCCAGGCTCAGGCTGCCGGGCGGCAAGAAGCTCGCGGTATGGGTCATCCTCAATGTCGAGGAGTGGCGGATCGAGAACGCGATGCCGCGCACCGTGCTGAGCCCCCCGATGGGACAGCCGCTGCTGCCGGATGTGCCCAACTGGTCGTGGCACGAATACGGTATGCGCGCCGGCTTCTGGCGCCAGTTCAAGGCCCTGACCGACCGCAACATGCCGGTGACCCTGGCGCTGAACGCCAATGTCTGCAGCTCCTATCCCCGCGTTGCTTCCGCCGCTCTCGAAGCCGGCTTCGAGTTCATGGGCCATGGCTTCGTGCAGGGACCGATGCACAGGCTCGACAACCAGGCCGATGCGATCAAACGGGCGGTCGACACCATCGCCAAATTCGCCGGCAAGCCCCCGCGATCGTGGGAAAGTCCGGGGTTGACGGAGACGGATGAAACCCTCGATCTCCTGCGCCTCAACGGCATCGAATATGTCGCGGACTGGGTGATCGACGATCTTCCGCAGGATATCGCGACGCCGCACGGCATCATCACGACGATCCCGTATTCCGTGGAAACCAACGACATCGTCATCCACGCGCTGCAGCATCTGCCTTCCGAGCAATTCCTGAAGCGCTGCACCGACCAGTTCGACCGCCTGTATCTCGAGGGCGCAACCAACGCCCGGGTCATGGCGATTTCGATCCACCCCTACATCACCGGTGTCCCGCATCGCATCAAATATCTGGAAGCGCTGCTCGATTATGTCATCGGTCACGACGGCGTCGCCCTGATGACCGCGAGCGAGATCGGCGACTGGTACCGCGCCGAAATGTCCAAATCCTGATCGGGGTCACGCATGATCAAGGCCGCGATCATTGGCCTGGGATGGTGGGGACAGACCATCCTCAAGACGCTCCTGAACCGGGAGATCATCACGCCGGTTCTGGGCGTCGATCCCAGCGATCAGGCGCGGGCCGCAGCAGGAGCGCTCGGCATAGCAACCGCACCGCGGTTCGAGGACGCGCTGGCTAATGCCGATGTCGATGCCGTGATCCTTTGCACGCCACAGCAGCACCACGCGGAACAGATCGTTGCCGCCGCGCAGTCGGGGCGGCACGTGTTCTGCGAAAAGCCGCTGTGCACGACCGCCGCAAACGCAGATGCCGCGATCGCGGCCGTGCGCAAGGCAGGCGTCCAGCTTGGCATTGGCCACGAACGGCGTTTCGAGCCCGCCGTCATCGACATGCGCAAGCGATTTGCGTCGGGTGAATTCGGCCATCCGCTGCTGCTGGAGGGCAATTTCAGTCAGGATAAATTCCTGAAACTCCCGCGCGATAATTGGCGTTTATCCGCCACCGAGAATCCGGCCGGGCCGCTGTCGGCCACCGGCATCCACATGGTGGATCTCTCGATTGCGCTGCTTGGCCGCCCGGTCAGCGTCTGGGCGCGGCTCGCGCAGTTGGGCAGCGATTTCGAAAACGGCGATACGCTGTCGATGACGATCGGCTTTGAAAGCGGTGCTACCGCCATGCTGGGCGCGGTGCTGGCGACACCGTTCATGGGCCGGCTTGCATTGCTCGGATCGAAGGGCTGGATGGAAATCCGCGACCGCAGTCACCCCGAGAATTCGACCGGGTGGGATATCACCAGCGTTCACCGGGACGAGACGCCCGTGACTGCCTTTCATGCGCCGCATCCGACGGTACGCGAAAATCTCGAGGCCTTTGGCCGCGCCGCACTCGGGCAAGCGCCCTACCCGGTCGCGCTGGATGAAATGCTGGCGAATGTCCGGTGTTTTGAGGCGATCCAGCGATCGGTCAAGAGCGGCGCCATCGAGACCATCTAGAGCGTTTTCGAACGAAGCATGCCCTCGGGCTTGACCCGAGGGTGGAAACCGGTTCGCCTCAAGAAAACGCGTCAAATCAAGGATCTGAATCCGGCTCAGCCAACCGCCTTTGCCGGCGCGCGCCTCGGCGCATCCGGCTTGGCAAAAACCTGCCCGAAGCCGGCAAGAAAGACATCCAGCGCATCGCTGATCACCTGTTCCTTGTCCTCGAGCACGGGCGATTCGTAGATGTATTTGCGGACCCCGTAGTAAAAGATGCCGCTGTGAAACACCCACGCCATTTCGAGTTCGGCCGCGGTCGGCTTGCCCTGTGCCGGAAGCCCCGCTTCATGACGGCATTCCCTGACGATGCGGGTCAGAATCTTGTCCCGCACCACGCCGACATACCAACGGTTGATATCGAGCCCCTTCAGGCCGGAATAAAGATAGATGCGAAGCCATTTGCGGGTGAAGATCACCTTCGTATAGGCGTTGTAGAATTCCTGGAGCCGGTCGCGGATCGGCCTGGAGCGGTCGGTAAGCAGCTTCTCCCAGCCGGTGTCGAGCGGCTCGAGATAGACCGTGCGGTAGACCTCCTTGATCAGATCGTCCTTGCTTGGAAAGTAGCGGTACAGCAGCGGCTGGGTCACGCCGAGCCGGCGCGCCAGATCCCGCGTTCCACCGCCGAACCCTTCTTCCGAGAAGAACTCGGTCGCCTTGGCGACGAACTCCCTGCGGCGATCGTCCGGGGAAAGCCGCTTCTGCTTCGCGCGAGCACGCTTGGGCGGCGTCTTCCTGTTCATGGCTTTGACGCTGGCCCGTCTTCGGGCGGAACAAACCGGCCGTAACCGCCGCGCGCGAACAAGAGCGGCTCCTTCCGGTTGTATGAATAGGCCTCGACCGCCCCCAGGAAGATGACGTGATCGCCGCCATAATATCGCCCGGCGGCCCGGCATTGAAAATCGGCCACGCTGTCCGCGAGCAGCGGCGCGCCGCCGAGACCCGGCGTCCATTCGACGCCGGCAAACTTGTCTTCCGAGGATTTCGCGAACTTGTTGGCCAGCGCCTGCTGCGACGCGCCGAGCACGTTGACCGTGAAATGGCTGGCGTTCTGGAAGACGCTCAACGCCTGGGAAAACATCCCCAGGCTCCAGAGCACCAGCGGCGGGTTCAGCGACACCGAGGCGAACGAATTGCAGGTCAGGCCATAGGGCTTTCCATTGGCTCCGACGGCCGTGATGATGGTGACGCCCGTGGCATAGGTGCCTAGCGCGTTGCGGAAATCCCGGGGATCGATCGGCGAATGATCGCTCGCCAGCTCGTTGGCCGGATCCGGGTTGATCGGATGCTTTGGGGCGTCGGTCATTCGCCGTCTCAAAGCGTCAGATTTTCGGAGGGAAGACCCAGCGCAACCCGTCCGTAATTGGTACCAGCCGCATCGAAGTTGAATGCGATGTGGGAGTTGATCGCGTGGCCATCGCGAAACTGCCGTTGCAGCGCCCCTGTCGTGAACAGTCCTCGCGCGCCACTTGCCGCAAACAGCAGCGACACCGCTTCGGTGCAGAGATTGACGGCAAAAGCTCCATCGCGCCGCGATTTGGTCTTGGCGGCAATATCCGGGACATAGCCGCGCCTGGCGTCAGCCATCGCTTCGATACAGGTCGAACGCATGATCAGGCGAGCCGCATCGATCTTGGCGGAAGCCTCCGCGATCTTGATCTGCGTGCTCTGGAGCGAGCCGATCATGGCGCGATTATAGGTCGAGGCGCGATGCCGCGCGACATCGACATAATCATCCAGGCAGGCTTGCGCATTTCCGAGCGCGACGCCCGAAAGCACATAGGGAAACAACGAGAATACCGGCAGGGCATAGAGAGCATTCGGATTGACGGCGCTGCCCGGCGTCGGCCCGCCATCGAGATCACTCACCGCCAGCGTCATGGGCTCGGCGACAAAGGCATCGTTGACCTCGACGTCGTTGGATCCCGTTCCGCGCAGTCCGGTCGCGTTCCAGGTATCGATAATCTTGTAGTCGCTCTTGTTGACCAGAAAAATGCGATACTCGATGCCGTCAGCCTCATCGTCGGACGAAACAACACTGGCAAGCATGTTCCATTCGCACGAATCCACCCCGGAGGAGAAGGGCCAGCTGCCGCGTAGCACATATCCGCCATCCACCTTCCTGGCCCGGCCGGCTGGAAAAATGAAGGAGGATGCAATCAGGGCGTCGGCGTCCTTGTTCCAGACCAGATCCTGAGCGCGTTTGTCGAACATACCCAGCATCCAGTGGTGGCTGGCGAGATTGGCCAGGTTCCAGGCCACCGACGCATCCGCCTGCCCGATCGCTTCGGCGCAATCGACCAGCGCGACATAGTCGAATTCCGAGCCGCCTACCCGCTTCGGCTGCACGATCCTGAACAAACCTGATTCGTGCAAGTCACGCTCGGTCTCCGGCGGCAGGCGCCGCAATTCCTCCGTTCGGGAAGCCCGGTCGCGCAAGCGCGGAATCAACGATTTGGCCCGTGCAATCATGGCAGCATAGGCGCCGTTCGTGTCAGGCCCCAAGGGCAGACTTGCGTTCGATTTCCGGCCGCCATTTGCCATTTTGACGTCCCTCGCTCCCCCCGTCCGCTACCCGATTTCAATATTCGGCCGTTTCAAATTCCAACGAGGCAGCCAACCCCTCATCATTTTGTCGCGTCGCGACGAAAGCTGCTTGACCCGCCAAAGCCACTTGATGATTGTTTATCGCCTGATCACTAATTAAGGCGCGGCACGCCTTGCCCGTCAATCGAATTCGACAGCCAGGGAATCAACATGGACAGGACTGTTGGAATTATTGGGCTCGGCATCATGGGAGGTGCGATCGCCCGCAACCTCGTCGAGCGCGGCTGGCGCGTGATCGGCTTCGATACCGATGCCGGGCGGCGAGCCGCGCTTGCGCAGGCCGACGTCGAAATGGCGGGCGACGTCGCTCAGCTCGTGCGTGACGCGCCGATCGTCATGACCAGCCTGCCCAGTCCCGCAGCCGTCGAGCAGGTCGCGGAGCAGATCGCCAATTCCAGTCAGCCGCCGCGCATCGTGGTCGAGCTCTCCACGCTCGGCATCGCCGACAAGCTTCGCTTCGAAGCCACCTTGAGCAGGGCCGGCCACATCGCGCTGGATTGTCCGCTGAGCGGCACCGGCGCGCAGGCCAGGATGCGCGATCTCATCGTCTATGCCTCGGGCGACAGCCATGCCATTGCGCAATGCAAGAACCTGTTCTCCGACTTCGCCAAGCAAAGCGCCGATCTCGGGGAGTTCGGCAATGGCAGCCGGATGAAATTCATCGCCAATCACCTGGTGGCTATCCATAACGTCGCAACGGCTGAAGCCATGGTGCTGGCGGAGCGCGCCGGGCTCGATCCCAAAATGGTGGTCGAAATGGTTGGCCCGGGTGCCGGCGGCTCGCGGATGTTTCAGATGCGCGCGCCGATGATGGTCGAAGGCGTCTATGAACCTGCAACCATGAAGGTCTCGATCTGGAGAAAGGACATGGCTGTCATTGCCGAGTTCGCCGAGGGGGTTGGCTGCGCCACGCCTCTGTTTACACTGACACAGCCGGTCTACGCGCAGGCCATGGCGATGGGGCTGGGTGAAAAGGATACGGCGTCGGTGTTCGAGGTGTTGAAGAAAACCATCGTCACGACTCCCAAACCAGCCCAAGACGATCTGAAGTAGTCGCTCGCCCGCAATATCGCACTGCACCACAGAACAATGGCGGGCGTCAGGCCAACTGCCCGTCGCCGTTAAAATAGTCCGCGGGCCGCGTCGACGACGTTGGTTATCGCTTGATCATTTATGACTTCCGTCGGATAAATCACGCAACCAATAAAAACAACGGACGATATTCGGTTTGTAGCGTTCCCCGGGGAGGATTCGATGACGATATCGCGACGGCAATTTGTCGGCAGTGTCGCCGGCACAGGCATCGCCAGCCTGGCGGCCCCAAGCCTCCTCCTTGCCCAGAACAACGGCCCGATCCGCATCGGAATGCTCGCGGCCAAGACCGGGCCGCTCGCCTCGGGCGGTATCGACATGGACCTTGCCATGACGATGTTCCTGAAGGAGCGCGACAACACCATCGCTGGCCGCAAGGTCGAGCTGATCGTCGCTGACACCACGGGCGCGCCGGCAACCGCACGTGCCAAGGCGCAGGAGCTGATCGAGAAAAACAACGTCCACTGCATCGTCGGCCCGCTCGCCGCCTTCGAAGCGCTCGCGATCGCGGACTACCTTACCGAGAAGGAGATGCCGACGCTCGGGGTCGCGGCCGCTGAGGACATGACGCAACGGCATCCGAGCCCGTGGTTCGTCCGCCTCACATCAACCTCGGCGCAATGCACTTATCCGCTCGCCGACTATGCCGCCAGGGAATTGAAATACAAGAAGATCGTCACCATCGCCGACGATTTTGCCTACGGACACGAGATGTGCGCCGGCTTCCAGCGCGGGTTCGAAGACAATGGCGGCAAGATCATCCAGAAGATATTCACTCCCCTGGCGACCCCGGACTATGGCAGCTATGTCGCGCAGGTGAAGAACGCAGATGCGATCTTCCTTGGCACCGCCGGCTCGAACGGCTTCCGCTTCCTTCGTCAATTCATCGAATACGGCCTGAAGGACAAAATGGCCGTGATCGGCGGCATGACCGCGCTCGACGAATCCGTGCTTCGCAATATGGGCGATGAAGCGCTGGGGATCATCACTACCAGCTGGTATTCTGCGGAGCTCGACAACCCGCTCAACAAGGCATTCGCGGCAGCGTTCCGCAACCAGTTCAAATACGACCCCGGCTACTACGCCGGAGGTGTCTACGTCACGGCCGAAGTCCTGGAAGCTGCGATAAAGACCGTCAAGGGAAATGTGGAAGACAAGAAGGCGTTGATGGCGGCGATCCGGGGCAACAATGTGGATACCGTGCGCGGTATCGTCAAGCTCGACGAATTCGGCAATGCGATCGGCGACGTCTACATTCGCAAGGTGACAAGGAAAGACGGGCGGCTGGTCAATTCCGTCATCAAGACCTACCCGAATGTCGGCCAGTTCTGGACCTATGACAAGACCGAGTTCCTGAAGAACCCCGTCTATTCGCGCGACTATCCGCCGGCAAAAAACCTGGAGCAATGATACTGCTTCCGTTGCGGGGCATCGAGGCGCGCAACTTTCCGGACGAGATCGGGCAACGATGCAGTTTTGGATCATCCAGGGTCTCAACAGCCTGTCGCTTGGCGGTCTGTTGTTTCTGCTGTCGTCGGGGTTCTCGCTGATCTTCGGGCTGATGCGGCTGGCTAACCTGACGCATGGCGCCTTCTTCATGCTCGGCGCCTATTTCGGGGCTGCGGCGCTGCGTTCCTACGGCGGACTGAATATCTGGGTGACGGCGCTCGGCGCCGGAATTGCGGTCGCAGCGATCGGCGGGCTGTTCGAGCGGCTGGTGCTGACCCGGCTGAAGACCAATCCGCTCGGCCAGGTACTGGTGACGCTTGGCATGTCCTTCATCATTTCCGACGCCTGCCTGCTGCTGTGGGGCGGCGATCCGATACCGGTACCGACACCACCCAGCCTGCAATCGCCCACCCGGGTCCTTGGCTTCGTATTTCCGACCTATCGGCTGGTGCTGGTGGCATGCGCGGTTGCTGCCGCGATCGTGCTGTATTTCATGCTGGAGCGGACCCGGCTCGGTGCGATGATCCGCGCCGGCGTCGACGACCGGCAGATGGCGCGCGCGGTCGGAATTCCCGTCTCGAATTTGTTTACGATCGTGTTTTGCCTGGGCGCGGGCATCGCCGGCGCCGGCGGCGTGTTGGCCGGGCCTGTTCTATCGGCCTATCCCGGGCTTGATGCCGACATGCTGCCGCTGGCGCTGATCGTGGTCATTCTCGGCGGCATCGGAAGCCTGCTCGGCGCGTTCGTCGGCAGCTTTATCATTGGGTTCGTCTACACATTCGGCACCGCGTTGTTTCCGGAGCTGGCCTACATCATCCTGTTCCTGCCAATGATCTTCGTCATTGCGTTCAGGCCACAGGGCTTGTTCGGACGCGTCGGCGCATGAAATGGATCGCCGCAGCGCCACTGGCCGCCTTGCTGCTTCTGCTGCCGTTCTTCGCAGGCGATTTCTATATCAATCTCGCCAGCCAGATCCTGATCGCCGCGGTGTTCGCGCTCAGCCTCAATCTCCTGGTTGGCTATGGCGGGATGACCTCGCTGGGGCACGCTGCCTATCTCGGGGTCGCCGCCTATATCTCCGCACTGCTGACCAGCCGATACGGGTTCGGACATGCGCCGGCCGCCATCATTTCCATCGGTGGCACCACCGTGATGGCTGCGTTCTTCGGCGTCATCGCGCTTCGTGCCACCGGCCTCGGCTTTCTCATGATCACGCTGGCGCTATCGCAGGTGCTTTGGGGACTGGCCTATCGCATGTCAGGCGTGACCAACGGCGACAACGGTATCGCCGGGCTCTCCCGGCCGATGCCGTTCGGCATTTCGCTCGAGAATCCGGCATCATTCTACTGGTTCGCCCTGATCGTGGCGGTGGTCGCCTTCGCAATGATGGCGATTTTCGTGTCGTCCGCGTTCGGATCGT
>Ga0182014_10005667_pt1 | contig 13816 bp, 7 predicted proteins | sample 612S2DmetaG_FD_120489 | JGI IMG/M metagenome (GOLD analysis project Ga0182014, IMG submission 120489) | Permafrost microbial communities from Stordalen Mire, Sweden - 612S2D metaG | ecosystem: Environmental > Terrestrial > Soil > Wetlands > Permafrost | place: Sweden: Stordalen | collected... | reverse complement strand
TTGGAAATTAAACCCAACGTGCTGCTCAGCAGCCCGCAGGAGTTACGCCTGCCTCTAACTTGGGTTGGCATTCTTTATGGACGCGTCCGGGCCAGCCTGGCCGCGACGACTGGCGTATATCGCCGCGAGGACGTGATCAAGCTGCTCATGGTCGGCGCCGATGTGACGATGCTGTGCTCCGCTCTACTGCGCCATGGCGTCGGGCATCTTCGTCATGTCGAACAAGGCGTTCGGACGTGGATGGAAGAGCACGAATATGAATCCGTGCAGCAGATGCAAGGCAGCATGAGCCAGCTCCGCTGCCCCGATCCAGGAGCCTTCGAGCGCGCCCAGTACATGCGAGCCGTCAAGGGCCTGGAGCACCTGCTCACAACCGGCTGAGGAAACTCTGATTAAGTCCATGCGGCCTCCGTGCACCCCCGTGTACCAGTGGTTTATGCTTCTTGCCAACACTGAATCAGAGGTTCCTTAAGTCAGTTTGCGAGAGCTTTGAAAGGGCATGGCTTCAGCCATGCCGTCAGAACCCGCTACACAAGCCGCTTTACAGGCTGCGGAAAGAGTCCGGTTTCGTATCAGGGTATCGCTTTAGCGATACCGTTAGTCCTTTCCAACCAGACGCCCCTTTAGGGGCTGAGGCAGCGAAATCTACTTTTTCCGCAACCTCTTCAGCCGCGCCGTTGAGACCCCTAGAAATGGCGAGATTTAGTGTGGCGCGGGCGCCCTCGCCCGCGGCCGTTGACTTTGGGCAGCGCAGCCTGTGAAGTCAGCAGGAAATCCTAAGAGCGAGACGGCCGTGGAATCCCACCCCTCAAGAACCGAAGGGTGCGGCACCAGGCAAACATTTCGTAACCGGCGTTATACCTTAACCGCCGGGGTGAAGCAGGAAACCCGCCCTCACAACTTTCCCGTTCGTCGGGAGAACGCACACCCCAGCGATTCGCATCACTACGTCGCATCGCACAGTATTTTGAACTTCCGTCGCAGGTCATTGACAGCCAGCCTGCATAGGAACACAATTCTCCCGTTCTCGGCTGCCGCCGAAACTGCCTCCCCTAATCGGTAGCCGAGCCGGGGCCTTTTTCTACTCAATACTCCGTTGTGACGGAAGGTTCTTATGAAACGTGCCTACTTTATCTGCCTGTTTCTGTGTTTGACCAACACATTTGCCGCTCGCCCAGTGCAGGCCCAAACTGAAACTGTGCTCTATAACTTCTGCTCCCAGCCGAGTTGCAGCGACGGCAGCGGTCCCATGTCACAACTCACCTCTGACGGTAAGGGCAACTTCTATGGGACGACCGAGCGCGGGGGGCAGGGGTGCGCGGGATCCGGATGTGGAACCGTATTTGAGCTTTCGCCAAACGGCAGCGGAGGCTGGAACGAGACTGTGATCCACAGCTTCACCGATGCCCCTGACGGGGCGGCCCCACTTTTATCTCTCGTGATATTCGACAGCGTGGGAAACCTTTACGGAACAACGGAATCTGGCGGCGCGAACGGAGCCGGCACTGTGTTCGAACTTAGTCCCGTGGGAACAAGCTGGACGGAAAACGTCCTGTACAATTTCTGCTCTGCTGCGAACTGCGCGGACGGCGGTGGTCCAGCGGCCGGTCTGATCTTTGACCCAGCGGGCAATCTGTACGGTACGTTTCTGGCGAGCGGCGACAGCGCTAGTTCCGCAACGGTCTTCGAGTTGAGCCCGTCCGATGGCGGTTGGACGGAGCAAGTAATTTATGAAGCAGGAGCCAGTGAGTTCGGGCTGACGATGGATGATTCCGGAAACGTCTACGGTACGACGGGCGCTATCGGATACTTCGACTATGGAACGGTTTTCGAGCTTTCGCCGAACGGCAGCGGTGGTTGGAACCCGACTGTGATCCACACTTTTGCTGGCTACCCTAAAGATGGCTGGAATCCAGTTGGCAACCCCGTGCTCGACCAGGCCGGAAACCTTTACGGTACGACCAACGGCGGCGGTCCCAAGGGCCACGGCACGGTCTACAAGCTGAGCCCTAACGAGGGAGGATGGACAGAGGAGATTCTCCCCGCTTTTAGAGAATGCATCGTAGATGGCTGCACTCCTGTTGCGGGAGTTGTGCTCGATGCAGACGGAAACATCTACGGCACTACCCAAGGCGGCTCTGATGGGTACGCAATGGGAACTGTTTATGAGCTAGTGGCCCCAGTCGGCAAGGGCAAATACAAGGAGGTGCCACTTTGGAGCTTCACCGGTACGGACGGAAGCTACCCGATGGCCAGCCTTATTCTAGACAGGGCGGGCAATCTGTACGGCACGACCTACCAGGGAGGATCGAGCAACGCGGGCGTTGTGTTCGAGGTGACCGGTGTGCGTGCAACGACCACGACTGCGCTCTCGTCTTCACCAAATCCGTCCCAGTCTGGGCAGGCTGTGACCTTTACCGCAGTAGTCGCGTCCACTTTCGGTACGCAGCCGGATGGAGAAACTGTCTCGTTCATGAAGGGCAAAACGGTGCTCGGGACAGGGACCTTGAGTGGCGGCTCGGCTACCTTTACGACCTCGACGCTCAAGGTGGGCACAACGTCGGTCACGGCGGTGTACGGCGGCGACTCGAACTTCGCTGGAAGCACGTCGAAGGCGGTGAAGCAGCTGGTGAAGAAAGCCGGGGAGTGAGGGTTTGACGTGTGGCCCGTCCTATCGCGAGGCGAAGGGCGGGGCCTTTGACTTTTTTCATCACAAACGCCCAGTGAGCACGATCACAGACATCTAATCGCCCGTCGGCGACAATGGAGATCGACCTGTAGCAGGCCCGAGGTGTGCCCGTCCCCGAGGACGGCCCTCGAAGCTGCTCCAGCCCCACTAGTCGCGCTCTTTGAAAACACCAATTTGGGACGATAAGCGGGCGCCAGCCCGCCGCCGAAACCCAGCACCAGGCGAAAAAGCCAGCTAAGTCATTGAGGAATAAATATTTTACCTCTAAGTCATTTAAACTCAAAGATCTAGCGGGAATTCCCTCCTAACCCCATGATTCCAAACGGCAGGGGGGAGGGGGGGTACCCCCCTAAAATTGGCAATCTTTGCCAACGTATTAAGTGTGATATCGATTACGAGCGAGCCTTGGTTGGTAGAGCAAAAGCAAGAGCTTGAACGAGAGCGCAATGGCGCGCTCTTCGGAGTGCACGGACTGGCGCGCCCCCAAAAGTGCTTGACATCGCCGCCATTGGCCCAGAACTTAGCTACGCGGATTCTATCCCGTGGGGGTCGGTCACAATGGTACAAGCGGGCGCAGCTTTGGCCCATTCGGCGTCGGGATCGGGCACGTTTAATTGATGCACGCCCTTGGGGAACGCGTCCACGAGCATCCTGTACTGGAGTGCCTGATCTTGGCCGCGCATCCCGCTCCAGGCGTGGATGTAATTCACCGATACGATTCCAGCCTGCAGCATTTCCTTGAGGCAACCAAAGCAGGGTTGAGTCGTCGAGTACACCGTCCCACCCTGCACGCTGATCCCGAACCTCGCAGCGGCGAGAATTACATTTTGCTCCGCATGGACACAGATGCAAATATCGTAGGCAGTGCCAGACTCGTATTTCTTATCCCGATTTGCGCAACGATAGCAGCCGCCATCGGAACAGTTCTGCATTTTCGTCGGCGTACCGTTGTACCCCGTCGAGACGATTCGATTCTCAACTACGACGATCGCTCCGACTTTCTGGCCCCTGCAATCTGCGCGACGCCGCACCGCCATCGCTATTCCCATGTAATAGGTGTCACGATCGGGGCGCTCCCTGCTGGTGCTCATTTCTCGATCTCCTTGCGGACAGCGATAGAAAATTTTCGCGGTCGGCTAACAGCACAATTACTCATCTCTTCGGTCACGACGTCGACCATGATTACTACTTCGAATTCCCCCGTGAAGAGGAGCGGGGATGCCCAAGCTCAAGCCACGACCAAGACAACGAAGAAAACCAGCGCGAAAATTATTTTTTACTTCCCCGTTGCTCCCTCAAAATGCGCTTCAATCTCCTCCAGAGTCTTCCCTTTCGTTTCCGGCAGGAACACTGCCGCAGTAATGAAGTAGATTACGGTGCAGGCGGCAAAGCCAAAAAACATGGTCGAGTAACCATGCTTGCCGACCGTCGGCAGAAACATCGCGGCAATGGTTGTCGAAACTGCCTGGTTGATCAACAACGCAATGCTCATGCCGTTGGAACGAATCCGCGTCGGCATCAACTCCGACAGAGCCAGCCACACGCACACTCCGGGACCGATCGCAAAGAACGCCATGAAAACGAAGAGGCTGACGGCCACCAGCCAACCATTGTGCGTGGTCGGCACGGGAGTAATCAGCGCGTTGTCAATTCTTAGCGGAGCCTGGCGCGACGCCTCGAGATTGCTGAACGGATTCGAGAAAAACGCGACTACTTTATTAGCGGGCACGCAGCTCTCGCGCGTGATCTCAATCGGCTTGGCCGCCTGGTCGTCGGAACGCGCAACCTTAGTGGCAGCGCGGAAATCTCCATACGAATAGATCACGACCAGCGATGTGGCCCGGTTGCCGATCCTCTTGCCAGCGTCTCCACTCGCAGCCAGCAGCGTGTCCGCAGCCTTCTCGTCGTAGAGCAACGTGATCTTCTGGCCGGCGTCGACCTCGGCATCAAGCATAGACTGCACCGCGTTCCGAGAATCCACGCGCAGCCGTTCCGTCTGGCGGAATAGCAAGCCGGTGCAGACGAGCGACACGATGATGCCGGCGCTCCCCACCGAAAGCAGGAACTTCCGTCCCTTGCGGTCCACCAGCAGCACGCCGCCAATGGTCATCAGGAAATTCACGATCGTGAAAAGAACGTAGCCCCAGTGCGCCTGGACATCGGAAAGACCACTCTGCAAAAGAATGTTGGTGTTGTAGCCAATGATGGAATTGACGCCGGTGGCCTGGTTGCAAGCGAGAATCACACAGGCCAGGACAAAGGGAATCACGTATTTGCGGCGTAAGAGCGATCCCTTAACGTTGTCTCCGGTTGAGGTCTTCGCTTTTTCAGCGGCGGCAGCTTGTTCCATTTCCGCCAGTTCTATGTCCGCTTGCTCGGTGGTGCGAGAGCGGAGAAGCGCGGCGTAGGCGGCATCCCTTTTCCCGCGGCGAAACAGCCAGCGCGGGGATTCCGAAACCATCAGGCTGCCGATCACAAACAAGATGCCCGGTGGAAGCGAAACCCAGAAAATGCTGCGCCAAGCCGTGTCTTTGAAGGCGAAGAGTGTTGCGGGATCGCCGAGCCTCGCTACTTCTTCGACGCGAATACTGAAGAACATGCCGACGATGGCCGCGGTCACGATGCCGAGTGTCAGCAGCCATTGGAAGATGCCCGTCCCCTTGCCGCGGCTCGATGCCGCCAGGCACTCCGCCAGATACAGCGGGACGACGACACCGATCAGGCCGGCGCTAATGCCCTGCAAGAGGCGGCCAAGAACCAACGACTCATAGCCATGCGAGAGCGCAATCATGGGAATGCTGAAGACAAACAGCAATCCGCTGAGCATCATCAGAGGCTTGCGCCCCATCCAATCGGCCAGCACGCCGGCAAACAGGGTTGAGATCACGCTGCCGAGAAGCACGGCAGCGACGACGATGGAAAGTTGGCCCGCATTCAACCCGGAGGTCGCCTCCAGATAGGGCAAAGCCCCCGCAATGATGCCGACATCCACGCCGTAGAGCAATCCGCCAAGTCCCGCTACCAGCAGCAGGAAGCGGTTGTAGCCAGTTTTTTCGTTGCTCACCACAGTGGCAGCCCTTTCGCCTTTAGCAGCAGAGGCCCGAAATTCATTTCGCTCGAGATATTACACAGTCGTCTGATCCACTTCTCGTACTAGTCAGCAGACCGCCGGAGATACATACGCATCTGAATGACTCGCGCTCGCAATACTTGAAGAGGTGAATACTATCAGACGCGATATTGTTCGTGGAGATTGCGCCCAACCTGTATCGAACTCCGACCGGTGATCGGATGCCGCTTCGCTCCGCGTGGCGAGTGCTGATTTAGAACGGAAAACCCGATTCAGATTCCCGCACTGGGAATTACAAGAGAGATATCTCCCAACAAGCTCATAACCCCAACCAGCAGAGACCGGCACCAATCTAAGAAGTGCAACCGTGGTGGCAGCGAAACTGCAAGAGGGGACGTGGGGCAGTCACTCCACAGATGTGAACGGTCTAACCGAACCTCGCTAAGCGGGGCTAGCGAAGCTTCACTCAAATGGAAACGTAAATCATGCAAACCGCTCTGGGAGCAAGACAAACAATAAGAGAACAGATGGATGGGCTAGCGTCGGCTCAGGCCTTTTCTGCGAACTGGTTTGCAGCCTATACCAGTTCGCACCACGAAAAACGCGTGGCCTCGTACTTTGCCGACCGCCAGATCGAATCGTTCTTGCCGCTGTACGCCATGCGTCACCGTTGGAAGAACCGTTGCGAGATGAACCTCGAGCTACCGCTTTTCCCCAACTACGTATTTGTGCGCATCGATCCGCGGAAGCGCGCGTGCGTGCTCGAAGTGCCGGGCGTCGTTTCGCTGGTGGGTTTTGGACGAACCCTGGCGCCGCTCTCCGATTTTGAAATCGAGGCGCTCCGTTCCGGTCTCGGACAACGAAAAATCGAGCCCCACCCTTACCTCGTCATCGGGGAGCGGGTGCGCATCAAGTGCGGACCCATGGCCGGGATGCAAGGCGTGCTGGTCCGCAGAAAAAGCAACTTTCGGGTGGTGCTCGCGCTGGACGTGATCATGCGATGCGTAGCGGTCGAGGTCGATGCGGACGATTTGGAGCCAGCGTCTCTGATGCAAAACCGGGGGTTTCCGGCAGCCTGCTAGAGCGTGCTTTCCCTCGACAAATTCCGGTGGCATGCTCGCCAGTTTGTGGCCGCGGCCCTGCTCGTCTGTGCCGCGGAAAACCCCGGCTGGGCTTCCAATTCCGAAATTCTTAAACCCTGTACCAGCCCGAGCAGAAGCGAGAGTGCCAGTCCCACGATCAGCCAAAGCAGCAGCGGAAGTGGCGGCGACAGCATCCACGAAAGAGAAGACAGCCATTCGGAGGAGCCTCCCCGAGCGCTTCCCGCTGCAAGAAATCGAACGCAGAAGAAAGGCGTCACGTCCGGCTTCTGCCTGGGTTACTTTACGCACAATCTGGTATCGGATCAGAAGACGATCTGGACCAGCCCTTGGTATCGGCCAAACCCGCACACCGAAGACAGAAACTGGCTCGTGCCCCTGGAAGTTGGCACTCTCGGCCTGATCGCGGCTGACCGCGACATCATGCGGCATTTCGGAAGCACCCCCATGGCCCACAGCAGCAACTTCAGCAACTACGGACTCGCGGCCCTGGCCGGCGCGGCCGCAAGCTTGTATCTGCGCGGGGCAACCCGCAACGACGACCACAGCCGCGAGACCGGTTTTCTGGCCGGTGAAGCAGCGGTGAACAGCGTCATCGTGGCCGAGGACATGAAACTGGTTTTCCAGAGACCGCGTCCGAACGCCCCGAACGGGGGCAGCTTCGGAGCGGGAGGCGCGTCGTTTCCCTCGGAACATGCCCTGGCGGCATGGTCGATGGCAAGCGCCGTCGCGCACGAATATCCCGGGCCGTTGACCAAACTGCTGGCCTACGGCGCGGCCTCGGGAATCAGCCTGGCGCGGGTTGCGGCCCGCGATCACTTCCCTTCCGACGTGGTCGTCGGCGGCGCGCTTGGCTATCTGATCGGCCGGTATGTGTACCGGGCGCATCACGATCCGGAGTTGCCGGGTGCGAGCGCGAACGATTTCGAGAAAGATTTCGAGGAGCAGGAACCACCCCGCGCGCGTACCCCGGCCGAACTTGGATCGCCTTCCGTTCCCCTGGACTCCTGGGTTTATGCCGCCTTCGACCGCCTGGCCGCGCTGGGGTATGCGCCGAGCGCCTACGCCAATCTGCGGCCATGGACGCGCATGGAGTGCGCCCGGATCGTCGCAGCCGCCGGCGACGATCTGCTCATCGACAATCTGGGCATTGGCGACGACCAGCAATCGGAGGCGTACCGGCTGCACGCGGCGCTCGCCGCCGAGTTCACGAACGAGCTCGCGCGCTTCAACGGCTCCAGTATTTCCGAGATCCGGCTGGAAAGCATCTATACCCGTTACCTCGGCATTGCCGGCGCGCCGCTCGACGACGGTTATCACTTTGGCCAGACCCTCATCAACGACTACGGCCGCCTCTACGGCCCGGGTTCGAACCTGGTGAGCGGAGCCTCGGCATCGGGATCGGCGGGACCGGTGGCGTTCTACCTACGCGGTGAGTATCAGCACGCGGCGCCGCTTCCCGCCTACAGTCAGGCAATACAGCAGATGATTGGCACGATCGACGTGACACCGCCGCAGGACCCGATCCATACGGCCATCATCGACCGGTTTCGTCTGCTGGACGCTTACGCCACGTTTAACTTCAAGACGGTTCAGATTTCGGCCGGCCGGCAAAGCCTGTGGTGGGGACCGGGCCATGGCGGGCCGCCGAACTTGAGCAACAACGTCGAACCCATGGACATGTTGCGTGTGACCAATCCTTCTCCCTGGAGACTGCCGAGTTTCTTGCATTGGCTGGGGCCCCTGCGCTGGGACTCCTTCTTCGGACTCATGGCCGGACACCACTACCCGCCCCTTCCGGCGATTGATGGCCAGAAGATCAGTTTCAAACCGACGCCCAACCTGGAATTCGGATTTTCGCGCACCATCGTATTCCATCCGGTTACGTTCCGCATGTTCTGGAGAGGTTTCGGCAGTTTCGGGGACAACAAAAGCACGATCCCCGGCAGCGCGGCCGACGTGGGCGACCGGCGCAGTGGTTTTGATTTCAGCTATCGTATTCCCGGCCTCCGGAAATGGCTGGTTCTGTACAACGATGGTATGACCGACGATGAAACCTCGCCGATCGGATACCCGCAAGAGTCGCTGATGAATCCGGGCATTTACCTGCCGCAGATTCCCCGCATTCCGAAGCTCGATTTCCGCACCGAGGCAGCATGGTCGGACCCTCCGGACGACTCCCACCGGGGCGGCAAATACTTCTACTACAACGGCGCCTACCACGACTCCTACACGAATGACGGGCACTTGCTCGGTTCCTGGGTGGGCCGGGAGGGCCACGGCGTTCAACTCTGGAGCACCTATTGGCTTTCGCCCCGCAACTCGGTGCAGGTGGGGTACCGGAAAGCCCATGTCGACCGGGATTTTATTCCGGAGGGCGGCAACATTCAGGATTTCCTGGTCCGAGCGGCGTTTCAACTGCGCCCGGAAATGGAGATGGCGACGTTTCTCCAGTACGAACGCTGGAACTTCCCCGTTCTATCGCCGCTCGCCGGACCGAACACGGTGGCCTCGATTGAGTTTACCTACCATCCGAAGTGGAGCAAGGCGTTGAATTTCCAATGATCAAGGATCTCAGAAACCATGATCTCGGAAAGAATGATCTTCTGAAAGAACGGTCCTTGAAATAGTTTCCTTGAAATACCGACCTCAGAAATAGTGATCTCGAAATCATCATGACCTCCCCAAAACCGATCTTCGAAAGATGTAAGACCCGCGCCGAATCGTCCGCGATGGCCGGATGCTGCTGCGCTGCCATGCCGCCCTGCCGCAGGCTCCGCTGGACGATGGCGGCGCTCGCCGGCCTGCTCGTGTTGTCCAGTCTTGCACGGGCTCAAACCACGCTGCGTACGCCGGCCGCCGACGATCCGCAATGTGTGGAGAACGGCTGCCCGGCCGAGCCCGCGAACTCCGGGGGCAACACCTATCCGACGCCCGGCAGAGCCGGGAGTCAAGCAGCCACTCCGCCGCTTCCGGCGGAGACCCGGCCGAATCGTGCCCTGCAGAACGACGAGGAGCAGGGCCAGTATGGGGAACCAGCCCGGCATCCGAAGCGGCCTTTCCCTTGGAGTGCGGATACGATTCCGGAACCGCCGCCCAACGAATTTCAGGAATTTGTCGCCAGTTCCGTCGGCCGCGGGTTGCCCATTTATGGACAGAGCCTGTTTGACCGTGTCCCCACAACTTTCGCGCCGGTCGACCGGATTCCGGTTACCGACGATTACCAGATTGGACCGGGAGACGAGATCCTGATCCGGGCCTGGGGGCAGATTGATCTGAACGCGAAACTGGTGGTCGATCGGGGAGGCGAGGTCTTCCTGCCCAAGGTGGGCACGCTTTCCGTGGCGGGATTGAAATACCAGCAACTGCCGGAATATTTCCGCGCCGCGATTGGGAGAGTGTTCCGCAATTTCGATTTGACGGTCAGCTTGGGACAGCTGCGGTCCATTCAAGTGTTTGTCGTCGGACAGGCGCGGCGTCCCGGAAGTTACACCGTCAGTTCCCTCTGCACCCTGGTCAACGCGCTCTTCGCCTCGGGCGGACCGTCGGGCACGGGCTCGATGCGGCAGATCCAACTGAAGCGGACGAGCGGCCTGGTCGCGGAATTCGATTTCTACGACCTGCTCTTGAAAGGGGACAAGTCGAAGGACGCGAGACTCCTTCCCGGGGATGTCATCTATATCCCGCCGACAGGGCCTCAGATTGCAGTCGCGGGCAGCGTAAATGTTCCCGCCATCTATGAACTGCGCCATGGGACGAGCTTGCGCGAGGCGATTGAGATGGCAGGCGGCCTGGCGACGACGGCGGATGGACAAAAGGCGGTGGTGGAACGCATCGAAAACCACAACACCCGCCGGGTCGAAGAATTTCCTCTGGATGGACAAGGTTTAGAGCGGGCCTTGAAAGATGGGGACGTGGTCCGCATCTTCGCGCTCTCTCCTCGTTTTCAAAACGCGGTAACGCTGCGGGGAAACGTCGCGCATCCCGGACGCACGGAATGGCATCGCGGCATGCGTCTGAAGGATGTGATCCCGAACCAGGACGCGCTGGTCACCCGCGACTACTGGCGCGCCACCAACTGGGCTGCGAATGCCGGCGAGCGCGGCGACCCCCAGTTCACCCGCGGCTACGGGCGCGCACCCAACCCGGTTGCGAACGCGGACGAGAACGATGACGAGCGCAACCCCCAGTCTGACCGGCAACCCGCCTCGACCAAAGCGGCGACCGAGGCCACGACCGCGAAACTGCGAAACCAGATCGCGCGCAATGCTCCGGAGATCAATTGGGACTACGCCGTCATTCAGCGGCTGAACCCGGAGGACTTGACGACGCGGCTGGTCCCTTTCAATTTGGGGAAACTAGTGCTCGAGGGAGATGAGCAAAACAATTTGGCGCTCGAGCCGGGCGACGTCATCACCATCTTCTCGCAAAACGATCTCGCGGTTCCACTCGAAAAACAGAACAAGTTCGTGCGCCTGGAAGGGGAGTTTCGAACCGCCGGCGTCTACCAGGCCGAGGCCGGCGAAACCGTCCGCCATCTGGTCGAACGCGTCGGTGGATTTACTCCGAACGCGTACCTCTACGGGGCGGAATTTACGCGTGAATCGGTGCGCGCCGGCCAGCAGAAGGGATTGGATCAACTGATCGAGAAACTCGAGGAAGACATAACCCACAATGCGCTGGCGCCCTCCGGAGTCAATCCCGAGGAAGCTGCCGACCAACGCGCCAAACTGGAAGCGCAACGGCAATTAGTGGAGAAACTCCGCGCCGTGAAGGCAACCGGACGCGTGGTTCTCGATTTGAAACCGCACTCCACGGGCGTGGGCGATCTGCCGGAAATCGCACTCGAGGACGGCGACCGCTTCGTGGTCCCGTATCGCCCCTCGACGGTCGAGATACTGGGTGCGGTTTACAACAAAAATTCGTTCCTCTACCAGCGTGAAGAACGGTTGGACGACTACCTGAAGCGGGCGGGCGGGCCCACGCGAGATGCGGACACGGCCCGCATGTTTCTGATTCGGGCCGACGGCTCGGTCCTCGGCAAGCAGTCGGTCAAGGGACTGTGGAACGGAGGCTTCGCCTCGCTTCGCCTGATGCCGGGCGACGCCATCGTAGTACCGGAGCGCCTGAACCATGGCGCCTTCCTCAAGGGGCTGAGGGATTGGAGCCAGGTCTTCTCGCAGTTTGCCCTGGGCGCAGCGGCCGTGAGGGTCATTCAATGAGGACTATGACCACGACCGCATCCGAGAACATAGCTCCTGAGAACATGGCAACTGCGACCATGGATGATGACACGCTTGACGTTGAAACCGCCGTCTTGCGGCCGGCGGCGAGTGCCGTCCGCGGCGAACCCTACGAGCCCCGCGTCCTCGATTTGCTGATCATTCTGTCCCGTCGCAAACAGCTCATCCTGCGCGCCACTTTGGCCGCAGCCGTTCTGGCCGCGATCGTTGTGCTGCTCGTGCCCAATCGCTACACCGCCACCGCCGAGATCCTGCCCCCGCAGCAAAGCCAGTCGCTGGCCGCGTCGATGATCGGGCAACTGGGAGCTTTGGGGCCGATGGCGGCGATGGCCCAGAAAGATCTGGGGCTGAAGAATCCGAGCGACCTTTATGTGGGAATGCTGCGCAGCCGCACCGCGGAAGACGCGATGATCCGCCGCTTCGACTTGCAGCGTGTCTATCACGACAAGAAAATGTCGGATGCGCGCCACGACCTCGAAAATGCCACCAGCATCGCGCTCGGCAAGGATGGTTTCATCAGCATCTCGGTCGAGGATAAAGAGCGCAGCCGCGCGCCGCAAATCGCCAACGCCTACGTGGAAGAACTGCGCCAGCTGACGCAAGACGTTGCCGTGACCGAAGCCGGACAGCGGCGTCTATTTTTCGAGCGGCAGTTGGAGCTGGCCAAGAACAATCTGGCCGACGCGGAACAGGCGTTGAAACAGACCGAGCAGAAAACTGGACTGATCCAACTGGATGGCCAGGCCAAAGCGATTATCGAGTCGGTGGTCAAACTGCGAGCGCTGATGGCTGCGAAAGAAGTGGAATTGCACGCCAGGCGGCTGTTCTCGACCGAACAGAATCCCGACGTCCTGCTGGGCGAACAGCAACTCTCGGGCCTGCGCGCACAACTGGCGCTGCTTGAAAAGCAAAGCGGCGGAACGGGCGATGGCCTGGGCGATGTCCAGGTTCCGGTCGGCAACGTCCCGGAGGCCGGCCTGCAGTATGTCCGCAGATTGCGCGATGTGAAGTACGCCGAGACCATCTTCGAGCTGCTGGCAAAACAGTATGAAGCCGCCAGACTCGATGAGGCAAAAACCGCTGCCGTGATCCAAGTCCTCGATCCCGCCATAGAACCGGACCGGAAATCTTCCCCGAACCGCAGCCTGATTATCTTAGGAACGATGGCTCTTGGGTTTCTCGGAGCCGTGGGGTATGCGATCATGGCCGCGGCCTTCGCCCAAATGCGTCTGGACCCGGCAACCGAACACCGCTTCAAGACGCTTGTCCGGCTCCTGAGACCACCGCCGAAGTGCCGGAACGCTTAAACAGTAACTGATCCAGAACTTTTCTAGTCCCTGACTGGTTTTCGGCAGCCTGCCCGGCCGGCTGTCGGCAACGCGGTCCGCCAGTTGGGGTCTGCCCGGTTCAATCGCACAATGGCGCAATTACTCAAAATTCTCAAAGGAGGCATATGTCAGTCAAAAGAGCATTGGTTTGTGGCGCGGGGGGTTTTATTGGCAGTCATCTGGTGAAGAGTTTGAAGCGGGACGGTTATTGGGTCCGCGGCGTGGACCTGAAGCATCCGGAGTTCAGCCCTACCGCCGCCGACGATTTTGTGGTCGCCGACCTGCGCGAGCGCGAAAGTTGGGAGAAAATCTTCGATCGGCGTTTCGACGAAGCCTACCAACTGGCCGCCGACATGGGCGGGGCGGGCTACATCTTCACCGGGAAC
>Ga0182014_10005665_pt1 | contig 13818 bp, 11 predicted proteins | sample 612S2DmetaG_FD_120489 | JGI IMG/M metagenome (GOLD analysis project Ga0182014, IMG submission 120489) | Permafrost microbial communities from Stordalen Mire, Sweden - 612S2D metaG | ecosystem: Environmental > Terrestrial > Soil > Wetlands > Permafrost | place: Sweden: Stordalen | collected... | reverse complement strand
TCCCGGCCAGGGACGAGGATAAGCCGGAAATGCGAGCCAGCAGGGCGGGCGAGGCGGTATTGACATCGACACCGACGGCATTCACGCAGTCCTCGACGACGGCATCGAGGCTGCGAGCCAGTCTCGTCTGCATGACGTCGTGCTGATACTGGCCGACGCCGATCGATTTCGGGTCGATCTTGACCAGTTCGGCGAGTGGATCCTGCAAGCGGCGAGCGATCGACACGGCGCCGCGCAGCGTCACGTCGAGGGTCGGAAATTCGTTCGCCGCCAGCTGCGATGCGGAATACACCGATGCGCCGGCTTCCGATACGACCACCTTGGTGAGTTTCAGCTCCGGGTGGAGTTTCATCAGTTCACCGGCGAGCTTGTCGGTTTCGCGGGATGCTGTGCCGTTGCCGATGCTGATGAGATCCACGGCATGCTTCTTCGCCAGCAGCCCCAGAGCCTTGAGAGATCCGGCCCAGTCGTTGCGCGGCACATGCGGATAGACGGTGGCGGTTTCCAGCAACTTGCCGGTGTGATCGACGATGGCTACCTTCACGCCGGTCCGCAGACCGGGATCGAGCCCCATGGTGACCCGGGGACCCGCCGGCGCGGCCAGCAGTAAATCGTGCAGATTGTGGGCGAACACGCGGATGGCTTCCTCTTCGGCGCGCTCGCGCAACTCGGACAGCAGGTCGGTTTCCAGTTGCCATGACAGTTTGACCTGCCAGGCCCAATGCGCCGTCTGCAACAGCCATGCATCCGCGGGCTGCTTGCGATCCGCCAGGCTGAAGCGGGCGGCGATCTTCTGTTCACAGCTATTGAAGGGCGCCGGGCCCCCGGCCGCCTCGGCTTGGATGTCTTCGGGCAGCTTGAGCGACACCTTCAGCAGGGACTCCTTGCGGCCACGGAACAGTGCCAGCGCACGATGCGGTGGGACCGTTCTGAGCGTTTCCTGGTAGGCGAAGTAATCGCGGAACTTCGCGGCGGCCTCCTCCTTGCCTTCAGCCACGACCGAGGTCAGCATGCCGTGATCCTGCAAGTAGCCGCGCAGGCTTGCCAGCAGTTCGGCATCTTCCGCGAACTGCTCCATCAGGATCTGCCGCGCACCCTCGAGCGCTGCCTTGACGTCCGGGACGCCGGGGTTTTCGCCCTGTTCGGTGGTAAACGCCGGTTTGAGGTACTTGGCGGCTTCGACCTCCGGGCTCAGCGCGTGGTCGGCCAGCAGCGCCGACGCCAGCGAGTCGAGGCCGGCCTCGCGGGCAATCTGCGCCTTGGTGCGGCGCTTCACCTTGTAGGGGAGGTACAGATCTTCCAGCCGTTGCTTGGTCTCGGCCTGCTCGATCGACGCGCGCAGGGCTGGGACCAGCTTGCCCTGCTCCTCGATGCTCGCGAGGATGGCCGTGCGCCGCTCCTCGAGCTCCCGCAGATAAATCAGCCGCTCCTGAAGGTTGCGGAGTTGGGTATCGTCCAGTCCCCCGGTCGCTTCCTTGCGGTAACGAGAGATGAACGGCACGGTCGCACCTTCGTCGAGCAGTGCGACCGCCGCCACGACTTGATGCACGGAGGCGGAGAGTTCATGCGCAATGCGAGATTCGATGGTGGCGAGCATGGAGATATCGGAATGACAGGTCGAGGGGGCGCACTATGCAGAATCCGGGGTCCCGCCACAAGCCGCGATTGTCGCAGCCGATCGGCCGGCGATCACTTCGCGCCGTGGCGCTGCAGAACCGAGCCCGGCGTGCCGCGGTTCATCGGGACGTGGACGCTCAGGGCTGGGGAATGACCGGCCGAGGTGCGTCGGATGTCGGCACGGCTGGTACAGGCGCGGCCGGCGTAGGCAAGGCCGGCAGAGGCGCGGCGCGCTTGGTGTGCGCCGGCTTGGCGTGCGTCGGGCTCTTAAGGGTCGGAACCGCGGGATTCGGTGCATTCAGCGCATCGAACAGGCTGTCTCCTGGCTGGTTCGCGCATCGTTCAGCAAGGCCTGCATCGAATTTGCCCAGCGAATCGGCGTCGAGCAAGTGGCCGCCGGACAATCCCACGGCATATCCGAACAGCCACATCATGAGCGTGTTGGCGCTCTCCGAATCGGTTTTGCGCAGATTCGTATGCCGTGTTTCGAATGTCGCGCAATCGAGCCGCGTCAAATCCATCGGATTGTCGCGCTTGGACTTCACCGACGTCACGGCGTCCAGCAAGCTGGACCCCGGATTGTTCTTGCATTCGGCGTCGAGTGCAAAGCCGAAGGCGGTCAGCGAATCGCCGTACATGGCACGTTCGCCCGACTTGGCGATCGCGAATCCGAACAACCACATCACGGTATCGATGGGATCGGCCGCCAGACCCGGGACCGTCGAGGCAAGCACCTCGCTTTCGTACTTCTCGCAGTTCACCGTCGCGAGATTCAAAGTCGCCGCGCGGGTGCTCTGCGGCAGCAACGCGACCGCGAAGAAACCCGCGATCAGTATGGCCGCCACGACGCGGCCCGTCATGTCACGGCTGCTCACGCCGGCGACCTGGACGGCAGCACCCGGCTGACGTATGACGCGAGACGTCCCGATCTCACCAAGGTCTTCGCCGCCTCGATGTCCGGCGCGAAATAACGGTCTGCGGCGTAGAACGCCACGCGTGACCGGATGTCGGCATGGACCCGCTCCAGGCTGAGCGACGATCGGGCGGGACGGTGAAAATCGATGCCCTGGGCGGCGGCGAGCATCTCGATGCCCACGACGGCAGCGGCGTTTTCCACCATGGATTCGAGCCGGCGCGCGGCATGTGTGGCCATGCTCACATGATCCTCCTGGTTGGCGGAGGTCGGAATGGAGTCGACGCTGCACGGCGTCGCGATCGTCTTGTTCTCGGACACCAGAGCGGCGGCGCTCACCTGAGCGATCATGAATCCGGAGTTCAGGCCGCTGTTCTCGACCAAGAAGGCGGGTAAACCGCTCATCTTGGGATCGACCAGCACGGCAACGCGTCGCTCGGACAGGCTGCCGATTTCGGCGATGGCCAGTGCAAGGGTGTCGGCGGCGAAGGCCACCGGTTCGGCGTGAAAATTTCCACCGGAGAGGACGTCGCCCTGTTCTACGAACAACAAAGGATTGTCGGTCACCGCATTCGCCTCGATGCGCAGCGTCGCGCTGCAGTTGCGGATCAGATCGAGGCAGGCTCCCATGACCTGAGGCTGACAGCGAAACGAATAGGGGTCCTGGACGCGGCTGCAGTCGAGATGCGAGGCACGGATGGCGCTGCCGGCGAGCAACTCGCGATATTCGGCCGCGACGGCGATCTGACCGGGCTGGCCCCTGACTTGATGGATGCGGTCGTCGAACGGCGAATCGCTGCCCTTCAACGCATCCACCGACATGGCGCCGGCAACGAGGGCCCCGGCGAACACGTCCTCCGCGCCGAACAGCCCCGCCAGGGCGAGCGCGGTCGACACCTGGGTGCCGTTGATGAGCGCGAGCCCCTCCTTTGCGTGCAATCGTATCGGTTCGAGCCCGGCGAGGCGCAGTCCTTCCGTGGCGGGCAGGACCGCGCCATTGACGCGCACATGTCCGACCCCCAACAGGGACGCGCTCAGGTGAGCCAAGGGCGCGAGATCGCCGGATGCGCCGACGGACCCTTGCGCAGGAACGATCGGATAGACCTGGTGCTCGAGCAGCGCCATGAGCGCATCCATCAGGCTCAACGTGACGCCGGAATGGCCACGTGCCAGGGCATTGATCTTAAGGACGAGGATCAGCCGAACGACCGCATCCGGAAGGGCCTCACCCACCCCGGCCGCATGGGACAGAAGCAGGTTTCTCTGCAACAGCTCGAGTTGCTCGTTGGGTATGCGGGTCTGGGCGAGCAGACCGAATCCCGTATTGATGCCGTACGCAGCATCCCCGATCGACACGATCCGGTCGACGAGCGCGGTGGCCGCGGCGATCCGTTCGCGGTCGGCGGTGGTAAGTTCGAACACCGCATGCGACTCGTAGGCCCGCCGCAGCACGGCCAGGCTGAGTTCCCCCGCCTGGACCTGCAACCTGTTCGTCACTTGGGGGCGCCGATCATCGGCAGATTCAATCCTTGTTCGCGCGCGCAGTCGATGGCCGTTTGGTAACCGGCATCGGCGTGACGCATCACCCCGGTTCCCGGATCGTTCCACAACACGCGCCCGAGGCGCTTGCGTGCTGCCGCAGTGCCATCGGCCACGATGACCACCCCGGAATGCTGCGAGTAGCCCATGCCGACACCGCCACCATGATGGATGGAGACCCAGGTGGCGCCGCTCGCGGTATTGAGCAGCGCGTTCAGCAGGGGCCAGTCAGAAACGGCATCCGAACCGTCCTTCATGGATTCGGTTTCCCGATTCGGGCTGGCGACCGAGCCGGAATCCAGGTGGTCGCGCCCGATGACCACGGGGGCGGATAGTTCACCGCTCGCCACCATGTCGTTGAAGGCTTGCCCCAGCCGGTGACGCTGCCCCAGACCAACCCAGCATATGCGTGCCGGCAGTCCCTGGAATTGGATTCGCGAGCGCGCCATGTCGAGCCAGTGGTGCAGATGCGGATCGTCCGGGATCAGCTCCTTCACCTTGGCATCCGTCTTGTAGATGTCTTCCGGGTCTCCGGACAATGCGGCCCAGCGGAATGGCCCGATGCCGCGGCAGAAGAGCGGGCGGATGTACGCGGGAACGAAACCCGGAAAATCGAACGCGTTCTTGACGCCGGCGTCGAACGCTACCTGTCTGATGTTGTTGCCGTAATCGAAAACCGGCAGACCCATGGCCTGGAAGCGCAGCAGATATTCGACATGCTTCGCCATCGAGAGCTTTGCCGCAGCGCTGGTGCCGGCGGGATCGCTGACGCGGCGCTCGTCCCATTGCTCCACGCTCCAGCCCTGTGGCAGGTAGCCGTTGATCGGGTCGTGTGCCGACGTCTGGTCCGTCAGCGCGTCGGGCTTGATGCCGCGGTCGAGCAGCGTCTGCAACACGTCCACGATATTGCCGAGCAGGGCCACCGACAACGCCTTGCCCTCCTTCTTCGCGGTGTCGAGCATGCTGAGCGCTTCGTCCAACGTGCTTGCCTGCGCATCGACGTAGCCCGTCTCCAAGCGCTTGGTGATGCGACTTTGCCGGCATTCCACGGCCAACATGTTGGCGCCGGCCATGGTGGCCGCCAACGGCTGTGCGCCGCCCATGCCGCCCAATCCTGCGGTCAATATCCATTTGCCGGCGAGGTGGTCCTGGAAGTGCTTGCGGCCCATCTCGACGAAGGTCTCATAGGTGCCCTGGACGATCCCCTGGCTGCCGATGTAGATCCAGGATCCCGCCGTCATCTGACCGTACATGGCCAGGCCCTTGCGATCGAGTTCGTGGAAGTGTTCCCACGTGGCCCAATGCGGCACGAGGTTGGAATTCGCGATCAACACGCGTGGCGCATCCACATGGGTCGGGAAAACGCCGACCGGCTTGCCCGATTGCACCAACAGGGTTTCGTCATCGCCCAATGTTTTCAAGGTCTCGACGATGCGGTCGTAGCAATTCCAGTCGCGAGCGGCGCGGCCGATGCCGCCGTACACGACGAGTTCGGCGGGATTCTCCGCCACGTCAGGATCGAGATTGTTCATGAGCATGCGCAGGGGTGCTTCCGTCTGCCATGACCGGGCGCTCAACGTGCTGCCGCGGGCGGAGCGGATGACTCTTGATTTGACGGGGGCTAGCATGGGTTTCCTCAGGGACGGAATCGTCCGGACATTTCGTAACGAGAACCAGGGTAGTACAGGCGCGCGACCGAGGCGATCTGCCCGTCGGTCCACGTGCGTCGGATCATCAACAGGCACGGCTCGTCGCGTTTCATCGCCAACAATTTACGTGTACGCTCGTCGGGCATCACCGCGCGCAACAAGTGCTGGGCCTCTTGAAGCGGGGCAACTTTGATCAAATAGTCGTACGGCGTGGTCTTGCTGAAATCGATCTTCAGATAATCGGGCGCCAGTTTCGGGAGCACGTACCGATCTTCCAACTGGACGGGCCGATGATTCTCGAAATGCACGATGACGGAGCAGTAGAGCTCGCTGCGCGGTGCGATCCCGAAATCCTCGGCCAGCTCCGCCACGGCGCGAATCCGTTCCAGCGAAACGATGTCGGCGCGATGGACGTGGCCGCGCTCGCGGATTTCGTCGGCGATGCTGCGTATCTCGAGCGGATGAGCATGCGCGTGCCGGTCGGCCACGAAGCTGCCGACACCGGCGATGCGCACCAGGACCCCTTCGTCCCGCAGTTCCCGCAGCGCACGATTGGCGGTCATCCGCGACACGCCGAAGGATTTGACGATGTCATTCTCGGAGGGCACGCGCGTGGATGTCGCCCATTTTCCCGAGCCGATGTTGTCGAGAATATGGCGCTTGACCCGAAGGTAGAGCGGTTGCAGCTGGTCCATGGCTTTATCCATGGGCGCAGCCTAAGCTGTATAGACAGGTATGGTCAACTATTACCGCGCTGTGCCACTGCGCGGACTAGAGCGGCGTCGCCAACCGCACCATCAGCTCGGAGAATTCCGGACGCAGCGGCATTTCCGCGGCGTGCCGGCCGTCCTTCACCACCCAGCGACCACCCACCATGACGTCGCGAATGGCCGCGCGGCCGCCCGCGAACACGAGGTGATCCAGGGAGCTTTCGGTGGTTCCGCCCACCATGCTGGGGTGCGTGGTGTCGAGAACGAGCCAATCCGCGCGGCGGCCCACGTCGATCGCGCCGGCGGGCTGCCCGATGGCGCGGGCGCCGTGCTGCGCTGCATCGCGCCACACGCGTGTGCCCACGTGCGGTTCGAGTTTGTCGGCTAGAACGCCGCGCCGCTTTTTCCGCAGTCGCTGCTGGTATTCCATCCACCGTAGTTCCTCCGCGGGGCAGACCGTCGCCTGGCTGTCGGAGCCGACGCAAATGCGTCCGCCGCGGGACAGAAATGCGGCGGCGTCGAAGAATCCGTCGCCGAGGTTGGCCTCTGTGCTGATGGAAACGCACACCGCGGCGCGCGCTGCGGCAATGCCTTTCAGTTCGGCGGCGGTGGCGTGCGTGGCATGCACCAGGCACCAATGCGGATCCAGCAGGCCGGTGTCGAGCAGCAACTCGATGGGCCGCCGTCCCGTCGCGAGTTTGCAGGATTCGACTTCCTTGACCTGCTCGGCGACGTGGATGTGCAGCGGCAGGGTGGGGTCCATGCCACGCAGCGCCTGCGCGGACTCCTGGATTGTCGGTAACGGCACGGCGCGCAGGCTATGGAAGGCGGCGCCGGTGCGCAGCGTCGTGCGCCGGCTGCGGCGCTCCGCGGCAATGCGCGCATCGATGGCGCGCAGGAACCAGTCGGTATCGAGTGCAAATCGTGACTGGTCCGGCTTGAGCGGCACACCCCCGAAATCTCCCGTTTGGTAGAGGGTCGGAAGCAGCGTGAGGGCGATGCCGGCGGTCTCGGCGGCGGCAATGACTGCGTCCCACAGCCCTTGGCCATCCGCGTAATGCGCGCCGTTCGGTTGCCGGTGAAGGTAATGAAACTCGGCGACCGAGGTGTATCCGGCCTTGAGCATCTCGATGAACAGCTGGGTGGCGAGGATCCGCAGGTCCTCCGGTCCGATGCGTCCCGCGAGCGCATACATTGCCTGGCGCCAGGTCCAAAAGCTGTCGTGTGCCGACAATTGGTACTCGGCATTGCCCGCCATGCCGCGCTGGAATGCGTGGCTGTGTGCGTTGGCCATGCCGGGCACCACCATCCCAGCGACCCGTTCCGCATCGGCCATCCCTGCCGGCGCGGATGGGATGGCGGCGTCGATGGCGCTGATGATTCCGTCGTCGTCAACGGTCACCCGGACGCCGTTTGCCCAGCCGTCTGATAGAAGAGCCGATTGCAAAAAGTACCGTCGAGTCATGTTGCCTATACCTGTATAGGGAGAGGAGCCTAGCAGGGAATGCCGGTCGCCGGCGGTCCCGTGCCGTATCATCGGCGTAACAGCAATCAGCGGACGGCGACGTGCAGACATCTTCAATTCGTGAGTGGGACCGGGTTTGGGTCAATGCAAACATCGCGACGATGGTCGCGGGCGACGCGCCGTACGGCACCATGCGGAATGCCGCACTCGCGGTCAAGGGCGAGCGCATCGCATGGATCGGGACGGCGGAGGAAGCACGGGCCAGGGCGTCGACGCAGTCGACGCCGGTGGAAGATTGCAGGGATCTGTGGATACTGCCCGGGCTCATCGATTGTCATACGCATCTCGTCTACGGCGGCAACCGGGTCGAGGAATTCGAGAAGCGCCTGTGCGGCGTTTCGTATGAGGAGATCGCGCGTGCCGGCGGCGGCATTCAGTCCACGGTGAACGCGACCCGCGCGGCCGACGCGGAGTCGCTGCTGGCGTCCGCCACGTCGCGCGCGAAGCGTTTGATGGCCGAAGGTGTCACCACGGTCGAGATCAAGTCGGGCTATGGCCTCGATCTCGACACCGAGCGGCGTATGCTCGAAGTCGCGCGAGAACTTGGGAGGTGTTTGCCCCTGTCGGTCAGGACCACGTATCTCGGGATGCATGCGCTGCCGAAGGAATACCGCGCGGACCGCGCAGCGTTCGTGCAGCTGGCGAGCGGACCCTGGCTCGAGACATTGGCGGCGAGCGGCTTGGTGGATGCAGTGGACGTATTCTGCGAGAACATCGCGTTCACGGTGGCGGAGGCCGAGCACTTCCTGCGCGCGGCGCGTCGCCTGGGATTGCCCGCGCACGTGCATGCCGGGCAGTTGACCGACATGGGCGCCGCGGAGCTGGCGTCGAAATACCAGGCGCTCTCGGCGGATCACCTCGAATACCTCAGCGCAGGCGGCGCGGCGGCGCTCGCGGCCGCCGGCACGGTGGCGGTGCTGTCGCCGGGTGCCTACTTCACGCTGCGTCAGACGACGCCGCCGCCCATTGCGCTGTTGCGGCAAGCCGGGGTCGCCATGGCGGTGGCCACCGATTGCAATCCGGGCAGTTCGCCGTGTACCTCCTTGCTGCTGGCGCTTAACATGGCGTGCACCTTGTTCGGCCTCACGCCGCTCGAGGCGTTGACAGGTGCGACGCGTCACGCGGCACGGGTGTTGGGCATGCAGGCTGATGTGGGAACCCTCGAGGTCGGCAAGCGGGCGGATTTCTCCCTGTACGCGATCGATCGGCCGGCGGAGCTTTGCTACAACCTCGGCGCCAATCCCTGCTTGGGCACGGTGCGCGGCGGTGTGGCGGCAGCGGCCGCAACGCGCGACGTCGCGTAGCTCGGCAACATGACTCGACTGGACTTCCAATTGGAAGCGACGGCTTCCGGCTCGCGCGCCCGTGCGGCGCGTCTGCGCACGCTGCACAACGAGGTTCTCACGCCCACGTTCATGCCCGTGGGGACGCACGCCGCCGTGCGCGCGCAACGCCGCGAGGACGTGCTCGAGAGCGGTGCCCAGGTGTTGCTCGCGAATACGTATCATCTGATGCTGCGTCCGGGTGTCGAATTGTTCGAACAATTCGGCGGAATCCATCGCTTCATGAACTGGCCGCGCTCGATTTTGACCGACTCGGGCGGCTTTCAGATCTTTTCGTTGCCCGGCAGCCGTTCGATGACCGAGGAATGCGCCGAGTTCAGAAGCTACGTGGATCAGACGATCGTGCGTCTGAGTCCGGAGAGCAGCATCGCCGCGCAGCGCGCCATCGGCAGCGACATCATGATGGTGCTGGACCAATGCGTGCCCGCGACGGTGGAGCGGGCGGTTGCCGAGCAAGCCATGCACCTGACGCATCGTTGGGCGCTGCGCAGCCTCGCGGCGCGCGGCGATTCGCCGCAGTCGCTGTTCGGGATCGTGCAGGGGGCGAGCTTTGCGGACCTCAGGGTCGAAAGTGCGCGTACCATCGCCGGGATGCCGTTCGACGGCTATGCGATCGGCGGTCTGGCGGTCGGCGAGGGGCGCGGCGAGCGGGAGGATTGCACCGCCGTCGTGACCGAGCTGCTGCCGCAGGATCGACCTCGGTATCTCATGGGAGTGGGCACGCCGCTGGACCTGCTCGAGGCGGTGCACCGCGGCGTCGACATGTTCGACTGCATCCTGCCCACGGCGCTCGCCAAGCAGGGCGTGGCGTTCACCAGCGTGGGCCGCCGGGATCTACGCCGCGCTGCGTATCGCACGCTCGACGGGCCGATCGATCCAGCCTGCGATTGCTCGACATGCGCCAACTATTCGATTGCCTATCTGTTTCATCTGCACAAGGTGTCCGAGCCGCAGGGCTGGCAGCTCCTGGGGCTGCACAACGTGCATTTTTACATGCGATTGATGCGCACCATGCGTGAGCACATCCTGGCGGATACCTGGCTCGATTTCTACCACGCGCAGCGCCTGCTCCTCGACGCACGTGACTGCTACGGTCCGCCGGTGCGGCATGTGACCAAGGCGCAGCGGCAGGTGCTCAGGCTGAAGCTCGGGCGCTATGAGGTCGTGGTCAGCGACGGCGTCGGGCGCATTCGCGACATGATGTCCGGCGAGGTCATGCACTCGGTGAATGACCCGGCGGAGGAGGCGCGGTCCCTATACGTGGATCAATCGCGGCTGCTGGAGCGCCTGCGCGAAAGTGACCGGGCACCGTTGGTGGTGTGGGACGTGGGCTTGGGCGCTGCGGCGAATGCCATGGCGACCATTCACGCGGTGGAAGCGATGAAAGGGGCGGGTGAGCCGCAGGCCGCGCCACCAGCGCAGCCCGTGGCGTCTGCGTCACCCGTGACGTCTGCGGTGCGTGGACGCCCTCTCACGCTGGTGAGTTTCGAGAACGACATGGACTCGTTGATCCTGGCGCTGCGCCATCCAGCGTGGTTCACGCATCTGCGGCACGCGGCGCCGCGCGCGCTGCTGGCCGAGAACCGCTGGAGCAACGCGGCGGCGGATATCGAGTGGCGGTTGCTGCGCGGTGACTTCAGCGAAACCAAATTTGCCGCGCCGTTGCCAGACTTGATCTTCTTCGATCCGTTCTCCTTCAAGACCGACAGTGGTCTATGGACCTTGGATGCGTTTCGGGAACTGCGCCAACTCGCCGGGGACAAGGGCGTCGAGCTGTTCACCTATACCTATTCGACCAGCGTGCGCGCCGCGCTGTTGGCGGCCGGCTTTTACGTGGCGAAGGGCCGGGGCACGGGACCCAAGGCGGAGACGACCATCGGGTTGACGCCGGCGGCGGCGGGCCTTGCGCATGGGCGTGAACTGCTGGGAGGCGAGTGGCTGGGGAAATGGCGGCGCAGCGAGCGCCAAGCGCCAATGGGGGCCAGCGCGGGCGATGAGTCGTGGCGTGAGGCGGTGAGCGGGCATCCTCAATTCCGGTAGGCGGCGCGGACGTCGTTCGCGCGGCGCGAGATCACTCGCGGCGAAACCTGGCGCAGTGCGGCAGCAGCGCGCTTAGTTACGGAGATTTTCGGGGGCGCCCGCGGGGGCGGTGGCGGGGCCGGGGCTGGATGGTGGCGGCGTAGTCGGTGTAGCCGGCGTTCGATTCGTTGAGCTCACTGGCAAACGGGTTGCGCACCTTGAGCTGGTCGAACGCCATGCCGTGTTGAAAATCTTCGCTGAGCAGAATTCTACATCCCTGGGCGTGGGCGGCGGCGACGATGGTCGCGTCCCACCAGCTCGTGCGGTACCGTCGCTCGATTTCCCGCGCGCGCGTCAGCACTGCGCGGTCGATGGGTTGGGGATTCCAGGCCATGAGGGCGTCAATGTCGTCCCAGGCTGTATCGGCGGATAGTCCGGGCTTGAGTTTGCGGGTGAGCGTCACGTAGTACTCGCTCAATACTTGGATGCTGATCCGGCCGGCCCGTTGTTGCCACAGTTGCCGCAAGCATTCCTGGGCCACCACCTGCTTCGTCTGCTGACCAGCGTCCCGGGCGTAGACCAGGATGTTGGTGTCGACGAAGGTGGACTCAGTCATACAGGTCGTGGCGGGCGGGATAGGTCGGATTGCCTTCATTCAATAGGCTGGGCTGGTTGGCGAGGTAGCGCTGCATGGCGTCGTCGTAGGCCTGGGATTCGTGCATGGTGCTGTTCAGCAATTCGCCCAGAAAGCGCGACAAGCTTTTGTTCTGCTGGGCAGCGCGTACACGCGCCCAAGTGGCGGTTTCGTCGTCGAGTGTGATGGTGATGTTCTTCATGCTTTGATTATAATACACGATTCTCGTGTATATAAGGCTTTGGCAAATCGAGATTCCACGGGAGATTGCGTGGCTCGAAGGGTATGACACGGCGTTCGGCCTGCTGAATCGGGAGTTGAACCTCCCGTAGAAGGATTTGGCGGCATTGATTCGTATGGCGTATTCCAATGACGGCACACTTTCCTTGAACGGCCGCAAACAGTACGTGCACCTTCCAGATGGCGTCTTGGACAGAATCGAAGAAATCGTGCAACAGTCAGCCAAGCTCCCCTCGGAGTAGCGCGGGAATTAGAATTTTGCGATGATTTGATGGCGTCGCACCCCTGTGATACCCAATTTCGAGGCTTGTGAAGGAATTTCGGGTCGGGAGCGTATTGATGGATGGATTTATCCGTGCTGCATAGCAGCGATTACCTTGACACCCAAGCGCTCGGTTCCTACAATCGCCGGCCTTTGTCGCTGGGCACACGTCCGCGGCTACTTTAAAGGTTTCTTTGCTCCAACAGGCCGACTCCTCAGGATGGCCATCAAAGGTATTTATGGCGACGACGACCCAACTCATTCGCACTGGCCGCAACGAGCCGGACTGGAAATCCAAGGTCCCGGCACTGGCGGCTTCCCCGCAAAAGCGTGGCGTGTGCACCCGTGTCTACACCACCACGCCGAAGAAGCCGAACTCGGCTCTGCGCAAGGTGTGCCGTGTCCGCTTGACCAATGGCTACGAAGTGTCGAGCTACATCGGCGGCGAAGGCCACAACCTGCAGGAGCACTCGGTGGTCTTGATCCGCGGCGGCCGCGTCAAGGATCTCCCCGGTGTTCGTTACCACACGGTCCGCGGTGCGCTCGATTGCGCCGGCGTAACCGATCGACGCCAAGGGCGTTCCAAGTACGGCGCCAAGCGTCCCAAGAAATAAAGGCATTCCATGTCCCGCAGAGCAGCAGCCCCCCATCGCACCATCCTTCCCGATCCCAAATTCGGGAACGATATGTTGGCCAAATTCATCAACATGGTGATGGAGCGCGGCAAGAAGTCCGCCGCCGAGAAGATCGTGTACGGCGCCATCGACCGCATCGGCGAGAAGAAGTCCGGTGCCGTGGGCACCGAGGCCATCGCCGTGTTGCAGCAGGCGCTGGACAACGTGAAGCCGGTCGTCGAAGTGAAGTCCCGTCGAGTCGGCGGCGCCACCTACCAGGTGCCGGTCGAAGTCCGCGCCAATCGTCGTCAGACGCTGGCCATGCGTTGGGTCATCGAGGCCGCCACGGCGCGCAGCGAGAAATCCATGGCGCATCGTCTCGCTGCCGAGCTGATGGAAGCCGCTGAAAACCGCGGCGCTGCCGTGCGCAAGCGTGAGGACACGCATCGCATGGCCGAAGCCAACAAGGCGTTCGCACACTATCGCTGGTAGGGCTTCGGGCTGCTGGTAAATCAGCGGCGAGACCTCATATAGAGATACCCGTCGGCGACATGGGTCGCCAGGTGGGTGAGTCGGTCAAATGCTCGCGCAGCGAGCAACTATCGGGCGGGGCCGCATCGGCCCCGTTGACAGTTGCGCGAAGCGCATGGATATACCCCGTTAATTCAGCGCGAAGCGCGAGAAAAATGCCACGTACGACGCCCATCGAAAGATATCGAAATATCGGTATCTCTGCGCATATCGACGCGGGTA
>Ga0182014_10005664_pt1 | contig 13818 bp, 7 predicted proteins | sample 612S2DmetaG_FD_120489 | JGI IMG/M metagenome (GOLD analysis project Ga0182014, IMG submission 120489) | Permafrost microbial communities from Stordalen Mire, Sweden - 612S2D metaG | ecosystem: Environmental > Terrestrial > Soil > Wetlands > Permafrost | place: Sweden: Stordalen | collected... | reverse complement strand
TTCGAACAACTCCACCACGCGCGGCAGACCGCCGGTGATGTCCTTGGTCTTGGTGGTTTCGCGCGGGATCTTGGCCAGCACGTCGCCCGCGTGGACTTCTTCGCCGTCGCGCGCCATCAGGTGCGCGTGGGTCGGCATCAGGTACTTCTTGGCTTCCGACTTGGTGCCTTGTGCGGTATCGGGCCGCACAATGACCATGGGCTGGCGCTTCTCGTCGGGAGAATCGACCACCACGAGCTGGCTCATGCCGGTGACCTCATCCAACTGCTCCTGCATGGTCATGCCTTCCAGCAGGTCTTTGAAATGCACCGTGCCGGTGACTTCGGTCAGGATGGAGAAGGTGTAGGGATCCCACTCCAGCAGGATCTGGTTGGCCTTGATGGGACCGCCGTCTTCCACCATGATCTTGGCGCCGTATACCATCTGATAGCGCTCTTTTTCGCGGCCTTTGTCGTCGACCACGGCCATGATGCCGTTGCGGTTCATGGCGATCAGCTCGCCCGACTTGCTGCGCACGGATTGCACGCCAATGTAGCGGGCGAAGCCGTCGGACTTGGCGTCCTGCGTGGATTGTTCGGAAATACGGGAGGCCGTTCCGCCGATGTGGAAGGTACGCATGGTGAGCTGCGTGCCGGGCTCGCCGATGGATTGCGCGGCGATCACGCCCACGGCTTCGCCCCGCTCCACCAGCCGTCCGGAGGCGAGGTTGCGGCCGTAGCACATCACGCAGACGCCGCGTTTGGATTCGCAAGTGAGCACCGAGCGGATCTTGACGCGCTCGATACCGGCGGCTTGAATGGCGGCGGCCAGGTCTTCGGTGATCTCCTGGTTCACGGCCACGATGACGTTGCCTTCATAGTCTTTCTGATCTTCGAGGGCCACACGGCCGACGATGCGGTCGCGCAACGGCTCGATGATTTCGCCGGATTCGATGATGGGCTCCACGTAGATGCCTTCGCTGGTGCCGCAATCCGTTTCGGCAATGATCACGTCCTGGGAAACGTCCACCAGGCGGCGGGTGAGGTAGCCGGAATCGGCCGTTTTCAGAGCGGTATCGGCCAAACCTTTGCGGGCGCCGTGCGTGGAGATGAAGTACTGCAGCACGTTGAGGCCTTCGCGGAAGTTGGCGGTGATGGGGGTTTCGATGATCTCGCCGGAGGGCTTGGCCATCAAACCGCGCATGCCGGAAAGCTGGCGGATCTGCTGTTTGGAGCCGCGCGCGCCGGAGTCGGCCATGATGTAAATCGGGTTGAGGTAACGGCCGGTGCGGTCGTCCTCTTCCATGGCGTGGAACATTTCGTCGGAAACTTTCTCGGTGACCTTCGACCAGATTTCGATGATCTTGTTGTAGCGCTCGCCGTGGGTGATGGCGCCGTCCTGATATTGGTTCTCGACGGCCACCACTTCCTTTTCAGCCTCGCGCACCAAGCCGGCCTTTTCGGAAGGCACAACCATGTCGTCGATGCCGATGGAGATACCGGCGCGGGTGGCGTAGAGGAAGCCCAGGGCTTTGACCTGGTCGAGCATCTGGACCGTGACCACCAACCCGAACTTCAGGTAGCAATACTGCACAAGCTGGGCCAATCCCTTCTTCTTCAGGAGGCCGTTGATGAAAGGCATATCCGCCGGCAGTTGATCGTTCAGGATCACGCGGCCGACGGTGGTCTCCATGTACTGCTTCACGAACTCGATGGGCTCGGTATGCAGCATGTTCTGGTTGTCGAACGCATGCACCAGATCGATCACCTTGCCGGTGTAGCGCAGCTTGATGGGGGTCAACGTTTCGACCTCGCCCATTTCGAGCGCGATCAGCACGTCTTCGACGGAGGCGAAGGTGCGGCCCTCGCCCTTGGTGCCGGGACGCGCCTTGGTCAGGTAGTAGCAGCCCAGGACCATGTCCTGGGTGGGCACGGCAATGGGTCCGCCATGCGCCGGCGAAAGGATGTTGTTGGAGGACAGCATCAGCGTGGAAGCTTCGATCTGCGCTTCCGGAGACAGCGGAATGTGGACGGCCATCTGGTCGCCGTCGAAATCCGCGTTGAAGGCGGTGCAAACCAGCGGGTGGATCTTGATGGCCTTGCCCTCCACCAGGACCGGTTCGAAGGCCTGGATACCCAGGCGGTGCAGCGTGGGAGCGCGGTTGAGCAGAATGGGGTGGTCCTTGATGACTTCTTCGAGGATGTCCCAAACCACCGGGTCCTGCTGCTCGACGAGTTCCTTGGCTTGCTTGATGGTGGTGCAATGGCCGCGCTGTTCGAGGCGGTGATAGATGAAGGGCTTGAACAGCTCGAGCGCCATCTTCTTGGGCAGGCCGCACTGGTTGAGCTTGAGCTCGGGACCCACGACGATGACGGAGCGGCCGGAATAATCCACGCGCTTGCCGAGCAGATTCTGGCGGAAGCGGCCCTGCTTGCCCTTGAGGGTATCGGAGAGCGACTTCAGCGGGCGGTTGTTGGCGCCGCGTAGCACGCGGCCACGGCGGCCGTTATCGAACAGCGCATCCACGGCTTCCTGGAGCATGCGCTTTTCGTTGCGGACGATGACGTCGGGCGCGTGCAGCTCGATCAGCTTTTTCAGGCGGTTGTTGCGGTTGATGACGCGGCGGTACAGATCGTTGAGGTCGGACGTAGCGAAGCGGCCGCCATCGAGCGGCACCAGCGGACGCAACTCCGGCGGAATGACCGGGATCACATCGAGAATCATCCACTCGGGCTTGTTGCCGGACTTGCGGAAAGACTCCACCACGCGCAGGCGCTTGGCGAATTTCAGCTTTTTCTGCTGGGACGTTTCGGTCTTCATCCTCGTGCGAATGTCTTCGCTGAGGAATTCGACGTCCACTTTCTTCAGCAGCTCTTTGATGCCCTCGGCGCCCATCATGGCGATGAACTTGCCGGCGTGCTCCTGGTCAAGCTGGCGCTTGCGCTCGTCGGTGATCACTTCGCCGCGGGTTAACTCGGGCACTTCGCCCGCATCGACGACCACGAAAGCCTCGAAATACAGCACGCGTTCCAATTCGCGCAGGGTGATATCCAGCAGGTGGCCGATGCGGCTCGGCAGGCCCTTGAAGAACCAGACATGCGAGCAGGGGCTGGCCAGTTCGATGTGGCCCAGCCGTTCGCGGCGGACGCGGGCGAGGGTCACTTCCACGCCGCACTTGTCGCAGATGACGCCGCGATGCTTCATGCGCTTGTACTTGCCGCACAAGCATTCCCAATCCTGGGTCGGCCCGAAGATGCGCGCGCAGAACAGACCGTCGCGCTCCGGCTTGAAGGTCCGGTAGTTGATGGTCTCCGGCTTGGTAACTTCCCCGTGGGACCAGCTCCGGATCTTTTCGGGAGACGCCAGACTGATCCGGATGGAATCGAAATCGGCGATCAAGTTTGCGCGATCGTAGGGTGAAGATCTCATGTAGCCTCCAAAAAAGAAGTCAGAAGACAGAAGTCAGAAGTCAGAAGACAGAAGTCAGAAGACAGAATGCCTGCCTTCCAACCCTTGCCCCCGCTTCCTGCTTCTAAACCAGCCACAACAGCCAACTGCCGGAGCCAGTGGATTCTGACTTCTGACTCCTGCTTTTCTTAGTCCGCTGCCGGCGCCATATCCAACACTTCGTGCGGCGCCTTCTTCATCAACTCCACGTCCAGGCACAACGACTGCAACTCGCGGATGAGCACGTTGAACGACTCCGGCACACCCGGTTCGATGGCGGCTTCGCCCTTGACGATAGCCTCGTAGATCTTGGCGCGGCCGTACACGTCGTCCGACTTGGCCGTAAGCAACTCTTGCAGGATGTATGCGGCGCCGTAGGCTTCGAGCGCCCATACTTCCATTTCGCCGAAGCGCTGGCCGCCGAACTGCGCCTTGCCGCCCAGCGGCTGCTGCGTGATCAGCGAGTACGGCCCAATGGAGCGCGCGTGAATCTTGTCGTCCACCAGGTGCGAAAGCTTCAGCATGTAGATGTAGCCAACCGTCACCGGCTGCTCGAAAGGCTGGCCGGTCAGGCCGTCGTAGAGCGCCGTCTTGCCATCCTTGGGCAAGTGCGCGTCGGTGAGGGCCTTCTTGATTTCGCGCTCGGTGGCGCCGTCGAATACCGGCGTGGCGTAGTGCAGGCCCAGGGCTTTGGCGGCCCAGCCGAGGTGGGTTTCCAGAATCTGGCCCACGTTCATGCGGGAAGGCACGCCCAGCGGATTCAGCACGATTTCGACCGGCGTTCCATCCGGGAGGTACGGCATGTCCTCGTCGGGAAGGATGCGCGCGATCACGCCCTTATTTCCGTGGCGGCCGGCCATTTTGTCGCCCACCGAAAGCTTGCGCTTCATGGCGATGTAGACCTTGACCAGCTTGATGACGCCGGGCGGCAATTCGTCGCCCTTGCGCAGCTTGGCGATCTTTTCGTCGGTGATCTTTTCGAGCACCGCGATCTGGCGCGAGGTCATCTCCTCGATTTCGTCGATCTGCTCGTTGACGCGCGTGTCCTTGTCCTTGAAGCGCATGCGCTTCAAGTCGCGCGATTTCATCTTCTCGATGAGATCGCGGCTCAGGTCCGTATCTTTGGCCAGCAGGCGCTTGTTGGTCTTCTCGTCGTGCAGGTCGGCCAGCAGGCGCTTGCCTTCCAGAAGGTTGCCCAGGCGCTTGGCGCGCTCGTCGGTGAGGATGCGGATTTCGTCCTGCAAGTTGCGCTGCAGGCGGGCGATTTGGGATTCCTCGATGGCCCGGGAGCGCTCATCCTTCTCCTGCCCCTTGCGCGAAAAGATCTTGCAATCCACCACCGTGCCCTCGATTCCGGGCGGGCAGTAGAGGGAAGCGTCCTTCACATCGCCGGCTTTTTCGCCGAAGATGGCGCGCAGCAGTTTCTCTTCGGGGGTGAGCTGGGTTTCTCCCTTGGGAGTCACCTTGCCCACCAGGATGTCGCCGGGCTTCACGGTTGCGCCGATGCGGATGACGCCGCTTTCATCCAGGTTGCGCAGGAAGGAATCCGCGATGTTGGGGATGTCGCGCGTGATTTCCTCCGGCCCCAGCTTGGTGTCGCGGCCCTCGATCTCGAACTCCTCAATGTGAATCGAGGTGTAGTAATCTTCCTTGACCAGCTTTTCGCTGACCAGGATGGCGTCCTCAAAGTTGCAGCCGCGCCAGGGCATGAAAGCCACCAGCACGTTGCGGCCGAGGGCCAGCTCGCCCATGTCGGTGCAGGGACCGTCGGCCAGCACCTGGCCCTTGGTGACGCGCTGCCCCATGGCCACGATGGGCTTCTGGTTGATGCAGGTGTTCTGGTTGGAGCGCTTGAACTTGGTGAGCTGATAGATGTCCGCGCCGACTTCGCGGGAGAGCTGCCCTTCATGGGCTGCGCCGCCTTCCACGCGCACGATGATGCGTTCGGAGTCCACCGAATCGACCACCCCGGCGCGCTTGCAGAGCACCACCGCGCCCGAATCGCGGGCGGTCACGCGCTCCATGCCGGTGCCCACGTAGGGGGCGTCGGCGCGCAGCAGCGGTACGGCCTGGCGCTGCATGTTGGAGCCCATCAGCGCACGGTTGGCGTCGTCGTTCTCGAGGAACGGAATCAGGCTGGCGGCCACCGAGACGAGCTGCTTGGGACTGACGTCGATGTACTCGATCTCGTCGCGGTGCTTCAGCACGAAATTGCCCGCCTGGCGTGCGTTGCAGAGATCCGCCACGATGCGGCCGTTCTCGTCGAGCTCGATGTTGGCCTGGGCGACGGTCCACTTGTCTTCCTCCCAGGCGGAGAGATATTCGCAATGCGCTTCGAACTCGGCGGGCTGTTTCTTGGCGGCCAGAGCGGCGTTGGCCTTTTCGATGTCGGCGCGGCGCACGATGTCGCCCACCTTGTACTGGGTGTCGCCGGGATTGAGAATTTTGATCTCGTCCACGACCGCGCCCTTAATGACTTTGCGGTAGGGGCTTTCGATGAAGCCGTATTCGTTGATGCAGGCAAAACAGGACAGCGAGGAGATCAGCCCGATGTTGGGACCTTCGGGCGTCTCGATGGGGCAGATGCGGCCGTAGTGGGTGGGGTGCACGTCGCGGACTTCGAAACCGGCGCGCTCGCGGGACAGACCGCCGGGACCCAGCGCGGAAAGGCGGCGCTTGTGGGTGATCTCCGAGAGCGGATTGGTCTGATCCATGAACTGCGAGAGTTGGCTGGAGCCGAAGAATTCGCGGATGGCCGCCATGACCGGCTTGGCGTTCACCAGGTCGTGCGGCATGGCCGTGGACATTTCCTGGTAGACGGACATCTTCTCTTTGATGGCGCGCTCCATGCGCACCAGTCCGATACGGAACTGGTTTTCCAGCAACTCACCCACGGCGCGCACGCGGCGGTTGCCCAGGTGATCGATATCGTCTACGGCGCCGATGCCTTTGCGGAGTTTCAACAGGTACTTGATGGTGGCGCGGAAATCTTCGGGATCGAGGGTGCGCTTGTCGAGCGGCGTAGCCTCGGCCTTGTCGTGCAGCTTGATATTGAACTTCATGCGGCCCACACGCGAGAAGTCGTACTTGCGCGGGTCGAAGAACATGCCCTGGAACAATTGCGTGGCGGTGTCCAGCGTGGGCGGATCGCCGGGGCGCAGCTTGCGGTAGATTTCGATGAGCGCTTCGTTCTGGGCCTTGACGCTGTCTTTACGCAGCGTGGCGGAGATCACCGTGCCCACTTCGTCGCGCTCGGGGAAGAAGACTTCGAATTCATCGATGCCGGCTTCCATCAACTTCGCGACGCCGGTAGTGGTCAACTCGTTGTTGGCGTCGATGAGGACTTCGCCGGTAGTCATGTCCACCACGTCGGCGGCGATGTAGGCGCCTTCCAGATCGTTGGGCGCGATCTCGGTCTGCTGAATCTTGGATGCCTGAATGTTCTTCTTCAGCGTAGAGGTGATCTTCTTGCCCTGGCCGACGATGGTTTCGCCGCCCTTGGCGACGATGGCGTGCGACAACTTCAGGTTCGTGAGCCCCTCGGTGAACTCCCCCTCTTTGTTGTAGAGGTTCCAGTAGAGCTTGTTGTCCTTGATGGAGATGCGGTCGACGGTATAGAAGGCGTGCAACACCTGCTCGTCGGACTTGAATCCCAAGGCGCGCAGAAAAACCGAGCCGTAGAATTTACGTTTGCGGTCGATACGTACATACAGCAGGTTCTTGGTGTCGTACTCGAACTCGACCCAGCTTCCGCGGTAGGGAATAATCTTGCCCAGGAAGTATCCCTGCGCCGGCACGCGTTCGAAGAACACGCCCGGGGAGCGATGCAACTGCGACACGATGACGCGCTCTGTGCCGTTGATGATGAAGGTGCCGTTGTCGGTCATCAGCGGGATTTCGCCGAAGAAGACTTCCTGCTCCTTGATGTCGCGGACGCTCTTGACGCCGGTGGTGGGATCCTTGGCGTAAACCGTGAGGCGGATGGTGACCTTCAGGGGCGCGGCGTAGGTCATGCCGCGTTCCTGGCACTCGACCATGTCGTATTTGAGTTGCAGCCCGACAGGGTCGCCGCACTTGTTGCAGAACGTAACCACGTTCTTGTTGAAGGTGCCGCAATGATGGCAAAGCACGTCGCCTGAGTGGAACGGATCGGTGCGGATGGTAGCGCCGCAGTTCCGGCAGGTGGATCGCAAATGGTGCAGGCCTTTCAGATTGCCGCACTTGCACTCCCAGTTGCCGATGGAATAATCGACGAACTCCAACTCGCTGACGCCGCGGAAATCCGAAATCGGGAATACCGAACTGAATACCGTTTGCAGGCCGGTGTCTTCCCGTTCGTTGGGAAGCAGGTCCATCTGCAAGAAGCGCTCGTACGAGTTCTTCTGCACCTCGATGAGGTTGGGAATCGGGATCGAAGTCTTGATTTTAGAAAAATCAACTCGCTCGGGGGCGGCACCGCTGTTTTGAATATCCATGTCTTCTTTAAACTCCTGAGGGCCGAACAACCTAAGCAAAAAAGGTTACGAACTGCAAAAACACCGGCCAACCCGGAGGAGCGTCGCTCCTGGGAGAGGCCACAATGTAATCGAGAAGCGGGAACCGGACGGGAGCCGGAACAGTGGTAGCTGCGAGAGCCAGGTCGAAGTCGTCAGCGAAAGTTGCTGAGAAGGGCGGGAGAGCAGGCCCTTGCGGGCACACGAATCCTGTATCGGCTCTGCGGGCGCAAAACGGCACGCAAATCCACGCGTTGCAGTTGCGAACCAACTGCAATTTAACTGCCAGGATCCAAAATTCACAGTCACCAATGGGATCAAGTCCGGTTGAAAGAAGAAGATCCCAACCGTCAATACTACCAGAGTCCCACCCCGGTCGTCAACAGCAACTCTGGAACAGGCACCAAGCCTATTAGTTCCAGCAACTTGCAGGCGTTGAGCCCGCGCTCGCTACTTCACTTCAACAGTCGCGCCAGCGTCGGTGAACTTCTTTTTAATGGTTTCAGCCTCGTCTTTGCTGACGCCTTCCTTGATCGGCTTGGGGGCTCCGTCCACCAAATCCTTGGCTTCTTTCAGGCCGAGGCTGGTGACTTCGCGCACCGCTTTGATGACGTTGATCTTGTTGGCGCCGACCACGGTGAGAACGACGGAGAATTCAGTCTTCTCCTCGGCGACGGGCGCTGCCGCTGCCGCCGCTCCGCCGCCGGCCACCATGACCGGAGCCGCCGCTGCAGCCGATACGCCCAGTTTTTCTTCCAGCAGCTTGACGAGTTGGGACGCTTCGAGCAGCGTCAAGCCTTGAATTTGATCCGCAATTGTGTTGATGTCCGCCATTTGTCCTAAGTACTCCTGTCTTTGAAAAAGCTATCAGCTATCAGCCTTCAGCTTTGAATTTGTTCTCTTTGCAACCTTGATCGATGGCCACGGCTATGTTCCTGCCGACAGCGCCCAATGCCGATACCAACCGCTGCGCCGGGGAATTGATCAGGAACAGCAACTGGGCGAAGATCGCCTCTTTCGGCGGCATGCTTGCCAGGTCGCCGATGGCCTTGACGTCGATGACCCGGCCCTCGACCATGCCTGCCTTAAAGGTGAACGCCGGATTCGTCTTGGCGTAGGCGGTTAACGCTTTCGCCAGCGCAACCGGATCGGCGGTGGTGTAGGCCAGGGACGTCATGCCGCGCAGGTTTTTCAAAATATCTTCGGCAGCGGTGCCTTCGGAGGCCTTCTCGGCGATGTTGTTCTTAATCACGCGGTACTTGCCGCCCGCGGCTCGGATGACCTTGCGCAATTCGAAATCCTGCGCGACGCGCAACTTTTCGTATCCGGTGACAAACAGGTTCCGGGACGCCTGCAGATCCTGGCGCAGGGCTTCGAGGTCCTTTATCTTATCTTCTTTCTTCTTCATTTCGACACCCGCGAGAGAACTAGACCGCCGCCTTGGCGCTGAATACCGTCACATCCAGCGATACGCCCGGCCCCATGGTCGAGCAAAGAGTAGCGCTCTTGACGTACTTGCCTTTGGCCGCGGCCGGCTTGGCTTTGACTACAGCGCTGATGAGGCTGGAAGCGTTTTCGACCAGCTTTTCCGACGTAAAGCTGATCTTGCCGACCGGTGCATGGATGATTCCGGTTTTGTCCACGCGGAACTCGACTTTGCCGGCCTTGATTTCCTTAACGGCTTTCGCCACGTCCTGGGTGACCGTGCCGGTTTTCGGATTGGGCATCAGCCCGCGCGGGCCGAGGATTTTGCCGAGTTTGCCGACCGAGCGCATCATATCGGGCGTGGCGATCACGGCGTCGAAGTCCGTCCAGCCTTCGGATTGGATCTTGTTGACCATGTTGTCGCCGCCCACGAAATCGGCGCCGGCTTCTTCGGCTTCCTTCTGCTTGTCGCCGCTGGCGATCACCAGAACCTTCTTGGACTTGCCCAAGCCGTTGGGCATGACCACCGTGCCGCGCACCATCTGGTCGGCGTGCTTGGGGTCCACACCCAGGCGCAGATGGACCTCGACGGTCTCATCGAACTTGGCGTACTTGATCTTTTGCAGCAGCGGCACGGCTTCCTCGAGCGGATAATCGCGCGCTTGGACCTGTTTGGCCGCAGCCTGATATTGTTTTCCTGGTTGATGTGCCATAACTCCTCACTGGTGCTAACGGCCCGGCCTAGAAGCGCGGACCTCCCATTGAGCGTCTTTGAGGGACATTTGAAGGTTAGCACATTCAGAAGTGAAATGTCCAACTGGGTTTTTGGGGGCTTTGGGGGAGGGGTGTGCGAGATAGAGAGGCAGGTCAAGCCCGGCGCTCCTCCCCATAGTCTCCAAAGCGGCCATTGAGATAACAGCATCGCAGCGCCTGGGTGGCATTTGCCGCGCGTACAGTCCAGAACATGCCCGACTGCTTGCAGCGGGAACCGATGACGGTCTTGCAGGCGGCTTCGATGACATCGGAGTGGCGTCCGATTGCCCGGACAGCTTGATGCCGGGCGCATTCGGACGCACCGCGGCCTGGGATGCGCGTAGCGCGAGAATCGCCCCCAGCGCGCCCCCAGAGCCATCTTGCCGAAATCTCAACGCCCCGGCTCGAACTCTGGTCTACTCATCGCAGCCTCACCGCGGAAGGGTGTAAAACTCATAGCTGATTGCGTACCCGGAAATTGATCGAGGCGGCCAGGATCGTGCATGGGGAGGCGTATCGGCGACGTGGGGCAGTGCCTCGCGCTACGGCGGCCTCTCAGGCCGCCTCTCCGGGCGCGGACCGAGGGTCCGACGTGGCGTCGGGAACTGGGGTAGCCTCGGATCATGATACCAGCGCAGCGCTTAACCGCGATTATTGAGCGCGAGGACGACGTTTTCGTGGCGTTGTGCCCGGAGGTCGACATCGCGAGCCAGGGCGCGTCCATCGAGGAGGCCCGAGCTAACCTCATCGAGGCCCTTACGCTGTTCTTCGAAACTGCCGCCCCGTCCGAAGCCGTCCGGCCCTTTCGCAACGAGCTCTTCGTTACTCAGGTCGAGGTCCCGGTTGGGTAGGCTCCGAGTTCTTTCGGGAATTGGCCATGTCAGGGGACACCATTGTCGATGAAGTCCGGCGCGCCCGCGAGAGAGAGGCCGCCAAGCACGCTTTTGACGTCAAGGCGATCCTGTCGGCCGCGAGAAAGCGCCAGCGCCGCTCGCGGCACCGGGTCGTATCCTTTGTCCGAAAAAATCAGAAGTTGAGCGCTTAAGGTGACGGTTCCGGTATCGCCGCGGCTTGGCGTGCGCGCGCCGTGGCGGCCAGATGGAGTTGACCCCGTGATATGGCTCGCGCTGAGCGCTGCGGTTCTGCGCGTTGCCGACTGTACGTCCAAGTGGACAGTATCGGAACGGCCGAGCAATTCTGGAATTTACTCTGGCTACCGGCTGAAAACGCGACTTCTGGACCGAAGGCCGGAAGCGGCCTTCCCGATGACAACCCCTTTTGAATGGTCGAGCCGAAAGCCACGCATCTGCGCCTCGCGAAAGGATTTGGGAAAGGATTTGGGACTTGCAAAATGATCCAGAGGGGGTTAGGATAGCTCAGGTGGGTAAAACAAAATTACCAAAGGATGTTCGGGACTTCTTCGTAAAACCAAGGATCTCTCGGTGGTAAAATCGGGGGCAAGAGGCGAATGGGCGGACTTACGCCTGAACAGCGAAGTGCGCTTGCCGGCAAGGCTGTCGCTGCCCGCATAAAGAAAGCGGCCCGACAGCCGTCAGGCTGATACGGTTGACGACATGGAAACCCAAAAGTGGATGTCTTGGCTGAAGAATAGACACTACGACAAAGCCCCGATCAAAGAAGCAATCATCGACATTCAAATCGAGAATCCCCCGTCGCTTACCCTGGCGGACTTCGAGAACGTGGACATCTCGCCGCCTCACGGCTATGCAGAACGCCGAAGGGTGATGATGGGCCAACTCCGGGGCCAGTTAGAGGAGGGGGTGCTCACAGCGACCGCCAAACAGGACCAAATGGGTTATGCGTTCGTCGGAGGCGAGGGGAAGCATGTTGTGCAGTTTAGGATGAACGGCTTCACGTTTAGCAGGCTTGCTCCATATCAATCGTGGGAACAGCTTCGAAACGAGGCGAGGACGCTGTGGAACTCGTACCGGCAGATCGTCGGCGCCCTCCCCGTTGTCCGTGTTGGGCTTCGATATGTGAACCAGTTGGATCTTCCGATGCCGATGCGCGATCTTCGAGACTTCATCCGCCTTTACCCGGAAATTTCGTCGGACCTGGCTCAACAATTAGCAGGATTCTTTTTGCAAGTTCAGATTCCGCAAGAGGACCTAGGCACCACGGCAATCCTTAACGAGGCCATGGTTCCGCCGTCCGGCCCAAACGTCGCCTCGGTAGTACTCGATATCGACGTTTTCAGGCACGGGCTCAAACTGGAGTCGGATGACGATGTATGGAGCACGATGGAGGTGCTCCGCTTGCGAAAAAACTTGATCTTCGAAGGCTGTATCACCAATAACACCAGGGAGTTGATCAGTTAATGCCCCAAGCCCAGATTCCGCCTGAACGCGATCCGTTCCGATTTGATCGATTTAGACCGGCGATCCACCGCGTAGAGACGCCCAACTACAACCAGCGAACCGGGGAACTTCGGGATGACTTATTGCGCCGCCGGGAGCAAAGCGTATTCTTGACCATCAAATATGGGCTTATTGACGCCGAAGGGGAACTCCACCGAATTTCCAGTATGGAGCGAGACTGGGACTCGTACGGAGCAGAGCCTCCCCGCGCTAATTCAATCCGGGCATCCCGGGAGATCCTGGAGGATCTCGCCGGCGCTCTGATCCTACCGTCCACGATCGTCCCATCTGCCGAGGGCGGCGTCTCGATCTACTTCATGACCGGCAATCGGACTGCCTATGTTGAAAGTTACAATCAGGGCTCCCAGGTGCTCGTGATGTACGATCAGCAAGGCAACACGGAGGTTCTTGAGGTTGGGAGCGACATTCTTCGATCGGACATCGGCGGCAAGATCTTGGCGTACCTCGGCTGAACTATGTCTTGCTCGGGCGCACCCGGACATCCTCGGTATCGAAACGGCGAGTCTGAAGATCAGGTCTTCAGCGAAGGGGAGCTTCTGTACAGGCGCTACAAGGCGGAACACTTTCAAAACCAACAATTGCTTCCAGCGGCGTTCAAATTCCCACGCCAGTCCTTCAATCGCGAAAAATATAGCACCCCGGAGGACGTTTTACACCCAGATTGTTGCGACGGTAAGCAGCTCAGCGTTGGGTGGGGAGTTCTGGAGTGTTCATCAACCAATCTTCCGACCCCTGTTGTTGGCCAAGACGGTCAGGTGTTTCACTTCGAACCCATCCATAAGCCACAGGACTGCTGCTACGCCCACTCAGAAGTGTGGTGTAGGTCGGGTGGGAGCGGGTTTGTCGACGAGCCGAGCCGGAAGGTTAGGGAAACCTTTCGCGTAAGGCTTGCCCAAAGGATGACAGTGCGTATTCAGGCGGGCTCGTGAAACGGTATTGCTCAGTCTTTTGAGTCGGCAACCCTAATTGGGTTCCAGGGAGTTTGGGTGTCTGGCAGCAAGGGTACTCCTTAACCCATCGCCCACGTCGCCGGCCCACGTCAGCCAGCTTCTGAACCGGAGTGCTAAGCATTGGCGCGCTTCAGCAGCGCCCGCATATACGCGAACCCGTAGGCAGTCTGGGCATAGTTACCGCCCACCATCCCAGGCGAATGGTCCAATATCACGATGCCGTCGAACCTCACGTCGGCGAGCGCCTTCATGATCTTGTACATGTCGTAATAGCCGTCGTCCATGAAGGTCTCGACGAAGTGCGGCAGCGGCGCGCTCACGTTGCGGAAATGGATCTTCCAGATCTTCCCGGCGCCGAAATAGCGGATCATC
>Ga0182014_10005663_pt1 | contig 13819 bp, 14 predicted proteins | sample 612S2DmetaG_FD_120489 | JGI IMG/M metagenome (GOLD analysis project Ga0182014, IMG submission 120489) | Permafrost microbial communities from Stordalen Mire, Sweden - 612S2D metaG | ecosystem: Environmental > Terrestrial > Soil > Wetlands > Permafrost | place: Sweden: Stordalen | collected... | reverse complement strand
TCGGGAGATCCGGCGATGTGCGGCGCTTCGGTCAGAATGCGCAGATGCTCTTCCGCCAGCTTGGGATCGGGCACGGCCATGAATCTCTCTTCGACTTCCCGCTCGCCGGCCGCATCGCGAAAACCGGTGATCGACCAGTTGTCCGGCTGCTCTTTGTTTTTGTCTTTCTCTTTGCCAGCATGATCAAACGCTAGCAGGGTCGAACCAATCAGCACGAAGAACAGAACAGCACCCGAGAGAAATCTCATGACGCTCCTAGTCGAAATTACTGCATTCAGCCGGCATAAACTTCGGCGCAAGATCCAAGCACAAAACCCGCCCCAAACTGAGCATTGTACCGTGCCGAGGGAGTCGCCCGTTGACCGCGTTACACTAGAGAGCGATGACCAAGTCGCCAACGGTTCGTTTTTCCGATCGGGTGGAGAACTACGTCCGTTATCGCCCGGGATATCCGCCTGAAGTTCTCGAACTACTTCGCGCCGAATGCGGACTGCAGCCGAGTCACATCGTCGCCGACATCGCTTCCGGCACAGGCATGTTTAGCCGCCTTCTTTTGGAGAACGGGAATTCCGTCTTTGCCGTCGAACCCAATGCGGAGATGCGCGAAATGGGCGTCCATCAACTCGAAACCTATTACCGGCTCGTGTCCGTTGCGGGGACGGCCGAGGAGACGACGTTGCGCTCCGCTTCCGTCGACTTCGTCACCGCCGCCCAGGCTGCGCATTGGTTCGACCTGCCTCGCGCCCGCGCCGAATTCGTCCGCATTCTCCGGCCCGAGGGATGGTGCGTGTTGATATGGAATGAGCGCCGCACCGCAACCACGCCTTTCCTGCGCGACTACGAGCAACTGCTGCTGACCTACGGCACCGACTATAAGGAAGTGCGCCACGAACGCACGACGGCCATGATCCAGGAGTTCTTTGCGCCAGCGCCGTGCGCGGAGCGCGTCTTCAGCCTGCGCCAGCAGTTTGACTACGAAGGTACGGCCGGACGTCTGCTGTCTTCTTCATACGCGCCGCTTGAGGGTCATCCCAGCCACGCGCCGATGATGCAGGAACTCCAGCGGATATTTCGCGCCCATGCCAGAGATAATGAGGGCGAATTCGAATACAACACGCGCGTGTATTACGGACATTTGTAATTGGTAATTTGTAGTTTGTAATTTAAGGGCGGCAGGTTTCAAATTACCAATTACAAATCACCCATTACAATTCCCATGTCTGAGCCCAAGTCGTTCCATATGTCTCCCGAGGAATTCCGCCGCCAGGGCCACGCTGTCGTGGACTGGATCGCCGACTACCATTCCCGCATCGAAAGCTTCCCGGTTCTGTCGCGCGCGCAGCCGGGAGAAATTCGCTCGAAGCTGCCGCCGAACGCGCCCGAGCACGGCGAAGCCTTCGAGCAGATTCTCGGCGACCTCGAGCGCGTCATCCTTCCCGGCATCACGCACTGGCAGTCGCCCAACTTCTACGCCTATTTTCCGGCGAACGCCTCCGGTCCGGCGATTCTCGGCGATCTCGTTTCCTCCGGACTGGGCGTGCAAGGCATGCTCTGGTCCACCAGTCCGGCGTGTACCGAACTTGAAACGCACGTGCTCGATTGGCTGGTGCCTATGCTCGGCCTGCCGGAAAAATTTCTTTCCACCAGCAGCGGCGGCGGAGTGATTCAGGATACGGCGTCCAGCGCCTCGCTCTCCGCCCTGCTGGCCGCGCGCGAGCGAACAACAAAGTTCGCCAGCAATCGCAAAGGCTGCGATGGACGCCTGGTCGCCTATTGCTCCACGCAGACCCACTCCTCCGTCGAAAAGGCGGTGAAGATCGCCGGCCTGGGTTCGGACAACCTGCGCCAGATCGAAGTGGACAAGAACTTCGCCATGCGCCCCGAAGCGCTGGCACGCCACGTCGAGCAAGACATCAAGGCCGGCCTGATTCCGTGCTTCGTCTGCGCCACGGTGGGCACGACATCTTCGAACGCGATCGATCCCGTCCGCGAAATTGCGCGCATCTGCCGTGAGCACAATCTCTGGCTGCACGTGGATTCCGCCATGAGCGGCACGGCCGCGCTCTGCCCGGAATTTCGCTTCATTAACGATGGCGTGGAGTTCGCCGACAGTTACTGCTTCAACCCGCACAAATGGATGTTCACCAACTTCGATTGCGACTGCTTCTATGTCGCCGACCGTAAGCAATTGATCCAAACGCTCTCGATTCTGCCGGAATACCTGCGCAACCAGGCGACTGAATCGGGCGCGGTCATTGATTATCGCGACTGGCACATCCAACTCGGGCGCCGTTTTCGCTCGCTCAAGCTTTGGTTCGTGATCCGGCATTACGGCATCGAAGGCCTGCAGCACCACGTTCGCGAGCATGTGCGTCTGGCGCAGCAATTCGCCGCCTGGATGCGCGAAGATTCGCGCTTCGAACTCGCCGCGCCCGTCCAGCTTAACCTCGTCTGCTTCCGGCTGCGCGCGGGAGATCATACTAATCAAGATCACGCCAATCGACTCCTGATGGACCGCCTGAATCGGAGCGGCGACCTCTTTCTCACGCATACCAAGCTTGATGGCAAACTCACGCTTCGACTGTGCGTCGGCCAGACCAATACGCAGGCCCGCCATGTGGAACGCGCCTGGCAGCGAATCCAGCAAGAGACTGGGAAGATCGCGAATTCCTGATAACGTGTCGGCTAAGGTGAGCGCTATGGCGCGGGAAATTTCAGCAGGCGGCGTCGTGCTTCGGCAGGCGTCTGGAGTCTGGCAAGTCGCCCTGATTGAGCCGCAGAAGGAATGTTTCAACCCTGTTCCCAGACCAGCAAAAGCGCCGCGCAAGCGCAGCCGAGCCGTGTTAGCGCTCCCCAAGGGGCTTGTGGATTCGGGCGAAAAACCGCAGGCTGCTGCGGTACGGGAAGTGCGAGAAGAGACCGGCATCGTGGCCGAACCGGTCACCAAACTCTCCGATAACAAGTATGTCTACGTTCGCACCTGGGGCGACGGGAAACGGGTTTTTAAAATTGTGAGCTTCTACCTGATGCGCTACGTGTCCGGAGAAATCGACAACCTCGCTGCCGACATGCGCATCGAAGTCAAGCGAGCTCTCTGGGTGCCCCTCGCCGACGCGGCCACTCAGCTTGCCTACAGCAACGAGCGCAAGGTGCTTCGCCAGGCACAGGAGTATCTGGAAACGCAGGGCCTCTCTTGAGCGAAGCGAACATAGGGACGCCCGGGTTTGTAGCGCCCGACCGATGGACTTCTTTTCCGCTGGCGTCAACCGTCGCGCCCAGCCCTTCCTCAGATCGCCCAGTTCGAGCCGCCCGATCGACACTCGTAGCGTGATAGAACCCCTCTGCATCTGCCAGAAAAACCTTCGCCACCGCGTGAGCTGTCCATCTTGGACTTCCCTGCCCCGGTTGGCTTTCTCCTGGCTCTGAGGTTGGCAAATATGGGGAACAACTGGCCGCAAAGTGCGCCGCCGCAGCAAACTATGCTTTGCGGACTGATATGACGGACGCAGTGTAGCGGTCCGCCCACAACAGCGAGACGCTGTATTCAATTGGGATACGCTGCACATCGTAGGTAGTTTCTTTAATCGAGAGCAGTGTCCCCGCACTTGTGCGCTGCGTAGCCATCATTAATGTAACGAAGCTTTGTACTAATGGCCCTTACCTTGCACTCATCTGAACTAGCGTGGCCCGTGATCGGGGCTCAGTAGGTTAGAGAGTTTCTGACACATCATTGAAGGCAAAGCCTTAACCGCAGTTTCATGAGCTCCGATAGAACTCAGGCTAGTTACGAGTCGACTGTAATCTTTGTCCAATTATTGGACGCACGATCCATATGTTGGACACGGAGAACGTCAGAGAAACGCCGTAGACCCGGAATCCGTCGGGCTTGGTTTTGAATATGTCCATGCAATGCCGCCTCGTTCGGGCACTTCGCTGCGCTATCATCGCGTCGTTTCTCGCCGCAGGCGTTGAGGGATTTAGACACATTACCTTTCCAAACCTTTCCGCGCCAACGCTGCGCACGCCATCCGCGAGGCCCCAACCAAGCAAGCACGCGAACGTGGAAAGGTCACCATCCGCACTCAACAGATCGACAATGACGTTCAGATCGAAATCCAGGACAACGGAACTGGTATCCCGCTACTCGTCCGCGCGCGCGTCTTCGAGCCCTTCTTTACAACCAAGCAGGTTGGAGAGGGCACCGGCCAGGGGCTCACCCTTTGCCACGACATCGTTGTCCAAAAACATCACGGAAAAATTTGGTTCGATACCGAACTGGATAAGGGAACGAGATGTTCCGTCAGAATCCCATTCCAGTTCGTTTCCGACAGGAGACCCGCAATGACGCCCGATACCGTTACCATCCCCACCCCGAACAACAAACCCAAAATCCTTTTCGTCGACGATGAACCCTTGGTCCTCGAGGGTCTCCGCCGCTCTCTCTACCGCGAATTCAACGTTGATCTGGCCGAAGGCGCCGAAGCGGGGCTGGAGAAGGTCAAGAAAGACGGGCCCTACGTCGTCGTGGTCTCGGACATGAAAATGCCCGTGATGGATGGCGCCGAATTCCTCGCTCGCGTGCGCACCCGTGCTCCCGACTCGATCCGCGTCATGCTCACCGGATATGCCGACATGGAAGCCGCCATGCGCGCCGTCAACGAAGGCAGAATCTTCCGCTTCCTCAACAAGCCGGTCACCGCAGAAGACTTGACACTCACACTCCGAGCCTGTGTTGCCCAGTATGACCTCTTGCGGCGCGAGAAAGAGCTGCTTGAGAAAACTCTCGCAGGCGCGATCCGAGTTCTGAGCGAGGTGCTCCAACTGGCCAATCCCGTCGCTTTCAACAAGGGCAATCGCATTTGCCAGTACGTGCGCCACATTGCAGGAAAACTTTGCCCCTCCGATACGTGGCAATACGAAATCGCAGCGATGCTCTCCGAACTCGGATGCTTGACTCTCACCCCCGACCTGCTGGAAGCCATCCACGCCGGCGAACCGCTCACTCCAGAACATGAAAAGCGCTACTCGCAGCATCCCCAGATCGCTCACGACCTGCTGGCCCGGATTCCACGACTCGAACTAGTCGCCGACATGATCCTCCAGCAGAATGAAGTGCCCACGGACCTTCCGCGATCCCTATTCCCTGATGCCGAATCTGTCCGCCGAGGGGCGCAGATGTTGAGAGTCAGCCTGGCTTTCGACCGCCTGCTCAGCGCTGGATCGGAAAGACAGGAAGCTCTGTTGGCACTGAGCCGAAATCCCGCCCAATACGATGCCAAAATGGTCGCTGCCCTCGGAGACTTCAGGCTCAGTCGAGGGCCCACTGAACTGCGTTCCATTGACGTCCGCGACCTTCGCACGGGCATGATCCTGAACGAAAACTTGCGTTCTACCACCGGGGTGCTTCTCGCCGCCAAAGGCCATGAAGTCTCGTATGCCTTGGTGAAGGCCGTTCGCAACTTCGTCGAAGACGGTACCGTCAAAGGCACGGTACTGGTAACGGTTGGAACGGGCGAAACCTGGGTCGCGAAGGCCGCGGCCCGCTGATCTCCGCCTGAAAGTGAATCAGGGACCGGAAGTGACGAGCACGCGTGGCATCAGCCCAGCGTACTGGGGCGCTTCCGGCGCAATATAGCGAAAGAAAGATACAATCATGGCCCACTGGTCGATCCGGAAGAAGTTACAAGCGTTGTTGCTGGTTGTCTTCTTGCCCGCGGTTGGGGTCATCGTCGTGACCGGCTTGAACCAGCGCCGGAGCGAGATCGAGTCGGCGCGAAGCAATGCCCTGCTCATGGTTAAGAGCCTGGCCGCCCAGCAGGAGCAGATTGCCAGATCGACCCAAACGATGCTCACCCTCCTGGCGCAATTGCCGGCGGTGCGGAGCCTGGACGCGAAGGAATGCAACGATCTGTTCAGTGAAATACACCGTCGATTCCCCGTCTACTCGGTCATCTTGGCTGTGACGCCGGATGGAAACGTATTTGCCGCGTCCATGCCAGTCAAACCCGGCACAATGAACCTTGGGTACCGTAAACACGTTAAGGATGCAATCAGGACGCGTGACTTTTCCGTAGGAGAATATATTGTAGGAAGGATTAGCAACGTAAGATCGCTCAACTACACCTATCCTGCCTTCGATACCAAAGGGAATCTGGTCGCAATCGTCATTGTGGGCTTTGACTTAGACGAGTACGCCAGCTTCATATCGAAGGCGCATCCCGCCGACGGGGTTTCGGTTGCGATCGCGGACTGGAAAGGTGTGCGGCTGTTCCGAATGCCGGAGACTCCGACTACGGCTGCTGGTACGGCCTTGCCTCCCGACTTAATGCCGCTCTTATCGGGTGGCTCCCAGTACGGATCTTACGACCGGGTCTCTCAGGATGGCGTGGACCGGATCTACGCTTTCGGCCAGTTGCGTCTGAGGGAAGGTTTGCCTCCGTATATGTACATGCTGGTGGGTATTCCCAAAGGCCCGATCATGCACAATGCAAATCTCCGCCTGCTGAAAGGCCTTTTGATACTTGGGACCTCGGCCGCCCTTGCGGTGGTGGCGGCCTGGATTTTCTTGGGACACATCCTCATCGAGCCGATGAACCGGCTGGTCACGGCGACACGGCTATTCGGCAAGGGCGCGATAAACGTGCGCACGGGCGTGCCCCACACCTCGGATGAGCTGGGGCGATTGGCGCAATCCTTCGACGACACGATATCGTTACTGGAGGCCAGAGATGCTGAGCGCAAGAAAGCGAAAGAGGCACTGCATGTGGCTGCCGCGGAGACGGAGCTGTTCCTGACGTGTATTCCTTCGATCCTGATTGGATTGGATTCGGCCGGGTGTATCACCCGCTGGAATGCCGCAGCGGTAGCCACCTTCGGAGTCGACGCTGCGGACGTAATGGGCCGAACCCTGGACGGCTGTGGAATCCAGTGGTCGCACTCGGACTTGAGGAGCGAAGTAACCCGATGGCTGGCCGCCACCACCTTCCTCTCCCCTGAGGACCTCGCGTTTGAGCGCGGAGACGACACGCGGTTTCTTGCCATTGGGGTGCAACCGATCAGAGGATCGAGCGGCACTTCCGGACTCATCGTCACCGGCGTCGACATCACGCGGCGCAAAGGCCTAGAGGAGCAACTGCGTCAAGCGCAAAAACTAGAAGCGGTGGGCCAACTCGCGGCCGGCATTGCGCACGAAATCAACACCCCCGCGCAGTTTGTCGGCGACAACATCGGATTTCTAAAAGAGTCGTGGGCCAACATCGCCGACCTACTTCAGCTTTCCCGCCGGATGCGGGAGGAGGCCGGCAGCGGATCCCTTCAAGCCCAGACCGCCGCCGCCCTGGACATAGCCTGCCAACGGGCCGATGTCGACCACCTGTTGGCGGAAGTGCCCAGCGCCATTGATCAAGCGTGGGAGGGAATGGGGCGCATCTCCAAGATCATTCGGGCCATGAAGGAATTCTCGCACCCCGGGGGAAAGGAGAAGTGCCCGGTCGATATCAACCATGCCATCAGCACCACCATTACCGTGGCTCGAAATGAATGGAAATACGTGGCGGATATGGTCACGCAGCTCGATCCAAGCTTGGTTCCGGTGTCTTGCATGGCCGGGGAGTTCAACCAAGTCATGCTGAACCTTATCGTCAACGCCGCCCAAGCCATCGCCGCAAGCACGGCTGCAACGCACGGCGCCAAAGGAACCATCACCATTTCTACCACCCAGCTGCAAGACGCGGTAAGGATTGCCATTCACGATACGGGGAGCGGGATCCCGGAGCACATCCGGTCCCGCGTGTTTGAACCGTTTTTCACCACGAAACCGGTTGGGCAGGGCACTGGCCAGGGGCTCGCCTTGGCCCATACGGTGATCGTACAACGGCATAAGGGACAGATCTGGTTCGAAAGCGCGGTAGGTGCCGGTACCACATTCTTCGTCCAACTGCCGCTCACACCAAACGCGAGCCCATGATCGGGCCTTTGCGAGCTATGCCAACGATTTACCGGAAAATGGGCCATTTCTATTCAGGTATACGATCCCTACAAGAACGAATGGAAGAAAGGTACTTCCTTGCCGGCAGCTCTTAGTAATTCCAGCAACGTAGTTGTCTACGGCCTCGCATTTGTGGAGGGAAGTGACATCACGGGCACCACGAATCAATATCTGGCTATTACCCCGTCGATTCCCTGAAGCTGCTCAGCCAACGAGGCGGATTGAGACGGAAGAGCCGTCAACCCGCTAGCCCATGCGGGCTATTGCTGATGGTTTCACAATCAGCACAGAACACGGCGCAGTTGCGATCAAGTTTTACTATGGGGGTTTCTTGGGGGACCCTGGATCAGAAATGGTCGCAATTGGCGGCAGTCCCGCGCAGCGAAATCGATCTGGAAAGGCGCATAATTGCTGTGTTCCTAGTGATTCGTAGCAAATGGCAGCAATAGGGCTCTTGCAAATGTTAACCGGAGGGTTGTAGGTCCGAATCTCAACCGGCTTGAAGTGAGAGTTGTCGGCCCTTTACCCATTCCTGCAGTATGCGTTCACCCACTTCCTTGAAGTCGGGATGTTCCTTGATGTATGACTGAAGTTCGATTTCGGTTTGCGAAAGAGCGTCCGAGACCCGCTCAAGGATCGCGCGAATTTTTGCGGGTGTGCCCGTCATCCGAGTTTCGCCGAGGCGACGGAGAACTTTGCTGTCGGGCCACTGGGTTGTTCCGTTGAGCGTAAGCGCCAGACTATCCTTCGGCAGATAGATGGAAGTGGTTACGAGATCGTAGACCGGCGCGAGTCGAGCTTCACCGAGCACGTCGTCATAGACGATGCCGAAATTCTTGAGGTGAGCATCGCCGTTGCGCAATGCGCAATTCAGCACGATCAGCGTGAATAGCTTTTCAGCATCCGCGAGTACAGTGGGTGAGTTTGCGAACTGCTGAAATCGCTTCATGACTGACGTTTCATAGCTGCCGCGATACTTCTCATCCGTTCTTCTCGCGTTCAGGACGCAAAAATCTTCAAAGCCCCGGTAGGTACCATCAGGGCGCAAGTCGAAACGATCAACGACAAGGGCCATTCCGTCTTCGGCGAGCCGATACCGCGGTACGTCCAGGCCGCAACGCTCAGCGGCCTTCAGGCAGAAGTACTCGTTCGCAGCGAGCTGAGGAAATTCGTTCGGCTCCCAGAACTTCACGATGTGAGTTGCACCCCTACAGCTCGGCGAGATTCGGGGTTGCGCGTTTGTCAGGGTGAGGGACGCATTCTCGTCGCGCACAAGAACCTTCGGCTGGACGCCGCTGATACCTGAAAAGGCTGCAAACTTCTCAATGAGGTAGCGAAACAAGTCTCCGTCGCGACGACTCGCCAAAATTTCGTCGACCGATTGAAAAGGAACATCCTCGTTGAGCCGTTCCTTGTCGCCGGTGTACCGTATACGGCCTACTTGTGAGCGGCCGACAATGGCGAGCAGATCAAAATCATCGAATGTTCCAGTCGCTTTCGCAAAGGCCAGGCGCAGCCGTTCCCGCAATGCGCCTTCCGGGAGGTTCATCTCGAAGATGGGGGGGAGGCCAAAGGGCACGTCCCAGGAGGGAAGCCGCACGGGCATGGTAACCGAGACGGCACGTTGTGAGACGGTCTCAGGCAAGTATGCAAAAGCACTTCCGCGATCCCGCTGCCTGTCCAGCAGGCCTGCCTCAGCGGCGTCTGTCCAGACCTTTATCATCACGGTCCTCTTCCAAGAGTTCCTCCAAAGTGGGCCGTTGCAGGTTTGCCTCTTGTAGTTTCAATTCTAGGCCGAGCGCCGACAGAATGTTCGTGACCTTGGAAAAACCAAGTTCACCGGATCGGCCATTCTCCAGCGCTTCAAGCGTTGCCCGACTCACACCGGCCTTGTCAGCCAGCGCGGATTGGCTAAACCCGAGGGCCTTCCGCCTAGACGCGATCAGAGGGCCAATGGAGTGCAGTTTCAGCATGACGCCTAGTATAGTCGGTATATGTATGCAAATCAAATAACATACCTAATACAATAGGCATTTCGGCGCGCTAAACACACGGAAAAGACGAGCGACGTTTCAGGTTCCGTCTTAGTTTTGTCTTGACTCTCCAGAAGTACGCAAATCATTGCGCTGTTGAGTTCGAGCTACCAGCCGGAGGAGAACTTGGGATCGCCCCAATTCACAGGTTTAGAGTCGAATTTTGGCCGCAGTAATCCTGGATGAGCCTCAATCAGTTGTCCAGAGCGGAATGAGTGGGCCCTGTTAGGTGTGCCATAAGTGTGCCGTACGCTTCGATCCCATGTGCGCTAACTCGCTTCTTTTCAATACCAGACCAGATCGCTCCCGCGCGGGCTTGATTGTCGGTAAGTCATTGACTCTTAATGGCGCTCAGACGTGGAAGGCCCTATCAGGCTCTCCTACTCTTAATCAGTAGGTTGTAGGTTCGATTCCTTCCGCGCTCACCATTTTTCAATCACTTAGCTAGTTCGGCAACCCACTTGGTAGCACATTCGGTAGCAACTGCTTGCCTACCACACCGAGCGCAGCACGAATTTCGTTCTGGTTCGCACGGTCGTACACGTCGGGCGCAAGCTCGACGCTCTTGTGTCCGACCTTACGCCCCCCCGGTTTTCCGTGGCAGCTTGATGCCATGCAGCCAACCAGTGGGACGGGTAATGTAGCCGTTCCGTTCAGTGCCTAAGACTGGAGGCCACTCGGCTTGGGACCGGGCCGGGGCTGCCGTACTTGACATGAAGGGACGACGCCATACAGCCTGGGCAACTACCCGACAATGGCTCTTCCTCGTCTGCGCCGGTCCCGATTCCACTGATAATTGCCCTGTCCATCATCGCAGTGAAGCCTACGGCTAATCCGTGGGGAGTTCCCCCGGCTCTCGTAAGGAACAGAATCGATGGGGACCAGGTGAAACTCCAGTTCTCTGGCCTGCGTGTAGAGCCTCGCTGATTTTTGCTGCCGTCGGCGCTGCTCTTGTTGTTGAAAGATCGTTGCATCGTATTCCTGTTGTGTGGTGACCATGCGGTAGACGATCCTGGCGAGCTTGTGGGCCGTGGCAGTCATGGCTTTGGGAGCGCCCATTCTCGCTTTCATGCGCCGGAAGTAATCGCCTAGGAAGGTGTTGCTTCGGTGGCGTCCTTGAGTGGCCATTCGCAGTGCGAGTGCCGCCCGATTTTTGGTCGGACGCGTCCGCGAGAAGAGGACTTGACCGCCGCTGATCTTTGGATCCGGGCAGAGTCGCAACCAGGAGCAGAACGCGGCTGCCGTGGGAAACCGGAACAGGTCCGGGCCGATTTCAGTGAGCAGCATTTGGGCGGTCAAGCTGTTGATGCCTGGCACCTCGGTCAGATCCACGCCGAATGCCCGATAGAGATCGTCGCGTAATTGGGGTGGTTCGTTCCTCCAGGGGGCCTTGCGAGACTTGGCCGGGTTCTGCGGTCTCTTGCCATCGGCGACCTTGGAGGGAAGCCGCAGCATCATCTGTTTTACTTGCGCGTCCACCTCCTGAATCAACTCCTGGTAATGTCGGTAGGATCGTAGGGATTGACGCAGGGCAAACAAGTGCTCCTGGCGATAGTCGCCGACCAGCGATTTCATGATGGTTTCTTCGGTGGCCCGAATGCGGGGATCTCGCAGCTGCGCCAGTTTCTGCGGGTTCCGTTCTCCCGCCAGGATCGCGTCCACGATGGCCAGACCCGTAGTTCCAGACAGATCACTGATCACATGATGGATCTGTAGGTTCATCTGATCCAGCTGCTTTCTGCATGTTCTGCAGATGGAGGGTGGCCAACTGAATGAGATTTATCGCGATGACGCCACAACGAGCGGATGGCGCAGATCTCGTCATCGGGGCGGAACGATCCGCGCAACAGCCCGACGGAATGCAGGTGCTGAATCCCCTGGCAATCTTCAACATCCGTCTTCCTACCGGGTACATTTTTGACGTGATGCGCATTAACCAGCCGTTCTTCAATCTTCCGTTTCTCAAGAATCTGAAACAACGGAATCCAATACACACCGGTGGATTCCATGGCCACGGTTCGAATCTGGCATTGCTGAAGCCAATCGGCCAGCCTTTCCAAATCGACAGTAAATGTTGACATCAGCCACAGGATTTTCCACCAATTGAGAAGCTTGCCTACCGGGTGGCGAACGGCGGATCCTGGGAAAAAGAGGAAAGGCTTCCGCGTTCCGGGAAACTTCGTCCACCGAAATGCAACTGCCGTGGACAAGTGAAGCCGTGCAGGCGGGCGGCTAAAAGCCACAGCCCTGCGGACTGGCAGCCTGCGAGAGGGCTAGGAGAAGTAATCCCCTTTCGGTTTCGGATAGTGGTGCACTTTGAAACGTAGACCGCATGTGACTGGCAAGATAATTGCCGAAAATGGTCAATACAGAACAGTTCCTCTTTTGGCTTGGCCTCAACATGGACCCGGGATACCCGCCTATCTAAGCAGATCGGCCAACCACCGGTGCCCTGCGGGCTCATGAAAGAGGGAATGCCGGGAGCAACTCTCTCACAACAAATGTGCGGCGGGGAGCGGCGGGTTCTTCGTGCAACAAAACCACCGGATGGGACTCGAGATCGACGAAGCTATCGAACTCTCGTTTGCGGGCAAGGTTGTGCCGTTAGCTTCACGCTGCTCCGTACACTGTAAATCCGACATCGCCCACAAGCTCAACCGCCATGAAGCGACTGCTGCGGACATCCTGCACAAGCTGCACGAAAAGTGGTCGCGCTATTGGAGCAAGGGCAGTACCCGCTGCGGCGCGTGCTGCTGATCGGAGGTGTCAAGCTTGTGAGCGTGCTACCCGAGGGTCCTTGACGCACTCGCGCCACGGTTTTTCTGGCGCTCTCGTTTATAACCTGGTGAGTTCTGGGGCAGATTCGAGAAAGCTTCTATCGATTCGGCGTGCTTCACACCGTGGGGTTGGCGGACATTCCCACCCGTTTCACTTCGTGCCATCCCATATCGCCACGAAGATATTGCCAGATGCCTTGCAGCCGCCATAACATCGTCAACTGTCGGTACGGGAAATGTTCGAAAAAGCAATAAAAGATCAAACGAGTAACTTCGCGCCAGTCACTATATCGGCGAAATGTCATCTCTTCAAGGAGAACGGATCCTATGGAGATCAGGGTGGCAAAGGCATATCCAAACAATAGAAATTGCAGAAAAAACCTTTCGCTAAGCCCCCCCATTAGGAAAGCACAAACCATAGTCGAATAGCCAAACAACTCGACGATTGGGGCCAACAACTCGAAGATCCACATGTAAGGCAGAACCATCCAGCCCACGCGTCCGTAACGGGACCGGAACAACATATCCCGGGCTGGCCAGAGTGCATCGATCAAGCCTTTATGCCAACGGGCCCGCTGTCGAGCCAGCGAAGCCAGGTCTGAGGGCGCCTCCGTCCAGCAGGTCGGATCGGGAATGAAATTGATGTGATACGGACGGCCTTCCTCCTGCAGGTGACGATGAAGCCGAATCACCAAGTCGAGATCTTCACCCACTGCCTGAGTGCGAAAACCTCCGACTTGCTTCACTAAGTCGCGTTGGAAGATTCCAAAGGCTCCGGAAATGATCGGCAGCATGTTGAAGCCAGCCCAGGCTTCGCGTCCTACCAGGAATGCTCGCAGGTACTCAACAACCTGCAACACCTCAATCGGTTTTTTGGGCAGGCGCACCTCTTTCAGTTCGCCACCGGTCACGGTGCAGTTGTTCAGGATGCGCACAATCCCCCCCACCGCGACGACCCGGCTCGGATCGGAGAAAACGCCGGCCATGATGCGCATAAGCGATTCTTTTTCCAGGATCGAGTC
>Ga0182014_10005662_pt1 | contig 13819 bp, 19 predicted proteins | sample 612S2DmetaG_FD_120489 | JGI IMG/M metagenome (GOLD analysis project Ga0182014, IMG submission 120489) | Permafrost microbial communities from Stordalen Mire, Sweden - 612S2D metaG | ecosystem: Environmental > Terrestrial > Soil > Wetlands > Permafrost | place: Sweden: Stordalen | collected... | reverse complement strand
GGGCGTCACCACCTCTCGACGCGATCCGTAGGTGACCAACGACCCTTCCGCTTCGACCGGGACAAGAGCAGCATGGCTCATGGTCCTCGAAGGGAACGCCATCTCCTGCGATGGCTACGGCTGCGTGACGAGGGACGACTTCGAAGGTGACCTCGCTCCCGACGACATCCTGGTCCGGTACCACGTCCTTGGATGGAGCATCGCGGAGATCGACGGCCGAATGATGCACTTCTGCCCAGAGCATTCTTGAAGCGGTGCTTCTTTGTCGAAGAGGGTGATGATCGCCCTCGTGTCCATGAATGGCTACGGCAGTGTTGCTGTGTGAACGCACAACCCTCATCGAAGGACGCCAGGCACGGGAGTAACAGCACATGGAGTTGGCAACGCGGCGGGGTCGGATGCGACCTCTAGACCGAGCTCATCCCGGGAGACCAAAGACCTTCATCTCCCACGACTACTCATCATCCCGGTTCGCCACGGGACGCTGACCGAAGTGCACTTCTCCTGCATGATGGAGTGCACTATGACTGACTCGGGAACGGCACAGGGGTTCGGAATCGCGTTGTCGCCCACGATCCTGATCACGCAGGGGGACGCTCGACCATGGAGTGCCAAGTGGTTGAAGGTGATCTACTGCAACGAGTGGATGCAGAAGATCTACGCGGGTGGCGGAACGGGCAACATCGAAGCAGAGGTGTGTGTTGAGACCTTCTTCACTGAGTGCTGCCACGTCAGGGACTGGATCAAGGGCGACATCGACTCGATCCCCGATCTGACCGAGGATGATGTCGATCAGTGGATCGAACGCTCCGAACCGTTGAGGACGTGCAGGGACATCTGCAACTCGACCAAGCACCGCAGCCGCGATTGGCCAGACGCCGTTCTCGCTGACATCAGGACAACGGCGTCTGGTCCAGAAGGAACTCGGGTCACTATCGAGATCGGCTTCAACACGGAAGATCCAGTCGACGCTGATGCACTGCAGCTTGCGGAAGCGTGTGTGAAGTCATGGCGAGAGTTCTTCGATCTGCATGGGATCGACCAGCCGTAAAACGGCAACCGGCATCTCCGTCGGAGCCACGCGTCGCGACGCCGACATCCTGCTCACAATGACACTGGGAATAGGGTTGCACCGTGGGCGACCCGATCGACTGGGACAAGGTGAACCGCGAGAAGCGGATGCAGCACCCTGACGAGACCCTCGATCACAGCCGCGCCTACCCCGAGCGCCCGAAGAAGCGGACACCGAAGGCGAAGAAGCCGAAGAAGACGGTCACAGACGCACGGGAACTGACAGGCGCCGAGGTCCTCATGGATCGACTGACCGGGAAGGGGAAGAAGTCAGGTTCGGTTCGGTCTAGAGGGCAGGCGAGAATGAAGGGCAAGAGGAAGAAGTGGGGGCGGTCCTAGTTGGCCATGCCTATCCGTGGCCGTTCTCGGCAGGCCAATCTTCAGTCCACGGCATCGGCTTACTACCTGCTCCATGATGGGGGGCGATGTCGGCCCATGAACCCGCTTCCTCCGGTGGCACCTCTGAAGAGGCAGCTGAGATCACACGGCGATTGCTCCAGATGATCGACGATGGGGAGATCGACGCCGACACACCGCAGGCCCGAAGGATGGTGCGCCGAATGGAGGGCGCGGTGGCGGCGTGGGGCAAGGATGATGGTCTGGAGACCACGAGGCCCGAGTAGCACCGCCGCCATCCCTCGGGACGGTGAAGCGCCATCACCACGCAGGGCCAAGCTGATCAAGCGCACCATCGCACCACCAATCGCCGAACTTGACCATGTAGTCCATCCACGCACCATCACCGGCGCCGGTGTCAGCAAGGATGACGATGTCAGGCAACTGAATGTCCAGGGAGAGCGCAGTCACATAGAAGACGCGTGCGACCTCAACCCTGTTCGACAGGACGTAGTCGTTCATCTCCAACACCAGGGCGGTGGTGGATCCGTCCTCCCTGGCGTCCTCTAGCTTCGGCAACTTGTCGACGAGTGCCTTCCGGATGCGCGCAGCGCGTTGGCCTTCGAGGGTGCTGTCCCGCAGGAGCGCGACGCGGACCTTGCCGTCGTCTTCGGGGGAACATCGGAGTCGATACAGCGTCGCCCGGACTCGCAGGATTCCTGCTTCAGATGCGACGTGGTTCGGCACGATGGATGGGACGACCGGAACCGGCAGGCTCTGGATCCTGGCCCACGCCTCCAAGTCGTTGATGGTGGTATCGACGTCCTTGCGGCGCAGGGAGGCGAGGTCACCCGTGTTGATCCCGATGGTGTACGTCCCTGGCTGCTCCAAACCGTCGGTGAGGCGTTCGGCGAGGCGGTCGCTAACCTCTCGGCCACGTCGGTTGTCGTTGACTTGGCCCTCGTAGGCTTCGATCAGGGTGTGTTCCAGGCAGATGGCTCCGATGGAGTCATGGCCGACCAAGTCGATGGCAGGACGTGTCCGATCGACCGCGTCGGGGACTTCATCTTCCGAAAAGGAGCCACCACTTCGCCGTTCGGCGATCTTCCCGGCGGCCCATACGGTCACTGAGTGCCTGTGCTGCTCCTGGCTCGCCATCGGCACCATTGTCGCGACTTACTGAACTTGGCGCCCTACTCCAGCAACGGCGCGTACACTTATCGGACGATTCGTGTACAATGGGAGTAGTGCCGAAGAACTCCTCCGCTCTCCAGACCACCACTGAGCGTGTTGTCGGGTACATCCGAGTCTCGACAGATGAGCAGGCCGACTCAGGACTCGGGTTGGAGGCGCAGCGGTCCGCCATCGTGAATGAGTGCCTCCGGCGAGGCTGGGAACTTGCTGAAGTCTACGAGGACGCCGGAGCGAGTGGCAAGAGTCTGACCGGTCGCCCGGCGCTGCAGCAGGCCCTGGACGCCGTCAGGGGGCACGAGGCGGGCGCACTCGTCGTCGCCAAGCTGGACCGGTTATCGCGATCCCTCCTCGACTTCGCGGCCCTCATGGAGGATGCGCGCAGGGGTGAGTGGTCCCTGGTGATCCTCGACCTCGGTGTCGACACCACCACCCCGTCCGGCGAGATGATCGCCAACGTCATGGCCACCTTCGCTCAGTTCGAGCGGCGGCTTATCGGGCAGCGGACGAAGGACGCCTTGGCGGTGAAGAAGCAGCAGGGCGTGAAGCTGGGGCGACCGCGATTGGTCAGCCAGGACGTGAGGGTGAGGATCGTCGAGGAGCGCGACCGGGGGAAGACGCTCCGGGCCATCGCCGAGGGGCTGAACGAGGATGGGGTGCCGACGGCTCATGGCGGGGCGAAGTGGCACGCTTCGACGGTGCGGGCGGTTCTGGTCGGCTGACGTCTGTGGCGGCATCGTCGTGGGTCGCTGACGGATGGTTCCCCTCGCGTCGAGCCTTGGACCATGGGTGACCGACCGCCCTCGTCCCTGGCTCTGTGCTGCCTGATCCCTTCGGCCTCGGTCCCCCGGAGCGCCTTCCCGGCCCACCCCTACACTCGATCCTTGTGCAGATAACCGCAACTCCGGAGCTCCTGGCCTACGTCCAGGACAACGGTGGATCGCTGTTCGTTCACACGCAGCGCCGAGGGATTCCCTTCCTCCGCGCCACCACCAAGGAGCCGAGGTCGCTGGCTGGCTACGAGGTGTTCGTGGTCGAGGAGATCTTGGTCGTTACGCGACTACCAGTCCGGAGGCGGCCCGAGGAACTTCATCTGTCCCTGGTGGGAAGGCGGCGGAAGCGGACGGTCGCCGCCTGGGATGGATGCGCCTACGTGGTGTGAAGCGTCTGGCGGTTCGGCCCATACTCGGCCGAAGTCCGTCGGCATCAGTGACGCAGGATCGCTGGAGAGGCCCCTCGGTGAGCGCCTGAGCGGACCAGATAGGACCGCCGGTCAAACAGGACCCCGAGAACTTCTGGTGGCACTGAATCGTCAGTTTCAGCTGAGACTGAAGGTGGCCTCTCAACTGCTGCGATCCAGTCCACGACCATCGGCCCGCGGAGGGGGATCATGGCGTTACGGTCGCGCTCTGCGACGCAGTGATCATCACCGGAATGAGATCTCGATGTCACCCGTGATCCGAGTGGCATAGAGGTCCAGAGATGGGAAAGCCGCCCAGTTCTTGCCAGAGCAGGGGCGGCCTCCCGGAGGGACAACACCATGATTGTGCCACATCCAGACGTACCCCGGGTGGTATCCCCGGTCCGTCTTGAAGAGCCACCTGACGACGCTGACGAAGCCGCCGTAGCTGTCTACGTTGCTCACCTTGCAGAGGAGCGGGGGACTGAACTCCGACCCACCGCTCACTCCTACTGCGACGACCGCGAGTACTTCAAGCGGTCTGACTTCCGCGTTGGACGCGTCTACCAACTGCTCGACATCGTCCAGCGAGGGCTGAGCCTCCCGGTTGCGCGTCACCACTTGTGGAGATGGGCCTCCAGCTGGGCGAGGTCGTCGATGCCCCCTCGTGCGACCAGATGTCCGCTGCACTTATGGCGAATGAGCAAGGCGACGGGCGCGATCTACGACTTCTTGGAACCCTGCAACGACTTCAAGCACTGTCAGTCGTGCGCGGACACACGGGTTGAGCGCGAGGTGGCGTGGGCATGCGACATGTTCTGGCGCCAGGAGAAGGTGTGGATGGGCGTTGTCCCCTACAGCAAGGCGACTGTTGACCGACTCAGGCAGCGCCGGGTCAGCGTTGGCGGTTGCGGGTGTTACTGGGTCCGCCGACGGGACACCAACTCGCTCCACATCTACGCGTCGAAGGACCTGACTAGGTTGAAGAGGAAGCCGCTTGGTGACCCGAAGACGGGGCAGTGGATGAGCCCACTCGAAGCGACCAAGGACCTTGTCGAAGTGGCTCTCGACGAACCTGGCGCCTACGCGATGAAGTGGACGGGCGACTGGAAGCGCCCGAAGGAAGACCGACCCGACCCGACCACGTTCGACCTGAAGGATCACCCGCGCGACATCGTCGAGCCAGCCGTTGACGCCGCTGAAGCCATTCTCGAAGCTCAGCGAGGGATAGGCGCTCGATCTCGGTTGACTGAGGAGGATGTCGAGTTGGTGTGGCTTCCTATGGTCAGTGCTCAGATCCACGTCAAATGGGAAGCAGTCAAGGAGGAGGCCGCCCGGCGGCGAAAGGAACGGGCCTCCCGACGCCGGAACCGGTAACTGCCCTAGAGCAGTGGCTCGCTCACGTTTTTCCGTAAGGACCAAGATCCCATACGGGAAAACGTGAGCGAACTGGATCTTCGCCGAACTGGTTGTTCGTCTTCACCCTCAAATGTACCCAGGCGTGGCCACATACTTCACCACCACTGACACGTCCTTCAGGTACAGCGGGTGCCCCGGTGATCCATTCGCGTTCGTCTTGAAGCACTGCGGGCGCCTATCCCGAACGAGCGGCCACACCTCCTGGGCCCGCCTCTTCACCCCCGCCTTCCGCACAGCTGCCCCAGCACCACCCCCTTTCCCTTCACCCCACCCCAGCACGAGCACGTCGCACCCCTCCGCCGCCTTCACGATCCACTCGTCGTTGGTCTCGCGGGTCTCGCCGATCGCCTCTGGGTAGTGGAGCCCGTCCTGGTGCGTGTCGACCGGACCGAACAGATTGACCAGTACGTAACCGAGCGGGCTCACCGAAGCGGGCGAGACCTACTGTGCCTCCTGGCTACAAGTGGCCTGCGCACGTCCCCCCGTCGTCATCGGAGGCAGTGTTGTCGGGGCAAATCGTGTGGCTCCACGTGACGCCCGAGAGGTTTGCTCCGGTGAAGTTGGCTCCATAGAGGTTGGCATTGGTCAGGTCCGCACCGGACAAGTTGGCATTTGTCAGGTCTCCATTGATCGTGGCAAAAGTGAGGCTACATCCGCTCCAGTTCACTCCGGTCGATGGCGGCGGCGTGACGTTTCCGTTGAAGTCGACACTCGGACATTGTGCGGGTTGCGTCGTCGCAACGGGCTGCGTCGTCGCAACGGGCTGCGTCGTAGTTGCCGGTCCGACAGTGACCTTTGGCACTGATCGGGCGGGACCGGCTGCCCCCGTTCCGCCGCAAGCTGTCGCGGCCCAGCCTAGGAAAAGTGTTGCGATTGCAGGCAATATGAGTTTCTTCGGAACGGTCGATGAGACTGCCATGGGTTTTCCGCTCTACTTTCCGCCGCACCCGCGTGCGTCCGCTCGTTGCACGGTAGCCTCAGGGGTGTCCGTGGAGGGCGAGTGAGTGGGTCGTAGTCACTGTATGGCCACGTTCAGTCACTGTCCTCACCTTCCCCATCCCCCGCATCCCCGAACGGTGGATCATGTCAGCAGGCGCCAGCAAAGGTCACAGCCAGCGCTCCCGAAGGACAAACATGGTAAGCCGATGACGTGCAAACGCTTGCCCTCCAGGCAACCATGAACATCGTCGTTCAGTGGATAATCGCTATTCCGTTCTTACTAGCCTTCCTGTTCCTGTACGGGGTCAGGCAGAACAACAAGCAGAACAACACGATTACGAAGCGTGGCGTCCACGGAGCAGCGGGACTGCAGTGCCCTCACTGCGGAGGCACGCAGTTCCAAGCTGTAAGAAGTGCAGGCGGCATGATGGCCATTGGCGTCTTCGCTCCGAAGAGCCGGGTCAAGTGTGTTACGTGCGGAACGAAGTTCTTCCGTGGCTAGTGCCATCGCGGGCAGATACCTCCCCCACCCGCCATCCCACTAGGCGGGCGCAGCGGACACAGGGCTCGGCCATCGACGGCGCACATTACCCGCTGCTCCGGGCCCCGGATACTCCGACGGGCGTGGGGTCGTCCGTGTCGTCGCTGCCCATGGTGTGGCCTACGGCCACGGGTCCGAGGCTGTCGCTGGCCCTAAGGGCCATCTGGACGGACCATGGTCGACAACACGTCCTCAGGGTGCCACGGAGTTGTAGCCCGCGATGCAACCGGCCTCTGCCTGGGCTTGGTCAGCCACACTGCCGAATCCGCCCTGACTACACGTGTCCTGGGCATCGGCAGGCGAAGTCGAGGGAAGCTGACCAGACTGCGCCTGAACATTGTGCTGGTCAGTGGCTGCGCTGACTCCGACTTGGTAGCCGTATTCGTACGAGGAGTTGGAGTTGTTCGACCCGTTGACCCCGACAGCGATGATGGCAACGAAGATGATCGTGTAGCCGATGATCGAGATGATCCCGAGCGCGAGCCCCCACGCAGCCATTCCGGCGCCCTTGATCCTGCCAGCACTCTCGCGTACCTGCTTCCTGGCCACGGCCCCGAAGACGATCGCCAAGATCGAACCCACGAACGGAATGACGGGGACGAGGCCAAGTACGAGTGACGCGATGGCCATACCACTCGTTGTTGGAGCGGCCCAGTGATCACCATGGAGTGATGCAGGGCTGGAATCCGCGGTGGGCGGCGGGTACGCCGCAATGGAACCATCGTGATTACCAACTTCGGAGTCTCTGTCTGTCCGTCGGCTGCTCCCAGTGAGTACCTCCGAACCAGACACTTCGGCTGCCCCACCAACGAATGCAGAATCTCCAATGAATGCGCTTCCCGTGACGTGGGCGTTGCCAACAACTTGTGCTTGACCACTCACTCGGGCGTAACCCTCGACAACTGCATCTCCACCAATGCGCGACTGTTCCGTGATGACGGCGTGACCCCGGATCCAGGCGGCATCGACGACGACCGCGCTGTCGCGGACTTCCGCGTACTCGAACACGGATGCCTCTGGTCCCACGAAGACGCCGGGTTCGACTGAGGCCGTCTCGGCGACCCACCCACCGCCGTTCTGGTGCCGGTGGGCGGGAACGAGACCCTCGTCATCATCGAAGTCATGGAGAGTGACGGCATCATCTGGCGTTGAGGAGTAGTCAGTCGGCAAGGTGGGAACTTCGTGTGCAGACGGGCCAGTCGCTGCAATCGCCGCTGCTGCGCCATCAGCACTCGGAACCTCGGGCGGTGCTGGAGTAACTGCTACAGACGCTTCTCCAATGGGCACTGGATCCTGAACCTCGACGCGCCCATCCCGCGCCAGTGCAGTCGGCTGACCCTCGCTGAACCACCGCTCCTGGTGCCTCTCGAACGGGTCAGGCTCCCATCCCTGAAGTTCCATCTGCTCGCTTCCGCCTCTCTTGACCAGCAATCAAGATGCTACTCATCAGTCTGTAGAACTATGAGTAGCACTCCCGCATCGTGCAGTGATGCCAGAAGGGGACCTGCAGGTGCGAGTCGGGCGGAGTCTCCTGGCCTACCGGAAGGCGCACGGACTCAGCGAGGAGGCGCTGGCAGAGGCCCTCGGTGTCCACCGCACGTACATGGGCGGGGTGGAGCGAGGGGAGCGCAACCTCACGCTGAAGTCCGTTGAACGGATCGCTGATCGGCTTGGTGTCGACCCGGTGTCGTTGTTGAAGTAGTCGCACCACATGCGATCCAGGGCGGCGAACTCGTTGCGGAGCCCGAAGCGGCGAGAGCGACTTCCCTACGGTCAGTCCCGTTCGAACTGCTCCCGGTGGTACCTCAGCATCTCCATTTCCAGTTGATGCTTCGGGTGGACGTGCAGCGGTCCGACGACTTCCCCGCTCGACTGGTCGATGACGTTCAACTCGTCATCGACCACAATCCCGCCCCCATCGAATCGAACGTGATCAGTAGGGCAGAGGCACAGCACGTTGCTCTTGGCGTCGGGTCCCGAGTGAGGTCGTCCGAGAGCCTTGATGTGGGCGCCTTCGGCATAGGGCCCCGAGAGGGTGAGGACCCGGACCCCGCACACCTGGCACCGATGGTCGTAGAGGTCCTTGACCCATCGAGTCACGGCTGTATTCCTAACGAGGCGCTGCACTGTCGACTCCACGCGCCGAGCGGGTTCGCCCGATTCGCTGACGTCCTCGTCGCCTAGCGAGTCGACTTCTTCCTTGACGAGTCGGAAGCGCCAGATCTTGAAGCCGCTTCGGCCAGTCTCTTCCCAGTACCGCTCGACCCGGAACAGGCCGTCGTACCGGAAGCCAGTGGGAGGTGAGTGCTCCGGGTCGCCGCCTGATCCCCGGACGACCCGCACTGGCAGACCTTCATCACAGCTGCGCGCAAGGCCGAGGTTGCCTCGCCGCAGCACTTGATCTGCGATCTGCTTCTTCGTCTGGGGGTCGTTGCCTCCGGCGCCCGTGTAGATGATCACCGTGCCGAGGTCTTCGTCATCCTCGTAGCCGCCCGACACCACGATGGAGTCCGCTCCTTCGCGCTCACTCGCTGAGATCCCGGCCTGCATCGGCTTGTGGACACCTGATTCGGCCAGTGTTTCCCGCGAGGGGAATGTCGCGCCCGGGGGAACTCCCGGGATCTCTCCGAAGATCCGTCCATCGGAGGCGTCTTCAGATGTGGTGTCGATGACCATGAATCCGAGATCGGTCAGCTTCCGAGTGGTCGGCTCTCCACCGCTGAACTCTTCGATGAGAAGTGGCCCTCGCTCTGGGTACTGCATCGCATAGGCGGCACCGACGATGGCCTTGGAGTCGTAGAACTTCCCGTTGTGGAGCACGTAGAGCTTGTGCGCCGCCCCGAAGTGGTAGCGATCCAGGAACGCATCACGTCCGAGATCGTCGAACTCCTGGATGGCAGCGAGGACTGCATCGCGACTAGTTAGGTCACTCAGAGCCATGAACCGAACTTACTCGTCTACCGCACTGTCGATCGTGTGACCACTGCCAGCACGGTAACGCAGGGGTACTAGGCCGGGAGGGGCCAACTGCGCCAGTCCTCGGTCCAGCCGAGATCGACCCGAGCGTCCTCAGGGCACTACTTCACAAGCCAGAGGCGCCCTTCGAACCCGCCTCGCTCGTGACGCTTCCTGAGGCCCTCCGCCTCTACCGCATCCCAGTCGAGGCCATAGTGCTGGACCATCGCATGGAGGACCTCGACGACGTCAGCGACCTCCTCGACGCGGTTCTCATCGGAGGCGGACAACAGTTCCTCGACTTCTTCCAGCAGTTTGGAACGCAGACTTGTGGTGTATTCCTCGGCATCAAGAATGACCACCTGCGGATCACCGCCGTCGGCCTTGATGATGTCCGGGATCTTGTCCCGGACCAGTTTGCCGGACTGCTCCTGTTGCACCATGTCGATACGGTGGCACACACTGAACCAGGAGGGAACCCCCGTGGCGAATGCGCACGAGTTCATCGAAACGACTCCGACCATCCAAAACTACTTCCGCGGCATCGTTCTCTTCGGCAGGAACGTGGCGTCGTACAAGTTCGCGTTGGCCAAGTGCATCATCGAGTTGGCGAGCGAAGGTCGTGACCGAGTGTCGCTCCAAGACCTCGCCGTGCCCTTCTCCCAGCACCTGTGTGATCACCTTAGGGCGGCACCCCGCCAGTCCACATCTGCCCAGAGCAAGTTCCTCGATGCCTGTCGTCAGTACAACGCGGGATCTATTGACGCCGACCAGCTTCGAGACACCACCGTCCGAATGGGGTTCAACAACGTCATCGAAGCCTTCCACACCGTCGGCACTGGGGAAGTCGGGGTCCGCTTCTTCGGGGACAACCGGAAGTCAGTCACTCCCGGCATTGTCTTCACTGACGAACTGAATGAGTTGGCGGCAGCGGACGGCTCGGATGCGCTGGCAGAGACTGAGGCCAGATGGCGGTTGGTCGAGACAGCGTGGGATCTTTCACTCAGCACGTCCCTCATAGCCTACGACAGCAGCCGGCAGTTGCTGGTCCCATCGGTGCGCCGGGTCGCCCTTACGAGCGCTAGGGACGCTCTGAACGGGTACCAGAAAGGTCGGTGTTTCTACTGTTATCGGTCAGTGTCGATCATTGGCGGGGCAGACGATCTCGCCGACGTCGACCACTTCATCCCGCACGCCCTGCAGCGGCACAACGTCATCGAGGGACTGGACCTGGTGTGGAACCTGGTGCTCGCCTGCAGCGACTGCAACAGGGGGCCGGAAGGCAAGTTCGACGCCGTCCCCGCCGTCACGTACCTGGACCGACTGTTCAAGCGCAATGAGTACCTGATCATGAGCAACCATCCACTGCGGGAAACACTGATACACCAGACGGGCCCTACCTCCGAACTGCGGCATGCCCACTTCCAGGCGGTCTACGACCTGGCCTGTAGCGCCCGGGTTTCTGGGACGTGGGAAAAGGCACCAGTTGGCGATCCGACGTTCTGATCGCAGCAGATCGTCGGCCGCCGGGTCCAGTTGGATGTCCAGGTGTTGACCGATGTAGTCGGGGTCCGGTCGCGATCGCAATGCCATCCTGCCCGTTTGCTCCCCGGTGTCACGCCCCCTGCCTCCAACGTCTACTCGCCCGACGATCCCAGACGCGAGCTGAAGTCCAATGCGATTGCCCGCCTACGAGGATTGCGCAACAGTTACGGTGATAGTTCCAGTTGCCGTTCCCCCGGCAAAACCGGCCGTTTCACATGCAGCCGCCACCGAATGTGTTCCAGCTGCGAGGACCGAAGTTTGGCCCATGAGTGGAATGTTGAAGGAACCGACTCGTCCGTTTCCGTCGAACAGAACCGAAGCTGGAAGGCCGAATGGACTCCCATCCACCGAGAGTTGGCAGGTCACCCGCCCGGCGGCGCCCGTGGGTCCATTCACATCGTCAATCGCCGCATCTGCGATCACGGATTCGCTGCCGATTGTGGTGATGGTCGCGCTTGCCACCGTGATCATCATCTGAGTTGAAAGTGCAACGCTGGTGGACGATGAAGACGAAGACGCCGCTGCCACGGCAGCCGGCCCTGGGTCACCCTGTGGCCCTTGCGAGTTCCAGTTGATGACCGTCGACGTCTTCGGGCACGTAGTCGGTGAGGTCATCCCCACCTTCGACAGCGCACCCTTGGTCGACAGACACGCGTAGTACGTCGTGGTTGTACCAGTTGCCCCTGCCTCGATGGCCACAGTTGTACCCGTAGCAATGATGGCCCCGGCGATGACGCCGACTGCTACGAGGACAGCACTTCTCGGGATCTTGCTCATGATGGTTCCACCTCTCGATCAGATGCCGTGACCGATGCAGGTTCCTGTTGAGTACAAGGTGCTTCCATCGGGGCAGGTCGCGTACGTCCAGAGGACATTCGTCAAGATGGCACCGGTGAAGTTGGCTCCGGTGAGAAGTGAGCCATTGAGTGATGCCCCCGTCAGATTCGATTCCGACAGATTGGCGTTGGTAAGGACGGCTCCGGAGAGGACGGTCCCGATGAGGTTCGCCCCTGAGAGGTTTGCACCGGACAGATTAGCTCCGTACAGGTTCACCGCCGAGAGGTTGGACCCAGGAAGATTGACCGCTCCCAGATGCACACTTTGCAACGTCGTACCGCTCAGATTGGTTGAGGCGAAGCCGATGACGCCAGTCAAGTTTGCACCCGTGAGATTCGCTTCACTGAGGTTCAAGTTCGTGAGCGTTGCCCCAGTCAGGTTGGCATTGCTCAGATTGGCGTTTGTCAGATTGGCTCCAGACAGGTTGACTCCCGCCAGGTTCACCTGGACGAGGCTGGCGCGGGTCAAGTTGGCATTGCTTAGATCAGCACCGGCCAGATCGTCCTCGTTGAAGTAAGCACCAGTCAGGTCACAACCACTGAGAACGATTCCCTCATGGGGAATCCCTGTGCACGCCGGAGCAGGACCCGTCGGGCCTGCAGGCCCTGCCGGCCCCTGTGCACCTGTGGCTCCTGCAGCCCCTTGCGGCCCGACGAGAGTGGCAAGCCACTGTGTAATTGAACCCGAATAGCCGTTTTCCTGCGCGAGTTGGTAGGTACTGGCCCCCGCCAAGCCCTGAGGTCCGACCGCACCTGTCGCCCCGGAAGGTCCGGGAGAACCAGTCGCCCCTTGTGGACCCGTCGACCCCCACGAGATCTGGGTGGCCGACGCTGCACAGGTCGGAGCAGTCGTACCGACGCTGGTCAACTTCCCTGCCTTCAGACAGGCGTAGTACGTCACGTTGCCGCCGCTCGCTCCGGCATTCACTGCCGCAGTCAGTCCAGCCCCGGCGGCTCCGGCGATCAGGGCGACCGCGATCAGTGCAAGCGTCTTCGGGATTCTCATCAGTACTCCTTCGGTCAGTTGCGGCAAGGGTTGGTCGAGGCCAACGACGGTCCGAGTCCTTCGCCGATCTCCACCCGCGGGCGTCCGCTGCTGGCACGGTAGTCGAGGGTTGTGCTGGCAGGACGGGAGTGTGCGAGTCAGTGATCGGAAGGTCACAGTCAGTCGTCGTCATCCTGCCAATCCCCGAACGGCGGGTCATCGGCCGTCGGGTCCGGGTGGATGTCCGGGTCGAGATCGTCCTCCTCATCGGGTCCACCGTCCGGGTCGATCCGGTCGGGCACCTCACGTTGGCGGTCCCAGGTCACGCCCAGCTCTGCCATGGCCCACGCCACCCTCTCATCCTCGGAGGCGTCGGGTCCGGGGTAGGGGTTCTGGTTGTCCCCGTCCAGTTCGTCGGTCACTGCCGTAGGTGTGCGCCGGTCGTCATCTGCAGATGCGACGCAGAAGACGTAGCCGAACTCGTGAGGGCTGCGAAGCAGACCCCATCGAGGCTGATACGAGATGCTGGGGCCGTTCACGGCGATGACATCGAGCAACCGGCCCGGATCATGGTTCCAGAGGAGGACCACTTCGCCATCGACCTCGATGGTCAGGTCTCCATTGTCCGAGGCGCCGACGAAGCGGCCGCTCGACGGCCGGTTCCGCCGATCCCTACTGGCGAGCCTCCACTGGATCCAGTGGACATCGTGGCCGGGCGAGTAGAGACCACAGGTGACGCGGGGACGAACTTCCGGCATCGACTCCTCCATCGAACATGGCGTTCGCACCGTGCCCTCGTGGGTCGGTTGCGGCGGAGTCAG